>ERZ779865.149-NODE-149-length-64673-cov-13.522532_pt1 | contig 64673 bp, 57 predicted proteins | sample MGYA00433088_ERZ779865 | MGnify/ENA primary metagenome ERZ779865 (study PRJEB29588, sample SAMEA2151703) | human gut metagenome | biome: human gut; feature: human-associated habitat; material: faeces | place: Denmark | collected 2008/2010 ... | reverse complement strand
CTACTAACAGACGAATATGTACACCTCTGTCTGCCGCATCATGCAGTGCTCCTAAAATCAATTTTCCACTTTCATCGGATTGAAATGCAAAAGTAGAAAGAATAATTTCCTTTTTTGCATTCTTGATCAAACGCACTCTTTGTAAAAGCGCTTCTGGATTCTTTTCTATGATTACTGCCCGTTCTGTATTTTCACTGCATTCGTTCCATGACCCATTTTTTGTTTCTTTTTTGGTTGTATTGGACACTTCCGGCTGCTTTTTATATGCAACGCAGATTCCGAGCAATTCATAAAAAGCCACACATAAAAAAATTGCCAGTATAACAAGAAGGATTTTACATATTTTATGCTTTTTCATTGTACATCACCTGATTCCTTTTTATTTCATACTTATACAATACAAAGTCAATCTCAATTTAACCTCAACAAAATTTATTTTTCATAAAAAAATATGACAGGCTTCTTTTTAAAGAAACAGTCATATTTTTATTCTAATATATGAAGGAGCTTTTCTTACTCCGTTGTATTAATCACTATTTTATTTCTTCCATAAGCTGTCGGATTTTTCTCAATGTACACCGTGTAACTGCCAGGTCATCTTCTTGTATATTCGATATGATTTTTTCATAAGCTTCTATCATTTTTTCTTTCTGACAATTACTTAATTCAATTGCCTTGTTCGTCAAAACAAGGTACGTTCTTTCTTTTTTTTCATCTAATTTCCAGATAATATATCCTTTATTTTCAAGACTTTTTACCATCTTAGATGTTTCTGGAATCGATAATTTCATGTATTCTGCCACTTCTGAAAGATATACTCCTTCATGACAGTCTGATTTTTCAACACATTCCTTTATACTATAAAGGAACAAATAATCTGTTCTTTCGACAAATTCAAATATGCTTTCAACATTGATGCTCTTTAAAAAAAACTCCTCTGCACTGGTTCCTGCTCCCATATTATCGTTCCTCTCTTTCTATATATTCTTTTTTGCTGACTAGACTCTTATATGCCGGGCGAATGATCTTATCTGTAGTTATCAATTCTTCCAGGCGATGTGCACTCCAACCAGCAATTCTTGCTATCGCAAATAATGGCGTGTACAATTCTCTTGGAATATTCAACATGTCATACACAAAACCACTATAGAAATCTATATTAGGACTTACTCCTTTGAATATCTGACGCTGCTTTGCAATCAACTTAGGTGCAATCTTCTCAATATTGTTATAAAGGGTCATATCTTTCTCACGTCCTTTATCCCTTGCGAGTTGTTCTACAAAGCCTTTGAACACCCTTTCTCTCGGATCGGAAATAGAATATACAGCATGTCCCATTCCATAAATAAGTCCTTTCTGATCAAACGCCTCTTTCTTCAAAATCTTACTCAGATATGATGCAATTTCCTCTTCGTCTTCATAATCTTTCACATGACTTTTAATATCATCCATCATATTCATTACCATCAGATTTGCACCGCCATGTTTTTTTCCTTTTAAGGATGACATTGCTGCTGAAATAACAGAATAAGTATCTGAACCTGAAGATGTTACTACCCGTGTAGTGAATGTAGAATTGTTACCACCACCATGTTCCATATGTAACAATAATGCTATATCCAGTACTCTTGCTTCCAGTTCTGTGAATTTTGTATCTGGTCTTAATAGGCGCAGGAAATTTTCAGCAATAGATAAATCTTTTTCAGGTCTATGAATATACATACTTTCGTTTTTTTCATAATGACAATAAGCATGGTATGCATATACTGCTAACATAGGAAATACTGCGATCAACTGCATACTCTGCCTTAGCACATTCGGAATTTCAAGACTTTCTTTCTCCTTATCGTAAGAGCCCAATGTAAGAATACTTCGAGTCATAGAACCCATAATATCTGATGTAGGTGCTTTCATAATGACATCTCTGGTAAAGTTAGTCGGTAGTTCCATACAATCAGATAGTCTTCCCTGAAATTCCATTAACTGTGTATCAGTTGGCAATTCTCCGAATAAAAGAAGATATGCTCCTTCTTCAAAGACAAACCTTTTTCCTTTACTTCCTGTTACTAAATCTTTTATATTATAACCACGATAAGATAACTCGCCATCACATGGACTCTTTACTCCATCATGATATTCAAAAGCTTTTATATCAGAAATATTTGTAAGCCCCGTCAACACACCTTGGCCTTTTTCATCTCGTAAGCCTCTTTTTACACCATACTCTGAATACAGATTCTTACTAATGCTATCATTTTGTTCACAAAAAATTGCTTGCCGTTTCATATAATTTTCCAAATTGCTCATTTGAATCGCTCCTTTCATTCTGTTACGAACTTACATACTATACTCAGATATTCTTGTTTCCAGAGCATTCAGCATTGTCTGTTCTTATTCTTATTCATTAGCAATACAATACAATGGAAAACTCAATTTAACCTCAACAAGGTTTGTTTTTTCATCCATGCAAAATCTTCTTTGTACAACAGACTGTTAGATATAGCAAAAACGGCCTTTCAAAAACAGTTAACTTCTAAATCAACTGTTTTTTGAAAGGTCGTTTCATCAGATTCTTATAGCAATCCAGCAAATAATCTCATAAATAATTGTCCCAGTCGCAAATATGCACTTCGTCCGGTTTGATATTGGTCTGTCACATCACGACATTCTCCCATCGTTCTTATCAGATCATTTTTTATTTCCACAACTGCCTGACAATCTGCCATAAAACAGCCGTTTTCAAAATGGTGATATAAACTTCGATAATCCAGATTAATTGTTCCACAAGTTGCCATACAGTCATCTGCCACACTCATTTTTGCATGACAGAAACCAGGAGTCCACTCATAAACACGAACACCATGTTTAACTAATCCATGATAAAAAGAACGAGTTATATTATAAATGAATTTTTTATCAGGGATACCAGGTGTGATAATTCTTACGTCTACCCCTCGCTTAGCAGCCAGACATAACGCATGCGTCATTTCATCTGTTATGATTAGATATGGAGTCATAAACCAACAATATTTTTCAGCTTTATTTATCATACTGATATAAACTTCTTCTCCTACTTGCTCATTATCCATAGGGCTGTCTGCATAAGGTTGAACAAACCCAGTTTGCTGTGCCGCATAATCATAGTGGAAAAGGTATTTACTAAAATCAGAATCATTAGCATCCTTATCACTTACTGCATTCCACATTTCCAAAAATGTCACCGTAAGCGACTGAACAGCATCTCCTTCTAAACGAATACCTGTATCTTTCCACTGTCCATACGGGTGTGTGTAATTAAAATATTCGTTTGCTAGATTATATCCACCTGTAAATCCGACTTTTCCATCAATAACTGTTATTTTTCTATGATCACGATTGTTCAAAAACAGATTTAAACCTGGCATAAACGGATTGAATACACGGCAATGAATTCCTATTGCCTCCATCTTTTTCACAAAATCTGTGTTAATAAAGCCTATAGAACCCATATCATCGTAGAATACTCTAACTTCCACACCTGCTTTTACTCGCTCTTCCAGAACATCTTGAATCTTATGCCATGCTTCAGCGTCTTCTATCGCATGATATTCCATAAAGATAAACTTCTGTGCTTTCTCCAAATCCTTAAGCTGTGCCTCTAATCCTTTCACTGCTTCATCAAAATACACAATATCCGTATTCTGATAGATTGGATACTGCGAATTTCTTTGTATGTAACTTGCTATATTTCCTGCTTTCGGAATTGTTTCTTTTATTCTGCTCAAACACTCCTGACTGTCCGGAAGCATTGGTAACAATTTGCTATCAATTTCTGCATATCGCTCACGCATTTTATGTGTGCCACCATTCAAACCAATCAACAAATACAGGCCTACACCCATAATTGGGAAAATTAGAATTAAGATGACCCAAGGCATTTTCATAGAGGATGTCTTATTTGATGCGTACAATCCCAAAACCAAGATCCCACTCAAAATCCTTGTAAATAAATTTATGATTTCTGCATATTCATTCAAGCGTGTTACGATAGTAATAATAAAAATCACTTCCAGAAGAATGCAGATTATGGAAAAACACAGCCGTTTTACCCCATTTTTTGTTTTTGCTTTGCCCTCTAAAGTATCTTGTTTCATATATATTCCACCTTTCTAATAAAATACTAATAATTTATTCTACTCAATCATTCTTTCACTAATATCTGCAACCTCATTTGTATGTAACATAACCAATGATATATGCTACTTTATCATCAAAGTCACATAATAACCTTATATGTTTTACCTCTCTCCGTAGTTCCTCCTGCTTTTCACATTCTTATCAACAACAACGATAAAATGCCACACAATTATTAACAACCATGTGACATTTATACTCTTAATACAATTTTGCACCTGCTGGAATTGCATCATCTAACATTACCAGATTCAGTTTTTCTTCTCCATTTACATTGTGAATTGCAGAAAGAAGCATACCACATGAATCTATTCCCACCATAGAACGTGGTGGAAGATTTACGATTGCCAATAATGTCTTTCCAACAAGTTCCTCTGGCTCATAAAAAGCATGTACTCCTGAAAGAATCGTTCTCTCATTCTCAGTTCCATCATCAAGTGTAAATCTAAGAAGCTTCTTACTCTTAGGTACTGCCTCACAATTTTTTACCTTTACAACACGGAAGTCTGACTTTGAGAATGTATCAAAATCAACCTGCTCCTCAAATAAAGGCTCTATTTCAATACCTGTATTATTTTCAACAACTGCTGCCACTTCTTCTGTTACTACTTCATTGTTATCCATTTGATTGTAACTCCTTTGCATTAATTTCTCATAATAATATGTAATGTCGGTTGAAACTGCATTACTATTAGCTAGTATACCATATACATACTATTTTTAGGAAGAAATGTCCTATTTCATCCATAAACAGCCTTCAGTTTTTTTAATCGAACAAAAAGTCTCTTGTCCTTCGGGCACATCTTTTCAAGTTCCTCAAGACTGTATCTTCTCAAATCATCTTTGCTTTTTATTCCCATTCTAAACGCATCCATACATAGGAAGTCATCAAATCTGACTCCATGCTCCCGATCATTCAAATCTTCTACACTGCGCAGCTTTATACCTTGCTCTTCGCAAATCTGATATAATTCCTGTAGTGTTGCCTGCCCCATATTACGAAACTTTATAAAATATTCCTTTGGATATTCTCTCAATCCTTCCAATGACTCAAATCCATTTCTTCTGAGAATATTCCGTAACCTGCTCGACATTTCAATATCATCATAATCTGTTTTTTCAGCGTACATAACAACTCCCTTTAGCCATTTTATTTATCATATAATTTATCAACCTCAGCTTCATACACCGATTCAGTATGAGTATCAAATAGTACCCTCTCCACCAGATCAAAACAATCTGGATTATCCTGCAAAAACCGGTTTACTGTATGTACCGCAATCTTTGCCGCCAACTCAACTGGAAAACTATATACTCCCGTTGATATGGAAGGAAATGCAATAGACCTGATTCCATTATCCATTGCCAGCTTCATGGAATTAAAATAGCAGTTAGCAAGAAGTTCCTCTTCTCTATTCCTTCCACCATTCCATATCGGTCCTACAGTATGTATCACATAATCACATGGCAGATTATAGGCTTTTGTTATCTTTGCTTCTCCAGTCTCACATCCGTGAAGTGTCCTGCACTCCGCCAGAAGCTCCGGTCCTGCTGCTCTATGAATTGCACCATCTACACCACCTCCACCAAGAAGTGAATTGTTAGCCGCATTTACGATTGCCTGCACATCTGTTACTTTTGTTATGTCACCTTTTATCGTCTTAATCAAATACATTTTTTAATATTCCTTCTCTATCTCATCAACTATTCCATACATTTTCTGCATTATATTCAGTCTGTGTCTGTACAATAGGTTGAACTGTCTGCCTCACAGGAACACCCTCTAGTAAGATATTTGACTGTTTCTCTTCTTCCGGATTTAATGTAAGTTTTGTTTTTGTTTGATTTTCCATAGCTAGTCTCCTTTCAATTTACGCATTAGTGTTTTAATGGACCTTCGCCCTTAACATATCCATCTTGTCCCATTATTTTCTGCAAGGCATTCGCTTTTGCTATGGTATCCATAGTTGCGACCTGATATATGGATCACCTGCATGGTTAATCCACAATCACCAATCATCTCACCTGTTTCTTTCAGGCAAACTGCCCAGAGTCCAAATCCAAAAATCCTGTATCTTTCGATGTTGCAGCTTATCCACCCTCGGACTCTTGCTTCATCAAAGGTGTATGGATAATGCTGCATAATATCCGAATCTGCCAAAACCTGATAAAGTGCCTCATAATCGTTTTCTGTCATATTTCTTAAAATTAAACGATCCGTTTCCATCATGAATCTTTACACCTCCACAATCATATTTTTATGTGATGCGAATTATATAACGTCAATTATGCAAAGTCAATAACATTTTATACTATATTTCTCCAAAAAAGAGAAAAGCAGAACCAATCCATTTTCTCTTCCGGATCAGCTCTGCGTCTTGGCGTCTGACTCATTTACTATTTCAATTATTCTACTCAATACCACTTTTTCACCGAACATACCATTAACTGAATCTCATTTTCCGAGGAGGTGCTTCCGCTGAAATCAGCAAAACTGTCTTCAACACATAATCCTAATCCGGAAAATATTTCCGTTATTTCGTTTAAGGTATATAACCGGATCGTATTTCCCTCATGCATTTCCGGCTTGAATCACGGATATCTCTGCATATAAATGCTGCGTTTAACTTCTCTTTTCCTGCCTGCTTGGCTGCATACCCGATATATGCCGGTGTAATATCCACACCGGTCACTTCATAACCACGTCTTGCAAACTCCAGAGAATGACGTCCGAATCCACATGCAAGGTCAAGGATTCTTTCATTCCCTTTTAATTCCAGCTTATCGATCAAAAAATCCACCTGATGTTTTGTATCCTCCACCCAGGACATATTTTGGATATCAAGCGTCCATATTTTTTTATACCAGTCTTTTTCCATGGCTTTCATTTTATATTTCCTCCTCTTTTATCCGATGATCAATCAACCCGTCAAATGGAGCATACCTCCCGATCACACTGTTGTCCTCCCTCATTCTGTTAAAATTCTTTGATCATTTCATTTAATGCCGTTTCCAATTGCCTGATTACTTTTTCCTTGTCCTGCGCCCCATCATAAATACTGTAATACAGATACATGATTGCATAGAATCGAACGGCTTTATAATCAGCATCCACAATGTCCATATTTCGAAATAAATCTTTCACATATTCCACCGGTCCGGATGCAAGATACTGTTGATACAATCCCTGCATTTCCTCGTTTCGAAACTGCTCTAAGGTAAGCATTTTACGAAATGAAGAGGCAAAATCATCCTCTGTCCAATATGTGAACATAGACTTACTATATTCCAAAAAATCTTTCAGGGTTGTTTCCTGATATTTTTCCGGATTCTTTTCCATTTCTTCTTCCGGTACATTGTTTTTTTCTGCCTGTTCACTATCTCCTTGTTCCATACGTTTTACAATATGTTCAAAGATATCCCGCTTATTTTGATAATGACGATACAAGGCCCCCTTTGTCATACCCAATTCTCCGGCGATCCGGCTGACCGATACTGCTTCATATCCATCCCTCGCAAACAAATGAACTGCCACAGTTAAGATTTCTTCCTTTGTATTTCCCATAACACACCTCCCATAATGATTCTCTTTCCTGTCTTCCAACAATCTCTGCTTTATTTACCCCAAAATCTGCCCCGGAAGCTTTTTCTTTTCCTTCCTCGGAAATTGTCTGTCAAATTCTTCTGCCTCCTTTTCATCGACAAAATATCCCTCCGGTGTGGTATATTCCCTTCAAAGCACAAAATCAAGCTCCGGCACAAACGCAGTATCCTTTCGGAGCTGGTGCAGTACATAATGCTCCATACATCCCGGACGATATACATTCCAGAAGCTTTCTCTTACCATATTTTCTACTTTGCGATACTCCCCTTTTTCTTCTGATCGAATCACAATATTATCTTTCATAATATCCCCTCCTCAAAAAATAAACGAGCGTTTACATTTTCATTCTAGTAAACGCTCGTTTATTTGTCAGGCCTTTTTTAAGATAAACACAAATAGACTTTTATCTTCCATTGTATTATCATTGTAACTATACATTTGTTTTACAGGAGGCTTCCATGGCAGAGATTATCACTATCACCGATTTTCAGGCACCGGAGCTTGATATTTATGCCCGATGCTCTGAAACGCAGCTCTTACATTACTATGAACCAAAGGGCGGTATTTTTATCGCAGAAAGTCCCAAGGTGATCGAGCGGGCTCTAAATATGGGCTGCGAGCCCATTTCCATCCTTACGGAAACAAAGCATATCGATACACAATTGTCCGGGATTCTCTCCCGCTTTCCAGAGCTTACGGTCTATACTGCACCCTATGAGGTGCTGACACAGCTTACGGGCTTTGCCCTGACCAGAGGGGCGCTTTGTGCTATGCATCGTCCTGCCCTGAAATCTGTCAGGGAGCTTTGCCGGAATGCCAGACGGATCGCCGTTTTGGAGAATGTAGTGAATCCCACCAACGTCGGTGCGATCATCCGGTCTGCAGCAGCACTCCACATGGATGCCATTTTACTGACCCCGGCCTGCAGCGATCCCTTTTACCGCCGTGCCGCCCGTGTCAGTATGGGAACGGTATTTCAAATTCCATGGACTTATCTGACCTCCGGTCCGGTTTCTGGTGTCCCCTCCGGAAAAGACGATCCTCATCCAGAATCCTATATTGAACAACTGAAAAAGCTTGGATTTCTTACCGTTGCCATGGCTCTCCGTGATCAATCCCTGTCTATTACGGACCCTGCGCTGGCAAACGCCGAGAAGCTAGCGATCATCTTAGGCACCGAAGGAGAGGGACTGGCACAGAAAACCATTGATACCTGCGACCACACAGTTATGATCCCAATGTCCCATGGCGTTGATTCTCTTAATGTAGCAGCTGCCAGTGCCGTTGCTTTCTTTGAGATCACTAAGGATATTACATAAGCTTCATAACATCCTCTGTAATCTGCTCTTTGGTCAGACGGTTATCCTTCAAAACCTCTGCTGCATCATAGCGGTCCAAAAATTCCTTCTTCAGACCGTAATTCAATACCTTCATCTCACTGTCTCCATAGAAGCGGGTAATCTTCTCGCCAAAGCCGCCGTCCAGGATACCATCCTCCAGCGTGATCACAATATCGTGATCCTTTTTCAGATCCTCCAGCATTTCCTGATCGATTCCGGTAATATAATACGGATTGATCACCGTTGCTTTTGTACCGGTCTTTTCCTCCAGCTCCTTCGCAACACTCTGCCCCAGAGAATAAAATGTACCAAGACCAACTACAGCAACCCTGCTTCCCTTCTGTGTGATCTCATATTGATTCAGATCAGAAAAATCCTTTGTCACCTTCCGGCCATCCGAGATCACCGGACCACCCGGCAGACGAATTGCTACCGGATGGTCTGTCTGCTCCAGACTCCAGTCGAGCATCGCAAGATATTCTTCCTTTGTAGCCGGGGCCAGATAAACGAGATTTGGAATATTCGCCATCATCGGAATATCATATAATCCCAGATGTGTCACATCATTCATACCATAAACCGTCCCCCAGAAGGTAACGATGGTTGCTGCGTTATTGTTAATACAAAGATCCTGTGCGATCTGATCGTAGGTTCTCTGTACAAAGGTGCTGTATACGCCCCATACCGGCTTTCCACCATTCGCCGCAATACCGGATGCCAATGCTACGGCTGTCTCCTCTGCAATTCCCACATCAACAAACTGCTTTCCGGCTTCCTCTCTCTTGTCCTTCGTAAATCCAAGTACCGTCGGTGTTGCAGAAGTGATCGCTACCACAGAAGGATCCTTTTTCATCTTTTCTAACAGGAACTTTGCCGTAATATCAGAATAATCCTCTCCCTGAGACACTCCTAAAGGTTCCCCTGTCTCAATATTAAACGGTGCATTATAATGCCAGCTTTCTTTGTCCTTCTCTGCCGGAGCATAGCCCTTACCCTTCTGGGTCTTAATATGAACAACCACCGGCTTTGTACTGTCCTTGACACTCTGGAACGCCTTGATCAGAACGTCAATATTGTTTCCTTCATCCACATAAACATAATCCAGTCCCATCGCACGGAACAAATTACACTCTGCCTCTCCTTTTGTCTCGCGAAGCAGTTTTAAATTGCTGTACAGACCACCGTGGTTTTCTGCAATGGACATATCATTGTCATTTACTACAATGATCAGATTGCTTTCCAGCTCTGCAGCAAAATCAAGTCCCTCCAAAGCTTCTCCGCCACTGAGGGAACCATCACCGATCACAGCGATCACATTTCCCCCGCCACCGTTAAGGTCGCGTCCTTTTGCCAGACCGCATGCCAGACTGACCGAGGTAGAAGTATGTCCTACCGTAAAATGATCGTGCTCACTCTCCTGCGGACTACTGTATCCGGTCACATCATCATAATGCTCCTCATACAGGTAAGCATCCTTTCTGCCTGTAAGCATCTTATGTGGATATGTCTGATGGGATACATCATACACGATCTTATCCTTAGGGGATTCAAATACATAATGGAGCGCGATTGTCGCCTCCACCATACCAAAGTTTGGTCCGAAATGACCGCCATGAATACTTGCCCTCTTTAACAAAACCTGTCTCATCTCTGCTGCCAGCTTTGTCAGCTGTTCTCCTGATAATTTCTTTACGTCTTCTGGTCCATTGATCTGCTCTAAATACATATTTTACCTCCTGATATATCTATATTTTTGAAAAGCAAAGCAGACATCCCCACTTCTACTCTCAAAACACAAAAATTGCGTTGACCACTACATCAACGCAATTATAACACTTAAAGCCAACTTTAAGTCAAGGATCTCTTCTGACAATAATTATAAATTATTTCTAAAGTGAATTACTCAAACTGAGTTAATTACACGTTTTCTGAAATATTCTTTTTGATCTCCATATATTTTCTGGTGGAGATCGGTACTCTGCTTCCATCTACCATCGCTGCCTCAAACCGTTTCATAGATTTCACTAACCACGGATTCAAAAGATAGCTTTTATGCACACGCACAAACAACTCAGGATATTTATTATGAATAGCAGTAATTCCCTCCGAACTTTCAAAATTATCATGAAGACAATGAATCTGTGTATAATGACCAATACTCCTGACAAAAACAATTTCATTCTCCGCCAGGTAAAGCAGACTGCTGTCCTTTCCCTTAAACGTCACATGCTTTATGGATGGATTTACAGAAAATTTCTCTGCCAGAGATGTCTCCGTAAAATGAACCGGATAAATGGTATCTCGCAGATCCATTGGGATGGCGTTAGCAATAAAGCAAGTCCGGATCATCGGCACCTGATACCTTCTGCCCTCCGCATCCTTCTGCCAAACCTGTCTCCAGCAAAGAAGCACTCTCTGATCACAGCGAATGACCTTTTGATCCGGATAATAGGTATCCACCAAAAATGTCATCACCACCTCGCAGCTATCCTTATCCTTCCACAAAAGCTCCGATTTCAGATCATAAAGCTCAAAAGTCAGACCGTTATGTTCCTGCATAAAAGCCTTTTCCAATGCTTCTTTTGTATGAATGATCTGTCCCTCACATGGACCATACCAGTAAATGTCCGGATGCATGGCATCAATAAATGGCTGAATATCATTTTGATAATAGCTTCTCAATACACTTACGCTTTTGGCGACAATTTCTGACGTGTTCATAACGGTTTCTTCCCCTTTTTTAGATTTTCCCCTTTTGTAATAATCTAAATCTTTCAATCATACTAATATTATCTATTATCTAAAAAAAACGCAATAACTAACTTATAATATTTTGTTTTTATAGTAAGCGATCCAAAAAGTTTGAGTAAATAAAAATCCCCTTATGAAATCCGGCTTTTCCACCAAATTTCATAAAGGGAAATACTTTTATTTCGCTTTGTTTTTATATATTGAATTTTCTGATCCGTTCATCCTTTTCTACTCCACCGGATAGTCTTCCTTTGCCACATATTCAAAGAAATCAAAGTCGGCATAATGCTTATGCTTTACACGATCCGCACAGGTAATACCCACCATGGTTCCCGTAAATTCTCCGTATTTACAATACTCATCGGAAAACTTTGTAGTATCAAACGGGATACCGATCTTTTCATAATGCTCCCCGTCATACCCCCAGTAAAACTGTGAATGCTTCCCTCTGATCTCCAGCCGGAAATAGATCGGCACATTATCCACTGCCTGTCTCGTATTGACAAACTCCGTTTTTACACCATTTTCCAGAGCGATAATGGATATCGCACTCTGTCCCAGAGTTTCACTGTAATATTTCCGCAGATTAATATAATTCATATTGTCATAATAAATGATGAGTCCTGCCGAATGCTGATGTACCTCCGGCACAAATTCCATCTTCGTCGTTATCGTTGCATAAACACTTGTAAGCTTTCTTGCCAGAATACTCACCTTATTCAGAGAGGTTCTTGACTCCTGTCCCCTTAATCGGACATATCCCTTTCTGGCGTGAATATCCGCAAAGCTTTGCGGCATAATGCGGGGCGCATAATAAAAGTTCCCCAGCTCCTCTCCATCAAAATCATCAAAGTCCGGTATTTGGGACACCTTGTATTCCGGCAATGCACTTTCCTCACAGTATTCCTTGGCAATATTGCTTCCATCTGCCATGCGAAGCCATCCGTCTTCCGTCCATTTCATTTTCTGGATGGCAGTCTCTCTTCCCAGCGTGCAGCGAAGCTCCGGGCGGAACGGCCGGGAACAAAGATGTACCAGATAAACCTCTCCAAGCTGTGTCTCCACATAACTTCCATGGCCGGCCTTTTGCAGTACCACATCCGGGTTAAAATACTTCGGCTTTAAATGATCCGGATCATGTCTTTCGTTGGACTCTATCGGATTAGAAGTAACGATCGGATTCTTCGGATCTCCCTCATAAGGTCCCCATACACTTTTGGCGCGCCCCATGGTCACACAATGATTATATCCGGTTCCGCCCTCGGCACACATAATATAATAATATCCGTTTCGTTTGGTCAGATGCGGAGCTTCAATACAGCCCCGGTCCGTTCCACCCTTCCAGATCCGTTTGGGATATCCAATGATCTCCTTTTTCTCCGGGTCATACTCGGAAACAGCGATCACTCCCGGCTTCTCATAGCCCTCCCTTGTCTCCCAGTCCAGAGATACAATGTATTTACGTCCATCGTCGTCATGAAGAATCGAAGCATCAAAACCAGAAGAATGCAGATATACCGGTTCACTCCACGGTCCCGTAATATCCCTGGCAGTGATCAGAAAATTGTCCACATCAAAATAACGGGCATTCATAGAATTCATTACACCATAGATCACATAAAACATATCCTCTGCCTCGCAGTAAGTAAGACATGGTGCCCAGATCCCTTTCGCAGAAGGAAGCTTTTTGAGGTCCGGATTGCTGTCATCCGTCAGCACATGGGTATAAAGCTCCCAGTTTTTCATATCGCGGGAATGATAGATCGGAATCCCCGGAAACCACTCAAAAGTAGATACGGCAATATAATAATCATCCCCTTTCCGGCAGATACACGGATCCGGATTAAAACCTTTTATAATTGGATTTTTAAGCATTTTTATTTCCTCCATTTCATAAAACTGATCAATGCATTTACTCGTCACTAATCACGCCACTGGCTATACTGTGGGCAGAGAGCATGATTTCTGCTTCTTTTCCCGAGATCCGTATATGAACCGGTACTGCTTCCTCTCCCCGGTTCAACAGGATCAATACGATCCTGCCATCCGGATTTTCCCATGCCGTGACATCGATCTCATCAGTATACCTGCTAAAACCGAGCCGCACGGCCCCCGGTTTGATAAAATGTGCAAAATGCCGGTAGTAATCTGCACTCATCCTCTGCAGTAATTCCTTTCGCTCCTCATCATACAGAAACGGTGCATCACAGTAATTACCAACATGATTGGGTCCGCCCTCTTTGTTCAGAAGGATATTCCAATCATAAAATGCATTCATGCCATGGTTCAGATTTCCGATCATATCATGGGCGAGCCGGCCGGCATTGACCGCTTCTGCAGCAGAATCAAACTTGTTATATTCCAGGCAGCTTTCAGACAATATCAGTTTTTTCTCCGGAAACTGCTGTCGTACCAGATCCAATGCCTCAAAATGATCCCCACTGTACCAGTGAAATGCAGCTCCTGCAATCATGCCATCTGTCGCCGCATCAATCATATCGCAGGCTCTATCATAAATGCGTTCCTTATTGTGATCCCATATAAAGATCTCCACATGCTCCAGACCGGCCTGCTTCATGGCAGGATATAAATAACCGGTAAGAAACTCTTTTTCCTGTTGCGGGGAATACACACAGGAATCCCAGTTCTGGACAGCCTTTGGTTCATTCTGTATTGATATACGCTCCACCTCATAACCGCATTTTTCGAACTCTGTGATATAGCGGCAGATACATTTTGCCCATAACGGATAATACTCCTTTTTTAAACTGCCGCCATTCTTACGGGAATTATTTGTTTTCATAAACTCCGGAGGTGACCATGGAGACAACATTATCTTTAATGGCTTTTGTGCCATCTTCTGGGCCGCTGCAAGAAGCGGAAGAATATATTTCTCTGTGTCAGAAAAATCAAAGGACTCCAGATCCTGATCCCTTGGATCCTTTATGGCAGAATACAGATGTGTTGAAAAATCACAGCTGTCCATATGGATTCTCACTTTCTGATAATTCATATGATCCGGATGAAAATACATCGTAAGGAGTCTTTCCTTCTGTTCCGGGTCCAGCTGCTGAAACACATAACCGGCTGCATCCGTAACAGCCCCTCCAAACCCTTCAAAGCTCTGGTATTTCACTTGCGGATAAACATTTACCACCTGATTCTCTACACCATCATCATCAACAAATTCCACTGTTTTTTCATGCTGTTCCAGCTTTTTTATCCCAACACTTTCCACATAGGTCAGTTTCATGCTTTTCCTCCTTCCTTCTCCCTCAGAATCATAACACCCCAGTCTTTCAACGGCAGACTCTGCCCCTTTTTAAAACATTTCCCTGTGAGAATATCCTCCACCGTCTCAAAAGGACAAGGGATACTTTTCTCATCCTCACTGTAATGAAGAACATAGTGTATTATTTCATCTTTTGCGTTGATCCCGCTGCGAATGATCACCGGCCACAGAATATCGTCCTCAAAATAATTGTCAATGCCGGCACAAAGTACGGCATCCTTCAGTATTTCTTTCAGCTTGTCCTTCGTCACATAACATCCTGCATAATATCCATATCCCTGACCAAAAGCATTCTTTGTAACCGCCGCATATCTGCCCCAGTATTTGTGCTCATACTGTTCCATCACCTGGGCACCCTCCGGTTTTAACAATTCTGCAAAATATAAAACTTTTTCTCCGTCAACCCGGATCTTCCCCGGCTCAGTAAACTGATTATAACTCATGCCGAAGCACTCTGTCATACCATGAGGCTGCGCATCCGGATACACGCTTAAATGGCGGTCTGCCACAAATGACTTGAAGGAGCTGACCAGCACACCCCCGGCCTGCACATACTGTTTCATTTTCTGCACAAATTCATCTGATACGCTGTATAATGCAGGAGTAACGATCATCTGATATGGCTTTTCTTCCTGTGCAAACCGTTCTTCCAGCTGATGAATATCTATCACATCGCATGGAATGTTCATTTCATACAGACAGTCATACATCCAGCGTACCACATCGTTATAGCTTAAGTCCCTGTCGATCGGAAACCACTTGAAACTGTTTAAAGACTGGTTATCCACTACCAGTGCCACCGGGCTTTTTCTGGAAATACACAGGACTTCCTTTCCAATTTCCGCGATCTCCCTGCCAAACTCTCCCGCTTCCTCATATGCAGGATTCGTTGAAAGATCATGGCTTAAAACACCTTTCCAGTATGTCTCATATCCGTTATGAATCGAGTGCCAGTTCCAGTACATGATCCCCTCTGCACCACTTGCCAGATGGCTGTATCCATGCAGCCGCAGCTGCCCCGGATACGGTGTCCAGTATTTAAATGCCTGTGCCTGACATTCCAGAACCAGATAGGAGCTATTCTTCAGAGTGCGGATGGAATCGCCGCCAAATGCAATCTCTGCCCCGGTCAGGTCATCCTGTGTCGGATGGTAGATATCTGTTCCTGCTATGGTCACCGCCTTAGACGCTTCATAATGATTTATGTCCGGTTGCACACCGTATGAATATCCATCTTGTGCAATATCCGCTCCGAACTTCTTCCATTCAAAATCAAAATTATGTGTGATAAACTGATCCCGTCTCTTATATTTCTTTACAAGCTCCGACTGCCACATCAGATATTCCGCTGCCAGCCTCCTCTGAAATTTGGCAAATTCACTGGCGAGCCCGCCGTGAATGCAGCCGGCCATATCCGGAAAATCGGACCAGTCGTGGATCGAATTACTCCAATAACGCAGTCCAAACACCTCATTTAACTGCTCTGTTGTATGGAACTGCTCCTTAAGATACTCCACGAACATTGCCTGCACCTGTGGAGAAGCTGTTCCGTAATGTTTTGTTTCATTGTCAATCTGAAATCCGATCACGCATGGATTCTCTGCCGTATGGTCAAGCAATTTACAGATTACATTTTCAGCACATTGCCGAAACACCGGATGAACAATATCCATGATCTGGCGTCGTCCATATTTTGCCCTGGCATAACCATCAAATACCATCACCTCCGGACATTTTTTTTCCAGCCAGGATGGAATGGCATAAGTAGGTGTCCCGATCACTGCGTACATCCCGGCTTTTTCTACCGCTGTGAGAACTTTGTCAATATAGGAAAAATCAAATGTTCCTTCTACCGGTTCCAGAGTGCTCCATGTCGATTCGGCAATACGAACCGTATTCATCCCCGCCTCCTGCATCATAACAATATCCTCCTGCAGGCGCTCATAAGGCATATACTCAGGATAATATGCTGTTCCAAATATAATATCATTTCTTTCAAATTCTCTCATGACATTCCTCCATCGCGCATAGATTCATATAAGACAGACCTTCCAAAACCACAATGATCCCGGAAGGTCTTTTTTACTTTTGTTTTGTACAGATTACTACTGATCGTTACGATGCTTTCCCTGCTCCAGATCTGCGATAACCTGATCGTATTTCTTATCCAGATCAAAGAATATCATGCAGACTACAACGATCACAACCATAATAAATGGAATCCATGCGAAAGACCAATTAATTGCAGCCAGGGCTTTTGCCGACTGTACTGTCTTCTTTGCATCAAATTGACCGAAGCCTAAAACCCAGCCCAGTGCTGCAGTACCAATACCGGAACCAACCTTCATGCAGAAAGAAGAAGCTGCATTTCCCATACCGGCAGTTCCATATCCGTTATACCATTCTCCGTATGTGATCGCATCCTGCAAAAGGCCGAACATAGTAGCTCCTGCACAGGCAAATCCCATACCCTTTACGACAGATAATACACTGGTTGCCGTGACATTGGTTGTAAAACCGGAAAGAAGGAATCCGATTCCTGAAACTGCGATTCCACACATAAACAGATTTTTCTTGGAAACCTTTTTCATAATAAACGGTGTCACAAACAGGAATGCAATCTGTGCCATGGACAGACAGTTTGAAATAATGGCGTATTTCCCGGCATTTCCAACATTATATTGGGCAAAAAATACAGCAGATCCAAAGAAGCAGGACATCATAAAGTACATAGCAAAGATTGCGATCACAAGCAGTACCCAGTACTTATTTACAAATAATCCCTTAAGCCCCTTAATGAAAGAAACCCGATTTTCTTTTGCTTCTTTCTGATCAGAGCCACCTTCAACGACACGCTCCTTACACATAAAGAATGTAAACATATTCAAGATCACAAATACGATCATCAAAACAATAAATGTCAGCGTCCAGCCCTTCTGGGAATAAACGTCTCCACCACCAAAAGCTGCTGTCATCTTTAATACGACCGTATTGATCGTCATCGTACCTGCTGTTGCCAGAAGGTTACGGAAGTTTCCAAGAAGGCCTCTCTCATACTGGTTCGTTGTCATCAGTCCGTTGAGTGTAGCATATGGGACATTAATGCCTGTATAGAAGATTGTAGAAACTAAGTTGTATGTCAGGAACATATACGCTAACTGTGTCTTGCCAACAAATGATGCCGGAACGGTAAACATCAGAACCGTACATACCGCTAACGGAACGCATAATCTGGCGATCCATGGACGGGCTTTTCCCCATTTGCTGTGGGTATGATCAATAATGTAGCCCATTACCAGATCTGAAATACCATCAAATATTTTTGAAATTGCAATGATCGAAGCGGCAGCTGCTGCGCTGGCTCCCACCACATTGGTGTAATATACTAACAAAAAAGCACTAATTGCAGAATATACTAAATTTCCTGCATAGTCTCCTATACCATAAGCAAAACGCTCTAAAAAGGAAAGCTTTGCATTTGGATTCATCTTATTTTCATTCATAATCGTTACCTCCTGTTTTGTAATTATTTATCTAACGGAAACCATCCAAAATCAACACAGCGTCCCAGATCCCAGCTGTCCCAGCCGACCCAGCCTTCGGTGTTGACCGTATCTGTAAGCAGCTTATAACTCCAATAAAAATATCCTGATCCCTTGTCCCAGGCCTCCTTCTGCATTCTGGCAACCGCCTGGTAGATTTCCTTCTTCTGTTCCGGAGTATATGTCTCCACAGAAGCACCCTCCAGCCCGTTAAGCACCGTCTGTCCTCCCTTGGTATCCCAGCCACAGGCAAGAGAATTAAACAGACACCACTCGCCGCAGATCACCGGGAAATACTGCTGCATTTCCTCGATCTCCTTCATGAAATGCTCTTTTACATATTTTTCGTATCCCTCTACCGTCTGTTCACATCCCATCATTTCCGCCATCATCAGATACTGATGGGTATCCAGAACGACATTTTTATATTTTTCTTCCCGCATGAAATCTTTCCAGATGGTAAGCTCAAATCCGTCATGAATAACAATGTATTTATCCTCTGACAGATACTTTTCAATGCGGTCATACGCATCCAGATAAAACTTCCGGATGAATTCCACAGTGATCGGAGCACTTCCTTTTGCCATCTCCTCGTCTACCGGTGGATATCTTTTCTGGATATTGAGAAGCTCCCATGCTCCCTGCAGTGCCGGCTCATTGATCAGCTCAATCCCCCAGAGTCCTTCTCTGTGTCCGTATCTTTGTGCCAGCCGTTCCAGAACCGTGTGAACAAATTCCACCTCTTCCGGAATCTGTGCCCATTTACATACGCCGCAAATTCCACCGTTATCAGATCCATTCTGTCCCTCCGGTGCCGTATGCAGATCGATCAGGATCTTCAATCCATATTTCTCAGCCCAGTTAAACGCCTTGTCCAAATCCTCAATACATCCAATAAATGGCTCTCTGTCTCCAAAGATAAAATATGGTACCGGAATGCGGACCGCATCCAGCCCCCAGGATTTGATCGTCACAAAATCGCGCTCCGTAATGTACTCGCTGCGATGTATCTTGATCCTTGCCTCATATACCTCTTTTGATAACTGCCTCGGAAGCCAATACTCATCCTCCGCCGTGGTTCCTTCAAACAATGCCGGATTCATCCACTTTTCCAGAACAAGCCAGTTTCCCAAATTAACTCCCTTTACCTTCATAAATGATCACCCTGCCTTTCTTTGATTTAACATATTCCGTTGCGTTTTTTCCGTCGCTTCTTAACTTGTGACTACATTTTATGATGAAAACAGTCTCTTTTATATTAAAAATATTAGATTTTTAACATAATTATCAGATAATATGATATACTTCATATATGGACATGACAGATCAGGAGGAAACCGTGATGCAGGATACCATTTTACTTCAATATCTTTCCAAAAAATTACACACCCATGCTTATAAATTTTCCATCAACGGGAAAATCGTCTTTTCCTGCTGTAAAGTCCTTTCTTTTCAGGATTCCTATATCAAAGACAGAGATTTTCTGACCTTTTTGCTGAAGGCATTGCCACAGAAAGCTCCTTGTCTGAAATCTATCCACCAAAAAGACATTTACTGCGTCGTTCCGGATCAAAATGCCATTTATGTTATCGGGCCTGTCAGTTTTGCCTCCTCCGTTTACCTGATCTGCGACTACGATGCTCTGACACTGGAAGAAGAAATCGAAAAATATGTTCCACAGATCGATCTGCCCGCTTATCTGGAAGATATGATTTTTCTTAACCATATGATCACCGGCGTGGAGTTAACAGTCGAGCAGGTCATACGGAATAACTGCCTCAACCCGGAACATGAGGAAAAGGTACAGAAAAACTTCAGCGACATACTGTTTGAAAACCATGAAAATAATAAACATCATAACCCTTACGATCAGGAACTGCGGGAATTTGGAAGCATAGAAAACGGCGATCTGATCCAATTGGAAAAAAGTATGCAGGAAGATTACGACGGGACACTTGGCACACTTGCAAAAGACCCCCTGCGCAATCTCAAAAATCTTGGTATTGTTCTGGTCACTCTCGCAAGCCGTGCTGCGATCCGCGGAGGTCTCTCTCCTGAGATTTCCTTTTCCCTAAGTGATTCCTACATCCAGCAGATTGAGGAGTGCAGGGACATTGCCCTGATCACCCCTCTCGCCCACAAAGCAGAGTTTCAATATGCAGAAATGGTTCATGAGATCAAAGAGCAGCAGAAAGGCATTTCCAAAAAACAGAAAAATCCCCGCATTAATAAATGCAAGGATTTTATCTTTTCTCATTTACATGACCGGATCACTCTGGATGATCTGGCTGCCGAAGCAGACTGTAATCCCAACTACCTCTCCCAATTATTCAAAGAATGCGAAGGGATCAGCTTATCCGGTTACATTCTTCAGGAGAAGATCAACCGTGCCAAAAACCTCCTGATCTATTCCGATTATTCCTATATTGAAATCGCCACCTATCTGGGATTTTCATCGCAAAGCCATTTAGGAACCCATTTTAAAAAACACACCGGATACACTCTGCGGCAATACCGGGAAATCTACGGACGAAGGGAATGATCATTTCACTTTCGTTTCCCGTATGATCTTTCGTACCGGAAGTACAAAGGATGGCGATACCGAAAGCTCGTCAATTCCCATTTTCAGAAAAGTTTCCGTTAATGTGGTATCTGCTCCAAGCTCGCCGCAGATGCCGACCCAGCAGCCGCCCTTATGACCATTTTCAATAGTCATCCGGATCATCCGCAGGATCGCCGGATGATGCGGATCATACATTGTGTCTAACCTCATATTCTGACGATCCATCGCCAGGGTATACTGCGTCAGATCATTGGTACCGATGCTGAAAAAGTCTACTTCCTTTGCCAGCTCTTCACTCATCATCACAGCCGCCGGTGTCTCGATCATAATTCCCTGTTCAAAATTGCCATAACGGATACCCTGCTCGTCAAGCTCTTTCTTGACCTCCTCCACAATCGCCTTGATCTTCAACACTTCCTCTACAGAAATGATCATCGGATACATAATGGCAATCTCGCCATAGGCACTGGCCCGGATCAATGCACGAAGCTGGGTACGAAAGATCTCCGGGCGGTCAAGACAGATACGGATCGCACGGTATCCCATAGCCGGATTTTCCTCTTTATCCAGATTAAAATAATCCACCTGCTTATCTGCTCCAATATCCAGAGTACGCACCACAACCTTTTTGCCCGCCATATTTTCTGCGACACGCTTGTATGCCAGAAACTGCGTCTCCTCATCCGGATAATCCTCTGCCTCCAGATAAAGGAACTCACTGCGGAACAGACCGATTCCGGCCGCATCATTGGCAAGCACATTTGCAACATCACCTACACCCGCAATATTGGCATACAGCTTAATATGCTTTCCGTCTGCTGTGACATCCTCCTTCCCCTTGAGCAGGGACAGAAGTTCTCTTGCCTCCTGCTCCTTCTTCTGTGCCTCCTGAAGCTTTGTCAGAACCTCTTCCTCCGGGTCAATGTACAGTTTTCCCTCACGTCCATCCACAATCGCCATGTGGCCATTCCATTCTTCCTTAATGTCCACTCCGATGAGTGCTGGTATATTCATGGTCCTCGCCAGAATTGCTGTATGGGAATTAGCAGAACCATGGCGGGTTATAAATGCTAACAGTTTGTCCTTGTCCATCTGAACCGTCTCGCTTGGTGCCAGATCATCTGCCACAACGATCACCGGCTCTGCTCCGATCTCTCCGGCAGATTCCTGTTCGCTTAAAACAGAGATCAGACGCTCCGTGATATCCTTGACATCTGCTGCTCTTGCCTTAAAGTATTCATCATCCATCTGTGAGAACATCTCTGCGAAATTATCTCCTGTTGTTGCCACGGCAAACTCTGCATTGACATTCTGTGTCTCGATCATATTGGTAATGGAGGAAACATAATCGTCATCCTCCAGCATCATCATGTGTACCTCGAAGACAGCCGCATTGGCTTCTCCAACCTCTTTGACCGCTTTTTCGTACAGTGCCTGAAGCTGCTCTGATGCCTTCTCATTGGCAGCCTCGTATCTTGCGATCTCTGCAGCCACGTCCTGAATCTTTTCTCTTTTGACCTGCTGCTTTCCCTTTTGATAATAAAAGATTTTTCCTATTGCGATCCCTTTAAAGATCGGCTTTCCCTCGTATATTTCCACCACAGCCTCCATTTCCGCATGAGATCATCATGCTTTCTATCATTTTGTCCTGTGACCGGATATGCAATCGAATTACAGTGTCTCCTCAAAAAACTTCTCCATTCCTGCTGCAGCAGCATCCTCATCCGGACCCTCTGCCTCTACAGTGATCTCCTCACCGCACTTTACACCGAGAGACATAAGCATCATCAGCTTTCTTGCGTCTGCCTTGCGGTCTCCTTTTACGATCGTAACGGTTGACTCATATTTTTTTGCTTCCTTTACCAGCAGTCCTGCCGGTCTTGCGTGAATACCTACCTCGTCCGTAATAACATAATTGAATGATTTCATAATGAATTCCTCCATTTCTTTTTTATTTTATAGATCCACTTTATTTCTAAAGTGATCTAATTTTACATTTTTTATTTCATATTTGATACTTTTATATTTTTGTAATCCCGATCGCTTATTCCTCGTCGCTATCCAGCTCACCGCTTGTCACACGACAGATATGCATTGCCAGATACCCGGTTTCCGCATCCTTCATGGTACAGCCAATGGTCTTTCCGATCTGCTCACAGATCTTTTCTGCCATGGCAAACTCTTCCGGGTATTTGACACTCATATAATCATTTAAACTCATTTTCAACTTCTCGCCACTTAACGCCCGCACGATCATATAGCGCACATGATTCATCAGCCGGTTATAGGATAATGTCATTACATCAATCCGTTTCCCCATGGCATTTTCTACGATCTCTATGCATTCCCGCACAGCACGGGCCGTTTTCATGGCATCAGATACCTTATCATCATCGATGGCAGAATGTACATGAAGTGCAATATATCCTACCTCATCATCTCCGATGGTAATTCCAAATTTTTGTTCCAGGACCGGCACCACACAGCTTGCAGCCTTATACTCCATATGAAAAAGAATACGGATATCCTCGGTCAGTGGATTGCTGATCTGCTCATGCTTTTTGATCCGCTCCACTGCATAATAGAGATGGTCAGCCAAAGGAAACAGAATATTGCGGTCAATATGCCCAAATACCTTTTCTGCTTCATCTAACACCAGATTAGAGATTTCCAGAAACTCCGGATCGATCGTCTTTACAATCTCATCCGCGCTGCCACGCTCCTCACATGACTGCAGTGTATAGATCCGGCTATCCTCTCCGGGCTCTACCCTTTCACTGACCTTTTTGCCAAAACCGATTCCCTTTCCCATCAGAAGATACTGTTTTCCATCCTCTCCATTTACCGCGAGCACTGCATTATGATTTAATACCTTACCAATTCTGTACATGTCCGATCCTCACATTTTCTGTTTATTCGTAGAAATCAACAGCAAACAGCTCTTCTCCTGCTTTGATCTCTCCGTCCTTTAAAAGGCGGACCTTCTGGTTATCCTCTAACTCCGTACATAATACCGGTGAAGTGACAGATGGTGCATGCTCTTTCAGGTACTCCAGATCCAGCTTCATCATCGGATCTCCCTTTTTCACCTTCTGTCCGTTTTCCACAAATACTTCAAAACCTTTTCCATTTAACTGTACGGTATCAATACCAATATGCAGCAGCATGCTGAGTCCGGAATCTGTCATAAATCCAATAGCGTGCTTTGTATCAAATACAAATACAACTTCTCCATCCTCCGGTGCCTTCACGATGGCATCCGTTGGTGTCACAACCGCTCCGTCTCCCATCATTCTTCCTGCAAATGCCTCATCCGGTGCCGTTGACAGATCTGCTGCCACACCGGTGATCGGGCTTGATATCACAATCGTCTTTGTAACCTTCTGTTCCGTCTTCTCCTCCTGTGGCGCTTCCGTTTTCTCCACAGAATCAATACTATCTTTAGTATATTCGATATCCGGTGCAGTTTCAAGATAATCTTCCAAATTTGACTTGATCACGGTGACGTTCGGACCATATACCACCTGTACACCATTTCCCTTGTGGATCACACCGCTGGCTCCGGTTGATTTCAACAGCGCATCGTCTACGAGATCCGCATTGTAAACGGTACAGCGGAGTCTTGTGGCACAACAGTCCACACTATCAATATTTTTCTTTCCTCCAAGACCTCTTGTAATATCTGCACTAAGGGGATCATCTACAACATTTTCACTGTCCCCTTTTTGGGACTTTCTTGCATTGACATCTGCCTTTGTATAAAGCTTCACCTGCTGGTCATCATCCTCTCTTCCCGGTGTTTTCAGATCAAGCTTTTTGATCAGGAAGTAGAAGATAAAGTAATACAATAGGAAATAGATAATACCAACCGGTATAATACGCAGCCAGCTTGTCTTGTCATTGCCCTGAAGAATACCAAACAGGAACAGATCCAGAAAACCGCCGGAAAAGGTAAGACCTACCGCGATGTTTAAAATATGGGCGATCATATAGGCGGCACCGGCCAGGATCACCTGTACCACAAACAGGATCGGTGCCACAAACAGAAATGAAAACTCAATCGGTTCTGTAATACCTGTCAGCATAGAAGTTAATGCTGCAGAGAAAAGAAGTCCTCCTGCCTGTTTTTTCTTTTCCGGCTTGGCAGTACGATACATCGCCAACGCTGCACCGGGGAGGCCAAAAATCATAAAGATAAACTCACCGGAGAAATATCTGGTAGCATCTGCACTGAAATGTGCTACATGTGACGCATCCGCAAGCTGGGCAAAAAAGATATTCTGACCGCCCTGGATCGTCTGTCCTGCCACTTCCATAGTTCCACCCACTGCTGTCTGCCAGAACGGCATATAAAATACGTGATGAAGACCAAATGGGATCAATGCTCTCTTCACAATACCAAAGATCAGAGTACCCAGATAACCGCTGCCGGTCACCAGACCACCCAAGGCATAAATTCCATTCTGAACCACCGGCCATACAAAGTAAAGCAGAATCCCCACAAACATATATACAATCGTGGAAATGATCGGTACAAACCGGGATCCTGCAAAGAATGACAACGCATTTGGCAGCTGGATCTTATGGAACCGGTTATGAAGTGCCGCTACACCAAGACCTACAATAATACCACCAAACACACCCATCTGCAGGGTATTGATACCGCAGACCGAAGCGATAGTTCCACTGAGCACATCCTTTGCAATGCTTCCATCCTCCAGAATCTTTCCATTGATCTCCAGCATACCGCTGATGGAAATGTTCATTACAAAATAAGCGATCACGGCAGAAAGAGCAGCAACTTCCTTTTCCTTCTTTGCCATTCCGATTGCAACACCTACTGCAAAAAGTAACGGCAGGTTATCAAATACGGCACTTCCCACTTTATTCATAATAACCAGAAGTGCATGGAGAATTGTTCCGTCTCCAAGAATTTTTCCTAAATGATACGTTGCAATGGTAGTTTCATTGGTAAACGAACTACCAAGTCCCAGAAGCAATCCGGCAACAGGCAGGATTGCGATAGGAAGCATAAAGCTTCTTCCGATTCTCTGTAAGACTTCAAAAATTTTGTCTTTCATTATTCATCCTTCCTTTCTTGGTGATATTTATGCGGAACGTCTGCTCTTTCGCATATCCTTTTTATTTTCCGCTTTTTCTGAAATTCTATACCACCGTTTTCCGGAATCTGCGCAGGAACGGGGATAAAAATGGGAACAAAAAAAGGCACTAACTCACATAAATATCCTGTAAAATTTATGTCTAGTTAATGCCTTGGGTTCGTTTCGAATCAAGTAACATACTATCTAAATTATTTATATCATTTTGATGATATTTTGTCAAGAAAAATTTTCAGATCATTTTTGATCATTTTGATGTTGTCACATAATTCAATATCATTTCCTTCTGAAGCAAAAGCTCCGGCGTATAGTCCTTATTGTCCTCCGCCCCCCAGATAAATCCCCCTGCATAATGAGCACATGTTGCCATCATGGAATGAAGCGTCACACGGAAAAACTCTTCTTCCGGAATATCTGTCCGGAATGTCTTGTCCTCCTTCGCCTTTTCATACATCAGATGAAATCTCGTATTGGCTGAATGCAGAGAAGCATGAAACGCCCTTAACTGCTCACTGTCCGTTCCCTCATGGGTCACATAGTGATTGAAATTGTCATTATACTGCAAAAGATCTTTATGATTCTGATACATGTCAATATAACTGTCCAGCGTAAAGATAAATCGTTCAATCGCAGGAACATCAACGATGGATGAAAGCGGTCTTTCCTCATCCAGTTTGTCAAAATATGCCTGCCACTGTGCCGTACAGACTGCGATCACCAGCTCCAGCTTATTCTGATAATGACGAAATACCGTTGCCCGGCCTACTCCGGCTTCTTTTGCGATTTCCCCCATACTGACAGGTTCAATCTTTTTTTCTACAAAGATACGGAAAGCTGTCTCCAGAATTTTCCGGTCTTTTTCTTCCATTTCTTTTTTTACCTTTTCAGGATCTCTCATAATAATTCTAATTCCTTACATTTTATGATTTTATTTTTCATCACATACCTGGAAGATATAAAACTTCAGATAATATGATGTATCGGCAGCCCACAGGATTGGATGATCCGGTGCCTGTGTTGCGAAGGATACCTGACGCAGTCTCTTGTGTACATTTGCTGCCGCCTGTCCAATCGTTTTTGTAAAAAGCTCATATGTCATAAAATGAGAACAGGAGCATGTGGCAAGATAACCACCATCCTTAATGAGCTTCATAGCACGAAGGTTGATCTCCCGGTATCCCTTTACGGCGTTTTTTACAGAATTACGTGACTTCGTGAACGCCGGCGGATCCAGTATGATCACATCAAACTTTTCTCCTGCCGCCTCCATTTCCGGAAGCTTTTCAAAAACATCTGCACATTCAAAGTCCACAATATGGGACAGACCATTTAATGCTGCATTCTTTTTTGCCTGCTCTACGCCAAGCTCCGAAGCATCCAGTCCTAATACACTGGCAGCCCCTGCCTGTCCGGCATTCAAAGCAAAAGAGCCGGTATGGGTAAAGCAGTCCAGCACCTTTGCTCCCTTACAGATGGAACGGATCGACTGCCGGTTATATTTCTGGTCCAGAAAAAAGCCTGTTTTTTGTCCTTCTTTTACATCTACCATATAGTGGACACCGTTTTCTACGATCTCCACATTGGTATCAAACTCCGGTCCCAGAAAACCTTTGACACGCTCCATTCCTTCCTTCAGCCGTTCTTTGGCATCGCTGCGCTCGTAAACACCGCGGATCGTGACACCGTCAGCTGCAAGAATTTCCTTCAAAAGCTCTACGAGATGCTCCTTGTAACGGTCAATTCCCAGAGCCAGGGATTCTACTACCAGAACATCACTGAATTTGTCGATCACCAGTCCCGGCAGAAAATCCGCCTCACCAAAGACGATCCGGCAGCTTGAAGTATCTACCGTAGCCTTCCGGTAATCCCATGCCGCCTGCAGGCGCATTCTCCAGAAATCATCATCGATCTCCTGCTCCTGATGACGCGTGAGCATCCGGACCCGTATCTTGGAGTGACGGTTGATATAGCCCTTTCCCATAGGATATCCGTCAAAATCATGGATCAGAACTACATCTCCGTCGTCAAAGCTTCCCACGACACTGGCAATCTCATTGTCATAGATCCAGGCTCCTCCCGCCTTGATCGTACGTCCTTCTCCCTTTTTGAGAGTTACGATTGCGTGTTCCATTACAGTACCTCCTGAATCTCCTCATAACGGATACGAAGCTGTGGCATTTTTGTCATAGTCGTATAATAATTTACTGCCCAGTCCTCTCCCTGAGACGGATCGTTCTCTCCTGTCGCCGGAGGTGCAAAAATTTTCAGAGTCATCTCCGTCCCCGGCTCAACCGGTGCCTCAAAAAAAGCAGACATCATATCAACTGTCTTCGTGCCCGGTGCTTTATAGAACCAGCGTCCATTTAATTCCATCATAAGGTTCAGATCTTCCTCAAAGGTAATCTCGCAAAACTCCGGTGTCTTCTCAAAGGTGATCGGAATCGCAATTCCCTCTGCATCCTCGGCGCCGCCCCAGCGAAGTGTTACCGGCAATGCTGTATCTTCTGTTTCCTCCAGTCCCGGCAGGAAGAACGGATCCTTCAAAATGTCCTTGTAATCCTTGAGGATCGGCTGTGGAATACCCACTGCAGAATTATTCGGATCCTCAATCTCCAGTCCAAGACGTCCTCTGTCCCTGAATTGGTACATAGAAAATCCATCGAACCAGTCCGCATTTTCGGACTTTAATTTCTCTACAAAACGCTTAATGGAATCTCCCTGATGCATCGGTCCGGTCACATCACCGTCTGTATTAAACTCAGAGATCACAAATGGCTTGCACTCCCCGTGATTTACCTTTGTCATTCTCTTAGAAGTTTTATTCAGACGCTCAAAGAACGGATCTACCGGTGTCATTGCATAGCTGTCTCCGCCTTTTTCGCATACATCAAAAGGCCATCCGTAATGAAGAGCCAGATAACAATCATTGGACCAGATATCAGCAATATCAAAGGCTTCCTTAAACTCCTCCTCATACTGTACCGGCGCATCCTCAGCCTCCAGATCTCCTACAGCTCCACCACAAAATACCAGCGAGATCTGCGGTGCCTCTTCCTTCACGATCTTTGCAAAGCGTACAAAAAACTCTCCGATCTCCTTGTAGGAAAAACGCTGATTGTGGGTAAACCAGTCACCGGCACACTCATGGTTGATACGCAGACGCATTCTGCCAAAGGGCTTCAGCTCCTTTGCGATCTGACGGAGATATTCATCCTCCAGAGAACAGTCAATGGTCAACGTCAGAGCAACATCCTGTCCATGGCGGCGGATATCCCTCATCTGCTGGAACGGCTCTCCCTTCGTGTCCCCATCGAGACCTCCACGATATGGAAAATAATCATCATACGGATAATCCCACTGAAAATGAATCTCCATATCTTTACATGCCACACTGATCCGCTCCGGCCATTCCTTGTCCTTTGGATAATAAGTATACATGATACCAATATTTCTGTGAGGTCTTCCCAGAGTATTTAAAATATAATCCTGATTTACATACTCTGCTCTCTCACTTCCATCTCCCAGATCCAGACCACAGGCCGCCGGAGTCAATTTAACTTTTTTAATTTTATCCATCTTTTTTCCTCATTTCTTCATTGTTATTTTTCCATCACCTATAAATATACACGAATTCGTGATATAATTCTACCAAAAGATTTACGAAAGGACTGATTTTATGAAACGACGCATTTTGACCTATATGCAGCAGATTGATGAATTGCTTCAGGCACCTCCCGATGACACCGACTGGACCAAAGCCATCGAAAACCATCTGACACAGATCCGTTTTTTTCAGCATGAACGGCTGATCCATCTGATCGTCACAGTGCTGTTTGCCCTGATGACCACCTCCGTTGTGGTTGGTCTTGTTTCCAGCTCCAATATCTGGCTGGCAATCTTGCTGATCCCACTGCTGATCCTGCTGTTTCCATACATTAATCATTACTATCTGCTGGAAAACGGAGTCCAGAAAATGTATGCGCAATATGACCGTATGTTAGAATATCAAAATGATAAAAAGTGGAACCGCTATTTTGCAGTTCCACCCAAAGAGTCATAAATCACAAGATCCGCAGCCGCAGGAAGCCTATTCCACTCCCCGGAAACAGGATCTGTCAAACATATTTGGAAACCTGAATATTCAGGTTTCCTTTTTTGGTTTCTCCTGAAATTCCATCACAGATAAATTTTCCATGCCCCCGCACAGAAACAACATCTGTTTCCTTCAGAATCCCACTGTTATTTTCCTGTCCTCTTCCATTTACAAAGATTTTCTTTTCGTGGAAAAGTGCAATGCTTTGACTCCGCGACAAATGATATAGCTTTGCGATCACCACATCCAGCCGCATACTCGGAACGATCAGCTTCACTGCCTGAAGCTGCGGACGGACTGCCTCCGGCATCTCCTCCAGTAAACGGCATTTCACATGGGTATGCTTCACCTGATCCAGATTATCTACGATAAACGATGCCATTTTGTCCAGACAAAACAGATATGCCGTTTTGTCCCGTATCATAATATCTCCAAGGGTGCTGCGGTCTATTCCCAGATGCATCAGTGCTCCCAGATAATCCCGGTGGGTCAGTGCATCGGAAAACTTCTCGATCAATGGCCGGATTTCAATACAGCAGATTGGAAATCCCGCATCATATCCCAGGCTTTCCTCATCTCCAAAACGGAGGACCTGCCGTTCACACCCCTCCACACCGCCAAACAGTGTGGCTTTCACAGGAGTTGCATCCTTTCGTACACTATCGTAAACTGCCTGCTCCTGTTGGTTCAAAAAACCGGTATAGGTATATAATCCGGTCCGATATGACTGATCCGCCAGATCTATAATCCTTTTTGCCAGAAATTCCTCATCACGGTTCATTGAAATCCTCACCTCTGCATCTTATTTTATATCGTATGTCTTCGGTACAAAGCTCCTCACTTACGCATTATCTACCCACTTTTTCATAGTCCATTTTAAGCCGGTAAACTCACCCCAGGCATCTTCCTTCTCCTCCGGATTTACGGCATACATTGCCATGACTGTTCCGGTAAAGCCACCTGCCACCTCGGAAGACAGGTATTTTGTTCTTGCCTTTCCAAGCTCTTTTTTCTCCCCGGCAATTTCAGCAAAGAAGGTATAAAATTCACTGTCAGACTCCACATGAAGCTTGACCTCCTGCTGTCCCTGCTCCAGAGGAACAGATGTCTTTACACACTGTGCATCTCCTGTGGTCAGACGAAGCTCAGCCCTGCAGACCCCATCTGCCTGTGCCAGATACAGATCATAATGATGATCCTCACACAGATAGAAGGTTACTCCTGCCTCCGGAGAATTTCCTCCTACCGTCACATCCAATGTTGTATCAAATTCAGACTGGCGTACACCGAGGAAGGTTGGCGCATCCACATCATCCAACGTGAAATGATTGCCCCGAAGTTTCGCCCCCTGCTCTGTAAACTGATAATTCGCCTGATCATATGCTCTCAGATGACACCATCTGAGACTGTCTGCTCCCAGCTTCTCAAAAGAAACATCATAGCAGGTATCCTCGCCGGAAGCATTGAGATTCATTTCCATCTCAGCCTCCACCTTACCGTTCACACCGGCAGTAAACCATCCGTCCTGCTGCCACTGTACCGGTACCAGAAATACCTCTCGCCCCAGATGGTGGAACGGCATCCACATTCCCTCCTGGCGGAAGCCGAGACATACGATAAATGTCGTACCATCCTCTGTCTGTACCAGATCGCCATGACCAATTCCCTGAATGCGGCTCTGGTGACCGCCAAGATCACGGTTTGTCACAACCGGATTCAGCGGATATGATTCAAATGGTCCATATGGACTCTTTCCCCTCGCATAGGTGATCATATGACCATATTCTGTACCTCCCTCTGCAGCTGTAATATAATACCAGTCCCCAATATGGTACAGATGCGGTGATTCCAGATAACGGCCGCCATTTCCTTTCCAGATTGGTTTGCTTTTGGTCAGGCGCTCTCCTGTTGCAATATTGATCTCACACTGGAAAATACATCCATTGCCATCCTCGTCACTGCCGTTACTCATAAAATATGCCTTGCCATCCTCAAAGAACAGAGACGGATCGATTCCTCCCTGATCCACAAATACAGGCTCAGACCACTCCCCATAGATATCATCTGTATATACATAGAAATTTTTGTGGTAGGTATCATTTGTAGTCACCATGTAAAAACGTCCTTCATGATAACGGATCGTCGGCGCAAACACTCCACCGGAGCTGTTGATGCGCTCTAAGTCTACCTGGGTGCTTCTGGTAAGACAGTGACCGATCTGTGTCCAATGCACCAGATCCTCACTCTCAAACAGAGGAACTCCCGGAAAATACTCAAAAGAGCTGCATACCATATAATACTTGCCATTTGCCCTGCATACACTTGGATCCGGGTAAAAGCCCCGGAGTACCGGATTACTGATCTTCATAGTTTTAAATCTCCCTTTATTTTACTTGAACTGTGGTCTTTTCAGAGAGTTTATCTGCCTTTCTCTGTATCACTTCTTTTCCTTTTAATACCTTTCATGATAATCACTACTTTACTCTCTGTAAATATTTTTTCAAGACCTTCACATTCTTTTTCTATTTACGAAATACAAATGCTTCCAGATCCAGGAGCTGTCTGCCCGTAAAACTGCTCTTTGCCCATCCACTATGTGCATCCTCTGCCACAAAATATACCGCATGTCTGCCTGTTACCATGCGCATCACACCTTCTGCCACATGATCTCCTGTGCCGAATTCAATCGTTCCGATCTTTTCTCCTTCCACCGGATCATCAAGATATACGTGAATTCTGCCACTGCATCCCCTCGGCTGCATCTTTAAGGCTATTGTCATGGTTCCATTAGTAAAGTCGTCGCCAAAATCAAAATACTTCCAGCCCATCACGCATCCCTCGGTAATATTGGTGATCACTCTGGTAAATGCATCCATCTCGGTGATCATCAGCTGCTCACTGCCCTTCAGTACACATGCTGTATCAGCCGGTGTCAGCTCATACGGATTCAGGGAATCCTCAAAGCCCAGAGAAGTCATCTCTACCGGCGGAATCGTTCCATCCGGCAGAATCTCAATCTTTTCTACACAGCCTCTGCGGGACATGATCGTTCCGTTGGTCATACGATGATAAAAAATATACCACTGATCGCCAATCTTACAGATCGATCCATGGTTATTTCCTCCCGGAAAATCAATGCCGTTATCCACAATATAACCCCGATAGGTAAATGGTCCTGTCGGAGAATCAGATGTGGCATACGCAAGCTGGCATCCTCTCTTTGGCGAATAGATCAGGTAATAGGTATCTCCCACCTTTCTCGGAGAGCAGGCTTCAAAGAAATTCCATGGTTCATCTGTTGGAATGATATTCTCCTGATAAGTTCCGTCGATCACCTGATACATATTGTCTCCGTTAATCTCACACATATAGGAACCCAGATAACCGCAATATACATAGACTCTGCCATCATCATCTACCAGCACACCGGGATCAATAAAAGTACCATTATCATAATGATCCGGAATATTATATTCATAACGGGATACCAGCTCAAACGGTCCCTCCGGTTTATCACTGACCGCCACGCATCCCTTGGAATCCAGAATGTATGCGTAAAGATAATACTTGCCATCCTTTTCAACTACATCCGGCGCATAGAGACATTTCTCGGACCAGTCGATATCCGAAGCGTGATCTCTGTCGGCCTTTGTGTGAAATGCGTCTCCATGACACACCCACTTGCCCGGTTCATTCACAGGTGCTGACCACACCTTCAGTTTATAATCACAAAATTCATCAGAATCCACTCTGTCGTGGGAGCCATATACATAAATTCTGTCCCCAAATACTCTCGGTTCTCCATCCGGGATATACTCCCAACTTGGTAAATACGGATTTGCCATTTTGTCCTCCTTTTTCTTTTGATAATTTAACCTTGATTATTTACGTTGCACATATATGTCGAAAAAACTCCTGTCTCACATTGTTTTCAAGGTTTTCCACTTTCACACATTTCTTATGCTGTAATATAATCATACGAAATCCACCCTCTGTCCGCAAGAATAATACGGACACTAATCTTGACATTTCGGACATGACTGGATTATATTAAAATCACTAAAATTTATATTATAATTCCTTAAATCAATGTCATCATACAAAATGTCAGAACAGGAGAATACAAATTATGAATTCTGAAATGCACCTTCACTATTTTACTACACAGAAGGATTTTCCTTTTTTTATTCAGTACGGTCATCATGATGAAAATATGTTTCTCCATTCCCACGCAGATTTCTCGGAGCTTGTTTTTGTGCTGGGCGGTTACGCCACCCACATTGTCAACGAGGAAGAATACTCCATCAAAAAAGGAGATGTATTTGTCATCAATGAAAATACATCTCACAGTTATAAGGATCCTCATCATTTCCGGATCTGCAATATTATGTTTCAACCGGATTACTTTCTGCGGGACTTCGGCGATATCAAGTCCCTGCCCGGTTACCACTCCCTCTTCGTGATTGAGCCTGCCCTGACACAGCAGAACGGTTTCCAGTCACGTCTCCATCTCTCTCCGGAACGCTTTGAGGAATTTGACCATATGATCACCCGGATCCACCATGAATATGTTTCTCACCCAGCCGGTTTTCAAAGCATGACAAGCGGGCTTTTTCTTCAGATGATCACCTCTCTGGCCCGGATCGCCAGCGATGACCGCTGGGAACCAAATGACAATACCGTGTCCCTTGCCAATACAGCAGCATATATGGAGTACCATTTCCGTGAAGATATCTCTATTGAGGATCTTGCCTCCATGTCCGGTATGTCCTCCCGTCATTTCCGCCGGGTATTCCACGATATTTACGGCACCAGCCCCCTGAAATATCTCCACACCCTTCGCATCCGTTCTGCCGCCAGGCTTCTTCGCAGCACTGATCTTCCGGTAACGGAGATTGCCATCCGAAGCGGTTATCCGGACGGCAATTATTTCTCCGGCAAATTTAAGCAGCTGATGGGAATGCCCCCTCTGAAATATCGGAATCAGCATACCCATGAAGCCTGAGCAGATCTGTCCCTGTGAAAAACGCCAGAGACAAAGGCAAAGCGATATCACTTAAATTTTAATTACTTCCATCATCCCAGATATTCACATGCTGCCAGTGCCGCTACCGCACCGTCTGCTGCAGCAGTGGTCAACTGACGTACTGTCTTGGTCCGGCAGTCTCCGGCTACAAACAAACCTTCTGTACCGGTCTTGCAGTCCTCTCCGGCATGAATATACCCCTTTTCGTCCAGAGCCGCCAAATCTGCAAATTCCTGATTATCCGGCATCTGTCCTACTGCCACAAAAAGTCCTGCCACAGATATTTTCTGTTCTTTTTCCTGCTGTTTATTCCATATATAAAGCTGTTTCAGGTTGCCGTCCTCGTCCTTTTCCATATGTGTCACCACACAGGAATGAAGAATTTCTACATTTTCTTTCTGCTCCAGATTTTTTAATTTATCCGGTTCTCCCCGGAATTCTTCCCGGCGATGGATCAGATAGACCTTTTCACAATATTGTGCCAGAAATAAAGCATCTTCCAATGCCGTATTGCCGCCTCCTGCCACAGCCACAGACTTTCCCCTGAAAAACATACCATCACATGTGGCACAATAGGATATCCCATGCCCCACCATCTTCTGTTCATCCTCCAGTCCCAGAGGACGGTTTTTCGCTCCTGTTGCCAGGATTACACTCTGTGCCTGATAAGTTTCCTGTTGATCTCCCTTTTCTGCGCTCACCTGAAAAAGAGGTCTGCAGGAATGTTCTTCTGTGAATTCTGCCGCTTCCAGATCCCCTCTGTGACAGTTTTCTTTCTTTTGCAGCTTTAATACCCTGCCGGTCTGATATTCCATTCCCAGATTCTTTGCCTGTTGATACAGACTCTGTGCAAATTCAAAACCGGATATTTTAGCGATGCCCGGATAATTTTCAATCTCCGGCGTGACCACAATCTGGCCTCCATACATTTTTTCCTCCAGGACCAGCACGCTCTTTCCTGCCCGTAAAGCATAAATAGCTGCGGACAGCCCCGCTGTGCCGGCTCCTACGATCACAACATCATATATTTTATCTGCCATAAGCCCTCCTATATCCGGATTTTCCCGAAATCCTCTTACTTTTCCGCACCTGAATGTTAGCAAGAAAGCAGGCATATTCTGCCTGCTTTCTGTATTCTCATTCTGTTATTTTACTGATGCATAAACTCCAAAAGCTCTTCTTTGCTCTTGACTCCGATATCCTTTGCTGCAACCTGACCATTCTTGATGAGGATCAGCATCGGAATACTTACCACCTTAAACTGCTGCGCAAGATCCATCTGCTCATCCACATTGACTTTACAGATCTTTACATCCGTAACCTCTTCTGCCAGTTCCTCAACCACCGGACCAAGCATCATACATGGACCACACCATCCTGCCCAGAAATCAATAAGTACCGGTTTCTCTGACTGCATTACTTCCTGTTCAAAATTATCTGTTGTTACATGAACGACTGCCATAATAATCCTCCTCTCCTTTATGATCCAATTATTGTTTACAGCTGTGTTGTTACAAAAATATCATAAATTGCCTTGATGGCATCATCAAAGTCTTCGTTGCTGACACCGATGATAATGTTTAACTCGGAAGAACCCTGATCGATCATCTTCACATTGATATTGGCATGTGCCAGTGCAGAGAAAATACGTCCTGCTGTACCACGGTTCGACTTCATGCCACGGCCAACCACTGCGATCAATGCCAGATCAGCCTCCAGATCAATGGTATCCGGATGTGCCAGACGGTGAATTGCAGAAATTACCTTCTGCTCCTTCTGCTCAAACTCCGGCTCATGGACAAATACTGTCATTGTATCAATACCGGATGGCATATGCTCAAAGTTAATACCATTCTCCTCAAAAGCAGTTAATACCTTACGGCCAAAACCTACCTCAGAGTTCATCATATCCTTCTCGACGTTGACTGCAACAAATCCCTTCTTACCTGCAATACCGGTAATCGTATATGCTGAATGATGGCATGTGCTCTCTACGATCCATGTTCCCTCATCCTCCGGTGCGTTTGTATTTCTGATATTGATCGGGATACCCGCCTGACGAACAGGGAAAACGGCATCCTCATGAAGTACGCTTGCACCCATATAAGAAAGCTCACGAAGCTCGCGGTAAGTAATGATCTTGATTGGCTCCGGATTATCAATAATACGCGGATCTGCGATCAGGAAACCGGAAACATCTGTCCAGTTCTCGTAGCTTGTAGCATGTACTGCTCTGGATACGATAGAACCTGTGATATCAGAACCACCTCTGGAGAATGTCTTGATCGTACCATCTGCCTTTGCTCCGTAAAATCCCGGCACAACAGCTCTCTCTACACCCTTCAGACGTTTCTTGAGCAGCTTATCTGTCTCCTCCGGCATAAAGTTGCCATCCTCATCAAAACGGATCGCATCTGCCGGGTCTACAAATTCATATCCCAGATAATTCGCCATAATGATGCCATTAAGGTACTCTCCACGGGATGCTGCGTAATCCTCTCCGGCCTTTTCCGCAAAATTCTTCTCGATGGTCTTAAACTCCTCATCCAGCGAAAGCTTCATATGCAGGCCATTGATAATAGACTCATAACGCTCCTTGATCTTCTTTAATGCACTGCTAAAGCTTTTATCATCCTTCGCCAGTGCATAACAGGCATACAGCATATCCGTAACCTTGGTATCCTTGTCATTCCGCTTTCCCGGTGCACTTGGAACAACAAATTTTCTCTCCGGATCTGCATTAATAATCTTGCCTACCTTTGAAAACTGTGATGCACTTGCCAGAGAGCTTCCACCAAACTTAACTACCTTAATCATTTTTCGACTCCTTTATTCTCATTCTCGTAATCTGTCTGCCAGACTTCTTATAACTAAATATCTGACAAAATCTATCTGTTATCTTTCGATAATGCTCCGACAATCAATTTATCACAAAATCACACATTTGAAAACCCATTTTCATGATTTTGTTTATTTTCAGCGTATATGACAAGACAATTTTTAATAAAATCATCTCCTCCGGAGTGTTTATACAAAAAACATGAGGCTGCACATTCTACGACCGGTCTCTGTCCGGAAAATTTTATCATATGCGTTCTTTACGGCTTCCTTTGATACGCCGTCCTCATAAAGATTAACAAGAAAATCGGCCTCCACGAGAATCCGGTAATCGCTGCCGTCAATATGATCATAGGTATGATGATGTCCCACCAGATAACATACTCTGTCGATCACCTCCGGACGATAGCCAAGTCTTTGCAGCATTTCTTCTGCTGCTGCCGGGCCTTCCTGCTCCTGAAGCTTTCCACCACAGCTTCCGTATTTTTCCTCTGCCGGCTTGATCCCGATATCGTGAACGATCGCAGCCGTTTCCAGAATATACTGCACCTCCTCCGGCAGCTTTTCCAATTCTCCGATCATCTTTGCAAACTGATACACCTTAATAAAATGCTGAATCCTTTTGGGATCTCCGGTATAATACTTCATCATCTCTGTTATTAATATATTATTTTCCCACATATTACGTTCTCCATTCCTGAATCATCCAAAAATTTTCTGTCTGTACAAAAAAGGGCAAAACCAACGTTTTGCCCTCCAAGAATTGCTTCGCAATTCTCGTTGGCTTCCCTCTACGCTACAAGCATTTTCTTATACACTAAAAAAACGCATCTACTTATATAGACACGCTTTTTTTAAAAATGCTGCAATAAAAGTAAAAAAATTTATTCAGCCCTGTGACCGTCCGGACTGCACCTGATCCTGCAATCTAAAAACCATATCCCGTGGAATTAAACCATACATCCTGCGGAACATTTGTTATGACCCAGTCTGCCCCTGCCATACACATGGAAAATCCCGTCAAAAGAAATATTACAATGATCGCGGCAAAATCATATTTTTCTGCTTTGCCTGATGCGATACAGGTGTAAAATAATATTTCCATTCCCAGACCGATCAAAATCAACGGCCATAAATGAAAGATTAATTCATAATTCAAAAAACCTCCAAAGATATGTACCAAAAACAGTACACCGAATACTACCAGACAAACTCCCATAGTAATCGTTCCAATCCTGCGCTCTCTCATTCGTCCTCTCTCCCTTCCAGATATTTATCATCGTCATCCTGCAGATCTGATTTTTTGCCAAGGATCATTTTAATACCAAGTCCAATGATCAAGAATGAGATCAACATCTGCGGAATATAACGGGTCAGAATCCGGCTCAGCTCATAGGAAAGGTAAATGCCACACTGTGCCATAATTGCCACGACATCATTTCCCAACAGATAAATTCCAAACAAAATAAGAAATACAGCTGCAAATTTTCTCCCCTTACCCACAGATAATCTCGGCAGCTCCTGAACATTTTCCAGCAATACATAATGATCCTCCAATGCCGCAAACTCCTCATCCGGCATGGAATTTTTGTTTATTGCGTCAAAAAATGCGTAAAACCAGACAACGATTGCCAGTAAGCCAAGTACATCCACATACAGCCAGCTTGATAATACCAGAACTCCGATAAAAAGCAGCATCAGACTGACGCCCTCCTTAAAAAATCCCAGATACATCTGTCCGGCTCCCGGAATGCAGGATAGAATAAATGTCATAAACGGTCCTCTTTTTCGTTTCATAATGATCCTCCTAATTTCTAATATTTTCTTAAATTTAAAACAGATAAATTTATTTCTTCTTTTTCAGAAACCAGTTACTGATTTCCCTCTTACTTTCCTGCTGCCTTTTTTCTACAAACTTTTCTCTCTGCTCCTTCTGTTTCTGCTTTTCCTCCGCTAATTCCTGTTGGTAAGCAAGCTTTTCAGAATCTTGCTTTGATATGATCTTCTCCGGATCATCCCCGGAAACGGATGTCTCCCAGCCTGAAATGATATGTGGCCGGGTCGTTACCGGCAGATCCACATTTCCCTGGAAATTTGCCGCCACCATAAGTCCCAGTGCCATGCAGACTCCCAGTGCCACTCTGGTGCAATACCGGTAATATTCTCTCTGTTTCTGCCTCCGGTCAGGAATCTTTGCTGCTTTTTCCAAAATTCCTGCTGTTACTCCCCGCGGCAGCGATATCATTTCTATCTCCGGGAGGCCTGCCGCCAATCTTCCGGCACAGTATTCGCACTGTGCTGCATGCTGCAATATTTTTATTTCTTCCTTTGCCGTCAACTCATGCTGATAATATTTCGTGATCTGCTGATCTGTAATATGTGCCATAATATTCCTCTCTTTCTGAGCGTTTATCGCAAAGTGGCGAAGTGAAATTCGTGCAGGCGATTTCACTTCTGCCATCAAAGCTATTTGCCTTCACTCAGAAGCAAATAGCCGTGTGAAAAATGCTGCATCAGTAGTATTTTTCACACTTCCCTCCTTTCATGGTCTGACTATCTTTGGCCCCAGCTTTTTCTGAAGCATTTTCCTGGCTCTCAAAACCTGCGTCTGCACTGTCTTTAATTTGATCCCCTTCTGCTCTGCGATCTCGCGCGCGGTCCTGTCGCAGCAATAAAATTCGTAGGCAATCTGCCCGTAGGGAGGCTTCAGATCGCGGCATGCTTTTGCAAGCTCATCCTTCACTTCCTCCTCCAGGAACCTTTCCTCCGGTGATGAAACCGTCCCGGCCCTGCTTTCCAATACCTCCGATTCCGAAGGCATTTCTTTCCTTCCCTTTTGCTTCAAAAAGTCCAGACATTTATTCGTCGCAATCTTTGTCAAAAATGCTTTCTCATTCTGTCCGTCAAAGCGGTCCAGCACTTTGTAATATGTAAGAAATGTTTCCTGTGTCGCATCCTGCGCCTCAAAATAATCACCCACCATACGATAGCAGATGGAAAAGATCAGTCTCTCATATTTTTCCAGAGCTCTTTCCAGCTGCGCTGTCTGTATGGAATTGTCCGTCAAGTCTCATCACCTCCTTTCTCACCCCTCTCATTATATACAAACGAGTGGATTTTACAAAAACCTTCAGTTTTTTAATTTTTTTTTGATATTTATTTTTGACATTCCCTGTTTCATATGTTAGTATAGAACCCGTTCTAAAACTTATGTGGATTTTTCTAAATGTGTAAGCACATTTACTTTTCGCCGCATGACCATCCGGTCATGTGGCGTTTTTCGTTCATAGAAAAATGCCGGGAAACATATCTCAAAAAGGTAAACACTGTTTTTTCATTTCACAGGAAAGGAAGAAAGATTATGGTGAAAAACACAGATCAGACTTATATGAAAACCCAGCCGGTGCTCAAGCTGCTTCTGACCATGGCACTGCCTATGGTCATTTCTATGCTGGTAAACTCTCTTTACAATATTGTGGACAGCTTTTTTGTGGCAAAGATCAGTGAAGATGCCATGACCGCATTATCTCTGGTGTATCCTATGCAGAATCTGATCAATGCCGTGATGATTGGATTTGGGGTCGGGATCAATGCCGTGATCTCCTTTTATCTTGGTGCGCAGAATCAGGAAAAAGCAGACCGCGCCGCAACGCAGGGTGTCATCCTCAGTACAATTCACGGAATCCTTTTAATGGTATTCTGCCTGCTGACGATCCATCCATTTTTAAAACTGTTCACCTCTGATACAACGACGATCCAACTGGGACTGCAATATTCCCATATTGTATTTGCTTTTTCCGTCATGTTCGCCTGGGAGCTCGTCTTCGAAAAGGTGTTTCAGGCAGTGGGACGCATGGCTGTTTCCATGGTTTGCATGATGATCGGGTGTATTGCCAATATTATCCTGGATCCGATCCTGATATTCGGACTTGGACCTTTTCCACGCATGGAGATTAAAGGGGCCGCCCTTGCCACAGGACTCGGCCAGACCATCAGTGCTCTGTCCTACGTTGTCATTTATTTCTGCCGTCCACTGTCTGTCCGGATCCGCCGTGACTGCGTTCGTCCCGATCGCCGGGTATGCCGCAAGCTATATGCCATCGGCATTCCTGCTTCCCTGAATCTGGCGCTTCCATCCCTGCTGATTTCTTCCCTCAATGTCATTCTGACGGCATATTCCCAGACTTATGTTTTTATCCTGGGTGTTTACTATAAATTACAGACATTCCTGTATCTTACCGCCAATGGCGTTATTCAGGGAATGCGTCCTTTGCTGAGCTACAATTACGGTGCCGGGGAACATGTGCGTGTACGCAATATTTTTAAAGATGCTCTGATCATCGTTTTTCTGATCCTGCTTGGCGGTATGCTGCTTTGTCTGACAATTCCTCAGCAGCTCATGGGACTTTTTTCGAACAATCCGGACACGATCCGCTCCGGTGCTCTGGCTCTTCGTATTATCAGCGCAGGCTTTATCACCTCCTCCCTTTCCGTCACCGCTTCCGGTGCTTTGGAAGCATTAGGCAAAGGGCTTTCCTCACTGATCATCTCCTTATGCCGCTATGCGGTATTGATCATTCCGATCGCCTTTATCACCAGTCGTTTTCTCGGTGCTGTGGGCGTATGGCATGCCTTCTGGATCGCCGAGGCTCTTACCGCTGTTCTGGCTGTCCTGATTTTCGGACATACACTAAAACAGGCAGAGTAATACTCTGCCTGCTCTAATATGATCAATTCTGAATTTACTTTAGCAGATCCTTTAAAAGAAATATATCATTCTTCTGACAGCCTTTTAGAGATTTTCCTATATCCTGAAAAAAAGGCCGCCATACATCGTATAGCAGCCCTCTTCCGGCATATTATTTATTTCCATTATTTTTTCTTTTTCTTACGTTTTACTGCTGCGATCACAGCCTGTAATACGATAAAGAAACAAAGCAGTGCTGACAGTGTAATTCTTACCCACCAGCTTGATAAGGTTCCCTGTGTGGTGATCAGACTGGAAATCGTACCATTGATCAGTACACCAAACAAGGTTCCAACAACGGTTCCAACACCACCGCTGAGGAGTGTACCACCGATTACGGCAGAGGCAATGGCGTCCATCTCAAGACCCTTTGCCTGCTCAACAAATCCGGCACAGCTGTTCAGACAGAACAGGAAGCCTCCGAGACCTGCCAGAAAACCATCCAGCACATAAGCCTTCATTTTCGTTTTCTTCACGTCGAGTCCCATCATTACGGCACTCTGCTGATTACCGCCAATCGCATAAAGGCTTCGGCCAAATTTTGTGAATTTCAGCATAAGCGTGATCAGAATGACAACCGCCAGTGCGATAATAACGGTGGGATATATGTATGCCGGAATAAATACTCCTCTCCGGTTATATGTACCAAACGGAAGATTGATGCGGTAGTTTGCCCACTTCAGAAATGTTTTATTCTGAATGGCGATCATATCTGTACTGATCACCGCCGTCAGTCCGCGACCAAAGAACATACCCGCCAATGTTACGATGAACGGCTGAATTTCCAGATAAGTAACCAGATAACCCTGTACGATACCGAATAATATTCCGATCAAAAGAGAGATGGCAACGGCTGCCACCGCACTCATTCCTTTGTTTTCCATGGCATATGCGGCAGACATACATACAAGAGCGGTCACGGAACCAACGGAAATATCAATTCCTCCGGTGATCATTACAAGAGTCATACCACATCCAATCACGATAAGTCCTGCATTCGAGATGAACAGATTCATAAACATCTGAGGCTTTGCAAAACCTTTATCGTTGAAAATAATCATTCCTGCAATATACATTACTGCAAATAATACGATCGTAATCATCAACAGGAATGTGCTGCTATTAATTTTCTTTTTTGTCTTTTTCTTTTCCATATCAATGACCACCTTCCAACGCTTTGTTTTTCAAAGCTCTTTTCTGCTTCCAGGCTTCCATATTTCTACGGAATACCGGACTCTGGATGACAACAATAATGATAACAACGATTGCTTTGTAAACAGGGAGCTGATCTGCGGATACTGCCATTGCGTAAAGAGTTGTTGTCAATGCCTGAATGGTATATGCACCGATCACAGATCCCATAATGCTGAATTTACCACCACTCAGTACATTGCCGCCAAGAGCAACGGCAAGGATCGCATCCATCTCAAGATTTAATCCGATATTGTTTGCGTCGGCAGAATAGATACGGCTGGATGCCACAATGCCTGCTACACCTGCCAGAACACCACAGATCACATAGGTCAAAAACTTGATCATCGTAGAATTGAGACCTACCAGTCTGGATGCGGAACCATTGATACCTACACTTTCAATATAAAGACCAAGAGCCGTTTTCTTTAAAACAATATTTACTATTATGATCGTTGCTATTGCAAAGAAGATCGGGGTAGGTACCGGACATTTTCCAATATAACCTCCCATTACCTTAAAGGAATCTACTCGTACATATGTAATCTGTCCTTTTGTTACAAGCTGTGCGATACCACGACCTGCAGTAAACAGGATCAGGGTCGCAACCATCGGCTGGATTCCAAGATTTGCCACAAGAAATCCATTAAATGCGCCGCATAAACCGGCTACAATGACTGCTGCGATAATGGCTAATGCCATAGAGTTCATCAACTGATCTGTAGTTACCTGACCACCGGATAAAATCTGACAGCATACAGCCGCTGCAACTGCCATAACAGCGCCGACACTGATATCCTGTCCTCCGGATGCTGCTGTCACAAGTGTCATACCGATCGCCACGATCACCAGTTCGGAAGCACGATTTACAACGTCTACCAGATATCCGTAAAGGACACCGCCCTTCATGGAAATCACAAAGAAATCCGGTGTTTTTATGACGTTTACTAAAAGTACAACAAGCAGACAGACAATTGGTAAAAATAAATGATGCTGCGTGATCGCTTTCCAATTAAATTTTTTCTTTTCATTACTCATTGGACTTTCCACCTCCTGCTATGGTCTCCATGATCTTCTCCTGTGTCAGATCGTCGCCCTCAATCTCGCCGACCTTCTTTCCGTCACGAAGAACCGCCATTCTGCTGCAGGTACGAAGCATCTCCTCTACCTCCGAAGAAATAAATGCAATGGATTTTCCTTCATCCGCCAGACGAAGCACGAGCTTCTGGATCTCTGTTTTCGTACCAATATCAATTCCTCTGGTTGGCTCATCCAAAATCAAAAATCTCGGATTTGTCAGCAGCCAGCGTCCCAGGATCACCTTCTGCTGATTTCCTCCGGAAAGACTTTTGATCGGTGTCTCCATACTTGCTGTTTTGATCTGCAGCAAATTGATAAAGTTTGTTGCTGCATCCTCCATCTCTTTTCGTTTCATCGGATGGAACATTCCACGCTTTGCCTGAAGAGCAATAATAATATTTTCCCGGACGGACAGATCTGCAAGGATTCCGTCCTTCTTTCGATCCTCCGGCAGATATGCCATTCCTGCTTTCATTGCATCGAGCGGCGTGTTAATTTTGACTTTCTTGCCAAATACTTTTACCTCACCGGTATCCGCCTTATCGGCTCCATAGATTGCCCGGACCATCTCGGAACGGCCGGAACCAAGAAGTCCGGTGAGACCAACAACCTCACCTTTGTTAAAGGTCATATCGAACGGCTTAATACTTCCATGATGAGAAACTCCGTTTGCTTCGATAACCGGTTCTCCTTCTTTTACCGAACCGACTCTGTCGCTCTTGATATCCGCCAGATCATCAAAGTCTTTTCCCATCATTTTGGCAACCAGCTGAACTCTCGGAAGATTTTCCACATCATATTCACCCACCAGTGTGCCATTTCGAAGAACCGTGATCTTATCACACACCTCGTAAACCTGCTCTAGGAAATGTGTGACAAAGATAATGCCGACACCCTTTGCCTTTAACTTTTTCATCAGACCAAACAGCTTTTCTACTTCTTCTTCATCCAAAGAAGATGTCGGCTCATCGAGGATCAAGACCTTGCATTCCATATCTACTGCTCTTGCAATCGCAATCATCTGCTGGATCGCAATGGAGCATTCATCCAGTAATGTCGTCGGTGCCACATCAATGTCCAGAGATCGAAGCAGCTTACGGGAGCGTGCATTCATTTCCTTCCAGTTGATCATTCCAAGTTTTCTCGGCTCCCTGCCGATAAACAGATTCTCTGCTACCGTCAGATTCGGACAAAGGTTTACTTCCTGATAAACGGTACTGATTCCATTGTTCTGGGCATCCTGCGGGGATTTATTCACCATCGGTTTCCCATCCATTATGATCTCTCCGGCGTCAAAAGGATAGATTCCTGTCAGCACCTTGATCAGTGTTGACTTTCCGGCACCATTCTCTCCCATCAGAGCATGAATGTCGCCTTCACATAATTTGAAATCTACATTAGATAATGCCTTTACGCCCGGGAAAGTTTTTGTAATGCCTTTCATTGTCAAAATTGCTTTCTCAGCCATTGATTTCACCTGCTTTCTGCCCAAAAATGGTACAAAAATAGCGCAATACAGCTTTGTGTTGCTTTCTATATTGCGCTATCCCTGAAACACTTTAGCGTTGCTTTTTATGAGATTATATTATGAAAGATTAATATGCACGACCTTTGATCACCTTGTCATTAACAACTGTGACATCATAATCTTTTCCGTCAGCATTTACGCTTTCTACATCTTTTACTGCTGCGAAGATCTCTTCATCTACATACTGCTGTTTCTCCGGTGTCTCACCGTTTTCCAGAGCCTTAATGATCTCCTCTACACGAGGACCGTGAAGTGGATTACACTCGGTATCAAGAATGATCTTTCCATCCTTTACATCGGTCAGACCGGTCTTAGTAGAATCGAAGGACATTACCAGAATATCATCCTTGCCGGTTCCAACGGTCTTACCTGCTGCCGTGATGGCATCAATGGCACCAAATGCTTCATTATCATTCTCGCAATATACAACATCAATGTCATCTTTATGCTTCTTTAACAGAGACTCCATAACCTCCTGGCCTTTTGACTGTGTAAATTCACCTGTCTCTTTTGCCAGCAGATTCCAGTTTTTATTCTCCTTGCAGGCATCCTCAAGTCCTTTTGTACGTCCGATCTGGGCAGATGCACCGATCGTACCCTGAATATCTACGATATTGATCTCTTCGTCGCCACGTCCTGTCTTTTCTAAGTATGCCTTTAACCACGCTGCTGCTTTCTTGCCTTCCAGTTCGAAGTTTGAACCAACCCAGGCGGTGTAGAGACTGTCATCGGATACTTTAACCATACGGTCTACGATGATTACCGGAATACCGGCATCCTTTGCTTCCTTAAGTACGGTGTCCCATCCGGTTTCTGTTACCGGAGCAAGTACGATGTAATCAACCTCCTGCTGGATGAAGTTTCGGATTGCTTTGATCTGATTCTCCTGCTTCTGCTGTGCATCATCAAAAATTAATGTGTAACCATTTTTTTCACTGAACGTTTCTTTCATAGAAGTGGAGTTTGCGGTCCGCCAGTCTGACTCCGCTCCTACCTGTGAAAAGCCTACGGTAATGTTACCGCTCTTTGCATCGCCTCCGGTCTTGGCTGCCTTCTTGGAGCCACATGCTGTCATTGCAAAGACCATACAAGATACTAATAATGCTGAACATATAATTTTTTTAATTCTCATATCGTTTTCCTCCTCTATCTCCAATTTGAGTTTGTATGTCGCTTACAAGTATTATTATAGATTTTTTCCTGTTTTTTACCATAAAGATACTTATGCAAAAAGTTTAATATTTTATCAAATGATTATATCTTGTTTGTTTTTTTATCCGAAAAGTTAAATTTTTTCGGAATATTAACACGAATGACAGTACCCTCCTGATATTTTGAACAAATATCAAGACCATATTCCTCTCCATAATATAGCTTCAGACGCCCCTCGACTGCAGACATTCCAAAGCCTACGCTCTGGTTGTTCTTAAGTCCCTCCTGTACCTCACGCAGACGATCCTCTGTCATACCGATCCCATCATCCTTCACCTGAATGACGATATCCCTGCCCGCATCCTCAAAAGTGATCCAGATGCTGCTCTTTCCTCTTTTTTCCTTTACTCCATGATACAGCGCATTTTCCACCAGCGGCTGCAATGTCATCTTTGGCAGACGGATCTCTTCCATGTCCTGCGGCAGTTCGATGGTATAATCAAGAATATCACTGTAACGGATCTGCTGAATCTCCAGATAACTTTTCGTGTGTAACACCTCGTCATGCAGCGAGATCACATCCTCCCCCTTGGATAAAACAGTCCGGAAAAAGACGGACAAATGGGTCAGCATCTCGATTGCCTCATCATGCATATCTGCCTCCACCATCCATACGATCGTATCCAGAGTATTATATAGAAAATGCGGATTTACCTGTGCCTGGAGAAGCTCCAGCTGGATCATATGCTGCTTGCGTTCCTCCTCCTTAACATTTTCCAGAAGAGTCTGGATGCGCCCCGCCATTTTCAAAATGCCGCGGTCCAGTTCCTTTACCTCGATCACATTTGTTTCCACCGGTGTGATATCAAAATTTCCGTGTCCCACTTTCCGAACATTATCGCTGACACCACCTATGGGATCTGTAATCTCCCCGGCAAGCCGGAAGGATTTTTTTACCACCAATGCAACGATCACAAACACAAATATTCCCAGAATGATCCCCACGGCAAGAATCCGGGCAAACATATCATTTTCTACCTTTTTCAGATATCCTGCCTCATAATAAATATAGTCTCCCATTGCTTTCTGTGTCAGCTCCGTAAGCACATATACATTATAGGTGAGCTGTACCTGTCTGGAATCATACCCTTTCGTTTCCGCAATGGCACGCATTCGCTTTTTCAGATTTTTACAATCTGCGATCACAAGCTCGATGGCTCTGCGGCTTTCCTTTCGTACCGTCGTTTTTTCCAGCTTTTCCGCCAACCGGATCGCCCGGTTCACGTCCTTCACAGGAAGCGTTTTCTGTTCTGCGCTTCCCACACAATAATGGTACATTTTCAGATCCATATTCTCCTTAAAGCTCAGACTGAATTCACTGCTGAGATTCATATTATGGGTGATCGTAGAATAATTTCCGATGGAAATGCACATAGAAGCCACCAGCAGCAAAATACAAAACAGCAATGGCAGTGCAAGGCTCCTGATCAGATATTGTATTTTTTGATTTATGTTTAATTCCTCATATTTTGTCTTTCTCTTTTTCACGAAACTGCCCCCTGATTACGATATTCACTCGGTGTACATCCCTGTGTTTTTTTGAACAAAAAGCTGAAATAATGGGAATCCTTATATCCTACCTCCAGTGCAATTTCTCCGGATCGTTTATCTGTACAGCGCAAAAGCTCCTTCGCACGGTTCATTCGCAGACTCGTCAGATATTCAATAAAGGTCTGTCCCATTTTTTGACTAAACATAGCACTGAAATGATTTGCGCTGACATTTGCCACACATGCCACCGTATTTAATGTAAGATTCTCGTCTGCAAAATTTTCTTCCATATATTGAACAGCATTTTGCAAAACATTCTGGTATTTCCCTCTACTTTTCTCTTCCCGCAGCTGAATTGCCTGTTTTAAGGCACCGGATATGCTTGCCGCAATTTTATCATGATCCAGCGGCTTTCCCATACCAGAGGCTTCCAACAGAGAATGATCTACCACATCCTTTTCATATCCCAGCTTCTGCAAAAAGGATACAATACAAAAATGAATGTTCAAAAGAATGTACTGGCGAAACATTTTCGATTTCAATGCGGACTCTCCTACCATCTGAAGATAATTTTCTACAAAACCGGCAACTTCATTTTCCAGACCGTTGCATAGAAAGTTCTGAAAGATTGCCGGATTCACAACATTACTGTCCACGCTGACCAGATCCTTGATCTCATTATCCCGGGATTGACTTTCGCCCATGGGAACCATATCCTGGGATATCACATGAGAATATCCAAAATAACGATATGCAAAAAGCTGCATTCCCTCCTTATAGCAATCCGGCATCTGACTGAGACGTTCCACCGGCTTTGATGCACATACGATCCACTCCAGTCCGCTCTGGTCCTTTTCCAGAATATCCTGAAGCAGTTTTACACAGTGCTCCGTATGTGCCTGTATATTTTCCGCATCCCCGGTCAAAAGCAGTACATAGCTGAAGGTCTGATTCCGGAACATATATAGATTTTTCTCCTTTTGCAGCGTGTCATCGATCTGCTTCTGTACATCTGCCGCCCTTTGGGAATATTCCTGATCGATCGTATCCGTATCCCGGCTTTCCGCCAGCGAGAAAAATACCAGATTATAGCTTTCTGCCATAATGTCAATGGAAAGCTTTTCTGCCCTGTCATAAATCTCCGGCAGATCTGCGTGTTTTGTCACCAGCAGCTCAAAAAAATCACGCCGGGAGTGGTTTTCATATTTTTTGATTTCCTGTTCAAATTTCTCATAATAATCCTGCTGCTTTCCCTTTTCTTCAAAGTCCTTCTGGATCTTCTGCAGAACACGGACAAAATCTGCTTTGGCAATCGGCTTTAATAAATAATCATCAACGCCAAGAGCAATCGCTTTTCTGGCATATTCAAAATCGTCATAACCACTGACAATAACAATGCGGATCTCCGGAATTTCCTTCTTTACAATACCGCTTAACGTAAGTCCGTCCATAAACGGCATCTTGATATCCGTGATCAACACATCCGGCTTTGTCTTGCGGATCATAGGAAGTGCGATCTCTCCATCCTTCGCCTTACCCACCAGTTCAAAACCATATTCATTCCATGGAATCATCCGTTCCAGTGCTTCCCGAATCACAATCTCATCCTCGATCAAAAATACCTTATACATACACGCTCCCCATTTCTTACAGAACCGGTTTCGATTCTCTCTTATGTCCTATTGTATCAAATCAATAGTAAAATATCTATATAATGCAAGAGTCAAAAGCAGATAACAATGTATGTTTACATACAAATTGCTATCCGCTTCTGACCCCGGCATCATCTATATTGATCTAAATCTTTAATTTTTATCATTGACCATAATATGCGTTTGCACCGTGCTTGCGATAAAAATGCTTATCCCGGATACAGTCCGGTGCCGGCTGTACCTTCGGATTGATCAGCTCCGTCCTGGTTGCCATTTTAGCAACCTCCTCCAGAACTACTGCGTTATGCACTGCTTCAGCGGCATCCTTCCCCCATGTGAAAGGTCCGTGATTCTTGCACAGAACGCCCGGTGTATGCATCGGATTCAGTCCCCGTTCCTCGAAGGTTTCAATGATCACCAGTCCCGTATTCTGTTCATAGGCTGCATCAATCTCCTCCGGTGTCAGACTTCTGGCACATGGAATCTCCCCGAAGAAATAATCGGCATGAGTGGTTCCATATAATGGAATCGACCGGCCTGCCTGTGCCCATGAGGTTGCCTCCGGCGAATGGGTATGTACCACGCCGCCGATCTCCGGATATTTTTTGTAAAGCTCCAGATGAGTCGGTGTGTCAGAGGACGGCTTATATTTTCCCTCGATCTTATTGCCCTCCAGATCCATTACCACCATATCCTCCGGTGTCAGCTTATCATAATCAACGCCGCTTGGCTTAATAACAAAATAACCGCTTTCTCTGTCAATACCACTGACATTTCCCCATGTGTATGTGATCAGCCCCCGCTTCGGCAGCTCCATATTTGCCTCGTAAACCTGCTGTTTTAATGCTTCTAACATATTTCTCCATGCTCCTTTCATCTGTGCCATATTTCGTACACATAGATTTTCTGCTATATATTATCCCATATCTCAGATAACCAGTCTGTAATCCGCTTTATATACTCTCTACTGCGGCACGCTCTATCGCAAGTCCCTTATTGTAACGCACCAGGAAATCATCAAAGCCCTTCACATCTGCAGCATCCGGCTCCAACGTAGTTCCCGTCTGTCCGGCAAACACCTCCTGATCCAGATAATCTGCCAGATCTTTTCCGGCTCCTGCTACCTGATACTGCGCCAGTACCGCAATGCCCCATGCACCGCCCTCACTTGCCGTATCCATCACGGACACCGGTGTATTCATTGCTGCTGCCATAATCTTCTGTCCGGCACCCGGCACGGTGAAGAATCCACCATGTCCGTAAATCTTATCCACAGGCACCTTCTCCTCCTTCAGCAGAATGTCCAGTCCGTTTTTCAATGCGCCAAGGGCCGTGAAAAGATGAACCCTCATAAAATTACCAAGGCTGACCTTATCATTTGCATGACGTACAAATAACGGCCGTCCCTCATCAAAGCCTGTAATGCTCTCTCCTGAGAAATAATTATAAGAAAGAAGTCCTCCGCAGTCCGGTTCTCCCTCCAGTGCTTTCTTGAACAACAGATCAAACAACTGTCCCCGGTCAATCTTCATTCCTGCCGCTTCTGCAAACTCCTCAAAAAGATTCACCCATGTATTGATATCAGAGGTACAGTTATTGCAGTGCACCATAGCCACCAGATCCCCTGCCGGCGTAGTCACCAGATCAATCTCTGTATGAAGATTTTTCAATGCCTTCTCCATAACGATCATGGCAAAAACAGAGGTTCCTGCCGATACATTTCCGGTACGCACCTTCACACTGTTGGTTGCTACCATACCGGTTCCGGCATCGCCCTCCGGCGGACACATTGGCACACCTGCCTCCAGTGTCCCGGTAGGATCAAGCATTTTTGCACCGGTCTCCGTCAGGACGCCTGCCTTCTCCCCTGCCGTGAGTGACTTCGGCAAAATATCCTTTAAAGTCCATGGGAAATGATATTCTTCTACCAGCTTGTCAAACTTTGCCAGCTTTTCCTTATCATAATCCTTTGTGCTGCAGTCAATCGGAAACATTCCGGAGGCATCTCCCACGCCCAGTACCTTCTCCCCGGTAAGCTGCCAGTGAATATAGCCCGCAAGAGTTGTAAAAAATGTAATATCCTTTACATGAGGCTCCTTCCTTAAAACAGCCTGATACAGATGGGAAATACTGTACCGCTCCGGCACATTCACCTGAAACTCCTGCGTCAGCTTTGCAGCGGCCTCCTCAGTCATGGTATTTCGCCAGGTGCGAAATGGAACCAGCAGTTCATCCTTCTCATTAAATGCCATATAGCCATGCATCATAGCACTGATTCCCAGAGAGGCCAGCTTCTTAAGCGGCACCCCGTACTGCCCCTGCACTTTCTCTGCCAAAGCCTTATAACACGCCTGCAATCCCGTATGGATCGCCTCCAGACTGTAGGTCCAGACACCATCCACCAGTTGATTTTCCCACTGATAAGAACCCACCGCCAATGCTTTACAATTTTCATCCACAAGCACTGCCTTGATCCTGGTAGAACCAAACTCAATGCCAAGTGCTGCTTTTCCGTTCACAATACTTTCTTTTGCATTCATAGTAATGATACCTTCCTTTCTCAACCCGTGGACCCGGTCCCACGAGTACAACTTTTCTCCAATACATGTTCTATTATCAAGTTTGTAAGCACATACCGTTTATTCTATCTTTATCATACAACTTGTACACTCGTATTTACAAGTTGTTTTTTCTTTTTTTACATGAGTTTCCCTCTACCAGCTCAGGCTCTATCATAATCCGGTCCTTCTCCCCGTTTTCTTCTCCATGGATCAGCCGCAACAGCAGCTCTGCCGCCATCACCCCCAGCCTCTCCTGTGGGTGCGCAATGGTGGTAAGCCGCAGATTGCCGGACAATGCCATGGAAGAATCATCATATCCACATACCGATATATCCTCCGGCACACGCAGACCATTGTCCTGCAATGCCCGGATCACCTCCCACGCAATCTGGTCATTATAACAGACAATGCCGTCCATAACGGCGGTCTCCCGAATCATCTGGCAGATCTTTTCATAGGGATGCACCGTCCTGTCCTCCGTGTGAAACCAGATCACCTTCTCCGGATCATAGGCAATACCCGCCTCGCCAAGAGCCTTTGCATATCCCTTATGACGATTCTGCCCCTGGGTATCATCCGCCTTAAATACACCGATAATATTCCGATGTCCCAGACCGATCAGGTGCCTGGTGATCAGGTAACCCCCCTTGCAGTCATCCATCAGCACCTGCGGCTGCTGTTTCATCTGCTCATAGCACCCCTGAATAAATACACAGGGAATCTGAAACTCCCAAAACTTTGCAAACAGCTCCGTGTGCTTGCAGTAAATCTGACTTTTGCTTGGTTCGATGATCACCCCATCAATATCCTTTTGCAAAAGCTCCTGCAGACAACGGATCTCCTGCGTCCGGGAATTTCTTGTGTTTTTGAGAATGATACTGTACCCCTCTCTGGTCAGAACCTTATCAATCCCCCGGATCACCTGCGGAAAAATATAGTCAGACAGATATGTGGTTATCACCGCAATATTTCCTGATTCATGCTTATGACGGACCAGCTCCGTACAAAAGGTTCCTCTTCCATGCTCCGCATAAACATAACCTTCGTTTTCCATAATGGCAATGGCTTTCCGTACCGTCTGACGGCTTACCTGATACTGTGCCGCAAGAATATTTTCAGATGGAATCTTCTCTCCCGGCAGGATCTCGCCGGACAGGATTTTTTTCTTCAGATCTGCCATCAGCTGTACATACTTTAACTGTTTTCCCTTTTGATTTTCCATGTGTCGATGTATTCCTCCGTTTTTTTTCGGCACAAAAATACTCTAATGTATTGATCAAAAATTTTTGCACCTATCCCATAAAAGGGACACGCTGGTTCGTGTCCCTTTATAATTCCACAATAAAAACAATTGTCTCATTGGAGCTCTCACAGGAAATTTTGCCGCCATGAAGCTCCACGATCTGCTTGGCGATCGCCAGTCCCAGTCCGGTGCCGCCCGTCTTGGAATCTCTGGAGCTGTCCAGCCGGAAAAACTGTTCGAAAAGGTAACTGAGCTTTTCCGCCGGAATGGTCTGTCCGTGATTTTGGACAATCAGCTTCATTCCCTGTTCCCCGTTTTTGTCCAGATATACGTGGATCATACTATCCGGATATCCATAGTTGATCGCATTTTTCAGCAGATTGTCAAACACTCTCTGCATCTTCTCAATGTCACAGTACACCATGATCTCCGGCTCTGCTTCCAGCTCATAATCCATGCCCTTCTCTGCCAGAAGCGGTTTAAACTCATACATAAACTGCTCCACCATCATCGTCATATTGACCATACTGCGGTTTAATGTCATATGGGCAAAATTCATTCTGGTAAGCTCAAAGAATTCGTTGACCAGATCCTCCAGACGTCCCGCCTTATTCCAGGCGATATCCAGATATTTCTGACGAAGCTCCTGTGAAATTTCCGGCTCATCCTTTAGCAGTGTCAGATATCCGATCACTGAAGTCAGTGGCGTTTTCAGATCGTGCGCCATATAGATGATCATATCGTTTTTGCGCTGCTCGGCATCCTTCGCCTCCTGCTGGCTGGCACGGATCCCCACCATGATCTGATTGAGTTTACGCTCCACCTCCTGCAGCGAGGAAGGAAGCTTCACACTGTTGATCCGGTTGGCATACAGGTCATCCACCGCATTGGTCACAAGCTCCAGCAGCCGCGCCATCTGATAAAAATGCACACATGTTATGGCAACACAGCCCACCAAAAGCACACAGAGAAAAACCGGAACAACATTGACATGAAGCCAGTGTACCAGCGGATACAGCTCATCCCACGGATACCATACCTGACTGCCGCACCAGCGGTAAGCTATGCCAAGAAAAGCCAATACCACAACGATATAGACCAGCATGTGCACCAGATATCCCTTTACCAGCTGCTTCGCAACCTCCTGACGAACTTCACCATCCATGTATATTTATCTCTCCATTCTGTCTTTTCCGGCTTTACTCCCTTTTATCTGTCCCCACTGTACTTCTTATCTATCCATTTTATAGCCCACACCCCAGACCGTCTTAATGAACTTCGGCGCACGGGCGTTTTCATGAAGCTTCTCACGGATCCGGGCAATATGAGCCATCACCGTGTTATTACTGTTAAGATACTTCTCCCCCCAGACAGCCTCAAAAAGCTCCTCTGCCGATACCACTTTCCCCAGATGGCGGCAAAGATAAACCAGTATGTCGTATTCAATCGGAGGCAGATCGATCTTCTCTCCGTAAAGATAACAGGTATGCATATTGGGCGTCAACTCCAGCCCCCGGATATTGTAGGTTTCCTCATCCTCCTGCCCGGTCATGGATGGATTGTAAGTCTGGGACCGCCGTAGCTGCCCCTTGACTCTCGCCACTACCTCCAGTGGATTAAACGGCTTTGTAATATAATCGTCTGCGCCCACAGTAAGTCCCGTGATCTTATCTACGTCCTCTATCTTCGCCGTAAGCATAATGATCGGAAAATACCAGTTCTCCCGGATCTGACGGCAAAGCTGAAAGCCGTCGATATCCGGCAGCATCACATCCAGGATTGCCAGTGAGATTTCATTTTCCTGAATGCAGTCAAGCACCCCCTCTGCCCGGTAAAACTTAAATACCTGATATCCTTCATTGGCCAGATACACCTCCAGAAGATCCGCAATCTCCTGTTCATCATCAAGTACTATAATATTCTGCATATTTATCTCCATTCTGCGGCCGGTTCCCCAGCCCGCCGCACAAACTACATTGTCCCGTTTTTACATAGAAATCCTTTTCCCCTTTATTATAACCTCAGTCAGAGAAGATATCTATATCCAAAATCATAAGTTTTTATTACAAAGCATCCCCCTGATTCATCAAAGTCTTTCTATTACAGATTTTCATTGCGAAGCGCTTCCATCGTGTTGTCTTTTCGAATTTTGCTCATGGCATAGATCATCGTAGTAAACACAACAATAAATACGCTGACTACAGATATCGCCATTCCCTGCCATGGGAATATATATTTTACCTCAAGACCACCTGCAACCGATTTATACATAAGACAACTCAGTCCCCCGGCAACCGGCAGTCCGTAAAGAAGCCCCTTGAACCCATACAGCATACACTCATAATTCATCATCCGCCGGAAGCCTTTCTGCGTCATTCCTACGGACTTGAGCATGGCAAACTCCTGACGCCGCAGCAGAATATTGGTAGAGATCGTATTAAATACATTTGCTACGGAAATCAGTGAGATCAATATAATGAATCCATAGGAAAATACATCAATGATCAGGATCAATGCCTGATTGGAATCCCGGTTTGCCGCCAGATCCATAATAGAGCCGGAAGCGCTGCTGTCCTTCAACTGATTTTCAAAATAATCCGAAAGCTCGGTACATGCCTTTTCATGCTGCTCTGCCATCAATGCAAATGATGTATAAGGCATTGGATTTGCCATATTATCAAACACTTTATCATCTGCAGCACGGTACGGCAAAACGATCGTAACCGCTTCATTCCACTGGGAATTTGCCACTCCCTCCGGAGGAGCTGCTGTCATTCTCTTTCCCAGATGTATCGGATGCTTTTTGACTGCTTCTGCCGCAGAAATCCGTTTTTCCCCGTTATCCTCATCACTCAGATAAACATAGTCACTTCCCTCATGCATACTGTAATAATATCCTTTCATTGCCTTCGGGATCAAAAGCTGTGCATCCGTTTCTCCTGCCTTTAAAATATTCATAGTTTTTATCTTTTTTCCACAATATACGGAAAATCCGTCCCAGACTAATGCGTTCCACGACTTCGTGTCCATATATTTGGACACATCCATTTTCTTTTCCTGTAAATATGTTTGATACGCTTCCTCCTGAAGCAGCTCCAACTGCACTGCAATTACAACTGTTTTTTTTGATTCATTGATCCTCTCCGGATCAGTCTCCTCCAGATAATCCAAATACTCCTTACTAATCTGCTCCTCCGGCACCTCTACTTCGCCACCCCCTTCCTTGCGGTATGTGGCACTGTCCACAGATCCGATCTGCTCAATCTCTTTCTCAATCTCCGACACTGTTTTACTGCCATCCTTCGGCTCCGTCACTTCACAACTGATATCATAATCCTCCTCCCTTCCCAGCCCGGAAGTAGACACCTTCATATATGCACTAAAGCTGGTGGCACTTACAAACAATACAATACTGATAAAAAGTGAAAAAACAGTGGTGCGGTATTTCTTGCGGTTTCTTTTAAAGTTCTTACCTGCCAGCATGCCGGAAAATCCAAACAGCTTATAGGTCAGACGTGATGTCCTCACCTTTTCCCCGCGAAGCTTGATCTCATCGCTCTGGCGGATCGCCTGGATCGCCGGAATACGCACGGCTTTGGAAGCCGGGATCATTGCTGAGATCAGTACAGTAATAAAACTGACGATCACTGCGATAAGAACTGCCTGCCATGTCACCACCAGATACAACTTTGTTTTTTCTCCTGCTGACCAGAGCTTACCCATCAATCCGGAAATGGCATGAAGCGTAATGCCGATTCCCCCAAGCCCGGCTGCAAGTCCCAGCGGAATTCCCGCCGCACACAGAACACATGCCTCAAAGATCACACTGTGCCGTATCTGCTTTTTGGTAGCACCAATGGATTTTAAAAGTCCCATCTGCTTTGTCCTCTCACTGAGAGAAATGGAAAATGCGCTGTAGATCAGGGATATGGCACCGATCATAATAATTCCTATCAATATGGCTCCCATAGAATATAAAACCCGATTATACCTGTCGTTTGTACTGTTTCCCATAAAGCGCAACAGATCCTGATGCGTTGTATATGCTCCCTTTTTGGTATATTTTTCCAAAATATCGTAACTCTTTTTCGGCTGGGTAAATGTCAGAAATGAATCATAGGATCTCGCGTTCTCTTCCCCTTTTTGGGTGAAAGCGGAATAACCTGCTGCCGAATAATCCTCAGAGACAGGACGGTCACAGATTCCTACGACGGTGTACGTTTTTTCGGACTTCTCCTTTAATGTCTCCCCCGCCTGAAAAGGCTCCATTTCAACCGGCAGTGGTTTGTCTCCCTTTTTCTCTGCATAATATCTGGTGCCAACCTGAAGTTTTAATGTATCTCCCACATCAAACTTCACACCGCCGTTGTATTCCAGATGCTTGGAAAGCACGATCTCTGAAGAATTCTTCGGCATCCGGCCTTTGATCAGATTGATCGGGCTGTAATCGGTAAAGGAATCGTCAATGGCCTCCACCATCAGATACGGCTTATCCTCATTCTGAATATCGTCTAGCCTGGCAAACCCAAGATTTTCCATTACGGTCATGCCTTTGACCCGTTTATCCTTTGAAATATCCTGAATACACTGTTCATTTGTTGCGATCATACGGCCTTCCCAGGTACCTTCCCGGACAATCTCCATATTCATCAGATACTGCTGAAAGCTTACGATAATCGAAGTAACCGAAGTAAACATCGCTACAGAAAGAGCAATTCCGATAATGGTCACCAACGTGCGCATTTTATTTTTCTGCAATGTACGAAGTGTAAAACGACTGAAAATATTCATGACCGGATCACCTCATCTCTTGTGATCCTTCCATCCTCAATGGCAATGATACGGTCTGCCTGCAGGGCAATATTCTCGTCATGAGTGATCATGATCAGTGTCTGGTTGTACTGTTTATTGGACTCCTTCAAAAGCTCCATGATCTCGTGACTGTTGCGGCTGTCCAGATTACCGGTCGGCTCATCAGCCAGAACAACTGCCGGCGCATTCATGAGTGCTCTTCCAATGGAAACTCTCTGCTGCTGTCCACCGGAAAGCTGATTGGGCAGATGCTTTTCCCGCCCCTCCAATCGAAGGGTATGGATCATCTCCTGCAAGCGTTTCTCATTGATCTTACGCCCGTCCATCAAAATCGGCAGCGTAATATTTTCCCGGACATTTAACACCGGAATCAGATTATAGAACTGGTAGATCAGTCCCACCTGACGACGGCGAAACACAGCCAGCTCCTCCTCATTCTGTGCAAAAACATCCTGTCCGTCCATATACACCTTGCCTGCCGTAGGTACATCCACCGCACCAAGAATATGCAGAAGAGTGGACTTTCCGGAGCCGGACGGTCCGATGATCGCAGTAAACTCCCCCTTCTCTACTGAAAACGACACATCATCCAGCGCATGCACTGCATTTTCCCCCTCGCCATATGTCTTTTTCAAATGTTCTACCCGTAAAATCTCCATGACTTTCCCATTCCTTTCTGAACTGTTTACCATATTTGTTACTCTCGTAACTCGTTCCCTACACTCCATAAGATAACGGAATGAGATGACAGGGCGGTGACTTTATTGTGACAGATCTGTCACTTTGCATTTAATTTGTATAGACTTCCCTCTTAAAATAATATGGTATATCCAGAAGAAAGCCTTTCCCATTTATATTACACTCTTGTAGAAGCGTATCGTGAACACGGCCCCCCGTTTTGTTCCATTTCTCACCTGTATCGTTCCATTCTGTTGTGTAATGATCTTCTGCGCTAAGGACAGACCAATCCCCACACTCTCCGTACTGTTATGCTTTCCACGATAAAACCGCTCAAACAAATGAGGCAGATCCTCTGGCGCAATGCCTTTGCCTTCATCCCGTATCACAAGCTCTGTATAAAGAGGATTCTCTGTCCCCTCCACCGTGATCGTACCACCGGACTCCGAATATTCCATACAATTTTTCAGAATATTGCCCACTGCCTCTACACTCCAGGACAGATCTCCCTGAAAGCTGCAGCCGGGCTCCACATGACATTTCCAGCGGATATCCCGCAGATCCATGGAAACCGCCACCAGTTGATATGCCTGCTCTGTCAGCTCTGTTACAGATACTGTCTCCTCCTTCATTCCGGAGGTACCCGCATCCAGACGTGACATTTTCAAAAGTGCATATACCAGCCAGTCAATCCGCCCAAGCAGGGTAATAATATCCCTGGCAATCTCCCGGCGCCTCTCAGGGCTCACCTCATCCTCCTGCAAAAAGCTTGCCAAAAGCTGCAGAGAGGTCAGCGGAGTCTTGAGCTGATGAGAAATATCTGCCAATGCATCGGCCAGAAAGACCTTGTCCTGTTTTAACACATCCGCCTGTTCCCTCATACGTCGTACCAGCTTGTTGAGCTGTGTATGAAGAATAGCAAGCTCTCCCTCCTGACAATCCTGCAGCAGCTTCTCTCCATCATCATGCAATATACTGTCCATTTTTTCGGACATATCGGCAATCCTTTTATAACGTTTCCCGATCAATCCCAGATGCAGGATCGATGCCACAGCTCCTGCCAACACCACCATGCCGGCCGCCACACTATCAAATTGCCAGAATGCCCATGCCGCTCCTGCCAGATATATTACAATATAATATAGAATTTCTTTCTGAATCTCCGGATTTCGAAATAACTCCATAGAGCCCTCCTTTTGCTGAACAGATAAAATTATGCCCGGTATCCCATTCCCCGGACAGTGCGGATCAGCACAGGCTCCTGCGGATCGTCCTCAATCTTTTGCCGGAGTCTTTTGATGTAAACCGTCAGCGTATTGTCGTTGACATACTCTCCTGCAGCATCCCAGATCTCCTCCAACAGCTTATTTCTTGTGAGTACAATCCCTTTATTGTTGATAAATATCAGAAGTAATCGGTACTCTAAAGCAGACAAAATGATCTCCTGTCCGTTTTTCGTCACAGTGCCTCCCAGCGTATCCACCCGGACATCCCCCAGCTCCAACACAGCCTGTGTCCTTCCACAGCGCCGCAAAACACCTTTCATACGGGATATCAGCTCCCTTGGCCGGAAGGGCTTGCTGATATAATCGTCCGCCCCCATATCCAGTCCCGTTACCGTACTGTACTCATCACCGGAGGCCGTCAGAAAGATCACCGGAATCTCTGTATTTGCCTTGACCGCCGCACATACAGCAAATCCGTTGCCATCCTGTAACGACACGTCTAACAGCACCAGATCGATCTCCTGTCCGTGCTCCTCGATCTGCTCCAATGCGTCCTTCTGTCCAGAGACAGCCCTTACCCGAAAGCCTTCCTCCTGTAAAAAAAGACTAAGATTTTTTACGATTTCCTTATCATCCTCTACCAGCAAAATGTTTGTCATGCGTCTTGTTAATTCTCCATTTCAATATAATTATCCCCATGTGGCGTTCCGTGATACAATGCAACTCCATACACTGCTGCACAGATCATCACAAGCAATAAAAGTACACTAGCTACAATCTTCTTCGAATTATCTTTTCTCTTCATAATAAATCACTGCCTTTCGAATCCCTTATAAACCAAGTCGCATCATTTAAGATGCTTTAACACCTGACCAGATGCCGTCATCCTGCAACAACACAAGAATAACAGACAGATCTTTCGAAATCCGAAGCTTTTTCTTAAGAAAAGATTATTTTTTTCTGACATTGACATTATAACGCAACTTCTACGGCTTATGTACTCAAACTTACTAAAGCAATCAATGAAGAAGCCGCACGAATGCAGCCACACTATGCCATCTCATTATAATGTGCATAAATTCCATTTATCGCCAGAAGCTCCTCGTGCGTTCCCCTCTCCACAATTCCGGTATCTGCCACCACCAGGATCTCATCCGCATTTCGTATGGTGGACAAACGATGTGCTATCGTGATCGTGGTTCTGTTTTTTGCAAGCTCCTCCAGACTGTGCTGGATCCAGCGTTCACTTTCATTATCAAGAGCACTGGTGGCCTCATCCAGGATCAGGATCGGCGGATTCTTCAAAAAGACACGGGCAATGGAAATCCGTTGCTTCTGCCCCCCGGACAGACGTGTTCCACGCTCTCCCACAAAGCTGTCATAGCCATCCGGCAGCGACATAATAAAGTCGTGAATATTCGCCTTTCTGGCAGCATCCTCAATCTCCTCCATAGAGGCCCCCGGCTTACCGTATGCAATATTCTCCCGAATCGTGCCACAGAACAGATAAACGTCCTGCTGCACCAGACCAATCTGATTCCGAAGACTTTCCAGTGTCAGTGCCCGGATATCCTGTCCATCAATGCGGACACTTCCTCCCGTCACATCGTAAAACCTCGGAAGCAGAGAGCATATCGTGGTCTTGCCACTGCCGGAAGGTCCTACCAGAGCCACCGATTTTCCCGCCTCAATCTGAAAGGATACATTAGAAAGCACCAGCGTATCATCATCGCTGTAATGAAAGGATACCTTGTCATATTCCACGGTTCCTTTGACATTTTCCAGAGGCTTTGCATCCGGGGCATCCACAATATCCGGCTCTGTCTCCACGACTGCCAGAAAACGCCGGAAACCTGACAATCCCTTCTGCATCATTTCCGTCAGCTCCACCAGGATCTGGATCGGACTGATAAAAATGCCGATATACAGCGCATACATTGCAAGATCAGCCACCTCCATCTGACCTCTGGCAATGAGCCATCCGCCAAATACAAGAGTTACCAGATACATCAATCCCTGAAAAAATAAGTTGCCACTCATAAAGGAGCCCATACAACGGTAATTGGCATCCTTGGAACGCAGGAAGTTCTCATTGCTGCGCCCAAACTTCTCCCGTTCAATCTCCTCATTGGCAAAGGACTGCACCACACGGATACCCGCCAGCGTATCCTGCAGACTGGAATTGATCTCCCCGATCTTCTGCCGGTTATCCATAAAAGTTGCCTGCATTCTCCGGTTCTGACTGTACGAAAAAAGAACCATAAAAAAGACAAGCGCCAAAAGCGGGACAGCCAGCCGCCAGTTGATCAAAAACAAAAAGACAAAGGAACCAATGATCTTGATCAAAGAAATAAATAAATTCTCCGGACCGTGGTGTGCCATCTCGGAGATATCAAACAGATCCGACACCAGCTTACTCATCATCTGACCGGAATTATTCTGATCATAATACGAAAAAGAAAGCTTTTCATATTGGTCGAAAAGCTCCTTTCTCATGTCGCGCTCCATCCTCGCTCCCATCATGTGCCCCGCATATGTCACATAATACCTGCACGCAGTCTGTATGATATATGCCACCAAAAGCCCTATTGTAATAGGAATCAACGCAGAAATGATTTTTCCCGGTGCTCCTGCAAAAAGGGTTTTGGTCAGCGTGCGAAGCAGCTGCGGAAACGCCAGATCTATGGCACTGATTATTGTTGCGCAAAGCAGGTCTATGAAAAAGACTGCTTTGTAGGGTTTGTAGTATTTGATGAATTTCTTTAATGTTTGCATTGTGTTCTCCTGGGATGTTCTTTTTAAAACAATTTGTTTCTCAACGTACATAATTATATATAGGTAAACCTATATATGCAATAGGATAACCAATGAAAACCCCGGATAACACCTAATAAATAACATAGATTTCAT
>ERZ779865.142-NODE-142-length-65837-cov-5.276413_pt1 | contig 65837 bp, 56 predicted proteins | sample MGYA00433088_ERZ779865 | MGnify/ENA primary metagenome ERZ779865 (study PRJEB29588, sample SAMEA2151703) | human gut metagenome | biome: human gut; feature: human-associated habitat; material: faeces | place: Denmark | collected 2008/2010 ... | reverse complement strand
CGAGCCATAATGCGAATGTGCCTGCGGTGATACTGTTGCATCTATACAACTGACACTATACCCTGAATATTTCGCACGTCCGTCTTACTCACGCTGTGCAAGAGGGGTGGGATTCCAGAGGGTTTCGAATGCAGATATGGACACCGGTTTGGAGAAGTAGTATCCTTGCGATACCGGACATCCGTGGTCATAAAGGAAATCAGCTTGTTCCTTTGTTTCTACGCCTTCTGCGATCACATCTAATCCAAGGTCATTAGACATAGAGATCACATGGGATACAATAGTTTGTCCGTTTTTGTTCTCGAAACAGGTATCTAAGAAAAGACGATCCATTTTAAGGACGTCAAATGGTGTATTTTTTAGCATGCTGAGAGAGGAGAGCCCGGAACCGAAATCATCCATCATCAGAGTAAATCCGGCTTCTTTGAATGCATTAGCATATTGTATGGTTTCATCATTCTCGGCTGTTTCTGTAATTTCTATCTGTAATAGATCAATCGGAATATGATATTCAGCAATCAGATTTTTCAGATATTGCACAATATTGAATTTGTCTAAATAAGTTCGCGATACGTTAATGGAGATCGGAATAGGAGTAATTCCCTGATCCATCCATTTGCGTAATAAGATGCATACGGACGTCCACATAAATTGATCCAGCTTTAAAATGAATCCATTCTTTTCAAAAATTGGAATAAATGAATCCGGTGGAATGATCTGTTGATTGTCCGGTATCCAGCGAACAAGTGCTTCTGCTCCGACAATTTCGGAATGTTCTTTGTTATATCGATATTTGGGCTGTAGAAACACATGAAATTCATGGTTAGCTAACGCAGCATCCTCAATGTCTTCAATAAATGCAGTCTCGTTGTGGATGTCTTTCGGTATATCGTTATAGAAAGCGACGTTCTTCATAACGGAGTTCTTGATATAGGTTCTTGCAATGCCGGCCTTGTCGCCGCTGGTACGGTAATGAGTAGTGGTACCTGGTACGATTGCAACACCGTATGACATACTGAAGCGGATTGTGTTCCAGCGATGCAGGCGGGCATCCAGTTCCTGAATAAAAGTCAGTATGTCTTCTCTGGATGTATAATAGGTGACAATTTCGAATAAATCTGCCGACATGCGGCTGTATATATGGTTGCTGTCGCACATTACTTTTAGCGTATCCAGTATATATTGCAGAATCTGATCACCAACCTCACTACCATGTACTTCGTTAATATAACGGAATTTGCGAATATCAAATTGAATAAATGCATATTCGCGGTCACGGTCTCTGGAAAGAAATTCTTCAATTCGGTTTAAAAATATGGATGGATTCTTGTCATTAGAAAAGGATTGTATAATCTGACGGTTCTGCAGGTCGTGTTCGGACATACCATATAATTTGCCGACATAGGAACGGATGCACCCATTGTCATCTAAGTCCAGATAACACGTCAGCGTATATAATTTGGGGTAGCAATCTGTAATTTGTAAATGAATATCAACCGTTAACTCCTCCATGCGGATTGGTTCGGTAATTCCCTGCTTTATGCGGTCATACAAATTAATAATCTTGCCGTGATCTTCCGGACTTACCCATGTGCCGTTATATAATTCCTGTAACAGATCATCACTTTTGTTTTTGATCTGCGCCGGCAGATAAGGATTGGATTCTATATAACAGAAACCGGTTTGCGTGTTCTTATAAAAGTATATAGAATCAAAATGAGCCTGACGTATTCTTGGTATATTCTGCAATTCCTTGCGTAAAGATTCTTCCAAAAGGCACCATCCTCTCTATAGAATTCAAATTGTTAGAAGGTTTATAAGAAAAACATATGGAGTATCTGAATAAAAAGCAGATATATAAATATGCGATACTTGACTTCAGTTTTGATTATGTAATAGTATAACATAATAATTATTAAATGAATACACTTTATGGAAATATTTCCTAAATTTAAACCTAAAAGATTTAATAAAAATGGTATGGTTTCGGAGTGGAACGATGACAAGTTACGAGGAATGTGGTATCATGATTCATTAGAATTGTTATATATTGCAGATTGGAGAAAAAATGAAATTAACAGATTTTAATTATGATTTACCGGAAGAATTGATTGCACAGGATCCATTAGAGAAGAGAAGTGATTCACGCTTAATGGTAGTAGGACGGGAAGATGGCAGTATTACGCATAAACATTTTTATGATATTATTGATTATCTGAATCCGGGAGATTGTCTGGTGATCAATGACACAAAAGTAATTCCGGCAAGACTGATGGGCGTAAAAGAGGATACGGGAGCATCCATTGAAGTTCTTTTATTAAAGCGTAAGGAAGAAAAGATATGGGAGACGCTTGTAAAACCGGGGAAGAAGATGAAAGTGGGAGCCAGGGTTGTATTTGGCGATGGTTTACTGACCGGTGAGGTTGTGGATATTGTAGAAGAGGGTAATCGGTTAATCCGTTTTGAATATGAGGGAATATGGGAGGAATTGTTAGATCAGTTAGGACAGATGCCGTTACCGCCATATATTACACATCAATTGCAGGATAAGAACCGGTATCAGACAGTATATGCAGAGCATGAGGGATCAGCAGCTGCACCAACGGCAGGTTTGCATTTTACGAAGGAATTGTTACAACAGATCAAAGATAAAGGTGTAGATATTGCACATGTGACATTACACGTTGGTCTTGGTACGTTTCGTCCGGTTAAGGTGGATAATATTTTGGATCATCATATGCATTCCGAATTCTATATCGTAGATCAGGAGGCGGCCGATAAGATCAATGCGGCAAAAGCAAGAGGCAATCAGGTGATTTCAGTAGGAACGACAAGTACGAGAACAATTGAGTCAGTGGCAGATGAGAATGGATTTATGCGTGCAGCAAGCGGATGGACGGATATTTTCATTTATCCGGGATATCAGTTTAAGGTAGTGGATTCGCTGATCACGAATTTCCATTTACCAGAATCCACATTGCTGATGTTGGTATCGGCATTGTCAACGAGAGAGAACATGCTGCATGCTTATGAGGTTGCGGTGCAGGAACGATATCGTTTCTTCTCATTTGGCGATGCAATGTTTATTCAGAAAAGACAATAAATGTAATAGAAAATGATAGGGACAAACATAGTAAAATCAAGGGTTGCAACTGTCGGTTGACAAATTTCAAGGTAGACTTGGTAGAAGAAATACAGAGGAAAGTATACGATGGGAAAAAATGAGCAAAAGGAGAAATTGAATATGAATTTATCAGAAAAGATTTTCAACGAACGCCGGAAGCTTGGTTTATCCCAGGAACAGTTTGCGGAGAAGATGCAGATCAGCCGGCAGGCGGTTAGCAAATGGGAGTCGGGGCAGTCCACACCGGATCTGGATAAGATTGTGCTGATGAGTCAGATATTTGGGGTATCAACAGATTATTTATTGAAAGAGACTGTTGATACGGTGGAGAATACGGAGAGTACAATTGCCGGAGATTCTATATACGATTCGAGTAATAGTAGAAAAAGTGGTATGGCAGATGCAGAGTTTAATGAACGATCTGAAAGCAATAGTGAAAATACCAGGGAGAATAATTTCAGAAAAGAACTCACCAAGAATGAAGTAGATTCTTATATGGAAGTGAGAGAGAAATCGGGCAAACGGATTGCAATAGGGGTATGTTTATGTCTATTAAGTTTTGCATTTTCTTGTATTGCAATTATGATTACAAAAAGACTGGGGGCACCGGAGGACATTCAGGATACTGCAGCAGGAACTGTTATGTTTCTACTACTTGGAACTGCTGTTATGTTGTTCATAATGTCTGGCTTGCGTCTCCACATATATGAATATTTGGAAAAAGAGGATTTTCTCCTTCCGGATGATATCAAGCTGCTGATCACAGATAAGAAGAAAGGGTATCAAGAGATATTCAATATTCATATTACAATAGGTGTTATTCTGGTAATTCTGGCGGTTGTATTGTGTATGTTAGCAGAGACGTTTTTGGGATACACAACGATGAAAGATTATACTGATGAGGTGCAGGGCATAATTATGTTTGGAGTACTCGCTGTTTCTGTATTTTTATTTGTTCAGGCAGGAATACGTATGGGAACTTATAATATTTTATTACAGGAGCAGGATTATACCAAAGATAAGAAGCTGGCAAAGAGAGAAGGAGCGGACAGGATGGGTCAGATTGCAGGGATTTATTGGTGCCTGATGTGTGCTATTTATCTTGGATTCAGTTTCTATACCAATGATTGGGGAAGAAGTTGGATTCTGTGGCCGGTTGCAGGCTGTGCGTTTGGGGCAATTGCGGTTGCTGTTTCGCTGAAGCACCCGCGCAAATAAATGATTACCCTTGCAGCGTAAGGGACGGACGATGTGTGAAGGCACATGCATAGGTTGTACCAAAGTGCAATAAGGGATGTGGACAAATGATGGTACCGGCGGAATCACAGCACTGGCCGTTGTTGTTCGGTGCATTGGTATCTCTTGGCGAGGCAATTGTTGGTCTGGATGTAGTTGGCGTAGGTATCTACGCATTCATGAACCGTCTGTTGATCCCAACCGGTTTGCATCATGCTCTGAACAATGTATTCTGGTTCGATACGATTGGACTTGGTTTCCTGTCAGGTTGGAAAGGGCTCATTCGTTATCTGGGCTAATACGATCGCAATAAAGATAAGCACACATCCGGATAATTCCTGTGCATTCATGGATTGTCCGAGTATTATCCATCCGGCAAGCACGGAAAATACAGATTCTAAGCTCATTAGCAGAGAGGCAATGGTTGGATTCAGTCCATTCTGTCCAACAATTTGCAGGGTGTAACCAACGCCGCTGGACAGTACACCGGCATATAGCAGAGGAATCCAGGCATCCATACTGCCAAAAGAGGGGAGCCAGGCCTGGATACCTGCGATTGAGTGATGCATATCTGCAAAGAACATTGGAATTAACCCGAGAATACCGCACACAAAAAACTGAATACATGACAGTTTAACGCCGTCCACTAATGGCGAAAAATGGTCGATAGTTAAGATGTGGCAGGCAAACACAACCGCACAGATCAGCACAAGAATATCCCGTAATTGTAATGAAAAACCACCTTCGTCCATACAGAGAAGATATAATCCTGCAACTGCAAGAACAACACCGATCCAGATCTTAAGTCCACAGCGTTTATGGAAGAACAGACCGAGAATCGGTACGATCAGTATGTAGCAGGCGGTGAAGAATCCGGCTTTGCCGGCAGGTACACCAAAGTATAGACCAAGCTGCTGTAAGGTAGTTGCAACAAACAGAATACATCCACAACAGATACCTCCGGTCAGGAGGTTTTTTTTCTGTTGTGGGGAAGGAACGGGATTGCCGTTCCTGCGGTCTGATATGTTAATGATCGGAAGTAGAAAAATACCGCCGATAAAGGAGCGGATGCAGTTAAAGGTATATGGTCCGGTTGCTTTGGCACCGGTTGTCTGTGCTACAAATGCAACACCCCAAATCAGGGCGGCAAGCACAAGAAAAAATGAATTTCTGATTTTGTTTACTTTCATGATATAACGTCCCTGTAAAGAATTTTTATATAATGGTGTTTGGAATGCGTTCTGCTTTTATCCCAATTTCTGTAAATCTTCATAGAAGGTCGGATAAGAGATATTAACACATTCGGCACCAAGGATCTCGGTATCCCCATCTGCAAGACCGCCGGCAATAGCAAAACTCATAGCAATCCGGTGATCGAGTCTGGAATCGATCGTAGCAGCATGAAGAGGCTTGCCGCCATGAATGATCATACCGTCGTCGGTTGCTTCAATATCCACTCCCATGGCAGACAGGTTATCGACCATAACATCAATCCGGTTGGATTCTTTGACTTTCAGCTCCTGTGCATCTTTGATCGTGGTCGTTCCATCGGCAAATGCAGCCATAATGGCGATAACCGGGATCTCGTCGATCAATTTTGGAATGATATCACCTTCAATGGTACAACCGTGCAGACTGCTGGTGCGTACGGTAATATCGGCAACCGGTTCTCCAACATCCTGTTTCACATTAGAGAGTGTAATATCTGCACCCATATTCCTACATACAGTAAGAATACCGTCTCTGGTCGGATTGATCCCGACATGGCGTATCGTGATCTCGGAATTCGGAGTGATCAGCCCGGCGACAATGAAATATGCCGCAGAGGAAATGTCACCAGGAACTTCAATATGCTGCGCATGTAGTTCGGCTGCAGGTCTGACAGTAGCGGTCGTTCCTTCGCTTCTGATATCAACTCCGAACGATTCAAACATTAATTCCGTATGATTTCTGGATAGTGCCGGTTCAGTCACGCTGGTTGCGCCTTCTGCATATAACCCGGCTAACAGGATTGCGGACTTGACCTGCGCGGAAGCAACAGGGGAATCATAATGGATTCCATGAAGATGACCGCCGGATACGGTAAATGGAGCACATTGTTCTGTCTCCAGACTGTGGAAAGAGGCCCCCATCAAAGAAAGGGGCTTCATGATCCGGCCCATAGGACGTTTACGAATAGAAGCGTCCCCATCTACCGTAGAGGTAAATGGCTGTGCAGCTAAGATACCGGACATTAAACGGGTTGTAGTACCACTGTTTCCAACATCTAAGGTGGCAGAAGGGGCGGTCAGACCGTGTAAACCGTTGCCGTGAATTCGTACAGTATTGGTAGCAGGATCGTTCTCGATTGTAATTCCCATTTTCCGGAAACAGGAGATGGAAGATAGACAATCGGCTCCTTGTAAGAATCCGGTTACTTCGGTTGTTCCTCTGGCAAGGGAACCAAGCATAATACTTCTGTGAGAAATGGACTTGTCACCGGGAACAGTAAGTTCTCCACGTAACTGGTTAAAATGTCTGATCTGCATGATGTTTCTTCTCCTATCGTTCATAAACTGTATATTGATGTTGCTTTAATTGTTCTGCGGCAGCGATTGCACTGTCGTTATCATAGAAAGAAAGCCGTAATACACCTTCATTATCTTCTCTGTTATGTGTGATGCCAATATTTTTCAGGTTAATTCCGGCATCGCCGATGATGTTTACTGCCTTTGCGATTGCATTTGGAACATCCGGAATATCAATGTATACTTCGTAATTTACCCGGATCACACCGGTCGCATGTTCCGGAATGGAATTGCGGTAATCCTTGGCACTGTCAAAGAAAGAATAGATTCCGCGGGCATCTTCGGACTGAATGGCATCGATCATTGTATCAATCTCGTTACGAAATGTCTGTAATCCCTTTACTATATTGACCGGGTTGCTTAACAGGATATGTTCCCAGACAACCGGGTTTGAGGAAGCAATACGGGTTATATCTTTGAATCCACCGGCAGCCAGTTGCTTTAACATTCCATTCTGATCGTCCTGGACAGCAACTAAATTCACTAAAGAGGAAGCAATGACATGTGGTATATGACTGATATATGCTGTAATCTCATCATGTCGTTCCGGACTATATAAGATTGGAATTGCACCCAGATCCTCGATAAAAGTCCGGAATGCAGATACTTTATCATCTGCGACCGCCTCGGAAGGTGTTACAAAGTAGTAAGCATTCTCCACCAGCCGGTCATGTGCGGCTTCGTAACCGCTTCGTTCGGAGCCGACCATAGGGTGACCGCCGATAAAGTAATCGTCTAATTGCTGGTCGTGAATTGCCTGATAGATATCACTCTTTACACTTCCTACATCGGTTAAGATACAACTGTCTTTCATGATGCGCTTTAATATAGGAAGATATGCGATATTATAATGCACCGGAGCACATAAAAAGATATAATCGCAATTATGCATAGCTTCGATGGATGTTACAGTCTTTGATAATGTATGATCGTCTAAGGCAAGCCGCAGGGCTTCCTGATCTACGTCGTAGCCTAATATTTCAGTATCCGGAAAGATGCGTCGGATTGATTTGGCAATGGAACCGCCAATGAGTCCTAGACCAATAAATCCAATGCTGAAATGTTCCTTTGTATTCATAAATGTTCACTCCGTTTTCCATTATATTTACTGCATTTATTGTAATATCAGAAAATGAAGATGTCAACACTTTAAATTGCTAAAGTGCGGATTTGTCTTATATGGTTTAATTGCCGGATGAATCCAGCAAAAGCATTCGTTCTTCTTCGGTAAGAGGACGACTTTCCCCTGATGCAAGATCTTCCGGGAGACAAAGGGCACCAAACCGGATTCGCTTCAGATATAGTACTTCTTTGTTAACTGCCTGAAACATTCGTTTTACCTGGTGAAATTTCCCTTCATGAAGTGTTACTTCTATATAAGAGAGGTTATCATTATCTGCATCCAATGCAAGTTGTTTCAAATGATCCGGAAGAGAAGGTTGTCTTGTCTGTGCTTCTGTGTAAGGATAAAACGTAAGTGCCGCAGGCATTGCCACGTTCAGATCTTCGTCACCGATAACCAGCCCGTTGGCAAATGCAGCGACGTCGGTATCCTTTACGATTCCTTTGATGATCGCAAAATAGGTCTTATCTACATGCCGTTTTGGCGAAAGCAGACGGTGAGCAAGCACACCATCATTAGTAATAAGAAGTAATCCCTCGGTATCTTTATCTAATCGCCCAACCGGTGCCAAATCCTTGCGGGCGGAAGCAACAAGTGAGCATACGGTTGGAGCTGTGTTATCCCGGGTTGCACTGACGTAACCTGCCGGTTTGTTCAATATGTAATATTCGTATTCTTCGAGATGAATCTCTTCATTCAGATAAGTAATGATATCGGTTGAAGGATCTACTTTATATTCCGGTTTTTGGATTGTATTCCCATTCACCGTGACATATCCTTTTTTCAGTTCTTTTTTAATAATGGAACGTGTGCCGATTCCGGCATCTGCAAGATATTTGTCAATTCGAATAACTGCCACGAATCAATTCCTCCTTATTATATAGAAATTATTCTTATCGCTTTTTGAGTGTATCATGATTTTATAATACACGCAACCAATGCAAAGAGGGTGTTACGCTGATGGGATGATATGTTTTTGTTGGCAGAATATATAAAAATAAGTATAAATATTTCAACAATTGTACAAACTTGTAATGATATCTTAACATATTATAGTAGGTTCTTTGTGCGATTATCCTGTTGGTTATGTACAAAAAGTACGAAAAAAGGGGATTTCAGGGTAAAAAATGACATATTGACATTTAGATTGTTAAGTGTTATATTACAACTTGTAACAAGTTTGTAACATTTTGGTATGAGGTTTAATTATCGTAATACTATTATGAAGTTTAGGATATCAACGAGGGGACAGAGATAGAAGAATCGTTTTGTTGATGGAGGAAAGAGACTATGCGACATAACAGAAGAGCGGTTATGACAGAACGCTATAAACTTTACATGAGAAAGAACATCTTCAATGGAAGATATTTTGTGAGAAATATGCAGATTGCACTTTGTGCAATTGTTTTGATTGCATTAGTTGTCGGTGGAATTATATTGGCACATTCCGGTAGTGATAATCAGAAGGAACTGGCTAAGAATGATAAAGTAAATGCAATGGATGCATTATTTGGAAGCAGCGAAGAAGCAACCAAGGCTGCAACGGAAGAAGTAACGGAAGCAACAACCGAAGCTGTTCAGGTTGCAATGGCAACGGAAGAGGTAGCAACCGAAGCAACAACCGAACCGGTCGTTGCTTATACAGAGCAGACCGTAGCAAGTAAGCCGGAAGGTGAATTTGACAAGAAGTGTATTGCCGATGTTGAGGAGACATTGAACATTCGTAAGACTCCAAGTACCGATGGTGAGTTTGTGGGATCTATGAATCCGGGAGCGATTGCAATTGTAGAAGGTACCGATGGAGAATGGACGAAGATTAAGTCCGGTGATGTAGAAGGTTATGTATTATCAGAATATGTATTAACCGGAGACAGTGCAGAGGAATTTGCTAAGGATTATGTTACATTACAGGGTACAGTCTTAGAGGATGGCGTGAACATCCGGGAAGAGAAGTCAACAGATGCAGATATTGTTACTGTATTAGATAAAGATGCAAGTGTTACTGTGTTAGATGATCCAAGAGAGGATGAAGATAAGACGGAAGCGGATGCATCGACAGAGGAATCTGCAACAGAGAAGGTTACCTCTGAGAATACAGAGGCTGCTACAAGTGAAGCAGTTACGGAGACCGCAACACAGGCTGCGGAAGATGATACGACAGAGGTTGTAGCTTCTACAGAGCAGAATACAGAAGTAACAACACAGAATAGTTCAGAAGAAGCAGCAACAGAGCAGAATACAGAGGCATCTACACAGGCTGCTACAACAGAGCAGAGTACAGATGATATTACATGGCTTACTGTTATGTTAGCAGATGGCAAGACAGGTTATGTATCAGCAGATCTTGTGGATATTGACCGGTTATATGAGATTGCGGTATCTGCAGAAGAATTGCAGAGAAGAGAAGAAGAGAAATTAGCGGCTGAGAAAGCAGCGGCAGAAGCTGCAGCAGAGGCTGAGAGACAGGCAACGCAGGTTGCACAGAATACAACAACGACAACAAGTTCGAATACAAGTTCCGATACTTCTTATAAGGGTGCATCGACGACACCGGTTAAGGCAACGGAATCCGGCGAATGTATTGGAACATTTACAATAACAGCATATTGTGGATGTAAGAAGTGTTCCGGTGGTAACAGTAAGACTGCAAGTGGAACAACACCGACAGAGGGAAGAACCATTGCAGCGGATACAAGTGTGTTACCATATGGTTCACAGGTTGTAATTGATGGAGTGGTATATACCGTAGAAGATTGTGGTAGTGGAGTAAAAGGTAATCATATTGACATTTTCTTCTCAACACATGCAAAAGCATTAGCATATGGAACCAAGACCGTTAAGGTATATAAGTATTAATTTGATATCAAATATAGCGAGATAGAGCGAATCCCCGGCTTCGGTAAGAGGCCGGGGATTTTGTATAGATAACCGGGTACATATTTGTGTTTGTAGGATTGTAGATTATGTTAGAATCTGCTGCAACTCATACACTTGACTACTAATTTCTTCCATGATATATTATGAATATAAAACAAGAAAGGACTTGACATATACAGATGAAGGTGGAAACTTTTAAGTAAAGTAAAGTAAAGTAAAGTAAAGTAAAGTAAAGTAAAGTAAAGTAAAGCAAAGCAAAGCACTAACTAACAGAGCTTTATTTGTTGAACCTATTTTTTGTATGTCATGTCTGAAGGAACGGGTAAGCCGGGCACATATATTAGAAGTATTCTGATATATGTCCCCGGCTTTTTTTGTGCATTTACACTACTTGTGAGTATAAGGGTGCTTGAAGGTTATCCTGTTCATGTTTACAAAATTATTATATTTAAATCAGGAGGAAGGATATGAGAAATTTACGAAAGTTCACTGCGTTTTTGTTGACAGTAGTGATGGTGGCAGGAATGCTTGTAATGCCGGGAAGCAATGTGCAGGCAGCAAAGAAAAGAAAGGTACAGTTAAATAAGAAGACGGTAACGTTAGAGGTAGGAAAAAAGGTTACTTTGAAACTGAAAAACGCACCGAAGAAGAAAAAGATTACATGGAGCAGCAACAAGAAAAAGGTTGCCAGTGTCAGCAAGAAAGGTGTCGTTACTGCAAAAAAAGCCGGTAAGGCTAAAATTACCGCTAAGGTCAGCGGCAAGAAATATGTATGTAAGGTAACAGTGAAGAAAAAGAAGAAACAAGCTGCAACAACAGAGGCGGCGACGCAGCAGAATGCAACGACGAAAGCACCAAAACCGGAGAATCCGACAACACCAACAACGACGGAAGCACCAAAACCGGAGAAGCCGACAACACCAACAACCCCGGATAAACCATCAGATTCTGACAAGCCGACAACCCCGGATAAACCATCGGATTCAGACAAGCCGGAAACACCGGATAAACCATCAGATTCTGACCAGCCAACGAAACCGGCTGACATTACGCTGATTAATACAGAGGGTAAAAATGCTGATGATGTAGCAGCATTACAGGAGATCATAAAAGAACAGAATGCCAAAGGCGCAACAATTCCAACAGATGCCAATCTAGTAGCGAAATGTGAAGAAAACGAAGAAGGAGATATGTGGTATACATCGGGTTATATTTGGAATAGTGATGGGCGCTTAGAAGGCATTTATTGGGTTAATTGTAATATGCAAGGCTCAATTACGTTAGAAAAATTGTCTGCATTGAAAACATTGATATGTTTTAGCAATCAATTGAGCAGTCTGGATGTAAGCAAAAACAAGGAATTAACAGAGTTAAATTGTAATGGAAATAAATTGAGCGGTCTGGATGTAAGCAAAAATACAGCACTAACACGGTTAGATTGTAGAGGGAACAGCTTGAGTAGTCTGGATGTAAGCAAAAATACAGCACTAACACGGTTAGATTGTGGTTATAATAAATTGAGTAGTCTGGACGTAAATATAGCATTAATAGAGTTAGATTGTGATTGGAACAACTTGAGTAGTCTGGATGTAAGCAAAAATACAGCATTAACAGAGTTAGATTGTAGTGATAATAAATTGAGTAGTCTGGATGTAGGCAAAAATACAGCATTAACAAAGTTAAGTTGTAGTAGCAATATCTTGACCAGTTTGGATGTAAGTCAAAATACAGCATTAACAGAGTTAGCTTGTAGTTATAATAAATTGAGTAGTCTGGACGTAAATACAGCGTTAACATATTTAGATTGTTGTGATAATAACTTGAGTAGTCTGGACGTAAGCAAAAATACAGCATTAACAGTGTTATATTGTTATTCGAATAACTTGAGTAGTCTGGATGTAAGCAAAAATACAGCGTTAACATATTTAGAGTGTACTGATAATAAATTGAGTACACTGGATGTGACGAATAATAAAAATTTAGATACTTTATATTATGATGATACAGTAACAGTAATTGGCTGGGAGGAGAAATAATAGCATAATACGGAATTGAATAATTAACTTATATACAAGGTTGTTGCAATGCAGACTTTGGCTAGAATACATGCCGGGAACAGGTGTTGATTTGTTCCCGGCATATATTTTTGCAATGGAAAAGTAGATAGCATTTGTAGTACAATATGGATATAATGAAGATATTAGATGGATTCACAGGGGAGAAGAATAATGATATGAGGATATTACATTTTGAAGATAATACAACCAAATATATGGCGATTCACAGCGTGGTGCAGTCGTTAGGCATTGAAGATATCACATGGGTAGAAAGTGTAGAAGAAGGATTGGAGCATTTAAAGGATACAACATCTTCCTATGATGTGATCCTGTCCGATATGCATTTTCCAATTACAAAGTGGGGAAAGCCGGAATGGGAAGCTGGCGATCGGGTAATTCAGGAAGTGAAAAAGCGTGGATTAGAGATACCGGTTATTATCATATCGTCTGCACAGATGCGTGTGGATGGAGCATATGCAGCTATTTGGTATAGCGATAGCCGGGATTGGGAAAGTGAATTGAGAAAGTGTCTGCAATCCGCAATTGATTTAGCTGTTCGGCTTGATATATAATATGGAGAACGTATGAAAATAACAGATGCAAAGTCTTATGGAGAAGAGAGGGTAACATGGCAGACAGGATATTGTTAGTAGAAGATGATTATGCATTAGCATTAGGAACGGAATATGCTTTGCAGGCAGAAGGATATGAAGTCGTGACAGCGGGCAGAATAGAACAGGCATATGAGATGCAGCGGGAGGGCAGACCGGATCTGATCCTGTTAGATGTAATGCTCCCGGATGGTAACGGCTATGACTTTTGCCGGAAGATCCGGCAGGAAGGATGTCAGACACCGATCATTTTCCTGACAGCAGTAGGAGAAGAAGTGAATATTGTACAGGGGTTGGAATGTGGAGCGGATGATTATGTGACCAAACCGTATCGGGTGAAGGAACTGCTTTCCCGGATAGCAGCGAATCTTAGAAGATATCGGCTGACACAGAGAAATGTGGAGCCGGAAGGGTATCATTTCGGGCAGCATTGTTTCTATCCGAAGGAATTTCGTCTGTATCGGAATGGAGAACTGGTAGATTGTACGCCTAATGATCTTCGACTACTCGGAGAATTGATCGCACATGAAGGTCAGGTGTTAGAACGGGGGCAGATATTGGAGCGTCTGTTTGATGCACAGGAATCTTTTGTGGATGACAATACACTATCGGTCTATATGAAGCGTCTGCGTGGTAAATTAGGAGAAGATGCAGAGTATATTGAGACGGTACGAGGAGTAGGTTATCGGTTTACGAGAAAGGAAACGGGACATGGAAAGTGATTACGAGCGCAAACATTATAGGTTCATTTATCTGATCGGAAGTATTCTGGCTGTTCTGGCTATGATCGTGTGGCTGTTTGTCCGGGATGGGGAATTATCGGTTACGGAATGGGGCTGCGTGATTATTCTTGGTGTTGTTCTGTTTGTCTTTTACCGGATCTCCTACGGAAGAGTGAACAAGCTGTATGGCGAGATGGAGAAGCTTTCCGGGATGATGAATGAGGTGATGGAACAGTGCGGCGATATGGTGGAAGAGGAATACTATGAGGGTGCTGTTGGAATCCTGTACACGAATTTCTATAAGATGGTAGCAGTGCTCCGGGAAAGCCGTGACCGGGAGATGAAGGAGAAGATCTTTCTGCGAGATATTATCTCGGATATATCCCATCAGCTTAAGACACCATTGGCATCTTTGAATGTATTTGTGGATCTGTTGTTAGAAGATAAGGTGGAGGATAAGGAGAAGCAGCACCAGATTCTTACGGAGGCATCGAATCAGCTAAGCCGGATGGAGTGGATGGTACTTTCTATGTTGAAGCTTGCCAGGATTGAGGCAGGTTCCATTCAGTTTGAGTGTAAAGAGATTCCGTTATCCCATATCTTCCTGCAGGCAGAAAATGGAGTTACTCATTTATTAGAGACAAAGCACCAGAAGCTGATAGTGGAAGGTGACGAGAATATCGAACTTCTCTGTGATGGAGACTGGCTGACGGAAGCGCTGATCAATCTGCTTAAGAATGCTTCGGATTATTCGGGAGAGAATACCAATATCCGTCTTCGTGTGGAGCATACGAATGTGTATACCAGAATCTATGTGGAGGATGAGGGTGTCGGGATTCCGGAAAACGAGTTGGTGAATATCTTCAAACGATTCTACCGGGTACATAATGAGGTCAATCCGAATAGCGTAGGAATCGGTCTGTCTCTTGCAAAGTCCATTGTAGAAGGAATGGGTGGCAGAATATCGGTTAAGAGTGAGGAGAAAAAAGGAACGAGCTTTTCTCTGACTTTTTGTAAATAATGGAACATCCATGATCGAAGTAATCCAAAAATATTATAGCTTCTGTAAAAAATATTCCATTTTTTTCTAGCCGGAAATGTATATAATAAGATTATCAGCTAATTTTTTTCAGCATAGTTTCAGAGATGAGCGATTGGTAATCAATTGCTTGTCTCTGGTCTCCCCCTTTTTCAAGGTAGGAGTTGAAGAAGATTTTGTTATGTTTTATGGAATTGGAGGAGCATCGTTGTAAGATGCCGAATGGGAATATGGGATATACAGCAGATCAGACAAGATACGATACCATGCAATATAACCGATGTGGAAAGAGTGGCTTATTGTTGCCGCTTCTTTCACTTGGATTCTGGCATAACTTTGGCTCCAAAGATGATTATGAGAATATGAAAGCCATGTGCTTTACCGCATTTGATCATGGAATTACGCACTTTGATCTGGCAAATAATTATGGACCGGAATATGGTGCGGCGGAGAAGAGTCTTGGACGTATTATGAAAGAAGAGATGCATGCATACCGGGATGAGCTGATCATTAGCACGAAGGCAGGATATGATATGTGGGATGGCCCGTATGGTAACTGGGGCAGCCGTAAATACCTGATCGCAAGCTTAGATCAGAGCCTGCGTCGTATGGGATTAGATTATGTGGATATCTTCTATCATCACCGGATGGATCCGGAGACACCGTTAGAGGAGACGATGCTTGCATTAAGTCAGATCGTACAGAGCGGCAAGGCGTTATATGTTGGTATCTCCAATTATGATGGTCCAACCATGAAGCAAGCAGCAGATATCTTGCAGGAGCTGCACTGTCCATTCATTATTAACCAGAATCGTTACAGCATCTTTGACCGGACGATTGAGAACAATGGATTGAAGCAGCAGGCACAGGAAAGTGGCAAAGGAATTATTGCATTTTCTCCATTAGCACAGGGAATGCTGACAGACAAATATATTCATGGCATTCCGGCAGACAGCCGTGTAGCCAGAGATGGACGTTATCTGCATGCATCGGATATTACAGAGGAGAAGGTGCAAAAAGTAATCAAGTTAAATGAGATTGCAAAGCAGCGTGGTCAGACACTGGCACAGATGGCACTTAGCTGGGTACTGAAAGATGAGGATGTAACCAGTGTGTTGATCGGAGCATCCAAGCCGGAGCAGATTATAGAGAATTTGAAGATCGTAGGTGCGGCAGCGTTTACGGAAGACGAATTGACAGAGATTGATCGAATTTCCAAAATGTAAGTGTGTGTAATATTATATATAGAGTTTTACTCTCCCTCCCCTTTAAGAGGCAATTGATAAGAACCGGTTGCCTCTTTTTCTGCACGAAAACAAGGGGAAGATATATAGGAAAATTGTGAATTTGACGAGACAAATATCAAGAATATGTAAAATGTATTTACAAAATGCATAAAATTTTCCCACTTTATAAAAAAATATTCTATGTTTTTCATAATTGATCTGCCATATAATAAGGACAGTCGATAGGACGGAAACAAAAGTTATTTCTTAAGGAGGAATGTTTTATGAGAAAAAACAAATTATTTGCTTTGCTTGCAGTAGCAGCACTTTCAGTATCTATGGTAGGTTGTGGTTCCGGTTCAACAGGTTCAACAGGTTCAACAGGTTCCACCGGTTCATCCGAATCAAGCGGCTCAGCAGCATCTACAAGCGGTGGTGCCAACAGTACCAAACCTTTGGTATGGTTCAACCGTCAGCCGTCTAACAGTTCAACAGGAGAACTTGACATGACAGCATTGAATTTCAATGACAGCACTTATTATGTAGGATTTGATGCAAATCAGGGTGCTGAACTTCAGGGTCAGATGGTAATGGATTACATCAAAGCCAATGCAGCAACAATCGATCGTAACGGTGACGGTGTGATCGGATATGTACTTGCGATTGGTGATATTGGACATAACGATTCAATTGCACGTACCCGTGGTGTTCGTGATGCATTAGGAACCGGAGTTGAAGCTTCCGGATCAACAGATGCTTCACCGGCAGGAACGAATACAGATGGATCTGCTTCTGTAGTCAAAGATGCAACAGTTGATATTGACGGAAAGTCTTACACCATTCGTGAGTTAGCTTCTCAGGAGATGAAGAACTCAGCCGGTGCTACATGGGATGCAGCAACAGCAGGTAATGCGATCGGTACATGGTCAGCATCCTTTGGTGATGAGATTGATGTAGTTGTTTCTAATAATGATGGTATGGGAATGTCAATGTTCAATGCATGGGCAAAGGATAACAAAGTTCCTACATTTGGATATGATGCAAACAGTGATGCTGTAGCAGCAATCGCAGAAGGATATGGCGGAACAATTTCACAGCATGCAGACGTTCAGGCTTACCTTACATTAAGAGTACTTCGTAATGCGTTAGATGGTGTAGATGTAGATACCGGTATTGGAACAGCCGATGACGCCGGCAACCAGTTAGAGGAAGGTGTTGATTACAGATACAGCGAAGAAGAGAGATCTTACTACGCATTGAACGTAGCTGTAACAGCAGATAATTACCAGGATTTCACAGATTCTACCAAGGTTTATGATAAGGTTTCTAAGCAACTTGATTCTTCATCAAGCCCGGAGAAGAAGGTTTGGTTAGACATTTACAATGCATCTGATAACTTCTTAAGCTCAACTTATCAGCCACTTCTTGAGAACTATGACGATCTGTTGAACTTAAAGGTTGATTACATCGGTGGTGATGGACAGACAGAGTCTAACATTACAAACCGTCTTGGTAACCCAAGTGAGTATGATGCATTTGCAATCAATATGGTTAAGACAGACAATGCTTCATCTTACACATCAATCCTTCAGCAGTAAGAGATTGGTCAGTCAGATAAACTAGCCCGAAGGGTGTCAGGAAACTCTTGATACCCTTCTTTTTAAAAGGAGTAAGCATATGGTAGAGGATAAGAAAGATAACATCTTATCGATTCGCGGCATGAGCAAGTCATTCGGAAGAAACCGGGTTCTGGATCATATCAATCTGGATGTGAAAAAGGGTTCTATTATGGGTCTTATGGGTGAAAATGGTGCCGGTAAATCGACGATGATGAAGTGTCTTTTTGGTACCTATCAAAAAGACGAAGGTACAATAATATTAGATGGAAAAGAGATTAACTTTTCCGGCCCGAAGGATGCATTGGAAAATGGAGTTGCGATGGTTCATCAGGAACTGAATCAGTGTCTGGAACGAAGCGTGATTGATAATCTGTTCCTTGGCCGCTATCCTAGAAATTCAGTAGGTATGGTAGACGAGGCACGAATGAAGAAAGAGGCATCGGATCTGTTCCGTCGGTTGGGTATTACAGTGAATCTCACAAAGCCGATGAAAAGTATGTCAGTGTCCCAACGGCAGATGTGTGAGATTGCAAAGGCAATTTCTTATAATGCAAAAGTAATCGTATTAGATGAGCCTACATCATCTCTGACAGCACCGGAAGTTGAAAAGCTGTTTAAGATGATGAGACAGCTTCGGTCACAAGGTATTTCTCTGATCTATATTTCCCATAAGATGGATGAGATTTTTGAAATTTGCGATCAGGTATCCGTGCTTCGTGATGGATCCCTCGTTATGACAAAGAATAGCAAAGATACCGATATGAATGAACTGATCTCAGCAATGGTTGGACGTTCATTAGATAATCGTTTCCCACCGGTTGATAATAAGCCGGGTGAAGTTGTGTTGTCTGTAGAGCATTTGTCTACCAAGTATGCACCGAAGCTTCAGGATATTACTTTTGATGTAAAGAAAGGTGAGATCTTTGGTCTTTATGGATTGGTGGGAGCAGGTCGTACAGAGCTTCTTGAAACCATATTTGGTATTCGTACAAGAGCTGCCGGACGTGTATATTATAATGGAAAGCTTATGAATTTCCATTCTCCAAAGGATGCAATGGATCATGGTTTTGCTATGATCACAGAGGAACGTAAGGCAGATGGACTTTTCTTAAAAGCAGATATTACATTTAATACAACGATTGCAAACATGAATCAGTACAAAGCAGGAGTTGCGTTATCACATGACCAGATGGTTCGTGCAACAGCCGAAGAGATCCGTGTTATGCATACAAAATGTATGGGTCCGGATGATATGATCGCGAATCTTTCCGGTGGTAATCAGCAGAAGGTTATCTTTGGTAAATGGTTAGAGCGTTCGCCGAATATCTTCATGATGGATGATCCGACACGTGGTATTGATGTCGGTGCTAAGTATGAGATTTATGAATTGATCATTCAGATGGCAAAACAGGGTAAATCCATTATTGTTGTTTCCTCAGAAATGCCGGAGATTCTTGGAATTACCAATCGTATCGGCGTTATGTCAAATGGCCGGTTATCCGGTATTGTGAATACGAAGGAAACAAATCAGGAAGAGTTATTAAGACTTAGTGCGAAATATTTGTAATAGAGAGGAGTACAGGATATGGGAAAAGATAATCGAATTCTTTCGGCTCAGGAAGAGGAAAAACTCTTAAAGCCGATCGATGAATATGTAGGTAAGATACAGGAACAGATAGATGCGTTACGCGTGGATGGTGCGGACAGAGTACAGACTTTGAAGACACATATATCTCTTGCCAAAGAAGACAAGAATTATACAAAGGAAGAGCGTGTCGCAGTTATTGAAAAAGATAAGGCAGAACTTGAAAAAGCCAGATCAGTTGAGAGTGCAAATAAAGACAAAATCGCAAAACTGATCGCAGATGCCGAGAAATACCTTGCAGATCATTATGATAGTGAATATTATCAGAGAGTAGTTGCAAGCTGTGAGGCAGAAAAAGAGATTGAAACAGCAGAGTATAAGAAAAAACTAGAGAGCCTTAAGGCAGAGCATAACCAGATCATTGCGAAATTAACAGATAAGCAGGAAATCAAAGACGAAAAATATGTATATAAAAATCGTGTCTTTGATGCACAGATGGTTCATGAATCCAAATTGCAGGAGATTAAGGACAGAAAACATGATGCGTTTGCACATAAATATCATTTGATCGATCTGCTCCGTATGTCCAAATTCACATTTGCCCAGAAACAGGCGCAGAGCATTGAAAATTACAAATATACATTTAATACTTCACAGTTCTTATATAAGAACGGTTTGTATATTGTCATTATCATGATATTTATCGCATTGTGTATTATTACTCCGATTGTTAAACATACACAGTTGTTTACGATGACCAATATTCTGAATATTTTACAGCAGGCATCACCGCGTATGTTCTTAGCACTTGGTGTTGCGGGATTGATCCTGTTAACCGGTACCGATTTGTCAGTAGGCCGTATGGTTGGTATGGGTATGGTTACCGCAACGATTATCATGCATAACGGTATCAATACCGGTGCTGTATTTGGACATATCTTTGATTTTTCCGGTATTCCGGCAGCAGGTCGTGCAATTCTGGCTCTTGTGGTATGTGTGCTCTTTACAACGGTATTTGCAACAATTGCAGGATTCTTTATGGCGAAGTTTAAGATGCATCCGTTTATTTCAACGATGGCAAACATGTTGATCATATTTGGCCTTGTAACTTACGCAACAAAGGGTGTATCATTTGGTGCGATCGATGCAGCAATTCCGAATATGTTTATCCCTAGAATTGGCAATTTTCCAACCATTATTTTATGGGCAGTTGTAGCAATCGTTGTTGTATGGTTTATCTGGAATAAGACAACCTTTGGTAAGAACTTATATGCAGTAGGTGGTAACCCGGAAGCAGCGGCAGTATCCGGTATCTCTGTATTCAAGGTAACACTTGGTGCATTTATCCTTGCAGGTATTCTTTATGGATTTGGTTCATGGCTTGAGTGTAACCGAATGATTGGTTCCGGTAGTGCGGCATATGGACAAGGATGGGATATGGATGCGATTGCAGCCTGTGTAGTAGGTGGTGTATCATTTACAGGTGGTATCGGTAAGATCTCAGGTGTTGTAACCGGTGTATTGATCTTTACATCCCTTACGTACTCCCTTACCATTCTTGGTATTGATACGAACCTCCAGTTTATTTTTGAAGGTATTATCATTCTTGCAGCCGTAACACTTGACTGTCTGAAATATGTAAAGAAGAAATAATTTGTTTTATTTAATAAAGTGTGACTTGTGGCACGAATTTGTCGATAGATGAATCCGTGCCATAAGTGTTTAAAAGAACAGAAAAGTTTGTTATAATGATATATAAGATTTTTTTGGAGGTATCAGATACGGCATTATGGAGACGTTAACATATAAAGTACTTCTTGTGGATGACGAAGAAGAAGTTATGGATGTCATTGAACATAAGATTGATTGGGAACAATGCGGATTTACGGTAATCGGAAGGGCGCAGAACGGGTTAAAAGCACTGGAAATTGCAGAAAAGATGCAACCGGATGTCGTCATTACGGATATTAAGATGCCATATATGGATGGGATGGAATTGTCCCGCAGATTGAGGAAGGAAAATCCCGGTATTCGCATTATGATACTGACCGGATTTGATGAATTTGAATACGCAAAAGAGGCGGTACATCTTGAAATTGAAGAATATGTACTGAAGCCGGTTAATGCAGAAGAGCTTTCCAATTGTATGATCCGGGTCAAAGAGAGTCTGGATCGGGAACGGGATGAGAAATTAAACATCCAAATACTGGAACAGTATTACATGGAATCGCTTAAGGTGCTGCAGTCAAACTTTATGTGTTCATTAATTGAAGGAAGGGTGCCGGATGAAGATATTGATAAGTTTCTGAATGATTATCAATTATTGTTAAGGGGACCTGTATATTGTTGTGTAGTTTTCCATGTATCCCAAAGTCATGTTTCGGATGGTATGTCGGCACCGCTTCTTACCATGTCAGTGCAGCGTGAGGCAAAAGAAAAGTTCAAGGATAACTGGAAGAGTGAGATCTTCACATATCTGGGGAATGTGGTTATGATCGCAGAACTCAAGTCAGATGAGGATGTATCAAGATTGACGGACGACTGTGACTGGTTTTGCAAGTGGGCAGAACGTTTTCTGGGATGTGTACTCACTGCAGGAATTGGAAAACCGTGCGAGGAACTGTCAGCGATAAGTGTATCCTATGAAAGTGCGAGAGAGGCCGTTTCTTATAGAGTGCTCTATGGGGCGGGACATTCGATCAATATCGGGGATATCGCTCCGAAAGGACAGGATTTGTCAATGCAGATCGAAGATATTCAGATGAATGATCTGTTCAAGGCAATTCACCTTGGAGTAAGGGAAGATATTGAAAATGCAGTTATGGTGATGATGAAACAGTTACGGGACAATGCTAAGACGGTGACACAGTATAATTTTGCAGCGTTGGAAATGGTAGGTCACTTATACCGTTTCTGTGCTAATAACTATATGAAGTTTGAGCAGTATATAGGAGATGTCAAAAATCCATATGAAGCAGTTCCACAAATGGACGATAGCACTTTTGCAAACTGGATCGTACATGTGGCATTATCGATTAGTGAGGAATTGAAAAATGCAAGAACATCATCCTTGCGATATCTGATTACGGAGGCAAAGAATATAGTCAGAGATGATTATGCGGATTCGGATCTGTCATTGGATGCGGTTTGTACCAGACTTGGTGTATCAAATTCTTACTTTTCGTCTGTTTTTAAAAAGGAAACCGGGCAGTCGTTTATCAGTTATCTGACGGAATACAGAATGCAGCAGGCATTGCGTCTGTTACTGGAAACCAATGAGAAAAGTTATGAAATTGCGGAACATGTTGGCTATGTAGATGCAAATTATTTTAGTTATGTGTTTAAACGTCAGTATGGAATGTCGCCAGCCAAATATCGTTCGGAGCATACAAGGAAGTAGTATATGATTAAAAAGATAATGAAACGGGAATTTGATATTCAGTCAATGATCATGGCAGTGCTTACACTGTTAACGGTGGTTACGTCTATCCTGATGGGTTTTTTGTTGTATAACCGGTATGGGAATGCAATGCGGCAGATGGAAATACGTGATACACAGACGTTGTTGCAGAGTACTGCGAATTCACTTGAAAGCTATCTGCGCAATATGCGGCAGATTGGAGACACGATCAATTATAGTGTCGTTCAGGAGATGGATGTTTCAGATGCACAATTTAATCAGGAATTAAGTCTTTTGTATGAGGCAAATAAAGATAAGATTCAGAGTATAGTATTATGTGATAATAAGGGTACATTAATTGCGGCGGAACCGGTGACTGTACAAAAACCCGGTGTGGAGATTGCGGATCAGGCATGGTTTAATATAGCGGTTAATGAGATTGAGAATATGCATTTTTCTGTGCCGCATATCCAGAATCTGTTTCGGGATGATTCCTACCGGTATCATAAAGTAATATCATTGAGCCGTTCGGTAGATATTATTGATGGTGGTAATCCAAGGAATGGAGTATTGCTTGTGGATATGAGATATTCCAGTATATCAGATATTCTTGGAAAGATTAATCAGGAGAGCAATGAGTACTATTACTATCTGTGTGATGGGGAAGGCAATATCATATATCATCCCCATGAATTAGAATTGATGCGTGGTTTGTTGGAAGAGAATAATGCAGATGTTGCAGGTTACAAAGATGGTATCTATACAGACCGGTTAAATGGAGAAAAGCGGAAAGTGATCGTGAATACCATAGCGTATACCGGCTGGAAACTGGTCGGAGTGGTTTCCCAGAATACGAAAACAGATAGTCAGGTTCGTTTCCGGTATTATATCATGACGATCATTACATTATTGATCATGATGAATCTGTTTGTAAACAGAATCATAACCAAAAAGATATCAAGTCCGATCCTGAAGCTGGATGCCTCGGTTAAGGCTTATGAAGCAGGGGGAAAAAAGAATATCTATATTGGTGGATCTTCGGAAATCCGGCATCTGGGGATATCTGTTCAGAAGTCTTATGAGCAGATTGAAAGTCTGATGAAGGAGATCGTGGATCAGCAGAATAAGAGGAGAAAAAGCGAGATTGATGCATTGCAAAGTCAGATACATCCGCATTTTCTATACAATACATTGGAATCTATTACATGGATGATAGAGGGCAACCGGAACAAAGATGCAGTTTTTATGATCTCGGAGCTTGCCAGATTATTCCGAATCAGTTTGTCAAAAGGAAAGACGATTATCCGCATAGAAGACGAATTACAGCATTGCCGGAGTTATATGAATATTCAGAAATATCGGTATCGGGAGAGATTTTCTGTACAATATGACATTCAGGAAGAGATATATTCATATTGTACGGTCAAACTTATATTGCAGCCGATATTAGAAAATGCCATCTATTATGGTGTAGGAGACATGGATGAAGATGATGATCCGTTAATTGTTGTGAGAGGATATAAGAAAGAGGATGATATTTATCTTTGCGTTGAGGATAATGGAATGGGAATGAGGGAGGAAGATGTCAGAAATATCCTTACGGATAATCCAAAAGTGCCAAAACATGGATCGGGAGTGGGTCTTATTAATGTTCATACAAGAATACAATTGATGTTTGGGGAACAATATGGGCTTCGTGTTGAGAGCGAGGCGGATGAGGGAACCAGTGTTACCATACATTTACCGGCAATTCCGTTTACAAAAGAGAATTGTGAAATGTTAGAGAAAGCAAAGATTGGGAAGGAATAAGGATATGGAAAAGAATAAAGTAACTTTTCTGATTGCTGAACTGTGTCTGGCAGTATTAGTAATCCTGTTTGTAAGACATATTCTGGCAGATGAGGAGCCGCAGAAACGGATTGCTGTTATTGTAGATAATTCCGGAGCAGAGAAATGGGATTCTTTTATGAACGGATTAAGGCAGGGAGCTGACATTGAAAATGTTCATTTGATCATATGTAACACCGATGAGATTGAAAATGCAGAAGAACAGAAGGAATTGATCGATGCCCAACTGAATAATCAGGTGGATGCCTTTATTATACAGGTGGCACCGGGCAGTGATACGGTTGCAATGCTTCAGGAGGTCAACCGGATAAAACCGGTGGTACTGGTTGCAAACGGTGTTTATGAGAAAAACACATCCGATAGTGACAATATGGAATCGGGGCTTCCGATCATTATGCCGGATAATTATAAGATGGGATATCAGTTAGGGCAGGAGATTCTGAAACAGAACAATAATAATATCAGTGGAAAAACGATCGGAATTGTGAGTGGTCTTAAGAATATAGAAAGTACACAGGATCGGAGGCAGGGGCTGGTAGATGCATTGAAAGATTCCGGTTGTGAGTTCGCATTTGATGTATATACAACCAGCGGAGAAGATATTGCTTCTACGGTGAGACAGTGTAAGGAAACAGACTACATGGCTGTTTTGGAAACCGGTGCATTGGAACAAATTGGTGAAGACAATACCAATGATAGTATGAAACGAACTAGGTTATATGGAATAGGACACAGTATGAAATGTGTTTATTATGTAGACGATGGTTTGGTGGAAAGTCTTGTTATGTCAGATGGTTATGATATGGGATACCGGAGTGTTGTTGAGATGGCACGGTCATTGAAAAACCGATTTCATGGGATTACAAGTTATACAACGGATTATATAGTGATCCATAAAGACGACATATTCACAGAGGAGACGCAGAAGTTTTTACAGACTTGTGAGTAACCTCTTTGTTAGGAGGAGAATGAATGAGGCACTACAATATAACGATATGGATATTTTTGATTGTAATGATGGCTCTTTTATCTGGTTGTGCAAAGCAGGAGATAAGTAAACATCAGACGTTAAGGGTAGGTGTTGTGCTATATACGCAGGACGATCCGTTTATCAATGCATTGACAGATTGCCTGAAAGCGAATTTTGAGGAGCGGGAATCGGATGATCTGAAGATCATCATGACGGTTCGGGATGGCAAGAATGATCAGTCCGAACAGAATGATATAGTACAGGAGATTATCGATGCCGGTTGTGATGTGCTTTGTGTTGGTCTTGTAGACAGAACAGATCCGTCAGCCATTATTGAAATGGCACAGGGGCAGGATATTCCGGTTATCTTTTTTAACAGGGAGCCGGTTCGGGAAGACCTTATGCAATGGGATCGATTGTATTATGTTGGGGCAGAAGCGGAACAATCCGGAATCATGCAGGGCGAACTTGCAGCAGAGCTTATACAGGATAATAAGGGCATTGACCGCAATCGGGATGACAGGATCCAATATGTGATATTGGAAGGAGAGGCAGGACATCAGGATACGATCATACGTACAGATAGCGTTGTGGAGACGCTGATGGACAAAGGAATCGGACTTGAGAAACTCAGCTATCAGTTTGCAGATTGGAAACGGTCGCAGGCAGAGAATAAGATGACACAACTGATCGACCAGTACGGGGATGCGATAGAATTGGTATTGTCCAATAATGATGAGATGGCGTTAGGTGCTGTGAATGCATATAATAATCTCGGCTATACGGACGAGAAACGACCTGCCATTTTCGGAATTGATGGATTGGAGGATGCATTAACTGCCGTACAGGAGGGAAATATTCAGGGAACTGTCTACAATGACAAGGAAGGGCAGGCTGCACAGATTGCGAATCTTGCCCTGGATCTGTTCCAGAATAGTTCATTAACGCAGTATGATTTTCAGGATCAGCGATACATCTTCCTGCCGTATCAGAAAGTAGACGCATCGAATGTCGCAGATTATCAGAAACAGTAAACGCAGGGAAAGGGTGTATGGGATATGAGTCAGATACAGAAAGAACCGGATTGGACCGTGAATTATTATACAGAGTTAGAACCGGAAAGAAGACAGGTAATATTAAATGAACATATAATGGAACCACTAACCGAAGCGGATGAATACCGGAAAACATTATGGATTGCACGATATGGAAAACGAAGACCGAATAAGGATGTCTTTGTTGGATATCTTATGAATCTCAAGTATATTGCAGAGAGTGGAAGTGTTGACCTTGGTGGTCAGAAAAAGAAACTTGCAGCAGAGGTGATTCATGGTCTGGGTCTGTATGAGATTGAGAAACAGAGTGAGGAACATAAGGCAATTCTATATGCAGAACTTAAGAATACCTGTTTGAAGTATATTGATATCAGTGCGAAAGGACGTGGATTTACGTCGGTTCTGTTTGGTATGGGACAGTTGGATGATGAAAGTGTCGCGAAGAAGATTGCAGATCAGTTAAGTACAGTTGTGTATACCGCACCGCATATATTGCGTATGGATAAAGAGTTTGCCTTTTTGCAAAAGGCAGCAGTGGATGCATTCCGTTCGGTCTATCCGAACCGGGAACATTTCCTCAAAAAATGTTAGCACCAAGATATTCGTCAGACATGAAGAAAAGAAACAGGTTTTAGTTTGATATTATAAGTAATATGGAGGAGATACGATGCAGATATTTGTGGATGCGGATGCGTGTCCGGTCGTAGATATTGTAGAGCATGTTGCTAAGAAATACCATATTCCGGTTACACTGTTGTGCGATACGAACCATGTATTGCAATCGGACTATAGCGAAGTCATTGTTGTCGGTGCCGGAGCGGATGCTGTTGACTATAAGCTGATCAGCATTTGCCACAAAGGAGATATTGTGGTTTCTCAGGATTACGGAGTGGCAGCCATGGCATTAGGAAAGGGGGCTTATGCCATTCATCAGTCCGGTAAATGGTACACGGACGATAATATCGACCAGATGCTGATGGAACGACACCTGAATAAGAAGGCGAGAAGAAGCTCACATAAGAATCATATGAAGGGACCAAGGAGAAGAACGGCAGAAGATGATGAAAGATTTGAGAAGTCGTTTGAACAGCTTGTGTTAAAAGTGAGGGAACAGGGATAACAAGTTATCTTACAATATTGTAAGATTTGGGGGGATTTCATAGAATCTGTTATATCTTCTTATAACGTCTCGAAACCTTGATTTTATTGACTTTTTACACCATTTTCCTTTATATATCTTCTTATAAAATTTCATAACTTTATAGGCATTTGGTGTAAAAATGGTGTAGATTTGAATTGAAATTTGGTGTACATCTAAGCTGTCTTTTTGATATGTTCTTTAAAGGCATCCAAAACACGTTCTTCCGTAACGTGGTTATAAAATCTCATGGTTGTATAACTGGATTTGTGACCGAGGATATATTGTAAAACAGAAATATCCATACCCTCTCTGGCATACATGGTACATCCTGTATGACGTAACGTCTTAGGGGTAAATTCTGCTATTTTGTTTTTTGCATTCTGATTATATTCTGCTACCATCCTGCACATATCCGCACGCAATTCATAAGGTGAGTAAACCTTATCATTCTTCATAAAGAGGAATGCGCTTACTCCATCAATACTGAAATCATCCGTTGTGTTTTCTGCTAATGTCTTTAAGACTTCAAATACATTATCCTTTAATGGGATATGCCTTATATTCTTTCCTTTTGTTTCCGTAATATGAAGCCTGCCGCTTTGTTCTCCTTCTGCTTTGAAAAACACTAACTGCTTATCAATCGTGACTGTGCGGTTATCAAAATCTATATCTGATTTTGTAAGGGCAACACATTCCCCTGTCCTTACCATTGTTTCACGCATGGTTAAGAATACTTGATACAGTTTCGTATCATTCTTTCTGACATAGTTTAACAGTGCTTTATCCTGTGCCTTTGTAAGAGGGATTGTTTCCTTTTGAGAGCCTTCAATATTATCCAACGCACGTCGGCAGGGATTTCTGTCAATCAGTTCCATGCTGTCCATGGCATAGTTGAATACAGAATTTAGCACCTTATGGAAGAACACTACTGTTCCATAAGATAAGCCCACGTCTAAAAGGTCACCATAGAAGGAAATAATATCTGCATTGCAGATGTCGGCAATTTTCTTATTTCCTAAAACCGTATTTCTGATGTTCTTATTCCACTCTGCCAGATAATTCCCCTTTGTCTTGGGTGCAAGCGGTTTTCCCTTCCTACGCTTTTTCAGCAGATATATCTCAAAAATTTCATTGAGGGTCAGCTTCTTTGCCTGTATCGGCTGGTGGCTTTTCAGCATGATACTTATTTCTTCCTCTTTTTCCCTTAAAGAAATATCCTCCTTCTTTCCTTTTGGGGTTCGGTCAAATTCAGTGAGCCTCCAACTGTAAACACATTGTCTTTTGCCAGTCATGTCATTATATCTGTACATATACAGACCGTCACTTCTCTGTGCCTCACCCGTTTTTAGATTTCTTCCTTTATTATCTTTTCTGTTTCCCATAGATATGCTCCTTTCACTGCTAAATGAAAGAGCAATTATGACACTGTTATTATATCATAATTGCCCTTATAAATCAGCCATTTTTTAAAGATAATCCCTATTGTCAACATACCTTTCAAATGCTTTCCGTTTAATCAGGGTTTTGTTCCCAATGACTACAACAAACTTAGCCCCATCTGTTTTTACCAGTTCTCTTAAGCGATTTTCTCCAATGTTAGAATACTCTGCACATTCTTTGATTGTCAGCGCATACTTTTCCCAAATAGGAATGTTGGTTCTGGTTTTTTTATCCTCCATAATCAACCTCCTGTTTTTTCATTCATTATCTGTGGAATTGTACTTATGTATCTCCCAATACCTTGATTTTAGGAATTGTACAATCGTTACTGTTCCGTTATCACACAACACACGAAACCAGTCTGTACGATTATTTTTTGCATATAGCAGAAGCTGGGCATAACTTTCTATACAGTTTGCTATACAAAACTCCAATATTTCCCCGATTGCTGTATATTTATCGCTTGCGAGGCTAATCAATGTGCTGTAATCTGCCCCAGATAGCGATACTACATCATCTGTTCTGTAGCGTACTTTATCGGGATTATCCAAATGACACAGATAACGTGCATACGACCTTACACTTTTTATAGGTTCAACTCCCACACCGCCAATCGCAGAAAATATTTCCTGTGCCTGTTCCTGTGTCTTTACACCATCAAACAAAATCATTACATGATAATGTTCTTTTTTGATTTCACCATCTGCATTTACATCTTTGTCATGGATAGGAGAAACCAAAGCAGGAACACATTCCTCCTGTAATATCATTTTCCAGTCTGCCGGTGCTGATTCTGGATAAACTACAGTAGCCCAATTTCTTGTTCTTCTTTTTTCCATATCTCTCCTTATGCACATTGAACAATGTACACTAGGGTGTGTCGTAGTGACACCCTAGAAAATCCGCAGGTGGCAACGCTCCGCTCCATTTCTCCGAAATGCCGCCACCTGCACAGCTTATCACATGCTGTTCAATGCTCTGTTACATATAAAAGGCGCAATAAATTCACGGGGTTTCGTATCAACTCCCTGCCGATAAATCAGACCTGAACCTATCTCATGCCTGTAATTCTTTACATGGGTAAAATCAGAACCGAATGACATTGTGTATGCGGTGTCACTCATTTGCCCCATACAGATTTTACAGGCTAGATTGTCACGAACTGCCCCTTCAATAAATGCAGTGTCTGGTCTTTGCAGTATCAACCCCGCATAAATCCGTTTACTTCTTCCTGTCACAACGATACTTGCAAGCCTTTTTGCAGTTTCTTCATAAGTCCTTTTGGAGGCAATTTTAGAAAAAGCAATCAATTCATCAAACATAAGGAATACAGGATTAAATTCAGCTTCTGCTATCCCTATATTTTCTAAGTCCTTCTCACGCAGCCGCACTTCTTCTTCTACCTCCCGAACAGCTCTTGCAATCTCATTTTCTTCTGTGACATATGCAACAGGTTTGTCATACAGAAACAACCGCATATCATCATCCTTTTTCGGGTCGCAGTAAATCACTCTCACCCCTTGGGACAGCAAACAAAAAATAATATATTGTGCGAGTTGCGTTTTTCCGCTTCCTGTGTTTCCTGTCAGCAAAAGGTGAGGAGTTTTCTTCCAATTCCATACAATGTCACTGGAAAAAGCAATTTCATTTTCCCCAGCAGGTAATATATCCTGATACGATTCTATAACTGCCTGTTTCTGTTCATGAAGTTCAAAGCAATATGTAATGTACCCTCTTTCCTCAATTTTGTCCGTACATACTGTACAGAACATATCGGCAAGCGGCTGTTCCAACTCTCTGAATCTCTGGGCAATCAAAGTGCCATCTAACCGAAACTTAAGACGGAATACATTATCACATGGGATCTCTGCATACATCACCTGTGGATAATAGTCGATGATTTCTACATCTTTCTCCCCAACTAATGTACGTTTAATCGCATAATGGGATTCATACAGAGAATTTTTTCGGATAAAGTCCTCAATGGAACTGGACATTCTTTTCACTTTACCGATACAATGCCGCATGACTGCAATGTAAAATACACCCATGCCAAGCATTACAGCCAGTCCTATGAAACACCATGCCTGTTTCAAGGATACAGAAAGCACTATGAAAAGCACTATACATAGATACCATGAAGTCACTAACCATTTCAACCAATCATATTGATATGGTTTTAGCTTTTTCCATTTCATGACTTACCCCCTGTATTCATTTTTATATGTGGTTTTTCCACTAACGGAGTAATACTCTTTGCTATTAAAGAAAGTTTAATTTCTCCCTTATTACTAAAATCCTGCCAAGCCTTGCCCTCAATACCGCCAAAGGTAACATGAATCGGTTTCCCCTCATATTCAAAAGGTGGTTCAGTAGCCCCTGGAATTTTGACCACTTGTTTTTCAAAGTTTAAGCCTTCGCAAAGACAAGTGTATGCTAATCCTGCCGGACCTGTCTTAACACCTTCCTCATAGTTTTCATACACTCGTGGATTTTCAAGCAAGAGAATATCCCCTTCTAATGTTTTTGGTATATCAATCACTAAATTGCTTAATTTAATTGACATCTTCTATGCCTCCTTTTTTATTCAAATTTTTAAGCTGTACAACTTATATTTTTTATTATAGCCATCTCAAAATCTTGGTCATACATATCAAGTATGGCAAAACTAGCCTAAATACAGGCTTACTAAAACTTTCACACATTAATCTACAGCAAATAAAAGATTTTTTCCTACTTGCAATGTACTTAAAAACATTTTAAAAGGCATGCCATACTGACATGCCTTTTCACTTAGCTATTCTGTTTTTTTCTTGCATGGTAACCTAAATAATATCGTTCTTCTACTCCCAGTTCTTTTAGTATTTCATTACATTCCTCTACGCTTTTCCCCCTGCATCTTGTCAACAAAAATGAATATGCATAATCTCTTTTATTAAACCTGTTAAATCCTAATCCCAAACTATATAACAATGCTTGTGCCATCATTAAATCTAAATCATATCCAACACAAACCGAAATCAAGGTGCTTCTTTGGGGTGGATCTTTTTCGTCTACTTGGTTTCTTAATCTTGAAAGCATGTTAAGACTTAATCCCGTTTTCATTGAAAAACTCATATCTGTTTCTCCATCAAGAATTTCTCGAATCAATGTTCTAAATGATTTATTATATTTTGTGGAGTTAGCATAATCCCTTTTAAATTCATTTTCTATCTTCTCCCAATCTTCATAACTATATCCTGCAATATATTCCTTCAATAAAAATACTCCTTTCAATTATCTCTTTGTTTTTATATATAAATATATCGTCGTTTTATATATTTTTTAATTCCACAGTTTGTACAAAATCAAACAATCTCAATTTTTATTTTATCCAGTAATATCTTTTTTGCCATTGAAATTGACGAAACGTCAATTGGAACTCCAGCCTTTAGGCAGTATCAGTAACACTTCTTCATCACAACTATAATTATACAAATTCTTATTTTTACTTAAATCCAAGCTTGTCAATTGATTACCTTCACAATATAAATTTTCCAATTTTGTATTGTGACTTACATCCAAACTTGTCAACTGATTATACCCACATTCTAAATATTCTAATTCCGCATTGGCACTAACATCCAGATTTGTCAGTGCATTTCCTTCACATTGCAGACTTGTTAATGCCGTCAAATGATTTATTGTCAAGCTTGTTAATTGATTATCACCACACCCCAAACTTTCCAGTTCCACATTTTTACTTAAATCCAGACTTGTTAGTCGATTACCGTGACAATACAAGGTGCTTAATTTCGTATTGTTGCTTACATCCAAATTGTCTAGTTGACTGTCACTACACCATAAATATTCCAATGCTATATTGTTACTTACATTTAAACTTGTTAATTGAGAATCATCACACCATAATTCTTCCAATGCTATATTGTTACTTACATCCAAGCTTATCAACGGAACATTATAGCAGTATAATTCCTTTAATCCTGTATTTTTGCTTACATCCAAACTTTTTAATTGAGTGCTACGACATCTTAAGGTTTCCAATGCTGTATTCTTGCTTACATCTAAGCTCGTCAATGAAGTACCGCCACAATGTAATTCTTTCAATTTTATGTTCTTGCTTAAATCCAGACTTGCCAGATTATCACTAACACACGTTATACTTTCCAATGCTGTATTCTTACTCACATCTAAGCTTATCAATGGAACATTATAGCAGTATAATTCCTTTAATCCTGTATTTTTGCTTACATCCAAATTCTTCAGATTTGCTTGCTCACAACTCAATGTTTCCAATAATGTATTCCTGCTCACATCTAAGCTCGTCAATGAAGTACCACCACAATATAATTTCTTTAATGCAATATTCTTGCTCACATCTAGGTGTGCCAGATTATCACTAACACATGTTAAACTTTCCAATGCTGTATTCTTGCTTACATCCAAACCTGTCAAATTATACCCATAGCACGTTAAGCTTTTCAATGACTTCAGCCCTTCAAATGAAATTTCGCCCTGCAGATTAAAATAATCATCATAAGACTCCCAACCATCCTTACCCCAGAATGAAAATGCACCCCACCAAATGCCCGTTAACTGCCCGCTTTCACTCCATATGTATTCACCGTCGTTTAAGTCCGTAGATACTTTAGCACCCTTTGAAATCTGTTCCTGAATGATTTTCTCCAAAACTGCTACATCTTGAACATTTTTCCCTTCTGTATTTTGCAAAATGTTTGCTGGTGTTTCCGGTGTCGGATTCTCTGTCGTTGTTTCTGTTGTACTGGAATCTTCTGTAGTTGCCGATTTTGCCTGAACAGTTACCTTATAAGTTGCCTTCTTGCCTGTACCGTCTGCCGCTTTAACAGTAATCGTTGCTGTTCCCATACCAACTGCCTGTACAGTACCACTCTTAACGGTTGCAACTTTTACATCGGATGATGACCATACAATATTTTTCTTACCACCCTTGCTAACTTTCACAGTGGCAGTCAGCTTAACACTGTCACCAATATTAAGTGTTTCCGAAGTCTTATTTAATTTGATACTCGTTATCTTTCCTTTCACAACCTTGACAGTTATCGTTGCTTTTTTCTTAGGATTTTTCTTAGAGATTACTGTGATCTTTGCTGTACCAACTTTCTTCCCTGTAATAACACCTTTACTGGTAACGGTAGCAACCTTTTTGTTAGAACTCTTATATGTAACCTTCTTATTTGCTGACTTATTCGGTGTAACGGTTACAGTCGTCTTTAAGGTAGCCTTTTTTCCCTTTGCAAGATAGATTGTCTTGCTTCCTGTTAAAGAGTTAACGGATTTAACATTCTTAACACTAACTTTTTTTGTTGATGCTTCTGCATGATATGAAACTGCAAGCACCCCTATCATAGCAAGCATTACTATCATTACTAATTTGTTTAATTGCTTCATATACTTTCCCTCACTTTCATTTTGTTAGTTATAGAAAATTTATCTTTTTAAGATTTCTTCTTGTTAAGAATAATACTAGCACACAGAGTTTATATAATCAAGAAAAATCTTCTTAACAAGCATATTGCAAGAAAGGTGAAATAATGAAAGCTTTTTGGTATAATCAAGACCGTAAAAATGTATGTGGCATTAGAATAAGAGAACTTCGTAAACAAAAGCACCTATCCACTAAAAAACTTGAAATATTAGCTACACTTGCAGGATATGACACGCTTACTCAGAATACTATTACCAAAATAGAATTAGGCATACGCTTTGTTGCTGATTACGAAGTATCAATTTTTGCAGAACTTTTAGATACCACACCCGAATACCTGCTGGGATTCTCAACGGGTGACAAAAATAATTAAGAGACATTCCAAAATAATACATTGGAATATCCCTTGTTCTATTATCGGGTAACCTGATTAAATATATTCCGCTCTGTAAACCCCCACTCAATAAAATTGAGTGCCTTCGGTAAAGGGGTTGACAGGCTCTCATACTCTATATTGTCATAATTGCTCTTTCAAATCTCTGTTACATGGTGTAAATTTGGTGTATATATTTCTAGTCAATCGCTAGTTTGTCAAGAAAATCAAGCATCTAGAAGATTTACCTATTCTTACAATATTGTAAGAATCTCTGTCACGGAAATGTAATATTGATCTTATATAATAAAGATATCACAAGAGGGTGGTATCTTTTTTATTACCATTTTTATCGTTAGACGACAACACCTAATTGGCATCGGGTGTGGCGAACTATGTCAGGAATATTGACAGGACAGATGAATTTCCGGTGTTGTGTAGATTGCGGGTGGGGCTTGTATGTGATAACAAGTGCGACCTTTATGCTGTGGAAGTGAGACTCAGCAAGAATCGAAGCTCTCAAGCTGAGATTTCTTGTGTGTTTGAGGCTCACTGGAACGGTTAGCATAACCGGAGCACGGTTATCATCTACAAGCGCCACCCGCCCATAACACCAGAAATTCATCGTCCCCATTTCTGACATAGGGGGAAAGTATTTTAAAGGAGAGAGAAGAGTATGAAAGACTACAAACAGCTTGCCGTCCGTTATCTCAAGATGAATCGTCGACGCAGTCTTGTTACCATTTTTGGTGCCATGATCGCAACGATGGTTATTTACTGTATGTTGAATCTTGGCTGGAGTAAGTTACTGCAATATCGGGAACAGATTCGGGAGCAGGGAGATTACGAGATTGTATTATTTACCGAAACGCAGCAACAGATTGAGGCGATCCTTGCGGATGACCGGGTGAAGGATGCGTATGTGGGTTCTTATTATGTGTACGATTATGATAATCCGGTAACCTATGACAATGCGTTATATCTGAATACAAAACAGCCGTATCGGATGGACACCATATTAGAACAGTTAAAGACGGATTATGGTGTGGATGGAGAAGATAATTATGAGTTAGCCATTACATACATGCAGGGGGGAGATGACAATACGGTAGTGATCTTAACCTTGATGATTTTGCTGATCTCCTTTATCTTCGCCATCTTCGGAGTCGGAATTGTAAGAAATTCCATTCAGTTATCTACGTTGGAACAATTGAAGGATTACGGCAATCTCCGGTGCATTGGGGCAACGAAGAAGGAATTGAAAAAGATTGTGTATTGCGAAGGAATGATATTAGAGCTTGTCGGTATGGTATTGGGAATTGCAGCCGGAACGATTGCTAGTTTAGTGATCGGACATTTTGCATTAAAGATAACAGCAGGATTTCATCTGATCCCGATCGTACCGATACTGGTTGCATTTTTGGGAGATCTTTACTTTGCAATGGAGGAAGACTGTAAACTGATCGCCAATATGTCACCGGTCAGTGCGATCCGTGGAGAGTACCGGATCAGTAAGGAAAAGATCAAGGTAAGAAACAGCTTGCTGTTTGGAAAATTATTTGGAACAGAGGGCGATTATGCCTATAAAAGTATCATGCGTAATCCGGGCAGATTTGCAAAGACGGTATGGTCAATTGGAATTGGTATCGGTGCATTTATTCTGATCATGGGATTTTCATCCGCTATACAGCGGGTAGTCAAAGATCAGGAGAAAATGTGGAAATATTATCATATCGCATATTCGGGTTCTTATGGTCCGGATACAACGTTAGATGAAGCGAGAGAAGGAATTCCGCCTACAAAATATCTGAAAAAGATAGCAGACCTTGACGGTTGTACAGATGCGAAGAAAGTGTATTCTGCTTCGGTATTTCTAAAAGATTACAAGGAATTCTACGGGCATGGAACGGATGAATATATGACGCAGTCGGAGCAGGGATCATGGATTCAATCATATATTGGGGCAAAAGACGGACCACTTGCAGTGATAGAAAATGCCATTTCCCAGATATCATGCGATGGATATGATGAAGAGGACTATGCGAGATATCAGCAAGCATTGGTTTCCGGTACATTAGATGTCAGCGATCATGGCATTGTGCTTGTAAATCATGATAACGTGACATTGAGTGAAGCGGAGATCTATTCAGAGGATACAGTGATGCTGGATAACCGGGAGATGGATTTTACCGATTATCAGGTGGGCGACACAATTGATATTGTGGATATGAATAAGTATTATGAACGTGCCGATAAGGCGTTATCTTCATTAAACAAGGAACACGAACAGCAATTGGAAACATTAGAAGAGCAATTGCGGAAAAAGGAGATTACGCAGGAAGAAAAGGAAAATCAGGAAAGTGATATGAATTCCGAATATTTTACTGCAAGAAATGATACAATCCTGCAGATAAAAAAGGAACTGACGGAAGAAGGTTCATACATTACATATACAATAGAAGGAATTGTAAATGAAGATGTTAATACGCGTTGCAATGGAGTACATTTTGTTCTTCCGTTGGATAAATTCTATAAACTGACCGGAACGGATGAGAGCATGTCAGTCGGTATGCGGTATCATTTTGATAAGTTTTCTTATATGAAGTTTGGCAACATTGAAGGAGAAATGAATGTTGCGTCCGGCTTAGAGATGGGATATGAGGAGCCGGCATATGCAATGATCTTCGGAATGATCGAAGGTATGAAGAAGGTGATATTTGGAGGAATTTTGGTGGTCATTTTTGTGGTGACGATGACGGCACTGAATATCATGAATACGACAGCAAGCAGTTTGTATCTTAGAAGAAAAGAATTTGCACAGCTTCGGGTGATCGGTATGTCGAAGAAACGATTGACTAAGATGGTCATGTTAGAGGGTGTGATTGCAACGATTGTTGCAAATATAATTGGAATTATCATCGGAGTTTTACTCAGTTACGGATTCTTCCGACTGGTAATCACCTCATTATTCGGATATAAATACAGTGTTTCCGTATTGGGAATTGGAATCGGAATGGTGGTATCCGTTTTGATCCTGTGTGGTTCAGTCTATCTGCCACTTAGAGGATTGAAGCAGGATGTGGCAGCAGATCTGGCAACCGGTGGAGAATAGAGATTGGAGGATAAGAGTATGGATATTGTGACAATGGAACAGGTAACAAAGGTATATGGAGAAAATGAGACGAGAGTGTGGGGTTTACATAATGTTGATCTGACGGTGGAAAAAGGAGAAACGTTAGCGATTGTAGGTGCTTCTGGTTCCGGAAAATCTACCCTGCTGCATGTGATGGGAGGAGTAGATACCCCAACAAGTGGTAAGATCGTTGTGGATGGCAAGGATATCACGAAAATGAATGACGAGCAGATGTCTGTATTCCGAAGAAGAAAGATCGGATTCGTATTTCAGGCATATCATTTGATCCCGGTATTATCCGTGGAGGAAAATATTACAATGCCGATTCTGTTAGATCACAGAAAACCGGATAAAGAATATGTCGAACACATCATGGAATTATTAGGAATTGCAGACCGGAGAAAACATTTACCGAATCAGTTATCCGGTGGTCAGCAGCAGCGTGCTGCGATCGCAAGAGCATTGGCAAATCGTCCGGCATTGATCTTAGCCGATGAGCCAACCGGTGCCTTAGATTCCAAAAACGGTAATGAAGTAATTGCATTGTTACAGAATTCAGTAAAACAGTTGAATCAGACATTGGTACTGATCACACATAACATTGATCTGGCGAGAGAAGCAGACCGGATTGTAAAGATCGCAGATGGTGAGATTGTTGAGTAGGAGGTAACGTATGAACCGAATGAGAAAATGGATTGCCTGGGGATTATGTGTGTTATTGGCAGCGACCATACTGGTTCCGCAAAATGTGCAGGCAACTAATCCGGGAAGTGCAGAGACGACCGATATAGTGGCAGGAGTGGATACCGACATTTCAATCAGCAATGTGAATGTGGATGGAGACCGGGCAGGAGAGAAAATTACGGTTTCTTTCCGGGCAGGTGCAGACACGGGCAATCGTAATTATAAGATTACCAATATTGCAAAGATTGTCCCGGTATTAGATGAGACATTTCCATTTGAGACAGACAATGAAGCATATAAAGTGGTTCAGGCGGCCACAGCGACAGTGGATGCATCATATGCATTTACGGCAAAATCTGATTTGCAGACAGGATATTATCCGGTATCGTTTGCAATCACCTATGAACGCAAGGCGGAGGATGGCACGGTGACTTCCTGTTGTGTGACAAAGGTGATCAGCGTGAAACTTCAGGCAAAAGAAGAAAGTACAGCTTCGGATGAGGATGTATCTCTGAAAGTAAAATCTGCCCCGTCCGGTACATATGGAAAGTCCTGCAAGATACAGTTTCAGGCAAAGGCAAAGAACGGGAAGATCGTAAGTGTGACACCGGTTATCTCAGACGGATTTCCGTTTGAAACAGAAGGAGATGCATATCGTTCGATTACCTCAAAAGGAACAACTTCGTTGAAATGTGAGTATGAATTCAAAGTGCGGGAGGATGTAATGACCGGATACCAGATGGTATCATTTTTGGTCGGTTATCAAAAAGATGGCAAGTCTTACGAGACAACACGGTCTGTCAATGTGAAACTGACCGGAAAGAAGAGCAGTTCGGAGGGTGGTGCCGGTGGAGCTGTTTCCGGCAATACGAGTACACCAAGACTTATGGTGACCGGATATGATGTAGGAAAAGACAATATATATGAAAATGAGACCTTTACATTAACATTGCATATGGAAAATACTGCCAAAAGCACAATCTCCAATATCAAACTTTCTTTGACCAGTGAAGAGAATCAGTTTATTCCGGAAAATGGAGCAGGCAATGTGTTTATTGAGAGCATGAAGGCAGGTGAGGAGAAGGAAGTTACGTTCCAGATCAAACCGGCTTCCGGATTAGAGGAAAAGAACTATCCGTTATTGGTTAAGACAGAATATGAGAATAGTAAGGCGGAGGCATTTAGTGCCGAAGGTACGTTATATATTCCGGTTTCTCTGCGACAAAGATTATCGGTGACAGATGTATATGTAGCCGAGGATTCCATCGAGGTTGGTGATACGGTCGAGCTGAGTGCAACGGTCAACAATTTAGGGGAAGGAAGTCTGCATAATGTGACGGTCTATTTATCCGGTGACAATATAGAAGATTCCTCTTCTTATGTGGGAAATGTGGAACCGGGAAAGAGTGGAACGGTAGATATGTTGACCAAAGCAACGGTTGTCACAGAAGGAGATCACAAGAAAAATAAGATGATCATAACATATGAGGACAAAGACGGAAATGTGCAGGAAGAGACCGTAGATGTTGATTTGCGTGTGACAGAACCGGTGTATGATAATCTAGAGAAGGTGAAAAATGCCAAAGATTACAGTGGCGTAGCAAAGAAAACGGGAACGGCAGTTATCATTCTTGTTGTGGTTGCAGGTATCATTTATCTTGGCATCCGCAGAAAGAAGAAAAAACAGCAGATCCTGGATGATTTTATAGAAAACGGATCGACTGAGGATGAGAGTGAGTAGATAGAATTCGTGAAGATGAGGAGATCAATATGACGTGGATATGGCATATGTGTATAACGAATATGAAACAAAGAGGTGTCCGGACGTTACTTACGATCCTTGGTGTAGTGATCGGTGTCATTTCCATTGTCTCTTTGCTTGCAATCGGAATCGGGGTAAAGAAAGAACTGTTGTCTACGGTAGAGCAGACCGGCAGTGTTACAGAGATTACCGTTTATGGGGAGACGGAAGGAAAGAGGAAAGACCGGATGCTTACGGATCGTAAGATTGCAGAGCTCAACCGGATAGAGCATGTGACAACGGTGTATCCGAGACAGACGATGACGGCGGCTGCACAATATGAACACTATACCGGTTATGTGCAGATGATCGCATTACCGGAAGAGTATTTGCAGCAGATGAAGATCAAGAAAGGAGTGATTCCTTCTGAAACCGGAAGAAAACCGGAATTGTTACTTGGAAAAAATGCCATGGATCTGTTTTATAATGAGGCAACCGGTGCCGGTTATGCAGATTCATCCGGTGCGAAGAAAGATCTGCTCCAACAGAATCTGGAGGTTCAGATCGGCATGGAAGAAGAGGCAGAGAAGTACCGGCTGAAGATATGTGGTGTCACAGATACCATGTCGTATGATATATACTGTAATCTGGATGTTATGAAGAAGTATCTGAAACAGAACCGGACAGACGGAGTGGTTGAGGGACAGCCGGTGGATGCAAACGGAAATCCCTATTCGGAATGGATCTATGACAGTGCTGTTGTGAAGGCGGAGGATACGGAGTATGTGGATCAGATCGTGAAAAAGTTACAGGATATGGGATATCAGGTAGAGAACAATAAGGAATTGTTGGATTCTTTGCAGCGGGAGCTTAAGATCGTACAGCTTTTACTTGGCGGAATTGGAATGATCGCATTGATCGTAGCCGTTATCGGAATCGGGAACACCATGACAACATCGGTATATGACCGTATTACAGACATTGGGGTATTGAAAGTGTTAGGCTGTGACATGGATGAACTCCTTTATCTGTTCCTCTTAGAATCCGGAATCCTCGGTGCGATCGGCGGATTGACCGGTATTCTATTGTCTTATGTGATCACGCAATTTGGAATTAATTATTTTGGCGTGAAATTACTTTCAATGCCAAAGGGTACACGTCTTGCAGTGATATCACCGAAGTTAGCGATCGGTGCGTTCGTGTTCTCTATTGCACTTGGTTTGATCGCCGGTTATTTTCCGGCACGCTGGGCTTCCAAACTGAAACCGATTGACGCATTTAAAAGATAAGGGGAAATGCTAGGGAATTCTTGACAAATAGGGATTGTATGGGTAAAATGAATTAGTTAAAGATGCATATTGTGCGTTTTTGTGATAAGAGTACACGCACGTAATTATAGAAGCAGGAGGAACGAATTCATGGCAACAGCGTATAATCACAGATTGATTGAAGGCAAGTGGCGTAAGCAATGGGAAGAACACCCGATTAATGTAGAAGATGGTAAGAAGCCGAAGTATTACTGTCTGGACATGTTTCCATATCCATCCGGACATGGTCTTCATGTAGGACATTGGAGAGGTTATGTTATCTCAGATGTATGGAGCCGTTACAAATTGATGCAGGGATATTACCTGATTCATCCAATGGGATGGGATGCATTCGGACTTCCGGCAGAGAACTATGCGATTAAGAATGGTGTACATCCTGCTATCTCTACTGCAGAGAATGTGTCGAATATTAAGAGACAGATCAAAGAGATTGCCGCAATCTATGATTGGGATCGTGAAGTAAATACAACCGATCCGGAATTCTATAAATGGACACAGTGGATCTTCGTTCAGATGTTTAAGAAAGGCCTTGCTTACGAGAAGCAGATGCCGATCAACTGGTGTCCGTCCTGTAAGACTGGTCTTGCCAATGAGGAAGTAGTAGATGGTAAATGTGAGCGTTGTCATTCAGAGGTAACGAAGAAGAATCTTCGCCAGTGGATGTTGAAGATCACAGCCTATGCAGATCGTTTATTAGCAGATCTGGATAAGCTTGACTGGCCGGAGAAGGTTAAGAAGATGCAGACAGACTGGATCGGTAAGTCATACGGTGCAGAAGTTGATTTCAAGGTAGACGGAATGGATGAGACAATTACCGTATATACCACACGTCCGGATACATTATGGGGAGCTACTTTCATGGTATTGGCTCCGGAGCATGAATTGGCAGCAAAGCTGGCTACGGATGAGACAAGAGAAGCAGTAGACAAGTATATCTATGATGCGTCTATGAAGTCTAATGTAGACCGTATGCAGGATAAGGAAAAGACCGGTGTATTCACAGGTTCTTATGCAATCAATCCGTTGAATGGTAAGAAGACACCAATCTGGTTATCTGATTATGTATTGGCAGATTATGGTACCGGTGCGATTATGTGTGTACCGGCACATGATGATAGAGACTTTGCGTTTGCTAAGAAATTTGATCTTCCGATCATTCAGGTTATTGCCAAGGATGGCAAAGAGATCGAGAATATGACAGAAGCTTACACCGAGGCAAGCGGAACAATGATCAATTCCGGCGATTGGAATGGTATGGAATCTTCTGTATTGAAGAAAGAAGCACCGGAGATGATCGAGAAGATGGGATATGGCAAGAAGACCGTGAACTACAAGCTGCGTGACTGGGTATTCTCCCGTCAGCGTTATTGGGGTGAGCCAATTCCAATCGTACATTGTCCGGATTGTGGTGCAGTGCCTGTACCGGAGGATCAGTTACCGGTATTACTTCCGGATGTAGAGAAGTATGAGCCAACAGGAACCGGAGAATCTCCTCTTGCAGCTATTGATTCCTGGGTGAATACAACATGTCCATGTTGCGGTAAGCCGGCAAAACGTGAGACGAATACAATGCCACAGTGGGCAGGATCTTCCTGGTATTTCTTGCGTTATGTAGATAATAAGAATGACAAAGAATTAGTAAACCGTGAGAAGGCAGACAAGTATCTTCCGGTTGATATGTATATCGGTGGTGTAGAGCATGCGGTACTCCATTTATTGTATTCCCGTTTCTATACCAAGTTCTTACATGATATTGGCGTGGTTGATTTTGATGAACCATTTACCAAGTTGTTTAATCAGGGTATGATCTGTGGACGTGATCGTGAGACCGGTGCAGCAACCAAGATGAGTAAGTCACTCGGTAACATTGTATCTCCGGATGATATGGTAAGAGATTACGGTTGTGATGCACTTAGAATGTATGAGTTGTTCATTGGACCACCGGAGTTAGATTCTATCTGGGATGACAGGGGAATTGATGGTGTATATCGTTTCTTAACCCGTTTCTATACGATGGTAACAAAGAATATTGAGAATCCGGGCAAAGAGACACCGGAGTTGATCAAACTTCGTCATAAGATGGTATATGATATTACAACCCGTTTGGAGAGTTTTTCATTGAATACGGTTGTCTCCGGTTTTATGGAGTATAACAATAAGCTGGTAGATCTTACCAAGAAGGGCGGCGTGGATACCGAGACATTGAGGACACTTGTCCGTCTGATCGCACCATTTGCACCACATATGGGTGAAGAGTTATGGCAGCAGTTAGGTGGAACAGATACGGTATTTGCTTCCGGATGGCCAACATACGAAGAGGATGCATTGAAGGATAATGAGGTAACCATTCCGGTACAGATCAATGGTAAGACAAAGGCAACGATCGATATTTCAGTGGACGATGCAAAGGATGCGGTTATTGCAAAGGGTAAAGAGGCAATTGCAGACAAGTTAGAAGGACTGAATGTGATCAAAGAGATCTATGTTCCGGGTAAGATTGTCAATATCGTTGCCAAATAATTAAGAGACTGACATGGAGCTGTCACTTTTGGAAGATACTAAGAAGGTGACAGCCCATTTTGTGTATACAATGAGCCAAGTGCAGATTCGTGCTTGCACGAAAATCTGCATTTGGCGAATGTACATCATCGAGTCGATAGACGAGATGGTGTGAGGAGTAGACGGAATAGTGTATGGAGTAGATTGAGGAGTAGAAAATGGCAGATTTAAGGAAAGAGATTGAAAAAAGAAGAACATTTGCGATCATTTCCCATCCGGATGCCGGTAAGACTACTTTGACAGAGAAGTTTCTCTTGTTTGGTGGCGCAATCAATACGGCAGGTTCGGTAAAGGGAAAAGCAAATTCAAAATATGCGGTATCAGACTGGATGGATATTGAGAAGGAGAGAGGTATTTCCGTTACATCCTCTGTTATGCAGTTTCAGTATGATGGATATTGTATTAACATTCTGGATACTCCGGGACATCAGGATTTCTCGGAGGACACCTATCGTACATTGATGGCTGCGGATTCAGCCGTCATGGTAATTGATGCGGCAAAGGGTGTAGAGCCACAGACGATCAAGCTGTTTAAGGTATGTGTCATGCGTCATATTCCGATCTTTACATTTATCAATAAAATGGATCATTTTGCAAAGGATTCGTTTGAGTTGTTAGATGATATCGAAACGGTACTTGGTATTCAGACATGTCCGATCAACTGGCCGATCGGTTCCGGACATGATTTTAAGGGTGTCTATGATCGTGAGACCAGAATGGTTTCAAAATTTCAGGCGGTATCTACCGGCGGAGCGAAAAAGGCAGAAGAAACCGATTATTCGATTGATGACGAATCATTGAAGGCGGATATCGGGGATGTATTGTATAATCAGTTGATGGAAGAAGTTGAGCTGTTAGATGGTGCAAGTGAGGAATTTGACCAGGAGCGCGTGAACCGTGGAGAACTGACGCCGGTATTTTTTGGTTCTGCTTTGAATACATTTGGTATTGAGACATTTTTGGATCATTTCTTACAGATGACCTCTTCTCCACTGCCGAGAATGTCAAATGAGGGGTTGATCGATCCGATGGATGAGGCATTTTCGGCATTTGTATTTAAGATTCAGGCGAATATGAATAAGGCACACCGCGATCGTATCGCATTTATGCGAATCTGTTCCGGCAAGTTTGATGCCAATAAAGATGTATATCATGTACAAAGTAAGCGTAAACTAAAATTATCTCAGCCGCAGCAGTTGATGGCACAGGAGCGTAAGATTGTAGAAGAAGCATATGCGGGAGATGTGATCGGCGTATTTGATCCGGGAATTTTCTCAATTGGTGATACGATCTGTCAGCCGGGCAAGAAGTTTGAGTATGAAGGAATTCCGACTTTTGCACCGGAGCATTTCTGTCGTGTCGTACAGTTGAATACGATGAAGAGAAAGCAGTTTGTACAGGGTGTAACACAGATTGCACAGGAAGGTGCAATTCAGATCTTCCAGGAATATACGGCTGGTATGTCCGAGATCATTGTTGGTGTGGTCGGTGTTTTGCAATTTGAGGTATTAAAATATCGTTTAGAGAATGAGTATGGATGTGAAGTGAAATTAGAACCATTGCCATACAATTTCATCCGATGGATCAAAGATCCGTCAACGGATGTCAATTCGTTAAAGCGTGTCAATGAAGTCAAAAAGGTAAAAGATATGAAAGGTAATCCGTTATTGTTATTCACGAATCAGTGGACGATCAATACGGTTCTGGAACATAATGAAGGCTTGGAATTATTGGAATTCCGCAAGAATTAAGAATTGCCAATTATTGAAAGTGTAAGTGCATAAGATTTATCACATACTAAAGCTACAGCAGGAATGCTGTAGCTTTATGCATATACGATGAGCAGGTACAGATTCGTGCTTGCATGTTAGGAGGAAATCTTATGGGACTTGTGACCGGAGATAATTACAATCCTGCACTTGCACCGGCGCTTATGGACTTTGAGTTGTTGTTTAAACGATCGGAGGAAGCATATGTGGACCAGCTGTTACAGGGAAAAGATGACGTCGATAAAATGGATATTTTAGCACGGATGCAGCAGTTTTCCTGTCGGGAAGAACTGGAACGGTACGTTGAACAGGCAGGTGTTGAGGCATAGCAGGGAAATACCGTCATTTCTTGTTGTTGATATATGACAAAGGAATGACGGTATTTTATGTGCAAGAAGAGAAAGATTAGCGGTGAAACAGTCCCATTAACAGATCTACTTTTTGCTGATCGGAAGGCGACATGGATTGCTTTAATATCTGAATCAGCAGGGAAGATTCTTCCTTGGAAAAATTGAGATTGCGTTTGGACAATTCTTTGTTGATGGTCATGACTTTGGAAAGCATGGTTTCCGGTGACATGGATTCCCGGTCAGAGGCAAGCTCTTGTATGATCTGTTTTTTTACCGGATGTAGTTTTTGAAATTCCGGGGTAGAAAAGAAATCTTTTTGATTCATGAAATGGCTCCTTTCATAATAAAATCAGTTGAATCATTAAGCAGATGAACTATCTGGTGGGGATTCATCAAAACGGGCTGCCTGCTCCATATCATATTCGGACAGGATCTGCTGTAGACGGTCATCAAAAGAGGTGTCGGGAGCAGATGGATTCTGTGGTGGCGTATTCTGAAAAATAGAAGTAAGATCGGGAGAAACCGGATTTCCCATAAACGAGGAGAAGAGATCTGCGTTGTTGTCCGTCCCCATATTTTGGGCATACGCCATCATCATCTTGAGCATTTCGGGAGACATTCCGGTGAAAGAGGAAATCATGTCAATCGGATCTTTTGAAGAATTATGTAAACCAATCTTGGACAGATAATCAAGGGAGTGAAAGGCATGGATGATCAGGCGGATTTCATTCGCCTTAATGAGTAGAGCAAGGGGAAGCTTCATCGGATAATCAACAAATGGAATCAAAGCCTCTAACATGGACATGTTGTTATTATTTGTGATGGAATTTAACGGATGTCTTGGGTTCTGTTCCATTTCATGATCCCTGCTCTTTTCTATTCAGTATATGCGTCTGGTTGACGATTATGAAACATTTTCGTATAATTTAAATAATAAACCGGATTGGGGAAAATGGATGAATATAGATGATTTTTACAATGGTAATGAGTGGAAAGCATATGAGTATTTTGGTGCCCATATTGAAGAAGATGGCGTGCAGTTTCGTGTATATGCACCAAAAGCAAAAAAGGTTACCGTGATCGGAGAGTTTAATTACTGGCATGATACCGAATTATCCTGTCATGGACGAGGCGGTATATTTGAAGGAAAGATTGCGGAAGCAAAGGCGGGGCAGATGTATAAGTACCGTATCTATCATTATGATGGCAGTGTAACGGATAAGGCAGATCCGTATGGATTTGGAATGGAATTAAGACCTTGTTCGGCCTCGATTATCCGGGATCGTAATGCGTATGTTTTTTCGGATGAAGAATGGATGAAGAATACGGACAAAGGTTATGACCAACCAATGAACATCTATGAGATGCATTTTGGATCATGGAAAGCAACGAAGGATGGCTGCTGGTATCGGTATGAGGAGATGGCAGAAGAACTGATACCATATCTTAAAGAAATGGGATATACCCATGTGGAATTGCTGCCGTTAGCGGAACATCCGATGGATGAATCCTGGGGATATCAGTGTACCGGATTCTTTGCACCGACATCGCGGTATGGAACATGTGATGGTTTGAAACAGTTTGTGGATACCTGTCATCAGGCAGGGATCGGTGTGATCTTAGACTTTGTAATGGTGCATTTTGCAGTGGATGATTATGGACTTTGTGAGTTTGACGGAACGCCGCTTTATGAGCTGCCGGCAAGTGATGTGACAAAGAGTGAATGGGGATCTTACAATTTCATTCATGCCAAAGGGGAAGTGGCAAGTTTCCTGAAATCCTGTGCCGATTACTGGCTTACCGATTATCATTTTGATGGTCTGCGGTTTGATGCGATCTCGAATATCATTTATTGGCGGGGTCGGCAGGAATGTGGAGTAAATGACCGTGCACTGCAGTTTGTACAGAGTCTGAATGACGGTCTGCATGAAAGGCATCCGCATGTGGTGCTGTATGCGGAAGATTCTACGAGCTTTCTGAAGGTGACGGCTCCGGTACAGTATGGCGGTCTGGGGTTTGATTACAAATGGGATCTTGGATTCATGAATGATACATTGCGATTCTTTGCGTATTCTCCGCAGGAACGCAGGGAACATTATCAGGATCTGCTGTTTTCCATGCATTATTTTTACAATGAGTTGTATCTGTTGGAGTTCTCACATGATGAGGTGGTTCACGGAAAGAAGACGATCGTGGATAAGATGTACGGAGATTATGAAGAGAAGTTTGCACAGTGTCGTACACTATTCTTATATATGTTTACGCACCCGGGTAAGAAATTGAACTTCATGGGAAATGAAATCGGACAGTTCCGGGAATGGGCAGAATATCGTCCGCAGGATTTTGATATATTGGCATCTTATCCAATGCATCAGATGTTTACAAGATATATGAAGGATCTCAATCATATTTATCTGTCGCATCCGGCATTATATGAAGGGGAATATAATTCGGACTGTTATCAGTGTGTGATCGGTGATAGAGCATGGGATCTGGTCTATGCCTATACAAGACATGCAGGTGAAGAACAGATATTAACTGTGTTTAATTTTGGCGATGTTCCATACAGGAATTATCTGGTGAAACTTCCGGGTAATCATGAATTGGTGGAATTAGTGAATACAGATGCTGTAATTTATGGGGGAGATACAAAGAGTGGACGAAGAATCCCGGTACGAAACGGACAGTGTATGGTGGATCTGCCGGCGTATTCTGGTTGTCTGTTCCGGGTAGAATAAGAGATGTGCATTCGTGTACCGGGAAATGAAACCGGTTGAGATTGGAGGAGATATGACAGATTGGATTATTGAAACGGATTTACGGATACTGAATAGTGTACAGAATACATTTCGCTGTGGATTCCTGGATTGGTTTTTTCCCCAATTTACAAGTTTGGGCGAGAAGGGCTGGATCTATATTGCGATCGCGTTGATCCTGCTTGCCATTCCGGCATACCGGAAATGGGGAGCATCGCTTGCAACGGCATTGATGTTTGGATTGATATTTGGAAATATGATGATCAAGAATATAGTAGGACGTACAAGACCTTATGACCTGGTCGGACATTTTGAATTGCTGGTGGATCCGCTTGGTGATTATTCGTTTCCTTCCGGGCATACGATGGCGGCATTTGAATTCTTCGTTGTGGTCTGTATGATGCCGGTGAAGAGGAGATATAAGGTGATTGCCGGAGTGTGTGCAGCCTTAATGGCATTTTCGAGACTGTATCTGTATGTACATTTCCCATCGGATGTATTGGCAGGGGCATTGCTTGGAAGTCTGTTTGGATTCTTAGGAGTGAGAATTGTGCAAAGGGTCTGTAGAAAATAGAGAATAGAGATATATAACAAGAACCTCAGCTTATGCTGAGGTTCTTAACATTTTTCCAATTATTGCTGATATGTTGCAAGGAAATCACGAAGTCTTCCGATTGCGACTTTCAGATCATCTAACTGTGGCAGATATACAATACGGAAGTGATCCGGCTCCTGCCAGTTGAAACCGCTGCCCTGTACAACCAGTACATGTTTCTGACGCAAGAAGTCTAATGCGAATTGTACATCATTCGTAATATTGAATTTGTTCACATCTAATTTTGGAAAGATGTAAAATGCAGCATCCGGTTTAACGGCACTGACACCCGGAATATCATTTAATGCCTTATAAATATATTCACGCTGTTCGTAGATTCTTCCACCCGGTAACAACAATTCGTCTGCACTTTGTATTCCGCCGAGTGCTGTCTGGATAATGGACTGAGCCGGAACATTTGCACACAGACGCATGGAGGATAACATGTTAAGTCCCTCTATGTAACCTTTGCAATTTGATTTGTCACCGCTTAAGCTCATCCAGCCACTCCGGTATCCGGCAATGCGGTGAGACTTGGATAGACCGTTGAAAGTAATACACATCAGATCCGGTGCGAGAGAGGCAATGCTGACATGTTTCTTGCCATCCATCACAAGACGATCGTAGATCTCATCCGCAAAGATAATTAATTCGTATTTTCTTGCAAGTTCCACAATCTCTTCGAGGATCTCTTTCGGATAGAGAACACCGGTTGGATTGTTCGGGTTGATAATGACAATACCTTTTGTACGATCGGTGATCTTACTTTCCATATCGGCAATATCCGGATACCAGTTTGCCTGTTCATCGCAAATGTAGTGAACCGGTTTGCCGCCTGCCAAGTTTGCAGCGGCAGTCCAAAGCGGATAATCCGGTGCGGGAACTAAGATCTCGTCGCCATCGTCCAATAATCCCTGCATACTCAGTGTGATCAATTCGGAAACACCATTACCGGTATAAATGTCGTTGATTCCGACATTCGGGATGTTCTTTAACTGGCAATATTGCATGATCGCTTTTCTGGCACCGAATATTCCCTTGGAATCGGAATATCCCTGGGATTCCAATAAATTGTAACGGATATCCTGAATGATCTCATTTGGTGCATTGAATCCAAATGGATATGGATTACCGATATTCAACTTCAATATATCAATGTTATCTTCAATCATACGGTTGGCTTCTTCTACAACCGGTCCTCTCACGTCATAACATACATGATCTAATTTGTGGGATTTGTTAAACTGTCTCATAATAGGATGCTCCTCCTTCTAAATTGCATAAGAAAATTCTTAGCATAAACTTTCTATATTATAGTACCAATCATTCTGTTTGTATATAAAAAAATACAATCTGTAGATGAAATCTGTTTTACTCATTTTGTGATAATTGAAAAATATCTTATGTATCATGCATAGCGTCCTTGACATTTTATTCTATGTGTGATACAACTGTATTATAACAACTAGTACAGTTGATACAGCAACGCATATATTTGAACAGCAGGCATATTAATTATGCTAAGAACCGCATGGACTTACTCTATGAAGTAGATCACAGCAGGCAGAAAGTGCTCCTGTTTTTGGGTGACTTTTATGCTGTGGAGACGAAACTCAACAAGTAATCGAAGCACTCAGGCTGAGATTGCTTGTGGGTCTGAGGTTCGTCGGAACGGTTAGCATAATCGGAACACAAAAACAGGAGCACTTCCTGTCTGCTGTGTCTAATCGTTTAGAAAGAAAGGAGGTTGTTTGATGATAACGTTGGATTTTAAGGGCAATAAACCAATCTATGAACAGATTACGGAACAGATGAAATTTGATGTCATGAAGGGCTATCTGCAACCGGGAGATGCGATACCATCTGTCAGAAAACTGGCATTGGAACTGAAGATCACGCCCGGAACGGTGGCAAAGGCATATCAGGAATTAGAGCGGCAGCATATTATCATGACGATCCGGGGCAAGGGAACTTTTATCGCAGATGAGATTTCAATTGAACCGGACGAGGCAAAGTTAAAGGAGATCCGCAAACAATTAGCAACAGAAATGGTGGAACTCAAGATGATGGGATATGACCGGAACCGGATTGTGGAACTGGTGAAGGAGATATATGAGGAGATGAGTATATGATAGAAGTAAAGAATGTATATAAGGGTTATCGTAAGGAACCGGTGCTGAAGGATGTCAGTCTGACTGTAGTACAGGGCGAGATACATGGGCTGATCGGCGAGAATAGTGCTGGCAAGACAACTTTGATCAAATGTATGACAGGCATTTATCGGACAGATTCCGGCGAGATTTTATATGATGGGGAGCCGGTATTTGATAATCCGAAGGTGAAAGAACGGATCGGTTATGTGGCAGATTATAATGAATATATCGGCTCGAATACGATCAAACAGATGGTGAAGATGTATCAGATCTTTTATTCCGGATTTGATTGCGAGAAGTTTAATGATTATAACGAGATCTTCAAGCTTCCGGTTGATAAGAGGGTACATTCTTTATCCAAGGGACAGAAGATGCGGCTGGCATTTATGTTAGAACTTTCAAAGGAGCCGGCTTATCTGATCTTAGACGAACCGACATCGGGACTTGATCCGGTGGCAAAGGCAAACTTCTACAATCTGCTGGTGCAGGAAGTAGAACAGAGAGAGATCGGAGTATTGATCAGTTCGCATAATTTAGATGGATTGGAGAGAATCTGTGATTCCGTTACCATGCTGCATCAGGGTGTTGTAGAACGGCAGATGGCGATGGAAGATATGAAATGTGAATTGACCAAATTGCATGTTGTATTTGAAGGCGGGGCTTCAAAGGCAGTCTATAACATGCCGCAGATACTGAGAATCAGTAACGTGGGAAGTATATATACACTGGTAGTAAAAGATTATGATGAAAATCTTGCGAAGAATTTACGCAAGACGGGTGCAAGCCTAATCGAACCGTTGGATATTTCATTAGAGGAATTGTTTGTTACATTAGAAGAAAAACGACCTCAGAATATGACTGGTGAAGGCACGGCAAAGAATGTATGACAGGAGGGATATATATGAAGGAGAATCGAAAGATTGCCCGGGTATTTGAAAAATTTTATATGGTAATTGCTCTTGTTGCACTCATTCTTGTTATAGCCGATGTATTTTATGCAGGATATGATTCCGGAATGGTATATTCGGGGGAAAACACGCGACAAAGGATAGAGAATGAGATCAATACATCCGTAACGAATGGCTCTTTTGAAATTGCTTCTGCCGGACAGGATATGTGCGATCAGGTTCGTATACGGATGACGGAGATGGGACCATTTAGTATATGGCTCATGATTGTATTGTTATTTGTAATGTGGATTGCTTATTATACACGGTATCAACGCGGCCGGACCGGAGAATTTCTTCAGACACTGCCCATAAAAAATGCGAGGTGGAGGATTCAGCCATTTGGTTCCATGTTAGGTATAATTATTACGGCATTATTCGTGGATGGTATCGGTTTATTACTGATTCAGACGCTATATTATATGTTAGTTGTGGTGGCAGCGTATGTGTGGATTACCTTCTGGATGATGGTGACTAAGAATAAACTCGTTGGCGGCATCATGGCAGGGGCAATTCCGGTTGTGCTATATAATTTTGTAGGTGCTTTGTATGGCTATATCTTTATAATAAGTGATGTGGGCAATACCATATCAGGGATGATGAAACAGGTGTTGACATTTATTTATGGCTGTCTGGATCCGATGGAATGTATGCAGACGGAACTGACAGGATTTTTCATGGGTTCCTGCTATGGACATTCGTTGACACAATACTTTCTGACAGGATTGATCCTGGTGGTCATTGGAATAATCTGCACGGTGCAGATTGCGAAACATATAGAACTATCCAAGGGGATCTATTTTTATAATATGGGCGTGGAAGTTTTCTTTTCACTGCTCGTTGGAATGATCATCTTCTTCTGGACCAGTGGTCTTATGTTTGCGTACAGTCAGATGACTGACATAACCGGTTTTATGGTAAAAGGCGGGATCCTGGCGGTGATCGGAACAGTGCTCGTATTCTGTGCAGTGCATAATGTGGGATTATTTGCCAATATGAATATATCATTCGGACGGAAAAGGAAGGGGCAACGGATACCTGCCGGACGATATCGGATTCTTCCGGAACAAAGAAAAGAGGAATTTGCCCGGTTATTCCATATGGAATGGAAGGAAGATCTGTTTTTCTTACTTACCAACTGTTTGTGGATTGGAATTAATGTGAATGTAAATGCATTTTCCCTGATGCATATGATGGATATGGTGATCCGGGATGTTTCTTTAAATGGGGTAGAATATACGGTGCAGTTTGTGTATAACATGTTAGGATCTGCAAGCGACAATGTGCTTTCAATATTTTTCTATCAGTTGATCGTGGTTCAGTTGGTCTGGTATATTGTGCGTCGACTGTTGCAGGGATATAAAGAACGGACAGCAGCCGGCAGAGAGTTTATGGCGGGATTGCCAATCAGCCGGAAGAATCGGTATTGGTATAATGTAGTAAGAGATTGTGTATTACTGATCGCACCGGTTATTCTGACAGGAATTATGATCAGACGCAATCTGATAGAAGAAGTTATAAATGATGAGTTGGAAATACGATGGGCGGATGCTTCCTTATTTGGAATAGTAGTCGTAGCCTGTATCTATCTGCTTGTGGTATATGGTATCGCACATTGGGTTGAAATGCTGGTTGTAGATGGAATATGGAGAACCGTGGCATCGGGAGCATTTGTATTGGCTGTAACACAGATAATGAGTATATTTAACTACGACAATAGAACCGATTTGCAGTTGAAGCCGCCGTTATATTTTAATTTTCTAATGGACTCGGGTTCTCAACCGGTGTTATCCGGTGATTATGACGTGTTGGCAGATCAATCACTGAGTGCTTTTTATCAAATGTCGAATCCAACTACCTATATTGGATATGCAATAATTGGCATACTTTTATTCGGAGTGTTATTGTATTTTGCAAAGCGGTTGTATGAAAAGCAGGATTTATCAAGGAATGGATTGTACTTTTCTTTTGCAAAATATGTATTTGCAGCGGCAATCGCTGAAGTTGTATTTTTAAGCCTGATTGGTTTTGTGGTATCCTGGTGGCACCGGGTGTTGATCATTGCGCTTACCATTGTTATTTTTGTGGGAGTGGTATATTGTTTCGAACCCGACCGAAAACTTATGAAAAGACAGAAAGTGGGAGTGGTAAAGTAGAGCCTTTTATGGTAAAATATATGCAATTGCGACAAACATAAAAGGAGGCACAGGACGAAGTGAGAAGTATATTAACCAATGTAAAGCGAATCCGAAAGCAGGTATTTACGGAAGTTGCAAATCTTGCATATAATTCAGAGAATATCATTGATGATATTGAGGCGATTCCATATCGAATAACACCGGGAGATACTCCGCAGTATTGTGAGAGTATCTACCGGGAACGGGCAATCACAAGAGAACGGATCCGTTTGGCAATGGGTATGTCCCTTCGCCCGGAGGACAAGCCGGTACATCTGACCCAGGGGATTGAAGAGAGTAATATTGATGAGAAATATTACGAACCACCGCTTATGCAGGTCATTCCGGCTGCCTGTAATGCCTGTGAGCATAATGTTTATGAGGTAAGTAATCAGTGTAAAGGCTGTGTTGCGCATCCTTGTAAGGAAGTGTGTCCGGTTGGTGCGATCCGTATGGAGAATGGCAAATCGGTGATTGATAAGAATATCTGTATCAAGTGTGGAAAGTGTAAGAGCATCTGTCCGTATGATGCAATTTCCCATAAGCGGCGTCCGTGTGCAGATGCCTGTGGTGCGAATGCCATCGTAAGTGATGAATTAGGACGTGCAAAGATTGATGAGAAGAAATGCGTATCCTGTGGTATGTGTATGGTCAACTGTCCATTCGGAGCGATTGCAGACAAATCCCAGATATTCCAGTTGATCCGGGCACTTCGTTCCGGAAGAGAGATTTATGTGGCAATCGCGCCGGCATTTGTCGGTCAGTACGGTCCATATGCAACACCGGATAAGATCAAGGCAGCTTTATTGAAACTGGGATTTGCAGGGGTATATGAGGTTGCGATAGGTGCCGATATGGGAGCCATGACAGAGGCGCAGCATTATGTGGAAGAAGTGGCAACAGGTAAGTTGCCATTCCTGTTGACTTCCTGTTGTCCGTCATGGGCAATGTTAAGTAAGAAACATTTTCCGGAAACAATTGATAAGATATCGAATGCGTTGACGCCGATGGTAGCAACCGCAAGAGTGATCAAGAAAGAACACCCGGATTCTTCTGTTGTATTTATAGGACCATGTGCGGCAAAGAAATTAGAGGCTATGCGTCGTACTGTTCGGAGTGATGTGGATTTTGTTATCACATTTGAAGAATTAGACGCAATGTTTATTGCACAGGATATTGAATTTGATGATTTTAAGGTTGGTGTTCCTATAGAAGATGCGACCGGTGCAGGACGTGGATATGCGGTTGCCGGAGGTGTTGCGAAGGCGATCGAAGCGTGTATTAATGAGTATTATCCGGGAACAGAAGTGCATATTGAACATGCAGAAGGTCTGGATGAATGTCGTAAGATGTTAATGCTTGCTAAGGCCGGTAAGAAGAATGGATGTCTGATCGAAGGTATGGGATGTCCCGGTGGATGCGTTGCCGGAGCGGGAACGAATATCCCGATCAACAAAGCAATGGTGGAAGTTCGGAATTTTGCAGGATCAACAAAGAAAGCAATTCCGGATCCGGATGTTGTGAAAGACTATCATCCAGAATAGAAGGTGTAATATATGTATAATTATTTGATAGGAATGGTGGCAACCGGAGATAATTCCAAGCCATGGCTGATCGCTATCTGCATGATCGTTTCGATCATCGTTGTCATTACGTTGCTGTTGTTAGGATTGAAAGACAGAGACGATGATGAGGACGATACGGAGGAATAGGCAGTGAATAATTTTATATATAGTCTGAATGCAACGATGCCAATCTTTCTTGTTATGATACTTGGCTGGTGGCTTAAGAAGATTCATTTTCTGACAGACGATTTTGTAAGCGTAGCGGATAAGTTAGTATTTAAGGTTGCATTGCCGGTATTTGTGTTCAAAGATATTGCAGGTGCAGACTTATCCAATGATTTCAGTCTGAAGTTTGTATTGTTCTGTTTCTTTGGAACCTGTATTTTTTTCGGTGCGACCTGGTTGCTGGCTGAGATTTTTATAAAAGATAAGAGTATGATCGGAAGCTTTGTACAGGGAAGTTTTCGGGGGAGTGCTGCAATCCTTGGAATTGCGTTTGCACAGAATATATACGGAAGTTCGGGACTGGTTCCGATGATGATCGTTGCGTCAATTCCTCTGTTTAACATTTTCTCTGTTATCGTGTTGATGCGGAGTGCCAATGCAGGTGACACGGATAAGAAAGCGGTCATTAAGAAGACCTTGAAAGGAATTGTAACCAATCCGATCATTATCGGTATTGTGGCGGGTATTCCGTTTGCATTGTTGAAGGTGCAGTTTCCGGTTATTATTGAGAAGGCATTGACAAGTGCTGCCAGCTTGTCCACACCACTTGCCCTGATCGCTATTGGCGGAGGATTCTCGACCGGAGCAGCCCTTAAGAAATGGAAGCCAACTCTGGCTGCATCAATTATTAAGTTGGTGATCATACCGGGAATCTTCCTTCCGGTTGCGGTTGCGATGGGATTCCGGAATGAAGAGATGGTTGCCTTGTTAATCTTAACAGGAGCACCGACAACGGTAAGTTCTTATATTATGGCAAAGAATATGAACAATGACGGAGTATTGGCATCCGGTATCGTTGTGATGACGACCTTGTTGTCATCTGTAACTTTGACTGCAACGATCTTTATATTGCGCTCAACTGGAGTGATCTGATGTTAAAGAAAACCACGCTATATGCGTGGTTTATTTTTTTAAGTGTTCTAAAAATAAGGAAATACATATGTTTTATTCGTATAAGACTATGAAAATAAAGGTGTAAACAAAGATGATGCATAATAATATCAAGTATTAACGGAAAATATTTACAAAAATAAAGTTTGAAGATGTGTAAAGTTAATAAAATTAAGATAAAAAGTGATTCACTTTATATTTTAATGAAAATACAGACTCAAACTTAATAATATGCATTAAAATTGTTAGAAAAATACATTTTGTAAGGACACGTTCATTGACAGAAATGCGGAATTCCCATAAAATAGGCGTTACGAAAGAGAGGATGACAATATGGAGAATCGATTAGTAGTAAGTAATGACAAAACCAATTTATTAGAGTTAGAAGAGCATATGTATCATTTGGTAGATGTTGAGAAGCCGAATGTATTTCACAACCTTTTTCCATATGATGAGATACCGAAGATTGCATTTAACGAGAGAATTGTTCCGCATAATATGCCGAAGGATATCTGGATTACGGATACGACATTTCGTGATGGACAGCAGTCAAGAGAACCATATACAACAGAACAGATCGTTACGATCTATGATTATCTGCATCGGTTAGGTGGTCCGAATGGACTGATCCGTCAGAGTGAGTTTTTCTTATATAGCAAGAAAGACCGGGATGCAGTATATAAATGTCTGGAGAGAGGATATCGTTTCCCGGAAGTGACAAGCTGGATTCGTGCCTCAAAGAAAGATTTTGAACTGGTAAAGGATATCGGAATCAAGGAGACGGGCATTCTGGTCAGTTGTTCCGATTATCATATATTCTATAAGATGAAGAAGACCAGAAAGCAGGCGTTAGAGCAGTATTTGTCTGTTATCCGGGATTGTCTGGAGATTGGTATCAGTCCAAGATGTCATTTGGAGGATATTACCAGAGCAGATTTCTATGGATTTGTAGTTCCATTTTGCTCTGAACTTATGAAATTGATGGATGAATATAAGATTCCAATCAAGATTCGTGCCTGTGATACGATGGGATATGGTGTCAATTTTGCCGGAGCTGTAATTCCACGTTCTGTGCAGGGTACGATCTACGGTCTGATCAAGCATGCAGGTGTGCCAAGTGAGATGTTAGAGTGGCATGGTCACAATGATTTCTATAAGGCGGTAACGAATTCCACAACCGCCTGGCTGTATGGTGCATGTGGTGTCAACTGTTCATTGTTTGGTATTGGAGAACGTACCGGTAATACACCGTTAGAGGCAATGATCTTTGAGTATGCACAGTTAAGGGGTAACTTAAATGGCGCCGATACCACGGTTATTACAGAGATTGCAGAGTATTATCAGAAAGAATTGGGATATCATATTCCGGAACAGACACCATTTGTTGGTAAGAATTTCAACATAACAAGAGCAGGAATCCATGCGGATGGATTGTTGAAAAATGAGGAGATCTATAATATCTTTGATACTGCGAAATTCTTGAACCGTCCGGCACAGGTAGCAGTATCCAATACATCCGGTCTTGCCGGAATTGCACATTGGATCAATACACATTACCGTCTGCATCCGGAGGAGAAGATTGATAAGAATGCTCCGTTAGTAATAGCCGTTAAGGAATGGGTGGATAAGGAATATGAGGAAGGCCGTGTTACTTCGATCACGGATGACGAGTTAGTGAAAGTCATTACAGAGAATGCAAAAACTTTAAATGTAAAGTTGCCAGAAGTGTGATTTTCTGTTATTCTATAGAAGATTGAATATGTATTTTGGAAGATAAGTCATATGAATCATATGGCTTATTTTTCTGAAAAATACAATACGGAGAATGTAGGAATTGAGGACGTCAGTGAATGACGAATCGGTTTAGGGGAAACATTTTCCGGGGGAATATATATTTAGGAGGACAACAATGGATAAGATTAAGATGACAACTCCGTTGGTTGAGATGGACGGAGACGAGATGACAAGAATTTTGTGGAAGATGATCAAGGATGAGTTGTTATTACCATTTATTGATCTGAAGACAGAGTATTATGACTTGGGCTTAGAGTATCGTAACGAGACAAACGATCAGGTTACGATTGATTCTGCGGAAGCAACTAAGAAATATGGCGTGGCAGTCAAATGCGCAACCATTACTCCAAATGCTGCCCGTATGACAGAATATAATCTCAAAGAGATGTGGAAGTCACCGAACGGAACAATCCGTGCTGCATTAGACGGAACTGTATTCCGTGCTCCAATTGTTGTAAAGGGAATTGAACCATGTGTGAAGAACTGGAAGAAACCGATCACATTAGCAAGACATGCATATGGTGATGTGTATAAGAACGCAGAGATCCGTGTTCCGGGCGCAGGAAAAGCAGAATTGGTATTTACCGGCGAAGATGGAACAGAGATCCGTGAGACAATTCATGAATTCAAGGGTCCTGGTGTGATTCAGGGTATGCATAACTTGGATGATTCAATCTCAAGTTTTGCAAGAGCATGTTTTAATTATGCTTTGGATACGAAGCAGTCTGTATGGTTTGCAACCAAAGATACGATTTCTAAGAAATATGATCATAGATTCAAAGATATCTTCCAGGAGATCTATGATGCGGAATATGATGAGAGATTCAAGGCAGCAGGTATTGAATATTTCTATACATTGATCGATGATGCGGTAGCCCGTGTTATGAAGGCAGAAGGTGGATTTATCTGGGCCTGCAAGAATTATGACGGTGATGTAATGTCTGACATGGTATCCAGTGCATTTGGTTCGCTTGCCATGATGACTTCCGTATTGGTATCTCCATCCGGAGTATATGAATATGAAGCAGCACATGGAACGGTACAGAGACATTATTATAAGCATTTGAAGGGTGAAGAGACTTCTACGAACTCTGTTGCAACAATCTTCGCATGGACAGGTGCTCTCCGCAAACGTGGTGAGTTAGACAATATTCCGGAACTTATGACATTTGCGGATAAGTTAGAGGCAGCAACGCTCGGAACAATTGAGGCGGGCAAGATGACAAAGGATCTTGCATTGATCACAACGATCGAGAATCCAACCGTATTGAATTCAGAGAACTTCATTAAGGAGATTCGTAAGACATTAGAGGCAAGCCTTTAATCTGTATTCACGATATAGTATATCTAAGCCGTTAGAATTTTTCTGACGGCTTTTTGTGTAGACAACGAGCCAAGTACAAATTCGTGCTTGCACGAAAATTTGTATTTGGTGACTGTCCATCATCGAATGACGAAGTCGTGAGATGAGAGACAGCGATGTCGTTTCGAGTAGGGGGATTTTCCCCCTGCTTGATTGTAGACAACGAGCCAAGTACAAATTCGTGCTTGCACGAAAATTCGTATTTGGCGACTGTCCATCATCAAATGATGAAGTCATGAGATGAGAGACAACGATGATATGATACAATTATGATACATTATTGCAATATATATATCTTTTGAAACAGTATATAAGCACGGTTGCAGGAAAAATATAACTTACTTTTTCCGTGCAGCTTTTCTCTATATATACTGTTTCAAAAGGTATATTTCAGGCAATATTGGAATTGTCGACTTGTGTGTGGATGTTTCCAAAATATATTTGATGATAGAGGATAGAGAGTGATAGAAGTATGATAAAGATTTTGATCGTGGAAGATGAAGAACCAATTTCAGATTTGATCCGTATGAATCTGGTGAAGGCAGGTTATAGCTGCGTATGTGCATTTGATGGAAATGAGGCGGCGGATATTATCAGTCAGGAACGGTTTGACCTTATTCTGTTAGATATTATGCTGCCGGGAATGGATGGATATGAACTGCTTGCCTATATTAAGACAATGGAGATTCCGGTAATTTTTATTACAGCAATGGGAGAGCTGAACCAGCGGGTACAGGGATTGCGGGCCGGTGCGGATGATTATATTACAAAACCGTTTGAAATCGTGGAAATGCTTGCAAGAGTAGAGACGGTGCTGCGTCGGTATCATAAGACAGAGGATGTATTACAGGTGGAAAATGTTACGATTGATATTCCGTCCCGTGTGGTTTTACAGGATGGAAAGCAGATCCTGCTGACAATGAAAGAGTTCGAGTTATTACTTCTGTTTGTCAGAAATAAGAATATTGCGTTGTATCGCGAGACAATATATGAAAATGTGTGGGAGAGTAATTATCTTGGGGATAGTCGTACCGTAGATCTGCATGTTCAGCGGTTACGGAAGAAATTAGGATGGGAAGGCAAGATAAAATCTGTTTATAAAGTAGGATATCGGTTGGAGGTATAGCATGCGGTTATACGGCAAGGTGTTCCTTAGCATGCTGGTGTTGGTTTCTATATCGTTCGGGGTGTTTGGAACTTTGTTGATCCGGACGTCATTTCAAACAGCATGGCAGCGGGAAGTGGAGATAGGTAAAAATGAGAATCAGATGGTAAAATTCACATTAGAAACGGCATTGAATACATTTTCCGGTGATTCTGCCAACCAGAAGAATGAGGAAGATGAGATTACGGATATTATGAATTCGGTAAAACAGGGAATGCAGTTACAGGATACACAGATTCTATTAGTGAATGCAAAATGCAAGGTGATATATTCCGGCAATCAGAAGATACTTCACAATACAGAAACAAATGCAGCAGATTCATCTTTGTTTCAGAAGGTGACATTAGAGCAAAGCGGATATCAGGTGTACAGGGAAAATGATCAATATTTGTTGTGTGTCATGAGTATGATCAATAATAAATGGCTGAATGATGAAATACGGTTAGAAACCATTACAGATATTACGCATATATATGAGGAACGCAGCCGGATGCTTCAGACATACCGGGTTGTTATGGCAGTTGTATTATGCGGTGCTCTGATCGTTGCGGTTGTGTTATCATATTTTTTGACACGATCGGTCCGGCATTTATCGAAAGTGACAACACAGTTTGCAAAAGGCAGATTGGAAAGCCGTGCAATTGTAAAAAGCTGGGATGAAGTCGGTATGCTTGCTGACGATTTTAACCAGATGGCAGATGAGCTGCAGATCCGTATGCAACGTTTGGAGGAACAGGCAAAACGGCAGGAGGAGTTTACGGCGGCATTTGCGCATGAATTGAAAACACCGCTTACATCGATCATGGGATATGCGGATATGCTGCGTTCCATGAATCTGACAGAGGCAGAGCGGATGAAAGCATCGGATTATATATACTCACAGGGAAAACGATTAGAGGCACTGTCCTTCAAATTAATGGAATTACTTGTTATGAAAAAACAGGAGTTTGAGTTTGTAGAGATGGAGGCCGGCTTCCTGATCGAAACAGTATTTGATTTAGCGGAAGTCGGTGTGTTAGATAGAGGAATGACATTAAAAAAACAGGTGGAACCCGGAAAAGTATATGGGGAAAAGGATCTGCTTGTCTCGTTGTTTGCCAATCTGATCGATAACAGCAAAAAGGCATCGAAACCGGGGAATACGATATGGCTCGAGGGAAAGAACCTGCCGGATGGATATGCGATCACGGTCAGAGATGAAGGACGTGGAATGACAGCGGAATCGTTAGCTAAGATCACAGAAGCATTTTTTATGGTGGATAAATCCCGCTCAAGAAAAGAGGGCGGAGCGGGTCTTGGCATGACACTGTGTAATCAGATCGTGAAGCTGCATGGTGCAAGGTGGGACATGAAAAGTGAACCGGATGCCGGGACAAGTATGACAGTGATATTTTCAAAGGAGGTTGGGTAAATGCGGTTTTATACATGGCTAGGAGTTATATTTGTGACGATAGCAACGGTTTTGGTCGTGGCATTTTTACCGGAATATGCAGCCCAACGTGTAGATGCAGGAACACTTAACCGGATATCCACATATACACAGGAACAGACCGAGACTATGAATCAGGGAATTAAAGTGATAGATCGAATTCGGATATTAGGACAGGGATTGGAGAGTGGCAATCAGACATGTGTTGTAAACAAGGCAGCTGGAGAGATTAGTAATGCCGTAGACAAGGAATTGTTTACACAGATACGACAACAGACCGGGGAGCTTGTGAAACAGAATTTGATTCCGGATATTATGGACGATAATACGCAATGGAAATATGAATTTATCCAGTTAAATGCGTATACAAATAATAATTATTTAGGAAAGGTGCTGTATGTATGGGAGGTTCAGGCAACGATCAAAAAATATAATACAGTTCATATGATATTGGATGCTTCTTCTTATAAGATTTACAGTATTACATTTGATACAGATTCAAATGAAAAAGATGACGAGTTGCAACTGATATTTGATGAATTTCGCATAAAGAAGGAGAGTAGGACATCTCATTATATGGAACAATGGATGAAAAAATATCTGGCGTATTTGAATATAGAAGAGGATGTTTCAATACAGACCTATGACAATTCAGACTATAACAATGAGTGGGAACTAGAGCAATTGGTTGGTGTTGCACAATTTGGGTCGGGAGATGATGGTATTCGTATTGAAATAGATTGGATCATGGATTTTGAAAATCAGAATTTTGTATATGCAGTTATGGGTTCAGAAGAATCGGATTTTTATAATGGTATAATAGATACACAAAAGGCACAGTGAGGTAACAGTGATATGAAAAAATGGCAGAAGAGTACGCTGATCGTGACGTGGATCGCAGCATGTATTGTTATAAGTGTAATATATTGTGAAGTAAAAAGATTAGATCAAATGCGATCGGATACAATGGAATCCGATCAGAAAATAAGGAGTAACCGTAGCACCGTACTAACAACGGAAAAACAGACGTCGCTGGAAAATCCAACGATGCAGCAGAATACAGAAGAAGATAGGAAGGCTGTGTTTGAGGAGCGGAGAAAAGATCCGTTGTTGTTACTTGTCAACAAGAGTCATCCATTACCGGAAACATATGAGGTTACGCTTGCTACGCTTCCGGATGGACATCAGGTTGCCAAGGTCATGTATGATGATCTGGAGGACATGCTGGCAGATGCCGGGAAGGCAGGCTGTTCTATTATTGTTGCGAGTGCATATCGTACAAAAGAACGACAGGAGCAATTGTTGCAACAGGAAATACGCAAGAACATGCGAAATGGAATGGATGAAAAAGAAGCTGAAGAAGATGCACTCTTGACGGTCGCACCATATGGATATAGCGAACATGAAACAGGGTATACCGTAGACCTTGTAGCGGCAGGAAATCAGATGTTAGATGATACACAGGAGACGACGAAGGAAAATAAGTGGCTGCAGAAGAATTGTGCACAATACGGATTTATCTTGCGTTATCCCAAAGGAAAAGAGGAGATTACAGGGTACTCGTATGAGTCCTGGCATTTTCGCTATGTCGGGAAGCGGGCAGCACAGGATATTACAGCTGATCATCTTACCCTCGAAGAGTACCTGAACTAACCCTTGCACAGCGTGAGTAAGACGGACGCACGAAACATTAAGTTATGAACCGGTTGTTTTGAATATAACATTATCATCGC
>ERZ779865.141-NODE-141-length-67040-cov-7.684915_pt1 | contig 67040 bp, 58 predicted proteins | sample MGYA00433088_ERZ779865 | MGnify/ENA primary metagenome ERZ779865 (study PRJEB29588, sample SAMEA2151703) | human gut metagenome | biome: human gut; feature: human-associated habitat; material: faeces | place: Denmark | collected 2008/2010 ... | reverse complement strand
TTGCTTCGCAATTCTCGTTGGCTTCCCTCTACGCTACGAGCATTTTCCTATACACTAAAAAGCAAAAGCCACCACCCAAACCGGTGGTGACTCTTGCTTTACACGTTAACCGTGTTATTATTTAAATTTTTTGTATCCGCTCTTCTTCAAGAGTTTTACATTTGCCTTACGAACCTTCGCAGATGCACCCTTTACCTTGATCTTCTTCTTGCATCCCTTGAAAGCGCCCTTGGACACCTTCTTAAGTTTTGCCGGAACGGTCAGGGTCTTCAGTTTCTTACAATTTGCAAATGCTGCAGAAGGAATTTTGTTGATATTTTTATTCAACGTTACAGAAGTTGCTTTCGCTCCCTTAAATGCTTTCGCTCCGATTCCTGTAACCCGATACTTGATCTTCTTATTCTTAACAGAAGATGCAACGGAAAGCTTCTTTGCCTTTACGCCCTTCTTCGTAAGACCTACAACTGATACAGCCCCCTGGCTTGCAGTTGTTGCTCTCTTTGTTACTTTATACTTATAATTACCTGCCGTAAATGTCTTATTTACCTTCAGACCAACCTTCTTAACAGCGGCCGGTGTTGTAATGCTTGAAGAAGAAGGAACCTTTGCAGCAGCTTCTGCTGCTTTACGAGCTGCCTCCTCGGCTGCCTTGCGTGCTGCTTCTTCTGCGGCTTTACGCGCTTCCTCTGCCTTACGCGCTGCTTCCTCTGCCTCTTCCTGCTGGATTGTCTTGTCTGTCTGAGGATTAACATAGGTCTTGTCTGCAATATCCTTTAATGCCTGATCCAGACCGGTTACTGTAAAGGTCATGCTGATGCTCTTTTTTGGCAGCTTCAGTTTACCTCTATTGTTTCTGGCAGCCATAGGATATTTTGTTTCATCATCCTTATCACCATCCCATGTATTGATTGCCACGAAAGTATAATATTTATCATCTTTCTTATGATACAGATCGATCGGATCCGGATTTGGATTGTTTGGAGACTTCATTACATTTTCTCCATCTACTGTGATCGTTGTATTGGTAATTTTTACTCCCGGATATTTCTCCACCAGCAGATCCATTGCCAATCCGAGCATCTGATACTTCACACCGCTTAAAGCAGCTCCTTCCAGAGAAACAGTATACTCTCCATCCTTCGTCAGAAGAACATCTGTTACCTTCGTTGAGTCTGCAGCCTCCTTGCCGGATGCCACAATATATTCATAGCTTTTATTCTTTCCTGCTTTTGAGAATGGCAGGTAGTTGTTACGATAATCCCAGTTTGATGTCTGATAGTACAGATATGCATGGATTCCGGTGGTATTCCACAGATCCTGATCGATATATGCACCAATCTTATGATTGTCCTTAGACTCGTTTGGATCCGGCTTTCCTCCTGAAATGCTTGTCATGCTGGCATCACCTTTAGTTCCATTGATGGTATTGTAGAAATCGGCAATATCTTTATAATACATTGCCGGTGCCACTCCGTCTGCTTCTGAGCCACGCTCGAAATATGCACCTGTATCCCACAGAACCGGAACAGCACTGATCTTCTGCGCTTCTGTAAATGTATCATGCAGCCACTGGGTTACACTTGACTCAACACCTGCCGGATTACAGATACCACATTCACCGATAATGATACCATATCCCTGATCTGTAAACTTCTTAAGAGTCTGGAAATATTTTGCAGTATTCTCCTGATCTGCCACCGTATATGTACCTGTACCGCCATCACCACAGAAATCCCATGGAGTATAGTAATGAACAGAAAGGAACAGCTTAGATGTGCCGTTCTCCTCAATATCTGTCGGCATTACATAACGATTACCAACCTCTTTGGTAACACCGTTTTCATCTTTGATCTTCTGCACTTTATCCACCGTTTTGGTAATATCGGTATTGTAACCAGGGATCAGAAGATGTCTGTTTTTGTTGTTGCCACCACTGTTACGGATAATATCAACAAACTTCTGGTTGATCTTATTAGCCGTCTCATACAGCTCATCCTCTGTCATATAACCGGCAAGAGCCTGCTCTGTAGAATCATTTCCAACCGCATAGCCACTCTTACCGATTGCATCAATCAGACGATCACCGAGCTCCTCGTTTGCACCCTCAAAGATCAGGTGGTCAGAGTATCCTTTAAAACGCTCTGCAATCTGTGTCCAGTATGCCTCATATCTTGCCCATGCTTTTGCACGCAGCTCTTCATCCGGTACAGGAACATCCTCGCCATCTGCATTCTTTTCTGTCACATATTCCTTAACCAGATCACCGTCCTCATCTACGATTTCCCGATACTTGCAGGCACCAAACTGTCCCCACCACTGATTGTCCCAGTGATCGTTGATAACGACATACATACCATTGTTCAAAGCATAGTTGACAATCTCTTCCACACGTCCAAGGTACTCATCTTTAATCGTATAAGTACCATCATCAATATCTGCATTGGACCATGCCACCGGAATACGCAGTGTATTGATACCATAAGAATGTACCTTATCAATATAAGCCTGTGTCGTGATCGGCTGTTTCCATGTAGTCTCACAATCCTTCGATGTCACGTCCTTGTCATACTTGGTCTTATTTCCCGTTTCTGTCTTCTCTAACGGCATAACAGCCTCCATCGTATTACCAAGGTTGATACCGACACCCATCTCCTTGTTGGCCAGATCCTGTGAAGACAGCTCCGTACGCATAGAGCCGTTATCCTTTACTGTCATCACTGTGCCGGTGCCTTTGATCGTCACCGTACGGTCCTTACCAATATTAGACTTGTCATTCCAGGTTTCTCTCAGTGTAATGTTGTCCGGTGTCAACACATCCGTTAAAACCGTCTTGCCATCAGCTGCTTTTACGCTTGTAACGTCAAACGAACCAGCACTAAAGCTGCTGACTACCATTGAAAAACTCATGCATGCTGCAAGAATTCCTTTTAGATTTTTTCTCTTCAATGTTTTTCCTCCTTTTAGGTTAATTATTTGATCCTCTCTCTCAAAGAATCGTTTGCATAGGAATATGCACATTCAATTATACACAAATTTTTTATATTTTTCAAACACTTTGTTGGTAATTCTCACCATTAAAAATAGAGGAGATTTGTAGTAAAAATTCAACATGTTACAAAAATAATTACTAAACTCCTCTATTTCTAATACAATTATTATATTTTCAAATACGATTATTCAACTTTACTAATATTGCGTAACATTATCTGATGTCACCTGCTCAAACGGAACCCATACATAAAGTCCGTTCTTCTCCGCACCAGACAGAGAGGTAATACTTTCTCCTGCTGCCAGCTTCTGCGCTGCCAGAACAGCTTCCTCTCCCTGCCCCTTTGCCGGCTGGAAGATGGTACATGCCATTTTCCCCTTTTTGATGAGGTCAAGACCGTCTGCCGTTGCATCAACGCCCAGCACCGGGAGCTTGGACAGATCCAGCTTCTCCTGTTCTGCCGCCTGTACCACACCAACCGCCATGGAATCATTGTTACAAATGACGGCGTCCACATCCTGTCCTGTCCGCAAAAACTGACGGAACATTTTGGCTGCCGTATCCGTGGACCAGTCTGCATAGTCCTCATAAACATAATTGATGGTTTTACCGGAAGCCTCCAGGGCAGCCTTATTCGCCCTGGTACGCCCCTTCGTTGCCGAATGGGTGCTTTCTCCCTTGAAAATAGCGATATTCAGGGTATCCTTAGAGGCATACTGATCCAACACATATTTGGCCTGCAGCTCTCCTGCAACTGCCTCATCCGACCCCACATAAACATACTGATCCTTCTGAAGATATTCCTCCTCCGGAGCACTGTTGATAAACACAATCGGCTTGTCCCCTGCAAGAGCCTCCATCTGCTGGGCTGTTCCTGCATCGCACAAGGCACAGATGATGACATCGGCATCCTTTGCCTCTTTGATCTGGTTCATCTGGGTCTCAGAGGAGCCCTTGGCATCCTTTACCTCCAGCGATATGCCTTTCTCCTCTGCTGCTTTCCTGGCTGCGTCTGCCAGATTTGCACGGAAAGTATCCGATCCGTCTGAAACCGTCAGCATAATATTTATCTTTCCACCAGAGGATTTCCCTTTGCCGGAAGATTTGGAACATCCTACTGCCAGCAGACAGCACAATGTCAACAAACATATGATTAATGATGCTTTCTTTTTCACAACTGTCACCCCCTATATCTGAAAACGACTCATCTGCTCTGCCAGCTTCTCCGATGTCTGCGTCAACACCTTGGCACTTCCTGCCACCTGTTCACTCTGGCCGGCCAGCTTGTTCGCCTGCTCAACCATCACCTCGGAAGTCTCACTGATCACCGCCGTAGAGGCCGCCTGCTCCTCAGAAATCGCAGAAACATCCATTGCTACATTATTTACAGTCTGGATCTGGGTGATCATACTGTTGATTCCATTGTCCACATCCTGTACACAGGTGTAAATCTCTTCAAAGGTCTCCTGTGCCACCTTGATCCGGCCACCGCTCTCGTTGATGTTCTCCACGCTGACATCTGCCTGTTTCACTGCTGCGTCCACCAGATTATCTACCTCGTTGATCAGCTTGGCAATATCATCAACAGAGGATGCCGTGTTTTGTGCCAGCTTACTGATCTCTGTCGCAACCACAGAGAAGCCTCTGCCTGCTTCCCCGGCCCTCGCTGCTTCAATGGACGCATTAAGGGATAAAAGAGAAGTCTCCTCGGAAATATTAGCGATCAATCCGGTAATACCCGTAATCTCTTTGGAAGCCTCCCCCACTTTGCTGATTGCTTCTACAAGCTGTGCGATAGAATTTCGAATCTCCTCCATGGCATTCTGTACCCGTTCCATATCACTGCGTCCTTTGCGTGATATATCCACTGTCGCATTGATCTGCTCCTTGACCTTCTCGCTGTCACTGGTGGTATCCGCCACAACTCCGCTGAGATTCGTAGCACTTTCCGCAATCTCGTTGATGGAATCTGAAATCTGATCTACCGTCTCACTAAGAGACGCCATTGACGTTGCCTGGGAATTCGATGCATCCTGCATACTTACGGAAACGACGCTGCTGTTGTCTGCCTGATTCTGAATATCGTTTGTCACATTATTGATATCGCAGATCATTTCCCGCATATTCTCTGTAAATACTTTCACACTGTGCTGGATCTCTGCAATTTCATCCGATCCCTTCGCCTCAATCTGAATCGTAAAATCACCGTCAGACATTGCTTTGATCTTCCGGCTGAGTACCTTCAGCGGCTTCACCGTGAAAGATACATTCAGGGTATTTAACAATACAAAGACCAGCAGACAGATTATTGCTACCACGATCAGAGTATTCCGCAGATTGTCCACTTCAGAAGTAATCAGTGACTTTGGCACATAGGATACCAGAACCCAGTCTGTCCCGGAGATTTCACGGGTTACTACAACTTTATCTCCAATCGTAGAAACAGAATCATCATCCTTTTGGAGCTTGGCCGCAACCTTTTTCAAAAAGCTGTCCGACGCCTCATTGACCGATGTAGAAACCAGCTCACTGTCACGGGATGCAAGAATATCGCCATTCCCCTGATCCACAAGCAACGACTCCGCCCCCTGCATGGATACGCTGGAGTTTACTATGATATTAACCGAATCCAGAGAAAGACTTGTCGCCAGTACCCGGACATCATCGGGATCATCCAGCATGCCACAGGCGCTGATCATCATATTGCCCTCGCTGTCCTCATACGCCTGGGTATAACCGGGGTTCATCCGGGTAAGACCTTCCTTGTACCAGATCTGCTCTGTTGCCCCATCATATTTCGTCTGATTCTCCGATGCCTGCACCACATTTCCCTTCGTGTCAGCAATATAAAAGCCGCCCACAAAGGCACTGTCCAGTCCATAATAATCATCCAGCTTCCGCTGAAGCTGCTTCTGATCCTTAATAGCCCCTGAGCTTTCCAGGTCATACTTCACCGTCTTGACCTCGTCCAGCTTACGGTTTAGCCATGCTTCGATCTGGCTGCTCTGATCCTTTGCCGATGTGCTCAAAAGGCTCTGGGAGGAGGCCATAATATCAGCCTCCGACACATTATAAGCAATCGCGATCATTACAATCACCATAATGATCGTAACCGGAAGAGATACCCCCAATATCTTCGCCCGCAGTCCCAGCCGAAAACTCCTTCTTTGTTTATGATCTTTTTTCATTATGTACATCACTCCTCCTTTACATTATGATAAAATCATTATAGTATACTTATTATTATACCAAGAAACGCCATTTTTCTCAACCACGATCAACCAAAAAAACGAAGACTTCTTCACAAAGTCTCCGCTTTTATCATATATCTGCACATGACGAAGTTTCGAAGAAATTCTTAATATGAGTCTTTAAGACTCATATTTATCCCCCTGAAGCTGTCAGTCCATCTTAATATCTGCCTTTACATCCCGTATATCTCCTGTCTCCATATCCGTAAGCTGTACCATCCACTGTTTTTTATGATCCTGATCCTCATAAAAAGCTGAAATTTTCTCGCCCTGACGCAACGATACATGGCCTGTCTTCTCTCCTGCATAATTCCTGATCACTCCATTCTCCGAAATATACATGGAGTCCTCCCAGATGATCCCCTGCATTTTCCGGACAAATCTACGTTCTTTGCAATCATAGATAAAACAGGTTTCCTCCCCTTCTTTCATTCTGCAGTATACCGCCACACAAGCATTCATCATTTTGCACGATATGATAGATTCTACCCCCGCATCCTGTTTCCGCATATCATATGTTTTGTCATAAATATAAAATTTGGTTTTATCTTTTCCTGACCCCCTTTGAAACTGGTCCGCCGGAAAGCTGGTCCGTCCCACGGCATTCCCCAGTCCGTCATACCACGTGTCCTCATTCCAGCGAAAAATTCGCATCCCCGGATAATAACGCATCTGAGCACGGTTTCCCCAAATATATGTCAGCTCATACGTCACATAATACGTCCGGAACGCCTTTTGGGACCATAACTCATCCTCCGAATTATCCGGATCCGGCTTCTTCCGTCTCTGGTAATATGTTTCGTCCAGCCACTCACTCACCTGCTTAAGCTGCCATTCATCCAGTGTTCTGGTTCCAAACGCCTCAAATCCATCCATATGATAAGTGGCCCGGATAGAATACACCCCTTTTGTAAAATTCAGAATCTCCCCACTTCCGGCACTTTGCTTTTCTGATGTTTCAATAAAGGAAGGATACATATCCTTCTGTTTCGACTGTTCCGTCCGGTATGTATCATACAAAACCTCGTATGCTTCCCCCGTATTCGGATCAATCGCATCTATATCATATGGAATATAAGAGATCATCCTGTGACCGCTCTCATATGTTTCCGGAGCTGAAATCCCCGTATCCAGCTTGTACGTCTTCTTTTTCTGACATTTTACTCCCACATCCGTCAGATATGCTTTATGTCCCTTATAATACCAGCATAGTTTCTCCGGTCCATAATTTGCCTCCATGACCGCTTTCGGAGAATCAAAATATATTAAAAGCTTTTGACACAGCTGTTTTTGCTTTGTGGTCTTACTGATCGCCATAACACTGCGCCGGTAAGTCTGATCCGAAAGATGGATATCCCCGATCAAGCCCTGATGCTGCGCCAAAAGATAGTCCGGATTTGTGGAATTTTCCCAAATAACAATATCTGCTGATTTTAACTGCTCATCTATGTTCTTTGCATAATCATATGCCATAATATACAACTTCACACCAAACCGCTCCCGCAGGATATCTCCATACCATCCCCCCTGCATCTCACCGGGAGCCGGAACCTCTCCGAGCATATCAAGCACCCGGATCACCGGCAGCCCGTCAGACTCCTTCTGATCATTTTCCTTTTGTTCTTCTGCTGCCCCGGTTGTCTCCGGGCTTGTTTTCCCGGTGTCCTTTCCCGAATTTACAGCATTGGTCAGGCCAAAGATTCCTACTGCCAGTATCACAACTACTGCCACTGCTCCGATCCATTTTGCATGCTTATGAAATTTCATGACATGCTTTACTCTCCTCCGGGTATCCGTCTCCCCAAAGGTCAGCATCCCCAGCCCCGGATTTCTCCGGTTCGTCGCAAACTGCAATAAAGACTCGCTATAGACTGCCCGGATATCCTCCGGACTATTCTGCAAAACATACTCATCGCAGCTCATTTCCATATCCCGGATCATCAAAAAATAAGACAGCCACACCAGAGGCTGGAACCAGTATACACTGCAGAGCAGAAATGCCGCCGCCTTCACCAGATTGTCCCGTCGGCGGATGTGATACTTTTCATGGTTGATGATATAATCCTTCTCCTGTTCCCCCAGACGGAACGGAATATAAATCCTCGGTGAAAGCAGTCCCATCACAAACGGAGACGGTATCGCATCGCATTCATATACATTGTCCCGCATACGGACTGCAGTCGCAACCCTCCCCTTCATCCTGAGATACAGGATAATATTTACAAACAGGATTACACACAAAACTACCAGCCAGAGATATGCCGCTCCGTATAATATCCTCCGAAGCAGCACCGGAGAGAATGCTTCCGTTTGGTTTGGAGATGTTTCCTCTGCCATATCACCGGACATATTATTACAGATATTGTCTGATTCTTTATCTGTATTTTTAACGGATTCATTCTGGGAAGCGGTCTGTAATTTTGCTGATGAATCAGTAGAACCTGTCTGACCAGTCTGTCCGTCATTTGGTACAGTATCTGTCTGAGCTTTGTTGTGATCATCCGAAGTACTTTTTTTCTGAGATGACTTTTTGCCGGTCATCCTGACATTTTGCCATGAGACTCCCGTATACTTCTCCAGAGACTGCTCCATCCGGTCTGAGTTCTGCGGAAGCAGATTATATACACTGAATGGCGATGCAATTTTTGCAGGACATACCAGCTGTATCCCCACAATGATCCACAGAAAATATGCATATTTCTTCGGCGCTCTCCCCAATAACATTCTCGCCAGAAGAACCAGTGCAATCACAACGGAAGCATCAATCCCCATCTGTAAGATCCCCATAAATAACCGAAATACCATACGCCTCCCCCTATCTGTTTGTTTTATCCCATATCAGATTATGCTGCTGACATTTAATAACTGCCACGCATAACGCTTTGTAATCCCGCATAGAAACATATGAAGGTCTTTCCTTTTTATGTTGCAAGTTTATAATTGTAAACCTTGTGTTTAGTTTACAACAATAGACCTGTGTTGTCAAGAAAATCCTGTGTATAAATTTTCTATCATTTATCCGTACAATATTTGAAGCTTGCTGATAAAATCCTCAATAATAAAGCGTGAATTGATCGATGTGTATACTCTGATCTGCGGACTGTTCTCCGGATAGTGATAAGAGGTATCCTCCTGTACCTCCGGTGCTTTGCAGTACATAAAGCTGCCGCAATTTGGTTCCAGGGTCACTCCTACCGCCGGGGAGTCTCCAAGCGACCAGCTCTCTCCCGCCGACCACGAAGCGTTTTCTGTTTCATAAAATGATATGAGATTTTCGTACAATAATCTGCCGATCTCGCCATAAGGAGCGATCCGTCGTTGTATTTCTCCAAAACCGATATGCATGGTTCCGTAAACATTGTTGGGAATCAGCCATATATCTCCTCCGCAGTGAAGCACTGTATTGGCCGCCTCCACATCATTTCCAAAGTTAAATTCCCATCCCGGCTTCTCACAACCAATGGGATTCCCTCCAATGCATACTACTGTCATCCTGTCCACAATTTCAGACTTTGCCCGGATGGCTTCCGCCACATTAGTCACTGCCCCAATACATAAGACAAACAGTGGCTTGTCATCCTCCTTCATGGCCTCCCCGACGATAAACTGCGCTGCCTCTGTCATGGGTTCCCCATGATGCTCTGACATTTTGCCGGTCTGTCCCCGAAGCACCGGCACTTCTGCCCCCATCGCTTCCGTCACGCGACAGATCATCTCATAACTCTGCTCCATGCTTCCCTCTTCCACAAAATGTTCCGCACATATTCCCTTCACCTCAAGCATTTTACTCATCAATGCCTGTGCGATCGCAAAAGGATCATCCGCCTCACAGGCGGCATCCGTATCAATAATCACTCGTCTTTTACGATATTCCTGCACATGATAACGCAGGGAAGCTTTTCTCTGCTCCAGTGTAATTTTACCTGATGACATTTCCTGCTCCTTTATCATTTCGCCCATGTTGTTTTATCCCGTTCTCCCTGATAATCAAAAAGTCCGTCGTTTTTCTCCTCCAACGCTTTGATCATATGATAGGTGTATTCATTATAAGGGGTTGGGATCCCAAGCTCTTCTCCCATACGCATCAACGCACCGGAAAACATGTCGATCTCCGTATGACGTCCCGCATCCAGATCCTGCAGGGTAGAATATCTCGCAGAAGCAGGAACCGCACTTCCTCTTCCGGATGTGCCCGCCATCTTGCTCATATCAATTCCTTTCGCTAATGCAATCTGCTCCAGTTCCCTGCGAAGCCCGTCACTGATGGCTTTCATATGTGTACTGTCACTGTAGCAGCCTACCCCCGCTCCCAGAATCGCCTGAGGAAGATTATTGCAGACATTCAGGCGAAACTTTCCCCAGATCTCCTCCCGAATAAACTCCGTAGAGCGGAAATGAATCCCTGTGTCCGCAAAAAGGGACTCAATTGCATGTACCCTTTCACTGTCAAAAGGTGCCGCAAGCTCTCCAAAAATAATCCCCAGAGTAGTTTCCGGATTGAAATAATATCCATTTTCCTCTTTGTGGGATGCCACCTTGATCAGAGAACGAAGAACCCTGTCATCCCCGACCTGCTCTGCAATCAGTTCCTCGCTGTCTACGCCATTCATCAGGCTCATAACTGTTGTATGCTCCCCAACGATCGTCTTAATGCTTTCCAGCGCTTCCGGAAGAGATCCATACTTCAAGGACACGATCAACAGATCCACATCCTCCGCCTCCTGCGGACTCCAAACCTCCGGACGATAAACTTCATCATTGATCCGACAGCCACCCTTTTTCAACCGGTCAGCCCGTTCTCCCTCTGCAATCACACCCAGACGTATGTCCTTTTTGTGGGACAGTCCCCAGATTACATAAGAGCCCACAGCTCCTGCACCTAATACCGCTACTGATTGTATCTTCATATTCACGTTCCGCCTTTCCTGTTAGTTCTTTAATTTTCCCTCTGCCAGATCCCGTTCTGTCATATAATTGGTCGAAAAGGCAGCATTACATTCTGCAATTTCCTTTGTCCCGTTAATATAATCTGCGTACAGATCCCAAAGATCCATTCCTCCATCTGCTTCCAGTCCATCATCGTCCGGCAGCCACTCCCGGATCAGGGCGATCCGCTCCTCTTTTGTTGTGTCTTTGATCAATGTTGATTTCATAATGAACCACCTTTCGTCTCGCCTTCAATTAAAGCACTGAAATTTTCAGTCGAAAATCAATTTCTATTTGCACTATATATCCTTCCTCACACCTTATAAGACATTGAATCACAAAACGTACTCAGATAACATCCTGCCAATCTTCCCAATATCTACAGCACCCTTAAATTCAAATTTGGCTGTAAATCCGTTCGTAAACATTACGAATAATTCTGAATCAGGAAACAATTCCATAAATCCCGGTGTCTGAATTGAAAAATACTGAATTTTGGAATACGGCATTGTCGCAAAGGATTTTCTCTTTCCTGTAATCCCCTGCACATCAATAGAAATAATCCTCTTGTTTGTAAATACTAACTGATCGCGAATCGTTTTAAATGCAAACTCCACCTTTTCGTCTACAATCAATAACCCGTCAACCTCTCCACGTACCTCATCATTGCTAATCGGTTTCAAATTAAAAACACTGTTCTGATTAAAATTTACTGCCATATTTTCCTCCTATCATGCTGTTGTGTTTATTTACTTTATCTGATATCTCATTGTATCACATACAGTTTTTATCATGTTGTCTTTATATAGTATGATATTTTACCCTCTGCCTTCTGTCAATAAGCTATCCCGTTTTCATTTTCACCCCTTGTCATTGTCATAATAATTAGAATACCTTTTAAATATTTCGGCAACTTTTGTATAAGCCGCTTTAGGTCTGCGGTATTCATCAACAATTCCCTTGTTATTCATTTCTCTTGGACGTCCGGCAAACCATTCTCTGCTGACCCTCACATCGCAAAACTGCCATATATATACACCCATGCATTTTGGAAAATTCAGGCATTCCGATACTTGCTCCGTCAATGCATCTGCCTGATACTCCTCTGTCCATTTTCCGTGATATGCATTATGACAGCCATACAGACCGCCCGCTCCAATTTCAGAAACGATAAACGGCTTTCCCTTGCCTTTTCCGTCCTCCTCAATCCAATGATATACCTCTTCCAGATAATCTTTGACCGGTTTGTCCACATACCATCCCGGATAAAGGTTGCAGGATATCACATTTGGGAGATCAAAGCAGATATCCTGAAAAAACTTACAACTCGCAAAAGTATACGGCCGGGTGTCATCCATTTTGCGGATCAGATCAAACTGTTTTTCATAACATGAACGTCCAAATGTTGTTTCACTAGCACATTCATTTAAAATCCCCCAAATAAAGATACTTGGATGATTATAATGATTCAAAATCATTTCCCGGATCACCGCTTCCGCCTGCGCCTCAAACAGCGGATGCCTCATGCGGTCTTCTTCCAGACCACGGGCATGATTTTCCTCCCAGACTAAAATCCCCAATTCGTCACACAGATCCAAAAAAATCTCGTCATTGGGATAATGTGCCGTCCGTATGGAATTTGCCCCCATCTGTTGTATCAAAACAAGATCATTGTAAATCGCCTGATAAGGAAGTGCGCAGCCATAATCCGGATGATCCTCATGACGGCATACCCCTTTAATTCTCAGACTTTTTCCATTGAGCAGAATTTTCTGTCCCTCAACACAAATTTCCCGGAATCCAAAGCGGTCAATGATATCGTCAAGGATCTGCTGCCCCTTTCTCATCTGCAATTCCACCAAATAAAGCTCCGGATCCTCCGGACTCCATGGTGTCACATTATCTATTTCCAGATCCTTGTGAAGTTCATAATGCTCCTGTTCTTCCAACGAAATTTTCCAGTCGAATGTTGTATTTCCAATCCGTCCTGTTACAACGATCTCTTCCCCTCTGTACTGTCCTGTTTTCAGTACAGATATTGCAACGCTGATCTTTGCATGCCATTTTCCGTTTTTCATATATGTCTTTACGTGAACATATTCAAAATAAAGCCCATTCAATTCTTCTACAACAACAGGTCTCGACACGCCTCCATAGGACATATAATCATTCGGCACATGAAGAGCACTCTCCTGATGAAACCGATTATCGGCCTTAATTTCCAGCCTATGCTCTCCCGGCTGCAGATCAGCAACAACCGCAGAGAACGGTGTATAGGCATTATAATGATGTGCAATTTCCCGTCCATCCAAATATACCGTTGCCGTATGACTGACCCCCTTACATTCTATCCGGATGTCTCCCGTTGCCTGAAAAGATTTTCTAAAAATCCCCTCTCCTCTGTAATCGGCAAAAAGAGGATGAGACTCCCAGCATTCCGGGGTTGCAAGCAGAAACTTTTGACCGGCATATCTCCCGGAACATGGCTCAAACTCCCATAAGCTCCCTGTCAATTCTGTCTGTTTTCTGATTTTATGCGTGGCAAATGTCCGAATCATGTATCAACACGCTCCTTTCTCCAAAGTAACTTTAACACAACATTAGACCATATATCCCTTTGCGTCAATCCCCGGTTTTAATCTGTTCTTTCATATTTTTACAAAATCCTCATAAAGCAGAGCATAAAGAAAAGCCCCTAAAACTCTGAGTTTTAAGGACTTTTCGAAAATTCTTATGAAATAATTTATTATCTCTTTGAGAACTGAGGAGCTCTACGAGCCTTCTTGAGACCGTATTTCTTACGCTCTTTCATTCGAGGATCACGAGTAAGGAATCCTGCTTTCTTCAGTGTAGGACGGAAGTCTGCGTCTACATTCAGAAGAGCTCTTGCGATACCATGTCTGATGGCACCTGCCTGACCTGTGAATCCACCACCACGAACATTTACAAGTACATCATACTTATCCAGTGTGTTAGTAGCTTCCAGTGGCTGACGAACGATGATCTTTAATGTCTCAAGACCAAAATACTGATCCATATCCTTCTTATTGATTGTGATCTTACCATTTCCTGGTACTAAATATACTCTGGCAATACTGCTTTTTCTTCTGCCTGTTCCATAAAATTTATTAGCCAATGTCTTTTCCTCCTCTCAATTATGCTCTCTCTACGATTTCTAATACTTCCGGCTTCTGTGCGATCTGCTCATGCTCTGCACCTGCATATACATGAAGCTTCTTTGCCATCTGACGACCAAGTGGTCCCTTTGGAAGCATTCCCTTTACTGCATGCTCAATTACATACTCAGGCTTCTTTGCGAGCATTTCCTTGAGTGTAGTCTCTTTCATTCCACCAACATAATCGGAGTGATGATAATAGATCTTCTGATCCAGCTTCTTACCTGTTACTTTAATCTTATCAGCATTGATAACGATTACATAATCACCGGTATCAATATGCGGAGTATACTCCGGCTTATTCTTACCTCTTAATACGCAAGCTACTTCTGAAGCAAGACGTCCTAATGTATGTCCTGTAGCATCCACTACATACCATTTTCTTTCAATCTTGGATGGGTTAGCCATATAACTTTTCATCCCAGTACCTCCTAACTTTTCTAACAATCTTCAACTGTCAGGCACATAAATACTGTTACCGGGGCTTTGGCTTAAGTATTTTACACGCCACATTAGACTATTATATTATGTTTCTATGAGCTTGTCAAGATAAAATCTTCGTCATTTTAGATGTTGCCTTGCAATCTCACCGTAAATAAATCCATCCGTTTTCTGCAAATCACTGATCCTCCAGCTTTCGTACCGACGCTCCCGGCACCAGCTTACTTGCTACAATGGATGGCGGCGATAATTTGGTTTTGTGTCCTTCGATCAGCTTGATCAGCTGCTCTGCCGCTTTCATTCCAATGCGTTCCGTATCCTGACGAACCGTGGTCAGACGGGGTTGAAGCTGGCTGGCAATAAAAATATCATCATATCCTGCTACCGATATATCCTCCGGGATCTTTAATCCCATGGACTCGATCGCAGCAATCCCTCCCACCGCCGAATAGTCATCAGAATAAATAATGCATGTAGGCTTGTCTTCCCGCTTTAAAAGCTCTCTGGTATATTCTGCTGCCTTTTTAAGATTTCTGTATTCTGACGGAAGTATCCAGCTCTCCGGCATTTCAATGCCATGCTCCTTCATCGTATCCTTCAGACCTTTGATACGGATATCTGTAACGACAGATGTAGAATCTCCGGTAATATATGCAATCTTTTTATGTCCCATCGAAAGAATATATTCGACTAATTGCCTCATACCTACTGCATTGTCAGATATTACCGACAGGCATTGCGGAAATTCAAAATCGATGGTCACAACAGGGATATCACTCTCTACCAGCTCCCGGACCTCCGGATTATAAAAGTCAATACAGGCGATCATCACACCATCAAGACCCCGATAGCGGCAATGCTCCAGATATGTCTTACTTTTTTTATGTTTTTTGTTGCTGTTAATAAAGGTGATATCATATCCTTTACTCTCGGCAGTTACCTTAAAGCTATTCAGAATATTGGCAAAGTAATCATGGGTCAGACCACTCGCCGCCTCATCAATAAACAGTACACCAATGTTAAAGCTTTTGTTCATGCGAATCGCCCTGGCATAATACTGCGGAAAATATCCCTGCTCCTTCGCTACTTCTTTGATATGTTTTTTGGTTTCTTCCCCAATGTCTTTTTTGTCGTTTAGCGCTTTGCTGACTGTGGCAACTGACACGCCACAAATTTTTGCAATGTCCTTAATCGATGCCATCTGCCCCTCCATTTCTCCCGAAGGCTATTACAACGATGATGAATTATCCGTTGTACTCATCCCATATTTTCTCTTCTCCTGTTATCTTATCATACCCATTCGTAAGGTACAATCATTTATTCGTTTTAACGATTCGGCAGGTATACCAGGCACAAATAAGCCCAGCGCACAAGAACTCCTATAATAATGATTCCATATTGAAAAATAATATCAAATATTTTTCTTCTGACCTTTGGATTCTTTTCTTTTTCATCCACCTCTACCAGATCAATTTTAGGCGACAAAAAACGGATCAAAGTGGTATAAGCCGCCAGAATCAAAAGCCACAGCAGAAACATTCCAAAGCCTGCCAGCTGCCACAAAAATGTCTGCGATGCCCCTCCCGCCTGTTGATGCATCCGGGTTCCGGTAAGATTCCCCATAGCAAAATACAAATAGTCCATAGAGATATAGCCCCAGACAAGACTTGTGATTGACAATATCAAGCGTTTCCACCATTTCATATATCTTCCTCTTTTCTACTATTATTGTCCTCCATCCACTGATCAGCAGAATCTCATTGCACAGCACTTTTTATCACTGTGTAAGCCGTTCCATCTTCATCTCAAATGGGCTCAGCAGATACTGCGCATCATCTATCCGTATTTCCTGCATTTTGCCGGTATTATTAAATATAAATCTCCAAACCGTTTCATCCTTGCGGCGATATGTAATTTCCACACCCAGCGGCAGATTGTCATAATAAGGAATCCCCTTCTCTTTTGCCATACATTTGGCCAGCGCAATATAAAGTGCCCTGTTGCACACCGTTCCTATATAGTAAGCCCTGCCCTTACCAAAATGATTTCCGGTGATTGCCGGTTGTCCGGCATAATGGCAGTCTCCATAGCTTGCAAGAATTTCTGCGGAGTCCGTCTTTAGTATATCACACCACTGCTGGTATAGAACATTTATTTCCGTTTCTGATGAATCCTGATTTTGTTGAAAATTACATTGCAGGCACTGTATGTATTCCCTGCGGAGAGTATCGTCCACAATATCCAGCTTTCCTTTTCGTCCCCCCGGCACATCATATTCCTGCACCTGTGCACCGATCATATCCTTATATATAGAAGGAAGAGGTTCCATAATACACTTATTCCAGACATCCTTCACTCCGGAACGATTCGTCAGAAGGATCGTTCCTCCCTGAGCAGCAAATTCATGTAATGCTTTCTCTGTCTCCTCGTGAGTGATCAGCATAGTTGGCGCAAGTACAATTTCATACGCTGATAAATCTGCAGATTCGTCAATGATATCCACTCCGACACCAATCGCGGTAAATCCATCGTGGAGACTTTTGAGCTGTTCCAGATAATACATTCCTTCCGCCTGGTGCTGCAGCTTAAACCCATATTCATTATCTGAACTGTATAACAGTGCCACAGAATTCTTCACATAGGATCCATCCATTTCCTGCAATCCATCAACAATCCGGCAAAGCTCCCGGAATTCCTCATATCGTCTGCCCGGTACATCGCTGTGATCTAATATCCCATGCCAGTACATTTCTGCACCGGCCACCGCCGTACGCCACCGGAAATGAACGACTGTATCGGCTCCATGTGCGATCGCCTGCAAAGCATATCCCTTGATCATCCCCGGTTCCGGAGAAGGGGACATTGGCATCCAGCTTCCTACTGCACCGCTGAGCTGTTCCATGATCCAAAAATTTTGCTGTTTGATTCCTCTCATCAGATCCAGATGAAATGCATGAGAATATAACTCCTCCTGACTCTCTGGCAGTACTGTCGTTGGATAATTATCATAGGATACAATGTCCAAATTTTGGAACAGATCATAAAAATCCGGCATATTTTCGCACAGCCAGCTATTTGTCGTGATCCATGCATCCGGGTCAAGAGAATGGATCAATGTCCGCTGGAATTCAAGATACGCCACCGTACTTTCCGAAGCATACCGGTTATAATCCAGTGTTAATGATGGATTCTGCCACTTAATAAAATCGCCCATCGGCGGCTTTACCTGAGAAAAGGAGGAATACTCTCCACTCCAGACAGAATTCCCATAAACGGCATTGACCTCCTGTACATTTCTGTATTTTTTCCGCATCCAATTCTGAAAGGATTCCTGACATACCTGGCAACGGCAATGATTCGCTTCCAGTTCATTATCGATCTGATAACCGATCACGGCAGGATTGTCCCGGTACCGGCTCACCAGCTGTCTTATGATCTTCTCACAAAGTGTCCTGTAAACGGGACTGTTCATACAGCGATGGCCACGAATTCCGATAGCAATCCTATGTCCATCCGGTCCGGTCTGTATGATCTCCGGATACTTTTCAAACGCCCATAAAGGCGGGGTGCATGTCGGTGTGCATAAAACTACCTGCATCCGTCTGTCCGCAAAAACGGACACAGCACGATCCAGCCATTCAAAGTCATAAGTGCCCTCCTCCGGTTCCATCCGGCTCCAGGCAAACTCTGCCATGCGCACCACTTTTACTCCACATTCCTTCATCCGATCGGCATCCTGCTCCCACATCTGTTCCGGCCATTGCTCCGGATAATAGTCTACTCCTATCTGAATGCTCATGCACGCCTCCTTTAATCGTTTAACTGCTTCTTGATCTCCAACATCTGATCACGTAAGTTTGCTGCCAGCTCAAAGTTTAATTCTGCTGCTGCCGTATTCATCTTTCTCTTAATCTTGTCCACAAGCTGTTCCAGCTCCTTACGGCTCATAGACTCAATATCCTTCTGGATATCACCCGTTTCTGTTTCCTCCACCTTCTTGGAAATACGGATCAGATCCCGTACTGCCTTTTTGATCGTCTGCGGTGTAATGCCATGCTCTTCATTATATCTCTGCTGTATGCTCCGGCGCCGGTTTGTCTCATCAATCGCATTTCGCATGGAATCCGTCATCATATCGGCATACATAATAACATGTCCCTCGGCATTTCTGGCGGCACGTCCGATAATCTGAACCAGTGCAATCTCAGAACGTAAGAAACCCTCCTTGTCCGCATCCAGGATGGCAACCAATGCGATCTCCGGGATATCCAGGCCTTCCCGCAACAGGTTAATTCCCACCAGCACATCAAAAACATCCATACGCATATCACGGATAATCTCCGACCGCTCCAGAGTATCAATGTCAGAGTGAAGATACTTCACCCGAATCCCGGCTTCCCTCAGATAATCCGTCAGATCCTCTGCCATCCGCTTTGTCAGTGTATTGACCATCACCTTATTGCCGGCAGCAATGGTGCGGTTGACCTCTCCCAGCAGATCGTCAATCTGCCCCTCTACCGGACGTACATCAATCTCCGGATCCAAAAGGCCGGTGGGACGTATGATCTGTTCCACTCTCGCCAGCTCATGCTCTTTCTCATAGATATTTGGCGTTGCAGAAACAAACATCATCTGATTAATATGCTGCTCAAACTCCTCAAAATTCAGCGGACGGTTATCCAAAGCTGACGGAAGACGGAAACCATAATCCACCAATGTCTTTTTGCGGGACCGGTCCCCGGCATACATGCCCCGGATCTGCGGAATCGTCATATGAGACTCATCTACCATAATAATAAAATCGTCCGGGAAATAATCTAAAAGCGTGTGAGGCGGCTCTCCTTCCTTCAAGCCGGAAAGATGTCTGGAGTAGTTCTCAATTCCGGAACAAAATCCTGTCTCCCTCATCATTTCAATATCAAAATTGGTCCGTTCGGAAATCCGCTGTGCCTCCAAAAGCTTGTCCTCGGAGCGGAAATACCGGACACGATCCTCCAGCTCTGCCTCAATATCGCGGATGGCCCGTTCCATAGCGTCCTTATCTACTACATAATGCGATGCCGGAAATACTACCATATGCTCCAGCTCCGATAATACCTCACCGGTCAGAACATCAATCTCCGTGATCCGGTCAACCTCATCTCCAAAAAACTCCACACGAATCGCACGCTCTGACTCTGAAACCGGGAACACCTCCAGCACATCCCCGCGAACCCGGAACGTACCACGCTGAAAATCCATATCGTTTCTCGTATACTGCATGTCGATCAGTCTGCGAATAACCTCATCCCTGTCCTTCATCATACCCGGACGCAGGGATACTGTCATATTCTGGTAATCAATAGGACTACCCAGACCATAAATACAGGATACACTGGCAACGATCACCACATCCCGCCGCTCTGTCAGTGCAGCCGTAGCGGAATGGCGAAGCTTATCGATCTCATCATTAATAGAGGAGTCCTTCTCAATATAAGTATCAGAAGACGGAACATATGCTTCCGGCTGATAGTAATCATAATAGGATACAAAATACTCCACCGCATTCTCCGGGAAGAATTCCTTGAACTCGCCGTAGAGCTGCGCCGCCAGAGTCTTATTGTGCGCAATGACCAAAGTCGGTTTATTAAGCTTTGCAATGACATTTGCCATGGTAAATGTCTTACCGGAGCCGGTAACACCAAGCAAAGTCTGAAACTGGTCACCCTCCTCGAAGCCCCTGACCAGGGCGTCGATGGCCTCCGGCTGGTCACCGGTGGGCTGGTATTCGGAATGTAATATAAAATGATCCATGATTGTCTGAACACCTCCAAATAAGAGAATTACCGGAAACTACAGGAAACATATCCGGTACTCTCTCCGATTTGTGTCTTTTCACTTTATAATAAGACAGGGAACAAATCTCTCCCTGATGGCGATTCATTCCCTATGTATCTTTCATCCTTCATAAAATCAGTATAGCACAGTATAATTGTCAATGCAATAAAAAGAGAACATTTGTTCCGTTTTGTTTTTACTGTTCATGTGGACAAAATATATTATCTCCTGCATATCTACTTGTTCTCATTTTATCAATTGGCATTTCAAACTTGTTTCAAAACTTGTTTTATTTTGCAACAAGTTTTCATTTTCCATTTCGTTTTCCTCCAAAAACGCTGGATGAACCGGAATCTGATTTTTGGCTTGTTAATTGTTTCCCTTTGTAAAGATCACGGGATATGTTCCCTGCAGTTTCCGATATGTTTCATTCTGCCAGATAGAAAGCCCTTCAAACAGATCCGCCCGGTTCGCATATTTATTAGAAAAGAAGCAGTCCAGCATACTCATATTTAACGTCTTACCAAAACGGCGTGGACGTGTGATCAATGTTACAACATCCCGGTTTTCCCACCATTCTTTTATAAAATTGGTTTTATCTACAAAAAAGCAATCCTGCTCTCTCAGATCAGAAAAACCCTGTATTCCTATACTAATCACCTTTTTCATATGCTCACCTGCTCTCCTGTCATTATATATTTATTACATTATAACGATATTTCTCCGAGGTTACAAGGCAAATCAAGAGTCAAAATATGCAAATAACTACATGTTGTTATTAAAAAACTCAAACTTACAAAATAGCTGTAAAGTTGTACATACTACGTTTCCAAATTTGTGCAATTTATCCGACTTAAATGTTATAGTAAATCATTTAAGTTGCAGTATATTTGTTGTTTCTGCCGATTTTATCTTATGAATTGTTTTATATATGGTTATTTTGCACAAACCATGCTAACATTTATTCCAGGGTGAGCAAAACAAAAATATTTCGAAAAGGCAGAGCTTTTTCAAAGGAGGGTTTATGAGATTTAAAAAAATCTTTGCTGTCGTAATGGCAGCGGCGGTAACACTATCCACACTCAATGGTTTTCATGGTTTTTCTGCTCCAAAAACCGCAAAAGCAGCGAGCTTTGTTAATCTGAACCAGAGCCAGATCACATCTGCAATGGGAGCCGGCTGGAACCTTGGAAATCAGCTGGAAGCATCCCTGAACGGAACGCCAAATGAAACAAGCTGGGGTAATCCTACGATCAACGCCAATCTGATCAAGGCAGTTAAAAATGCCGGTTTTCGTTCCATCCGTATTCCGGTTTCCTATTTGGGCAAGATCGGCAGCAACTCCAGTTACACCATTGATTCTTCCTGGTTAAACAGGGTACAGCAGGTAGTTGATATGTGTATTGCCAATGACTTGTATGTTATTATCAATATGCATGGGGATGGCTATCATTCTGTCGATGGCGGCTGGCTTTTCTGTGACGGTTCCAACCAGACTGCGATCCGTGCCAAATACAAAGCCTGCTGGAAACAGATTGCCACACGTTTTCAGTCATATGACCAGCACCTGATCTTCGAATCCATGAATGAAGAATTTGATGGCACTTACGGAACTCCAAACAGAACATATTATGAAAATATCAATCAGCTCAATCAGATCTTTGTAGATACCGTACGCACTTCCGGCGGAAACAATGCGAAGCGCTGGTTAATGCTCCCGGGCTGGAACACTAACGTCAACTACACCGTAGGCGATTATGGTTTCCGGGTTCCTACCGACAACAACTGCACTGCCGGCGGAAAGCGCATCATGATCTCTGTTCATTATTATGATCCTTGGGGCTTCTGCGGAGAAGAAAGTACCACGGCAACCCAATGGGGAAGCAAGGCAAACAACAGCTCAAAGGTTGATTCCTGGGGCGATGAGTCTTATCTGAAATCCCAGTTTAACAGTCTGTATAACAAATTCTGCAGCCAGGGATATCCGGTCGTGATCGGAGAATACGGTGCCATTGACAAATCTGCTTTCGATTCAAACAACACGGCATGCCGTGCGGAATTTGCTTCCAAAGTCTGCACTTACGCAAAGAAATACGGCTGTATTCCAATCTGGTGGGACAACGGCGTAACCGGCACATACGGTTTCGGTTTATTTAACCGCAATACCGGTGCAGTTACACAGCCAAAGATCATCAATGCCATCACTGCCGTGTATCCTTCTTCAGGCAATAACTCCGATTCCACAGGCAGCATTGATACCGGCAAAACATATATGCTGAAAAACGTAAACAGCGGTCTGTATATGGATGTCTGCGGTGCAAAAGCGGTAAATGGTACAAATGTCATCCAGTACTCTGCTTCCAAAGCAAAAGCAAATAATACCTGGAAATTTGTTCCTGACGGAAAAGGATATTACTATATTTACTCCTGTCTGGGAGACGGCAGGACATTTCTTCTGGATGTTTCGTGCAACAGCAGTGCAAATGGGACAAACATCGGAATTTACAAAAATACCAACTGCAGTGCCCAGCTTTACAAGCTTGTAAAAAATTCTGACGGAAGCTATAGTATTTATACAAAGTCTTCCGGCTGTAAGAGTGTTGTCGAGATTGCTAATGCAAACCGCAGCAATAACGGCAATGTACAGCAATGGGTTTACAACGGACATAACTGTCAGAAATGGCAATTGATCGCACAATAAATTTATCAAATAACTCACAATCAACAGGGTTGTTGCCTTAACAGATGAAAATGTTCAGGCACAACCCTTTCTTGTTTAGCAAACCACAACTGATGAGAACGGCTTTCTATATATATGATATCCTCCAATAAAACCTGTCTCTTCCCTCCAACAAAAGGAAACTCCATTTTTACCCCATTCTTTCTTCTTTTCCGCAAAATGGCATCCATGCCAATGTCCAGAAATACGACATCATACGCTTTAAAATCCAAGCCCACATAACCACCTTTTATATCGTTTCATTTTCTTCTTTTTTCCAGCGAAGCTCACGCTCCCACTGGCGCAATCTGCGGGCTCCCTCCGGATTTTGTTTTTCCAGCCGCTGTTCCAGCTTTTCCCGGCGTCTCTGAAGCCTTTCCAATACCTCCGGATGTTCTCTGCCAATCTGCTCCCGGATATGATGACGTCGTTTTTCCAGCAAGCCGAGAATAATCCTGCGGTGATCCTGATCCGCCAGTTTTTCCGGCAGTTCATCCATATGAATCTCCATACGTCGTAAAAACTCATCCTCATCAATGGCTCCAATACCATGCCAGTATTTCAGGCTGCTCTCGATTCCCTGCTCCGCAATCTCTTCCCACTCCGGCATACTGTGAATGCTCTCCAACACCTGATGTACACGCTTTTCAATCTGGTCCACTGTCTCGTCACCAAAAGCCCAGGTAAACTCCTCCAGCGTATTTTCTGTTTCCGCGGGAATATTAAGCATATGTCCGTTTTTATGGACAGTATATCCATTGAGAACATATGGCTCCATGTATCCGCTGTCATGAAGTGCTGCCGTAATGGTCCGGCGTACATTTCCTTTTTCAATCAGATGTCCGATCCCAAGCTGTCTCATCTGCTCATTCACTGATGCCATATGCTCTGTCATATAAAAATGTATCCCCTGTTTTTCAAAACGGTCACACATCATTTCCAGCCTGTCTGCCGCAGTAATATCAATACTTGTCATCGCTCCGGCATCCACAATGACAACCTTTGTATCCTCTTTTATGCTGTTCTCAATATCCTCCTGAAAAGTCTTTACATTGGCAAAGAAAAGACTCTCACTAAAACGGTAGATTATCACATGCTCAATTTCATGGGCATAACGGTTCTTACTGCAGTCATAAAAGCCCTCTCTTCCCGGAATAACTCCCAGAAAAGCCCTTGGGGGATTCGTTGCTTTCAAGACCACTGCGATAAAGGAAAGAATAATTCCTATGATCACTCCATAAATCGTTCCCAGTAAAAGGACACCAAAAAAGGCAGCCATAAAAATGTAAAATTCGTTCCGGCTGACGCGGAACAACCTTTCTGCCAGATCAAATTCTACCACCTTCATAAGAGCAGATATCACAATGGCCGTGAGAACCGGCACCGGAAGATATCCAATAAATCCCGTACCAAACAACAGCAGTAATACCATAGTAAAACCTGCCACAATGGAAACCATCTGTGTTCTGCCGCCATACTGGTCATTCATGGACGTTCTGGAAATACTTCCATTGACCGGACAGCATCCAACAACTGCCGATGCAATATTTCCCACCGCACATGCCAATATTTCCTGATTATCTCTGATCTTATATCCGTTTCGAAATGCAAAATTATTCTCCGATAACAGCGTCTCCGCCATGATCACAACGGCAACCATCAGTCCGCGTCCTGCTGCCTGAGACAGATCTACTGACCGAAATTGCGGGCACTGAAAATGTGGCAGCCCCGGTTCCACAGCAGATAACAACTTTACCCCATACTGATCAATATGACCAAAAATGGTCAACAATACCCCCGCCGCCATAACCACGATCACCATAGGAAACTTTGGTGCCAGCTTCCTTGCCACAACGATCACTGCCAGAGAACAAATCCCCAGTACAACAGAAACCGGATTGATATGCGATGCCGCTTCGATAATGGAAACGATCAGCTCCGGCAGTTCTCCCGTCCCGGAGCTGCCTCCCAGTATTTTGGGAATCTGCATTAATATGATCGTTACCGCAATTCCGCTGATAAAACCTCCCATAACCGGAGTAGATATGTAGTCTACCATCTTTCCTGCTTTTAATAAGAAAAAGATCATGAGCCACACTCCGGCAAAAAATGCTGTCATTGGAATAAATGCCATGGCTTCAGGAGACTGTGCCTGCAAACCCAGTCCCGCAGCCGCCGCACCAATGATCGCTGCCGGTGCCGCATCTACTCCGAAGATAAACTGGGATGACGTGGTAAACATAGCAAAAAATAAAATAGGCAGTACAGACCCATACAGTCCATAGACAGGCGGAAGTCCTGAGACCTCCGCATATCCCATGGATATCGGGATTGATACTGCCGCTATGATAATACCTGCCAGAATATCCTTTGGCAGATAATTTAATTTATAATTTTTCATTGTCTGGAAAATCTTCATATTCATCGTTTTACTCCACATAATATACATAATCATCCTTGCGTGGTGCTGCTTCCGGCTCATCTCCATTCACATATCCAAGAACACAATGGCCTATGCCCTCGTAATCTCCCGTAATTCCCAAAGACTTCAAAAGTGCTTTTCCCTCTTCACTTTCAAATTCCTCCTTCGCACGATGAATCCAGCAGCTTCCAAGCCCTGCATCTTTGGCTGCCAGCATCAGATTTCCCATAACAAGACTACCATCATACACATGGGTTGGCATTGCCTTATCTGCCAGTACGATCAGTACAACCGGTGCTCCATAAAAAGGATCCGTCCCCTCAGCCGCTCCCATAATCTCCGCATTCATACGGGAAAGCTTATCCCTCACTTCTTTATTTAATACCGCTACAATGATCGGTGACTGCCTGCCCATTCCTGTGGCTGCATATGTTCCGGCTTCGATCACACGGTCAATCAACTCTCTCTCCGGCATTTTATCCTGAAATTTGCGAATACTTCTTCTTGTACGGATTGTTTTCATTGTTTCACTCATATGAAATGTCCTCTCTTTCTTATTTTTATAGTTTTCTATCTTTTTAATTTCTATTTTCTGTCACAGACAGCAATACACCCGCCCACTGATTTCTTCAATGATCTTCTCTCAGGCAGCACTGCCTCGCCGGCTATGACATTCTCCATCACATATCTGCTGGAATTCCCGGAGCTTCTGCTTTGCCTGCGGACTCAGATTCTTTGGCACCTTTACCTGTACTGTCACATACTCATCTCCATGAACGGAAGAATCCTTCATGGACACAATGCCTTTTCCACGAAGCCGGATCTTGCTTCCCGCCTGGGTTCCCTCCGGAATACGGCACATCACTCTGCCACTTAGCGTATCCACCGGTGCCTCGCCGCCAAAAACTGCCGTTGTAAAAGGAACCTCAATCTGAGTATATATATCCATTCCCTTTCTGTCAAATCCCGGCTTAGGCTGTACATGCACCTTTAAAAACAGATCGCCGGCCGGACCACCTCCATATCCCGGCTGTCCCTTGCCACGAAGACGTACACGCATTCCATCGTTTACTCCGGCAGGAATGTGTACCTGCAGGGATGTTCTCTGTCCGGAACCGTCCTGCGAAACCAGATGGATCGTTTTGTCACAGCCAAAGGCCGCCTCTTCAAAGGTAATGTCTGTCTGTGCCTCCAGATCTTCTCCTTTCGTCGTTCCGGTACCCTGTCCAAATCCTCCAAAGCCATTTCCTGTGCCTTGACGGAAACCACTGCCAAAACCATAATGGCTCTGCCCGCGAGAGCTCTCTCCGTGGGATCTTCCATGAAACATACCACCAAAAATATCATCAAAGATATCATCCATATCGCCACCCTCAAAATGATATTCCCGGTAGCCACCTGTCCCAAAATCAGGACCGCCATAACTCTGATAAAAATGTCCGTTTCCTGTAGAACCTGTTCCTCCTTCTTCAAACGCTGCAAAACCATACTGGTCATAAAGCTTTTTCTTTTCTGCATCACTGAGTACATTATATGCTTCGGTTACTTCTTTAAAATTCTTCTCTGCTTCTTTATCCCCCGGATTTACGTCCGGATGATATTTTTTGGCAAGCTTACGGTATGCTTTTTTGATCTCCTTCTCATCCGCTCCTTTCCGGATACCAAGGACATCGTAATAATCTCGTTTCTTCATGATCCTCACCTCCGAATAAAATGAAACTGTCCATTTTCCCTTCACTTACTACCGGGAAAACGGAAGCTTTGAAAATATACAGAAAAGAGGCATACGAACCGGTTCGCATCCCTCCAAGGCTGTTAATAGGGTGATAAACCATCCAATATATCAACCCTGCTGTATTGCATTTTTACTTTCGATTATGTTATACCACTTATTTTAGCACTCGTCAAGTCGATTGGCTAATAATTTGCATTTCTGAGATTATTCCATTAACAGAAATTCTGCCAGATGAATAATCTTAATTCCATTTTCATTTCCTGTGTCCATCTTATTTAGCGTAACGACATACTTCGGATAATGATCTCTGATCTCCATAAGATTTGCTATTTCGCGGTCTGAATTTACCGGAAGCTGTACGCATACCTGTACATATATCTTTTCATCCCTGCGCTCTGCCACAAAGTCTATTTCTTTCGTTCCATTTTTTCCTATAAATACATCATATCCACGCCGTTTTAGTTCCAGAAAAACGATATTTTCCATTGTACTGTCCAGCATTTTTCTGTTATATCCAAGTAAAGCATAACGTAGGGAAATGTCTGCGAGGTAATACTTTTCCTGCGTCTTTAAGACACTTTTTCCCTGAAGATCATAACGTGCACAGGGAAAAATAATAAATGCCTGTTGAAGCCAGCGTAAATAATTATAAACACTTTCTACCGAAACACTTCTATGCTCATTTTTCAAAAAATTTGAAATTGAATTGGCTGAAAAAGTTTTTCCTGTATTTTCAATAATATATTTCACAACACGATCAAATAATTCCTGTTTTTTTATCTGATGCCTTTTAACAATGTCCCGGGATACGACGGTATGATAAATCCCATTCACGATCTGATATGCTGATGTTTCCTCATATTCACCAAGTGCAATGATCGGAAAGCCTCCGAATCGAATATATTCTTCCAACAGTTCCGTCTGCGACATCGCACTTTCTTTCTTAAATTCCAGATATTCTCTAAAAGATAATGTAAACACAGGAATTTCAACAAAACGTCCCGTTAAATAAGTGGAAATTTCGCTGGACATTAATTTTGAATTTGATCCGGTTACATAAATATCCGCTTTGCCATTCTCCAATATACTGTTCACTGCCTTTTCCCAATTATGCACCTCTTGTATTTCATCCAAAAGCAAGTAGCAATGCTCTTTCTCCCCTATTGCTTCGATCAGCTCCTGATACATCTGCTGCGCCGTTATATCCTCCGGAATATCCATTTCCGTATACCGTTTCTCAATGATATCTTCTCCGGATACTCCTCTGCGGATCAATTCTTCCTTGACCATTCGGAAAATGGTTGATTTACCACAACGTCGAACACCTGTCAATATCTTTACGACCGGCTTATCAATAAAGGGTTCTACTGCTTTTATATAATCATTTCTTATAATCATAATAACCAGACCTTTCCTAATATAATCTGCCGTCTTCAAACGGCAACAGAACATTCCTATGATCTCTTCCCTTATAAATTATACCAAAAAACATTAAATATATAAATAGTTTTTTGGTTTCAACCTTAAAAACAACCGGCTTATCTGTAATAAAACGAAAGGACGAAAAAGCCATGAAATTTATATATGGCTCTTGACAACCCTATGGAGTATGCCAGGTTAGTTTTGACAGGTGAGATGCAGGATTGGACGGATGCGGGATCTTCAAAAAATATAAGTGGAATGCGAGAATTGTGCATGGTACAATGGGAAGTGAAAAATTTGAAGTTGACGGAGGAAAATGCATGAGTGATTTGTATGTTTCAGATTTAGATGGGACATTATTGAGAAGTAACGAAGTAACCTCTAAATACACAAATCAAGTAATCAATTCATTGGTTAAAGAAGGAATGATTTTTTCCTATGCTACGGCACGTTCTTTAGTTACAGCTAAAAAAGTGACTGAAGGAATAAATGCAAAAATTCCGTTGATTGTATATAACGGAGCATTTGTGATTGATAATATTACGGAAAAAATATTAATTGCTAATTATTTTGATGATTCAGTACATTCCGTGCTAGAAGATTTGTTTAGCAATAACGTGTATCCCATTGTTTACGCATACATTAATGGGGTGGAAAAATTTTCGTTTGTGCGAAAAATGTGTACAGAGGGGATGAATATGTTCCTCGAAAGCCGTAAAGGCGATGTTCGAACAAATGAGGTGAATTCATTGTCTGAGTTGAAAGAGGGTGATATTTTTTATATTACCTGTATTGATGAGCCAAAAAAACTTATGCCTTTGTATGGTAAATATAAAGATAAATATCATTGTGTATATCAGACGGATGTTTATACAAATGAACAATGGTTAGAAATTATGCCGTTAGAGGCATCAAAATCAAATGCTATAAGGCAATTACAAAGCATGTTGAATTGCGAAAAACTAATTGTGTTTGGTGATGGAAAAAATGATATAGACATGTTTCAAATGGCTGATAAAAGTTATGCTGTTGCAAATGCACACGATGAATTAAAACAATATGCAACAGAGGTGATTTTGTCAAATAACGAAGATGGTGTTGCCAGATGGCTTGAAGCAAACTATAAACAATAATTACATTTCCGAATTAAGTGATTATGATACAATTTATAGAAAATAGTGTTTTATGAATCTGACAAATCGAAATTTAAGGAGATGAGTATATTATGATTAAAAGAGTAGAGGAACAAGATATTGCTGGATGTGTAAAAGTAATAAAAGAAAGTTTTTCCACGGTTGCAAAAGAGTTCGGTTTTACTGTTGAAAATGCGCCAGGATTTACAGCATTTGCAACAACAGAAGATAGATTAAAGTATCATTTGTTTGAAGAGCATAGACCTATGTATGCTTTTTATGTCAAAGAGGATATTGTGGGATATTATTCTCTATTTGTGCAAGATAATAACGAGTGCGAATTAAATAATTTATCTGTAATACCTGCATATAGACATCAAGGAATTGGAGAGGAACTTTTAAAACATGCTTTTAAGATTGCGAAAGAATTAAATTGTAATAAGATTAACATTAGTATCGTTGAGGAAAATAATATATTAAGAAAATGGTATGAGTCGTTTTATTTTGTACATATAGGTACACAAAAATTTGATTTCTTCCCATTTACATGTGGGTATATGGAAAGGAATTTACAATATTAAAATTGAAATTTCATGAGTATGCTTGCAGATATTGAAGATGACATAGCCAGCACTTATGTGATGGAACATGAAACAGAGTTTATTGAAAAGGTCCGCAGTACTATAGAAGTTCAACAGGAGAGCGAAGCTAAGTCACTGAAAAATCGTCTTTCCAGAGAGCAGAAACGCCATAAACGTGCTTGATCCGTAGAAAAGAGCGTGAACAGGTGGAACAAGAGGCAAAAGAAAAAGAGTTATCTGAGGCAGTCGGCCAGACTGTCCCCAAATAACCCTCAGATGATGAAACTTGTCTCTCTTTAAGGTCACGCTTTCTTCTGAATCCATACACGCATCCCGGTAAGCACTGCCAGCAGGATCGCCACACTCAACAAAAGTACGACCCACCAGATCCGGATAAATGCCGCCAGGATATAGCCCACAACACAAACGGCCGCCACCACTGCCGCATAGGGAAGCTGTGTCGATACATGATTCATATGATTACACTGTGCTCCCGCCGAGGACATGACCGTTGTGTCCGAAATCGGGGACACATGATCACCACACACCGCTCCGGCCAAAACTGCAGACACGGAAATGATCATCATTTCCATATGTCCCTGCTCCGGAAACATAGCAATCACAATCGGTACAAGAATCGCAAAGGTTCCCCAGCTTGTCCCTGTAGAAAATGCCAGAAAGATCGCTATCACAAAAACGATCATCGGAATAAACAGGCTGGCGGATGCATTCTGTCCTACAACACCCTTAACGAATGTACTGATCTCCAAATGATCGCCAATCCCCTTCAATGCCCATGCAAAGGTCAGGATCGCCATTGCCGGAACCATCAGACGAAAGCCCTCTACAAAACTGTCCATAAAGTCCTGAAATGTCAGTACCTTTCGTGGCAGATACCAGATCATACAGAATAATATCGTGACAAGTCCCGCAAAGATCAGACTCCTCTCGGAATCACAGCCGGAAAATGCAGCAACAACATTGGTCGCTCCCCCTAAAAAGCCGGTATAGATCATGGCTCCGATCGCAGATACGATCAACAATAAAACCGGCAGGATCAGATCCGCCACGCGCCCCTTTTCATTGACCTTTTCCTGCTTTTCCTCTTTGATATTCTCCGATCCGGAGGTAAAAAGATCTCCCCGTTCTGCATTGATCTCATGCTTTTTCATCAGACCAAAATCAAAGCCGGTCAGGATCAGGTATAAGACCATGATCAAGGTCAGAATGGCATATAAATTATACGGAATCGTCCGCAGAAATAAACTGAATCCGGTCAGGGAGGATCCCTTCGGCACATAGGAATTTACTGCCGCTGCCCAGCTTGAGATCGGTGCAATAATGCAGACTGGTGCTGCCGTGGCATCAATGATATATGCAAGCTTTGCCCTGGATACCTTATAGCGGTCTGTCACCGGCCGCATCACCGAGCCTACGGTCAGACAATTAAAATAATCATCCACAAAGATCAGTACACCCAGTCCCATGGTCGATAATAATGCAATTTTTTTATTTTTAATCTTGGAAATCGCCCACTTTCCATAGGCGGCAGAACCGCCGGAACGGGACATCAGCACAACCACCATTCCAAGCATAACCATAAAAAATAAAATATTAATGTTCATGCTATCCTTAATGGTGTCAAAGATCACGGTAAATGCCGTCCATGGATGAAACTGTGCATACATAAAGGAACCTACTACGATCCCAACAAACAGCGAACTGTAAACCTCTTTTGTGATCAATGCAAGTACAATCGCCAAAATTGGCGGCAGCAATGACCAAATTGTTCCTATAAACATAATCTTACTCTCCCTTCACCGGAATAACCTCTCCAAAATCATAATCCACATAATCCTCCGGAGTAAACCGGTGATAGATCACATGACGGCCCTCAAAGGTAATGCAATAGCGGTAATCATTTGGTTTATTGTCCCGAAAATAGAACAGATAATCAAAATCATCCCCTGCATAACTGCCCTCAAACACCTGATCCGAATACTGTGCAAAAAGCGTTTCCACATCCTTCAGAGTACAGCCGTGACAGGCGATCGTCTCTATAAATTTCACCAGGAAATCATCCTCTTCCTGATGCTCATGGACATACTCCACTCCCTCCGGTGGAATCTGGATGCAAAATCTTTCTTTTTGGGAAGATGCTGTAATCCCGCCAAAATGCGCTCTTGTGGCCTCTGAAAACTCCTTCATCCTCTCCAACATTTCCTCTTCCGTACAATCTACCTCCAGCAGATGATTCAGAGAGGATAACGGATAATACAGACGCAAAAGCTCCTTACGATAACCAAGCTTCACCTGCTCCTCCAGGATCAGGTCTCTCAGATTTTTTTCTAACTTTTCAATATTCATAATCGGATATCATCCCTTCTATTCTTGAACCGGCAACGGACCTGCCAGCTCCTTCACAACCTCTCCGGCAATGATCAGTCCCGCTACAGATGGAACAAATGCCACACTACCCGGAATATCGCGGCGCTCTGTGCATTTGTGCTTTGCTCCCGGCGGACAGATACAATTTGTCCTGCAGCTGATACTCATATCCTCCAAAGGACGAATCGACTTCTCAGTAGAGAAAACCACCTTCAGATCCTTGACATTTCTTTTGCGAAGCTCCCGGCGCATGACTCTCGCCAGAGGACAGATTGTCGTATCGTAAATATCTGCCACCTGAAACTTCGTCGGATCCAGCTTATTTCCTGCTCCCATGCTGCTGATCACCGGCACACCTGCTTCTTTCGCCCGCATAATGATGTCCAGCTTGGCAGTCACAGTATCCACCGCATCCACCACATAAGAATACCCGGAAAAGTCAAATTCGTCTGCATTTTCCGGCAGATAAAAGCACTGCCTGACTTCCACCTGTGCCTGTGGGTTAATATCAAGAATACGGTCACGCATCACATCTGTTTTATATTTTCCAACGGTGCTGCGGGTCGCAATGATCTGACGGTTGAGATTGGTCAGACATACCTTATCATCATCAACAAGTACAAAAGAACCCACACCGCTTCTGACAAGTGCCTCCACGACATAACCGCCGACACCGCCAATACCAAAAACTGCCACCTTTGCCGATGCCAGCCGGTCAATTCCTTCCTTTCCCAATAAAAGCTGTGTTCTGGAAAACTGATTTAACATACTAATAACCATGCCTTTCTAATAGTCCTACTTAGTGTACCACAATCATTGATATTATGATATCCCTTTTCTCCTGTTTTTAATGTATGGATCATAGCCCTCCAATACATCCGGCAGCCTTATGAAATATTCTCCGTTGATTTCCGGCTTTTTCTTTTTTACTGAATATTATCATTATCGTTCACCGTATAGATACTCAATCTTCCCTTTTTTCTTTGTTCTAATTGTCCGGAACCGCATAATTCCTTGAGAAGCCGAAACGCCTTTGTCGAACCTGCTCCAAGAAGCTTTTCCGCCTCTTTTCTGGTGATCACTTTATTCTTTCTGACATAATCAAGAAGCTGCTGCTTTTCATTCGGAACAGACATCATATAATTTACAGGAACCTCCCGAACCACAAAAGGAAGCTCTTCTATTTCTTCATTTCGATTAGGTAACGTCACCCTGAAAACGCCTTTGGCTGTTTCAAACTTCGGCTGCTCTTTCCTGTTTTTATATGCTCTTTGAATCCTCCCGATGCCGGTTCCATAACTCTCAATCAATTTCATACGATAGAATACTGCCGCCAGACCCGGATTTCTCGACTGGGAAACTCCAAGAAAAATGGAATTGATCTCCAGTCCCGGAACCAGACCTCCCAAAGAAACAAATTCCATCCGGTCCTCATAAATATTGATCAGATTACTTCCACTAAAGGAATAGTCTCTGTGAACGATACTGTTAAGCAGGGCCTCCCGGATAGCCTCCTCCGGATAGTCCCTGGTATCGGTCCGTTCTAACCCGGAAAAGCTCGCTTTTGTTTTATTGGCCATATCAACATATTGGTAAACATCCTCCAACTGCTTTAGAAGAGACCCCGAAAACTCTTTGCGATCCCGGAAAATCTCTTTGTCTTTTCCCTGAAATAATGCTATTTTAGTCGTCACCTCACACTGATCAGACAACAACAAAGCCAGATTGGTATACAATCCGTCCTCCCCGATCAATTTCAGTGTCCGCATCTGGGCATCTCCGATTTCAAACCCTCTCAGCTCCATTTCCCGGTAGAATTCCCGAAAGGTCAGCTCCTGTGTCATACTCCGGCACAACTCAAAGGATCTTCCGCTGTTCTGAAGAAGCATCTCCCGGATTCCTTCCTCCGTCATAGGCTGTGAAGAACTGCCCTTTCTAACATATACACCTCCGGGCTTCAATCCCTTTTCCCTCAAATAATACGGACGATTTGTCCCGGTTGTGATCTGAATTTCGATCACATTTCTGCCCTCGATAGCAACACTGTCCACCCTGACAAAAGGCATAACATCCGGTGCAATTGCATCTTTCAGGGAATTCACAATGCGAAGCATAACCTCATCCGGATCATCTACCCCCTTGACAGCACCATCATTGCATATCCCAACAAAAACAGTGCCTCCCTCAGCATTTGCAAATGCAATTACTTCTTTTTTTATATCTGAAACATATTCCTGCTTATATTCTGTATTTAACTTTTCACCTGACATCTCGCCCATTCTTTCTCTCCTTTCTCACTTTTTATCATTATAAGAAAGAAAGAAAAGAAAGTCAATGAACATTTTCTATGTTACATACTATCTCCGGATATACCTCTCCGCCTCTGTCGCTGCATTGGCCCCATCTGCTGCCGCCGTGATCACCTGACGAAGCGCCTTGGTCCGCACATCTCCGGCCACAAAAAGTCCCTGGGCCGAGGTGATCCCCTGCTCTCCTGCTGCCACATAACCATACTCGTCAAGTTCTGCAACGCCTTGAAGCAGTCCTGTTACCGGCTCCATTCCTACTGCCGCAAAGACACCGGCCACTTCCATTCTGCGGCCATCCTCCAGCACCAGAGCCTCTACCCGCTGTTCTCCCTGAATCTCCTGTACTCTCGCATTCGTCAGAATCTCAATATTTTCTGCATCCTTTACCTTCTGCACCGTCCCCGCATTTCCGCGAAACTCGTCACGGCGGTGGATCAGATAAACCTTCTCACAGATCTGTGACAGATAAAGAGCATCATCCAGTGCCGTATCACCACCGCCGATCACTGCCGTGGTTTTTCCCTGAAAAAATGCACCATCACAGGTAGCACAGTAGGACACACCTCTGCCGGAAAGCTTGTCCTCTCCCGGTACGTTTAAATGGCGATGGGATGCTCCTGCCGCATAGATCACGGTCTTTGTCTCCAAAACATCCCCGCCTGCCAGAAGCACCTTCCAATAACCATCGGACTGCTCCAGCTTCGTGACCTCTTCCTCCAGAAAAGCCGTCCCCAGATTCTCAGCATGCTCCCGGAATTTTTCTCCCAGAGAATATCCTTCCATCCCCGGAATGCCCAGATAATTATCCACCTGACCACTCTCCGCGATCTGCCCTGTTCCACAATATTCCTTTTCGATCACAAGAATATCCAGACCGGCACGTCTGCCATAAACTGCAGCCGACAATCCCGCCGGACCGCTTCCTATAATTATAATATCTTTCATATCCGTTTTCCTTTCCCGTTGTTCTCTTCTCAAAACCAAAGATACCGATAATGCCTTATCCTGTATCGCCAAGAAACATTATCGGTATTATTTTTATTATTTAGATTACATAAAATCCGGCTTCTTCCGTCTGCTCTTCTTCCCAGTCCAAGAGATCCTGCAGTGTAATATTATCAACAATATCATTGACCGCTTTTCCCATTTTGTCCCAGACACGGTTGATCACAGAAGCCTTTTCCATTTCGTTGGAGGTGTCCGAAGAAAGGGACATTAAATCCCCCTCCGTCTGCCGCAGGATCATTCCCACCGTGTATTCCTCCGGTGTTTTTTTCAGCAGATAACCACCCTGAGGTCCACGGACGCTCTTAACAAAGCCAGCTTTGTTGAGCACGGAAATAATCTGCTCCAGATATTTTTCTGAAATCTGCTGACGTTTTGCGGTTTCTTTTAACGGCACCGGCACGCCGCGATTATGATTCGCCAGATCCAGCATCAGGATCAAAGCATATCTTCCTCTGGTAGAAATCTTCATATGGAACTCCTCTTCTAACTGCTAAAACTACGGTTGACACTAATAATATGCGAAGCAACTTCTAATGCGAACACGCAAGTGTTCACTATACCCTGATGCCACGGATTGCTCCATTGCATCATATCATCCAGAAATTATCAGTGCATATAATTCTACGGTATGTCTCAAATTTGGACCACTTGTTAAAGAACTCTAAATGGTTCTCCTTGTCCAGATTCTTGTACTCATATAAATAATTATCCAGATCCGCCTTAACTCGGATACGGAGTGCAAAACCTCTCTCATCCAGTACCGGAAGTCCTGTGTACTGATAATCGGACAGTGGAATGATATCCTCGATAACACGGTTACGGATCAGAATAACGGCATCGCTGTCTGCTGCAAGAATATCAAAATAATCCGGATACTTGAAGCTGTCGCCCTCGATTGGTACCGTATCTCCTACATGGTATGTCTTATCCTGTGTATTCACCTTGGACAAGAATGCGTTTTCAAGATTGAAATAGAACTCCTCGAAGATATAACCGCCTGTCTTGATATCATCCTTCTGGAAGTAAGGAACCTCACCGTCCTCGGAAACATCCTCTACCACACCGCATGCGGAAGTTGCATGGCTGATACGGTCGATCAGGATCAGCTCACCCAGTGTCTTGTTGGTCTTAAACTTATCAACCACCAGCTTCTCAGAGAATTCCAGATGGCATACGGCAATCTCATTTTTCTCTACATGGTCTGCCGGAATATGCTCGCCACTGTTGACATCAATCTTATACTCAATGCTTTTTAAGATACCCGGAATCTTTTTGGTTCCAAGCTTGACAAGATACTCCTTGCCCAGAGATAACGGCTCGTCGTCCATCCAGAGAAGCGTTGTTGTAACATTTTTGGTGTATGGCAGATCCTCGTCATTGGTAAGCACACAGCCACGGCTTACATCCACCTCACGGTCAAGCTGGATCGTTACCGCCTGTCCTGCCTCTGCCTCCTGCACCTCGGTATCTCCGTTCAGGATTGACTTAATGGTTGCCTTCTCATCGCTCGGCAGTGTTGTGATGGTCTCTCCCACCTTAATCTTACCGCTCTCAATCTGTCCCTGGAATCCACGGAACTCATGATTCGGACGGCATACACGCTGTACCGGCATATAAAATACGGAAGAATTCTCCTGCTCTGAAATATCCACTGTTTCAAGATAATTTAAAAGTGTTCCACCCTGATACCAAGGCATATTGTCTGACTCTACCGTAACATTGTCACCCTCTGTCGCGCTGACCGGAATAATCTTCACACTGTAAAGACCGAGGCTTTCTGCCAGCTCCTTAATATCCTTTTCAATGGCTTTAAAACGCTCCTCGCTGTAATCTACTAAATCCATCTTATTAACTGCAAAGACGAAATAGCGGATACCCATCAGGGCACAGATTCTTGCGTGGCGTCTGGTCTGTACCAGTACCCCCTGCTTTGCGTCTACCATTACAACTGCAAGCTGTGCAAAGGAAGCACCAACTGCCATGTTTCTTGTATACTCCTCATGACCCGGTGTATCTGCCACGATAAAGCTGCGATGATCCGTGGTAAAGTAACGATATGCCACATCAATGGTAATACCCTGCTCACGCTCTGCCATCAGTCCATCCAAAAGCAGTGAATAGTCAATCTCACCGCCACGGGAACCAACCTTACTATCCAGGATCAATGCCTTCTCCTGATCTGCATACAGCAGCTTGGAATCATATAAAATATGTCCGATCAAGGTTGATTTTCCGTCATCTACACTTCCACAGGTTATAAATTTTAATAATCCATTCATCCTAGAAATACCCCTCTCTCTTTCTTTTTTCCATACTTGCAGCACCGCCGTCCTTGTCAATGACACGGCTGGTTCTCTCAGATTCTACGGAGCTTAAGGTCTCCTCTATGATCTCATCCAGTGTGGTTGCATCAGACTCGATACCACCGGAAAGCGGATAGCATCCCAGTGTACGGAAACGAACCATTTTCATCTCCGGCTTCTCGCCCGGCTCCAGACGCATACGGTCATCATCCACCATGATAATATTGCCGTCACGGTAAACAACCGGTCTCTCTGCTGCAAAATAAAGTGGTACGATCGGGATATTTTCCCGTTTAATGTACTGCCAGATATCCTTCTCAGTCCAGTTGGAAATCGGGAATACACGAATGCTTTCGCCCTTGTTGATCTCTGTATTGTATAATTTCCACATTTCCGGACGCTGATTCTTCGGATCCCACGCATGGGACTCATTACGGAAGGAGAAGATCCTCTCCTTGGCACGGCTCTTTTCCTCATCACGGCGGCCGCCACCAAATGCTGCGGTAAAACCATATTTGTTAAGTGCCTGCTTTAATGCCTGGGTCTTCATAATATCGGTATAAGCAGCACCGTGGTCAAACGGGTTGATTCCCTGCTTTACCCCCTCTTCATTGATATATTCCAGCATTTCAATGCCCAGCTCTTTTGCCATTTTATCGCGGAACTCGATCATCTCACGGAATTTCCAGGTCGTATTGACATGGAGAAAAGGAAATGGCGGTTTCTCCGGGTAAAATGCTTTCATTGCCAAATGAAGCATTACTGAGCTGTCCTTACCGATCGAATATAACATAACCGGCTTCTCACACTCTGCGGCAACCTCTCTGATTATGTAGATTGCCTCTGCCTCTAATTCATCCAAATGTGTTAATCCACTCATAGTCGTCTCCATCCTTTTCTAATATTTGTTGGAACTGCGCCGGTCCACGTCGATCGTAACCTCGCGTCCGTTGCTTTTATGAATATTCCAATGTAATATCTGTCCGTCTTTTGTCACAGTCATAACGCTTCCATTGCCGCCAATATCTGCTCCCAGGAAAAATCCTATGGCCCCAACGGGACATTCCTTCACACAGGAAGCACATCCCCAGCAGTCTCTGGGATACCGCATGACTGCCTTTCCCTGCTCCTTCTCGATCAGAGTACCGGGACAAACCTCCATACATTGTCCGCATCCCACACATTTCTGCTGATTAATTTGTATGCTCATAGGATCCCTCCTTTACAATGTCTCTTAAGATGATCTGAAGCTTTCCATCTACCAGACGGGAATTGACATATTTAAAATAATTCTCGTCTGTTTCCGGATAATCCAGATTTTCATTGAAGGAATGCCATCTTGTCTCCTTACGTCCTCTCAAATGAGCGATCAGACTCTTGCAGACGATCAGACGCTCCTTTAATTCATAAACAAACAGAAGCTCATGCATATTTTCTGCCGCTAGCTGATCCGCCAGTGCGATCAACTGGTCGATCTTCTCATCCGCAAGCTTCAACTGCTTCTCGTTATATTGATAATGGGTTGAAATGCCGCCGGCATATTCATCCATCACCTTCTGCATCGCTTCCTCCAGCTCCTCTGCGGTAAAGGAAGATTTATGTTCACTCAGGATATGCCGGTAAGCATCAATCTCCTGTCCTGCCTCTGCCTCAATGTATTTCTTTATCTTTTCCTGAGAAGATCCTGCTTTTTTCGCCAAATCATTCTCAAACGAACCTGCTTTTCCATCGGAAACCTTTGCATTTCCGATAAGCTGTGCTTCAATTGCCTTTGCCGCAAGTTCTCCCTCCGCCAGTGCTCCGGTCACATATTTCTGCGGACAGCCTCCTGCCACATCTCCTGCAGCATAAAGACCATGGATCGTTGTCTCCCGGTTGGTATCCACCCAGTAACCACTGGCGGTATGACCTCCCACAATATAAGGCTCCGTTCCCTCAATCTCCACATCCTGCTCTCCCGGAAGCTCTCCGGTTTCAATCCATTTCAATGTCTGGCTTGGTGCCATATTCAGATAGGCTTTCAGGAGATTCTCTTCCTGTTCCTTATCAATTCCGCTTGTTTGCAGATAACATGGACCATTTCCCTGCTGATTTTCCTTGACCGTGCCATAGACACGCTCGCTGGTGGTAAGTCCGTATTTATCCTCATAGACAAAGCCTCTGGAATTAACCTGCCTGGCTCCGACACCCTGTGCAATGGTTCCGGTTGGGGCAATGGTATCCTTACATCTCAGTGCGATAAAGCGCATCTCAAAGGATGTCATCTCGGCTCCCGCCTGAATCCCCATTGCATATCCGGCTCCTGTATTAAACGGCGGATACCACATTTTATGTCTGGAAAAGCCCGGATTATTTGGCTTGTAAAGTCCTGCAGCACCTCCCGTTGCTACCAGAACAGCCTTTGCTTCGATCACATAGGCCTCCTCATCCTCCAGAGAAAATCCTACGGCACCGTAAACAGCTCCGCCCTTTGTCAGAAGCTTTGTGATATTCACCCGGTTTAAAATGGATACGTTTTCCTGTGCTTGCACCGCTTTGGCAAGGATCGGCTTGAAGTTTTCGCCATTGATCTTGATATTGCGGTTTCCTCTGGTAACATATTCTCCATTTTCATCCTTGAGGATGACAAGGCCAAGCTGCTCCATATCTGCCGTCACTTCATTGAAATGCTCTGCCGCTGTCAATAAAAGATCTTCTCTGACAATGCCGGCAGCATCCTTTTTGGCATAATCCACATAATCCTGCGGTACATGACCTTTTGTGATATAGGCATTGATAGCATTGACCCCCGCTGCCAGACAGCCGCTGCGCTTAATATGTGCTTTCTCCGCGATCACAATAGACAGCTCCGTATCCCGGCTCAGTGTCAGCGCTGCATAACAGCCTGCTGTACCTCCCCCGATGATCAGCACGTCTGTCGTAATCCGGCGTACCTCGAAATCTTTACTCATGGAACCATCCTTTCTGTGTCGTGTTTATATATACTGTATCTCGTATATCGTAACGTTTTTCTCCGGATCAATGCCAAATGCTTTTAATACCGGATGATCTGCCTCCTGCAGAGACAGGATCAGATATTCCATCGTTGAATCATAAGCCAGCCGTTTGTCCTCCTCCGAAGGACGGGATGGCGACTCCGGATGGGAATGAAAGTTGCCGATCAGCTTCTTTCCTTTGGCTCTCGCATCCTTCACAGCTGCAAGCTGTTCCTTGGGATCCATGGAAAAATGTTCATTGCTTGCATCAATATTGGTCAAAAGATATACATCTGTGATCGTCTTGATCTCTCCGTCAATATCTCCTGCCAAAAGACCACAGGACTCGTTCGGAAGTCCTGCCCGGCAGTGTGCCAGGATCTTCTCATAATCTTCCTTTTTCATTTTCAGCGTGATCGCCATATTTTCACCTTGCTTTCCTAATTCTTGTTTTACACTATTCACCGGTGTTTCCTTCTTCAGACCACAGCCCGCTGCTATCGCAGCTTCCATCTGTGCTTCGCACATCCTCCGGCTGAGGTTGAAGGGCGGAAACAGCCTTACCGGCTTACATAAAATAAGTTTCCTGCTTTCTGCAAGCAAGCTTGCAAAGCAGTCTACTTATTTTATGCACCGGTGAATAGTTTTACTTAAGGTCACACTCTGCCTGCTCATAATCGATCAGCTCTGTGATGGTTGGCTCATCACCGCATACCGCACAGTGATCATCCTTCGGAAGCTTAATGGTATGGAATTCCATCTTTAACGCATCATAGGTCAGAAGCTTTCCTGTGAGAAGATCTCCCTTGCCAATAATATATTTGATGGCCTCCATCGCCTGCAGGCTTCCGATCACGCCGCCCATAGCACCGATGACACCAGCCTGTTTACAGGTTGGAACGGCATCCTTTGGCGGTGGATTCTTGAATACACAACGGTAACATGGTCCTTCTCCCGGTACATAGGTCATAAGCTGGCCCTTGAAGCGGATGATACCGGCATGGGAAAATGGCTTCTCTGCCATAACACAGGCATCATTGATCAAAAACTTTGCCGGAAAGTTATCGGTACCGTCAATAATGAAATCATAGTCCTTAATGAGATCCATAATATTGCTGGAATCTACGAAAGTGCGGTATGTCTTTACGGTTACATCCGGGTTGATTGCTTCCATAGTCTCCGCTGCGGATTTTACTTTTGCTTTACCCACATCATTAGTCGTATGAATGACCTGTCTCTGCAGGTTGGAAAGATCTACCTCATCCGCATCCACAATACCGATAGTTCCTACTCCTGCTGCTGCCAGATAAAGTGCTGCCGGAGCACCAAGTCCACCGGCACCGATGATCAAAACGCTGGCATTCAGCAGCTTTTTCTGTCCCTTCACTCCCACTTCCTGGAGAATGATATGACGGGAATATCTCTCAAGCTGTTCGTTTGTAAAAGCCATTATCTTGCTCCTCCTCCCATGAAGTAAAGAAATTCTACAGCATCTCCGTCCTTCAGGACAGTCTCGCCAAACTTCTCTCTGTCTACGAAATCATCATTGATCGTTACCGTAACATACAATGGATTCTCTACATTTTCCTTCTCAATGAGCGTCTCTACTGTTACGCCCTCTTCATACTCCTTTTTGTTTCCTGCGATTGTGATTGTCATAATGATAACCTTTACCCTTTCCTGTATCCGGCTTAACCTGCAGACACATTGACTTTTTATTTTTATGTGTCCTGTTTTACGGACACTGTTTTGCATTTTCAGATATCTGTTACAAGCTTTGTGATCTCTTCTCTCTTTGCCACTCCGGTGAGTCTCCACTGCTGCTCTCCGTGAATGAAATAGATCAGTGTTGGTGCTGACATTACATCATACTTACCGGCAAGACCCTGCTCATAATTCACATTGACTTTGACAACATCAAGCTTACCCTCGTAATCATCCTCAATCTCACCAAGCACACCAGCCATTCTTTTGCATGGAATGCATGTATCCGAATAAAAATCCACCAAAACCGGCTTATCCGCTTTCAATACCTTTTCTTCAAACTGCTGCTCATTAATTCTTGCTGCCATATGTATCACCATGCCTTTCTATGATTTGTTCTTTCTTTACTCTTCTTCCACCTTGCGGACGATCAGGGTGTAAGTTCCATCCTCATTGTCCTCCAGCTTAAGGATCTGATGACCCTCTTCTTTTATACTTCTCGGTACATTCTGTACCGGCTCGCCGTCATTCATCTTGATCGCAAGGATCTCTCCATCATCAAGCTCCTCCAGTGCTACCTTTGCCTTCACAAAAGTTACCGGGCAAACCACATCTGTAATATCTACATTATCATCAACCTTAATCTCAGCCATCATATGCCTCCTTTAATACCTTGTATAATTTATCGCTTCCTACTCTGTCAATGGTAAACTTGAAACGCTCTCCTGCGTTTGCGTAATCATCAAAGAACTGGATCGCTGCATCTGTCACCCGGAAAAGCTGTTCCTCTGAGGTGATCGGTGGCAGCATATACTGGCCTTCCTTGATGGTATTTCCAAAGGTACCACCACAGGATACCAGATATGCACTCTGGGAATCCCATGCGTCTGTCGGGCAGGACTTCACGCAGCGGCCACAGTAATTACATTTGCCCTGATCCAGTGTGATCTTTCCATCCTCCAGCTTCAGTGCTCCCTCGCGGCAGACCTTTACGCAAAGTCCACAGCTGATGCAGGCATCCTCTTTCCAGGCTACCTTTGTGGCACCCTTGATTCCCACATCATTTTCCTCTGCCTTAAGGCAGTTGTTACGGCATCCTGTTACACCAAACTTGAATTTGTGTGGAAGCTCTCTGCCGAAATAACGCTCATCCAGCTTCTTTGCAATGTCCTGTGTATCAATGTTACCGCTTGGACAAACCGCATTACCCTGACAGGCTGTCACGGTACGGACTCTCGGTCCGCATACTCCCGGCTTGCAGCCACCCTCAGCAAGCTCTTCCTTCACCACGTCAATATCATCTAATTTAATAAACGGAATTTCTACTCCCTGTCTGGAGGTAAGATGTACATACCCCTCACCATGTTCCTCTGCAACCTCAGCGATCTTTTGGAGATTTTCTGCTGTAAGAGTTCCTCCCACTACGGCGATACGAAGAGAAAAGTTATTTTTCTGCTTCTGTCTCATAAATCCGCCCTTTTTTAATGTTCCGTAATCTACTGCCATGTTCTGTACCTATCCTTTCATATTTCATATGCCCTTTATGTCTTAAACTGCGCCAGCCGCAGCTTTCTCCTTTGATCTTCTTTTATCAGATCATTTCTTATTTATGCGTTTACTGCACGGATTGCAGTTTCAAAATCCTTTTTCAGATCCTCAATATCCTCAATACCAACACTGATCCGGATCTGATCCTCATATACTCCCGACTGGAGCTGATCTTCTTTGGAAAGATGGACCGCGATCGTAGATGCTGGATGAAGAACCAATGTCTTGGTGTCCCCAATATTGGACAGAATGTATGGAAGTTTTAATGAGTTAATGATCTCAAATGCTTTTTCCCTGCTTCCTGTCCTCACTGTGATGATCGCTCCAAATCCACCGTTTAACTGTTTCTTTGCCAGCTCATAGTACGGACTCTCCGGTAGTCCCGGATAATTTACGGTAAGTCCTGCTCCCATATCTCTCAGGAACTCCGCCAGTTCCCCGGCATTGTCACACTGTCTCTGCATTCGCAGTCCCAGAGTTTCCAGCCCCAGATTATTGAGAAATGCGTTTTGCGGAGATAAACAGGCTCCCGTATTTCGGAACAATCCATTCCGGAGCTTTGCCACATATGCCATTGGACCAAATTTCTTATAAGGTATAAGTCCGGGATATCTCTCCGGATCCCATTGAAATTTTCCTCCCCAAGTGAGGATGCCGCTGATGGCATCACTATTTCCATTTATGTACTTTGAAGAAGAGTTTACCACCACATCAGCTCCAAGCTCCAACGGCTTTACCAGATAAGGAGTTGCCACGGTATTGTCTATGACAAGAGGCAGTCCATGGGAGTGTGCCATATCTGCCACTGCCTGAATGTCTGTGACATCCAGCTTCGGATTACCGATGGTCTCTGCAAAGATTACTCTCGTCCGGTCTGTGATGAGCTTCTCATAAGCCTCCGGCTCATTCTCTGTCACATACCTTGTAGTGATCCCGAATCTTTCCAGATCCTCGAAAAGCTCCACAGTGCCGCCGTAAAGTCCGGCTGCCGCAACCACCTCGTCCCCGGTCTGCAGGATATTGGCCAGTGCATTAAATAATGCCGCCATCCCGGAAGCACATGCGACACTTGCCACTCCGTGTTCCAGTTTTGTAATTCTCTTTTCAAATGCCTCCACGGTAGGATTATTGATCCGGGTGTAAGAAAACCCCATCGCCTTATTCGTGAAGATATTTTCCAGATCTTCGGCACTTTTGTGCTGAAAGGCACTGCTTTGATAAATCGGTGTATGAGTGGCTCCGTAAGGATCCTCCTGTGGTACACCGTGCAAAAGCATTGTGTTAAATCCATACTCTGTCATTTGTTTTCTCCAATCCCTTTAATCTCTATCAACTTACTAGGGATATATTACACCCCTTTTCATACTTTGTCAATAGGAATTATCAAAAAAAATGTTCCCGATTGGATTTTTCTCCTGAGATGAGGCAATCCGGTCCAAAACGTCAACAAGCGCCGCACCTTTCGTACGACGCTTGTGATTTTCTCTCTGATCTCTCAGAAATGTTATTCTGTTTTATTTGAATGCTGTTACATACAAATACAGGAAGTATGTCTTATCATTCTGCTTTACAGTTACACGCATCAGGGATTTTCCCTTCTTCTTTGCGGTGTAACGCCCTTTTTTGTTAATCGGCAGTGCCTTCTTATTGTATGACACATACTTCACCTTTGCACTCTTTTCCAGACCATAGATCTTGATCTTTGTTGACTTCTTCAGCTTTCTCTTCTTAGCGATCAGAATCGTAGGAGTCTTGATTCGGCCGGACTTAAACTTCTTCAGCTCGGTCGCATTCTTAAACTTCTTCCGAACTTCAATCTTGACAACCAGACGGTTGCTGTATTTGCCCTTAACTGCTGTAATAGTAAGAGTTGCTTTTCCTTTTTTCTTTGCCTTGATAACACCCTTCTTATTCACAGTAGCGACTTTCTTGTTTGTAGATGTTACGATCACTGTCGCACCCTTACATTTCATCATCTTCAGCTTTGCTTTAGATCCCTTCTTCATTACCTTATGAAGCTTGAAGCCTGGAATCTTGTATGCATTGGCCAGCTCCAGAAGCTGCGAATAAGTATATGGACATCCACCATCCTTCAATCGCTGGTTTACTGCATCCTGCTCTGCCGAAGACATCTCATTCCATTCCTTCTCACCGGATGAAATAATATCCTTTGTGAGATCATCCACTTTCTTAACGATATCACCGGTTGAATCTTTTCCGTGATCCTCTACAAATTGATCCACTCTGCTGATCTGATCCGGTGTCAATTGTGATGACGTTGCAGCCGGTACCGTTGTTGTCAAGGTATTCGTACTTGTCACCGGTGAAGCAGACGGTTTTCCACTTGGTGCCGGAGATTTACCTGCATTCGGATCATTGCTTGGTGATACGGATGGACTTGGGCTTGCATCTTCTCCCGGCTCACCGCTTGGTGATACGGATGGGCTTGGGCTTGCATCGTCTCCCGGCTTACTGCTTGGTGATGTGGATGGGCTCGGACTTCCCGTCGGCTGACTGGACTGTACCGGCTTCGGCTCAGAAATAATATCCGGAGATCCACCTTCAATCTGTTCCGGTGTGAGATCCTTCAATATACCATTATCAACCGTAGCATCCTTTCGAACGGCAACTACCTTGTAGGTACCGTCTGCCGGCAGATTGGAGAAGATCACCTTTCCTTCGCCGCCCCTGCTCCAGTAATTGCCGGACTTGTCATATACATATTCCTTCTTATCCGGATCGTATGTAACTCCCAAAGAGGTATACTTACCATCCTTCTTTACCATAATACCGTATTTATATTCCGGATCAGCCGGATTTACTACAACGGAAATGGTATCATCCTCGTTATTTTCTAAGGTGTTCTTATCATCATAATCACCGATCTTTGCATCGATTTCCGGTGCTACAATAACAACATCTGTGGTTGTTTCCCTCTTGGCATAGATAATATACTGCTCATTCTTATCTACTGTAAAGATCAGCTTGCCGCCCGCTTTCGCCGGTCTGTAATATCCCGGGAGCTCCTTCGTAAAGATCGTCGGATGCTGTTCAATATTATGTTCATCGACCGTCGGAATGTCAAGCAACGGTGTTCCGGTGCCACTCGCCTTTACAATGGCATACACTGTATCTTCCATAGTCGGTGATACTACGATCAGTCTCTTTCCATCCTCATTAGAATCCTCAATCTTTACATCGGAATCTGTACGGGTTGTATCATATTTTGAAGAATCAATCGTTCCCTTATACGAACCGTTTCCGGTCACCTTAACGCCAATCTTTTTGTCGATCTCGTCCGTTGTCAGCCTGTAGCTGCGGTCTGTGGCATCTTCGATCGGTGTGAATTTTCCATCGTCACTCCAGATCCCCCACTGATAAGTCAGGGAATCATGAGAATCCTCCGGGGTAACACCAGTAATGTCTGCAGTCAGGATCGTTCCCTCTCGCTTCACCTCATATGGAGCGCCATTCGCATCCTTTTCTGTTGTTTCGTTAATAATGCCAACCGTTCCCTTAATGGATTCTCTTTGCTGTGTTGTTGTATATGGGAAAGAACGTCTGGTTCCATAGTAACCGCTGTCCTCGTCTGCAGTAACAGATACCACCAGATCTTTATTCAGATCTTCTTTTCTCAGAGTATAATTCTTGCCGGTAGCACCTTCGATCTTTGTCAGAGTACCATCTGTCGCACGGATAGACCACTGATATGTCAGAGTGGCCTTTGCTCCCTCCGGTGTGATCTTATCAATATTGGCAGTCAGAACTGTGCCTTCCTTATTCAGGTCATTTCCTTCCTCATCCGTTGCATCATTCTCGATAACAGGTCTGCCTCCAATGGCAACCGGTGCCGGTGTGGCAGATGGTGCGTCTGACGGTGCCGGTGTTGGTGTTGCTGCTGCCGGAACAGAAAGCGCCTCCTGTGAGGTTGCCTTTCCTGTATAATCATCCGAATTGTCCTTTGCTTTTACCGTCAGATAGAGATCCTTTCCCTGATCTGCTTCTTTGATAACATAGGACTTGTCTGTACCGACAATCTCTTCCTTGCCTGTTTCCGGATCCTTGGCAACCCACGTGTACTCCAGCTGATCCCCGATCGTGGAATCCTTTGGACTTACCAGCTTATCAAGATTCGGTACCAGAACAGTTCCCGGTTCCAGCTCGTCATCCGAATTCTTCTTATCAATTGACGGAGAGCCGGTCAACGGCTTTTTGGTATGTGTCGCATCAAACGGATCAGAGCTTACGACACTTCCCTCATATTTATTCTTTCCAACCAACTCCACCTTAATATTATGATCGATCAGATCTCCTGTTAATGTGATTCTGTCATTGGTAGTAGAAATCTCTTTCCATACGCCGGTATCCTTATCCTCATAATACCATTTATAAACATAATCAGCATCATCCGGTGTAACATTGCTCACGTCTGCAATCAACTGGGTACCCACTTCAATTTTGGTAACTCCGTCTCTTAACCTGATCGCCGGCTTACCCTTCATGGTCTCCTTCGGAGCATCTGTGGATTCAGGCTCTTTTACGTTTGGATTTACTACCTTGTCCTCGATCGTGCTGCCGGATATGATAACATCCTCACCCAGGCTGTCCTTCAGTTTCTGATTATCTCCCGGCATACCACCGAACTCGATATAATAACCGGAAATCGTAGCATCATTTGGCCAGTCATTCCAACGGCCATACTCATACTGGCCATAATATCCAAAGCCCTCCTGCTGCATCGAAGTACCACCGTTTGGCTCTACATGGCTGCCATTTTCCCAGTTTGAGAAACAGCCGGTATAAGCTTCAAATCCACCATCGCCGGAACCATATCCGCAGGAATTGATCTGCTGTCCAAATTCCAGACCCTTCTCCGGACCGCTGACCCAGCGCCATACAAAGTTTGGATCATCCGGACCCTGAAATGCAGGAAGCTTCTCTGTTTCCTTGCCTGCTTCAACGTCTGCCAGAGACATTCTGGTACATCCGATCCATCCCATCTTGGCATAATTGTTATAAAGCGGGAAGGTAGAATACAGAAAACGATCCTCACCACGGGATGTCAATGTTGCCAGATATCCTGTGACACCGCTAAAATTAGCCGTCTGTGCCTCCTCATAAGCCTTCTTCCATGAGCCTGTCTCCCAGCCGTATGCTTCCTTCGCAAATGGAACATATCCATAGAAATGACCATTGTAATAATGAAGCTGTACTTCCTTCTCATTGATCGTCACCTTCATATCAGAGCTTGACAGCGTCGTTGCTGTGATGCTGACCTCCTGCTTACCATCCTCACTGGTAGTAAAGCGAAGGGTACGGAGATATGACTGCACCTCGCTGATAAGCGCACCCTGCGGTGTAGCATCAGATCCGTATGCCGAATCAAAATCAAAGGTAATAGACTCATACATAGAGGTACTGTCTGTGGAAAGCTCTTCATTACTACTTCCCTGGCTGACACCACCCTCTGTGCCATACTTTTCGTCAAGACTTTCCTTGGTGAGAATACCCTTACCGGTAATCTTTTTGCCCAGGTAATCCTCAATCGTTGTCCCTGTTACTCTGATATATCCACTGTCAGAGCTTCCGGACGTAACTGTATCGCTTGCCTTTACAGTCAGGTTGTGTATTCTTTTTGACTTATTGGCAACTGTAACAGTCAGATCCGGATATGTATAATATCCGTTGGAAGAGATTTTTGCATCACCAAATGTAATGGTCGCTTCCCCGTCTGCTTTTGCACTTAACGGGCTTGCAAATTCTCCACCAAAAAGACTCAGTACCATAGACAAAACCAACAACCATGATATGCTGCTTTTTCTCATTCTTTTTCGGTTCATGAATTTATCCCTCCTATGATTTATGTATTTTATATCGGAAAAGTCTCCCCTTTCCTTTACAGCTTAATAGTATCATTTATTCAGCAAATATTCAACCGCTCTTTCCATCTGATTATCAATGGTCAGACCGCTTTTTTTCTGGGTATAAGTCGTTTCATCCAAGGCCACGGAAATATCCGGCTCCAGACCTGTTCCATGGATATTTCTTCCCTTTGGCGTATAATACTTTGAGGTGGTCAGTTTCAATGCCGTACCATCCGGCAGATCAAATACCGTCTGCACGATCCCTTTTCCAAATGTCGTGTTTCCCACAAGAACTGCTTTTTTGTAATCCTGCATCGCTCCGGAAAATACCTCTGATGCACTGGCCGAATTCTCATTCACCAGAATCGCAACCGGCTTATCAAAGCTCTCCTCATCGGTCGCACTGTAAACCTCCTTCTCGCCGTTCTTATCCTTGGTATAAACCAGAGTTCCCTTCGGCAGAAGCCGGTCAAGCATATCCACAGCGGTACTCAGAAGTCCTCCTCCATTATTCCGCAGATCAATGATCAACGATTTCTCACCTTCCTTCTCGAGCTTCTTTAAAGCATCCCTGAACTGCTGCTTTGTCACTTCTTCAAAGGAGCTGACAGCGATATAGCCAATCTTGTTATCCAGCATTCTGGATTCCACTGTCTGGGAATGAATTTCCTTTCGTGTGATCGTATATTTTTTCTGATGTCCGTCACGCAGTACCGTAACCTTCACTTTCGTCCCGGCATCTCCCTTTGTCTTACTGATCAATGCCGTGAGATCCATTCCCTGCGTCGAAATGCCATCCACTTCAACGATCATATCTCCGGACTTCATCCCTGCCTTCTCTGCCGGTCCTCCCTTTATGGTCTGTACAATGCTGATCGCCCCGTCTGTTGCGCTCTGGCTTACAACCGCACCAATACCACAATAATTTCCGGAAGTTTTTTCCTTCATATCCTGATATTCCTCTTCATTGTAATAAGCAGCATATGTATCCCCCAGGCCGTTTACCATCCCCTTGCAGACAGCATCCTGCATTTTTTCCTGGTCAATGTCATCCAGAAAAAACTGATTTACATAAGACTGAATCTCTGTCATTTTCCGCTGCAGACTGTTGTTGAGAATACTGTTAGAGCTCCCATGCAGCACCATGGTCAGATCGATCCTCCCTGTCGCCGTCATTATCACACATCCCAGCAGAACACATGTGATCACCGACAATGCTCCTCCCAGAAATCCCTGCCAGAATTTTTTGTCTTTCATAAAACCACACCTTTCCATTTCTCTATCTCATTATATAACTTTATTTTCCCCTTCTATGACTTAAAATACCTGCAGCGCTGCTCTGTGCTGCAGGTATCCTTTTGTTCCCTTACGGTTGTTTTACATAATACATCGGATTTACATAATTTCCTGATTTGTACATAGCAAAATGCAGATGGGGACCTGTAGATATGCCGGTGGATCCGGACTTGGCAATCACCTGCCCCTTTTCTACATGCTTTCCCACGGAAGTCTTTAGCTGGGAACAGTGCATATAATAGGAGTAAATACCACCTCCATGATAAATTGCCACATAATTTCCGGCTGAGGAGGAATACGCTGCCGTTACAACCTTTCCTTCCTTGCATGCCAGCACATTTGTTCCTGTGTTGACCGCAATATCAACACCTTTATGATAGCTGCTGGCTCCTGCCGTCGGTGCTTTTCGATATCCAAATGCAGAAGTGATCCTTCCGGATACCGGCAGCGGCCACGCATATTCTCCGGTAGTTGGCACGATCTGAACCGTATTGCCGTCCTGCTCCTGGGCAGAAATATTGTCTCGATTCTGCTGCAAAAGGTCTTCTATTTCCTGTTCCTGTGCCGCGATCTGTGCCGCGTAACTTGCCACATTCTTTTTATTATCACTAATAAGTCCCTGATAAACCTTTATCTGACGGGTCTTTTCTTCGGAGAGCTGTTCCACCTTTTCTTTCTCATATTTCAGAGAATTTTTCGTTGCAACTACTTCCTTCTGCTTCTCCTCCGCCCTCTGCTGCGCCAGAGTCACTTCATCCAGCACCTGCTGATATCTGTTCAACAGAACCTTATCATAATCTGTGACCTTTTCAACATATTCCTCTCTGCTGAGAAAATCTGCCAGACTACGGGATTTCATCAAATATACGAGATAATTATTGTCCGAATTTTCGTACATATATTTGATATGTGCTTTCATCCCGTCATACTGTTCCTGCTGCATACTTTGTGCCTTTTCGTACTCTTCATTGACCTCCTGGATCTCTTCTTTGATCGCTTTCATTTCCTCTTTGTTGCTTTCAATGTTATCCAGCAGGTTCATCATCTGCATATCCAAAGTTCTCACGTATTTATTTACATCATCTGCAAATTGCTGAATGTTATCCAGCTTTTGTTCCAGAGCCTTCTGTTCTTCTTCCAGTCCCTGTTTTTTCTTTTCTGCCGCGTCCAGCTGCCCCTGATAGCTGTTATCCCCGGAAGAGCTGCTTGTATCTGAGTCTGTTCCCTCACTCTGCTGAGGTGCCGCATATACTTTATCCATGTTTTTCAGTCCCGGCAGATCCGTCTTAACAAAACCGGCAGCTCCTGTCAGTACAGCACCCGCCAGCCATACACCGGCCGCAATCTTCCATCTGCGTCTCATCCTGTTTCACTCCATTCCTTCTGCACAATTCATTTCACCCAGTCTGCTTTCCCTGCATCCTTCATTTACACCTGAAGATGCTTCCGGACAGACATAGTACTTCCCAGTACACCAATACCAATACCGATTCCCATACATAAAGGAACCAGCACCCGAAACACCTGACCTGTGCTTACAAACGCAAGCCAGCCGGAAAGTGCAGAAAAATGTGCCACAATAAAGGATACTACATTTTCATACATAATTCTCAGGATCACCAACGGAACGGCCGCTCCGATGATCCCCATCGCGATTCCCTCCACAATAAAAGGCAGACGCACAAAGAGGTCTGTTGCTCCGATCAGTTTCATAATTGCAATTTCGTCTTTCCGCACATTGATTCCCATATCTACCGCAGAGTAGATCAGGAATACCGATACCAGGATCAGCAGTACGATAATTGAAACAGACACATAACCGATGAGCATATTAAAGCTTCCAAAGCCTGTCGCCGCATCCTGTGCACTGTTTACCTTTCTGACTCCACTCAGTCCTTCGATAAAGGATACCACCTCTGACTGCTTTGTTACATCCTTCAGATAAACCTCATAAGAAGCAGAATGTTCCAACGGATTATCATTTCCAAATACGTTCATCAGCTCCTTCTGATCCTCCAGAATTTCCGACTGGAAACGCTTCCATGCCTCCTCCGCCGAAACAAAATCGACCCGTTCTACTTCCTTTCGTGCTTTGATCTGTTCTCCAATACTGCTGATCTGCGCATCCGTTGCTTCCTCATCAAAAAACACGATAATTCCCACGGTACTTTCTGCGTTATACACCATATGTTGAAAGTTAGTAAATAATGAATAGAATACTCCCAGCAGGAACAGACACGCTGTAATGGTTCCGATGGCGGCCAGCGAAAATATTTTATTTTGGATAATACTCTTAATGCCCTGTTTCAGGCCATACCATAATGTACTCACTGCAAATATCCCCCCTGTCTCGCATCGCTTGTGATCTGTCCCTTATGCAGCGTAATCACCCGTTTCTGCATTTTATTGACGATATCCTCATTGTGACTTACCACCAGCACTGTAGTCCCCAGCTCATGAACATCCTGCAAAAGCTTCATGATCTCCCAGGAATTTTCCGGATCCAGATTACCCGTCGGCTCATCCGCCAGCAGAATCGCCGGACGGTTTACCATGGCTCTGGCGATCGCTACTCTCTGCTGCTCTCCACCGGAAAGCTCATTGGGATATGCCTTAAGCTTTTTGGCAAGCCCCACCATCTCCAGCATTGCCAGAGAATTCTTACGCCGTTTCTCCCGGCTGGATACTCCCACCACTCTCTGAGCCAGTGCCACATTTTCAAAAACATTCATCTCATCCAGCAGACGGAATTCCTGAAATACCACACCCAGTCTTCTACGGAAATAAGGCAGCTCCCTCCGGCTCATATTGGCCAGATTCTTTCCTGCCACCTCAATCCTGCCGGAGCTGATCGCCAGTTCCCCCAAAAGTGTCTTGATCATCGTAGATTTACCGGAGCCACTGCTTCCCACGATAAATACGAACTCCCCTTTTGCTATTTCCAGAGAACAATCCTTCAACGCTGCAGTTCCTGTGGGATACACCAAATTTACATTCTGCATCCGGATCATGGTTTCCATCGATTCGCTGTTATTTCCAAAGGTTTTTATTCCAGTCATTTCTATCCTCATTTCCGCTCATCCCCGATTGATGGGGCATATCGTTTAAAAGCCCCATCTCTGGGGCTTTCACGCTTTATTTGAATTAATATTCAAAGGTTTCCATATACTTCATGTATTTGACCACCATCAATGCGATCTTAAATGTGATCGCATCTTCAAATACCCGCAGATCCAGATTTGTGCTTTTCTGAAGTTTATCCAGACGATATACCAATGTATTACGGTGAATATAAAGCTGTCTGGATGTTTCTGACACGTTCAGACTGTTTTCAAAGAACTTGTTAATGGTTGCGATCGTCTCCTCATCGAACTCATCCGGAGATTTGTCACCAAAAATCTCTTTGATAAACATCTTGCACAAAGGCATCGGGAGCTGATAGATCAGGCGGCCGATTCCCAGACTGCTATATGCTACCACATTTCTATCGCTGTAGAAAATCTTTCCCACATCCAATGCCATTTTGGCCTCTTTGTACGAACGGGATACATCCTTAATCTCATTGACCATCGTGCCATAGGATACATGAACGGACGTCATAGCCTCCGTATTCAGCATATCCAGAATGACCTTTGCAGTCTTATCCATATCATCATAGGTTTCATTTGGCTTTACTTCCTTCACAAGGATGATGTTTTTCTCATCCACCTGTGTGATGAAGTCTTTTGTCTTGCTTGCAAATAATCCCTTTACAATCTCAAGAGCTCCTGTGTCCTTCTCATTTTTTGTCTCAATCAGGAATACCAGACGGCGTGCCGTTGTATCAATATGAAGCTTTTTGGCACGATTGTAAATATCCACCAGAAGCAGATTGTCCAGCAACAGGTTCTTTATAAAGTTGTCCTTATCGTAACGCTCCTTATATGCCACCAGCAGATTCTGAATCTGGAATGCTGCCAGCTTTCCAACCATATAAACGTCGTCGCTGTTACCCTTTGCAAGAATCACATACTCCAGCTGATGCTCGTCAAATACCTTAAAAAACTGATATCCCTGCAGCACCTGGCTGTCTGCCGGCGAATCTACAAATCCCATTACCGCTTCTTCATACTCTTCTACATTGTTAATCGTCGTTGCCAACGCTTTTCCCTCTGTGTCCATCACACAGATGTCAATACGGGTAATATTCTTTAACCCGTCGATCGTTGTCTGCAATACCTGATTTGAAATCATACAACCCCTCCACGTTATTTATCTTATCTGTTACTTTATTATGAATTTATTGTTATTTCTTCTAATACATAGAGTCTACCGCATACATTTTATCATCATTTTGCACAAATGTAAAGAGGGCTGTCCTTATGGACAGCCCTCCATTTTTCAGATCATATAACCAATCCGGCACTGTGACAGCCTCGCTGCCACTGCCTTCTGAGCATTTCAGATTAGTTTGTGATTGTTGTCTCTGTATCCTTATCAAAGATATGGATCTTGCTGGTATCAAGAGCGATCTTGATGGTATCACCAGGACGAGCAGTTGTACGTGGGTTAACACGAACAGTAATGTCATGTCCCTCAACTGAGAAGTATAGGAATACTTCGGCACCGAGCATCTCGTATACACGAACGGTAGCATCAAGTACGTTGCTGCTGCCTGCATTGATGAAGATCTCCTCATCCTTAATATCCTCTGGACGAATACCCATGATAACGTCCTTATCTATGTATCCACCCTCTACGAGCTTCTCAGCCTTGCTCTCTGGAAGCTTCACTGCATAGGAACCAAATGCAAGCTTAATGCCCTCTTCATCTCTGACAACCTTACAATCGATGAAGTTCATCTGTGGAGAACCAATGAAACCGGCTACGAACAGGTTACATGGCTTTGTATACAGATCGATTGGTGTAGCAACCTGTTGCATAACACCATCCTTCATAACTACGATACGGGTACCAAGTGTAAGAGCCTCTGTCTGGTCATGAGTTACATAGATGATAGTAGACTCAAGTCTCTGATGAAGCTTAGAAATCTCGATACGCATCTGTACACGAAGCTTTGCGTCCAAGTTGGAAAGTGGCTCATCCATCAGGAATACCTTAGGATTACGAACGATTGCACGACCCATTGCCACACGCTGTCTCTGACCACCGGACAGAGCCTTTGGCTTACGGTCTAACAGATGCTCGATGTCGAGGATCTTAGCTGCCTCGTGAACGAGCTTGTCAACTTTCTCCTTTGGAGTCTTTCTTAACTTAAGACCAAATGCCATATTGTCATATACTGACATATGTGGATACAGAGCGTAACTCTGGAATACCATTGCGATATCTCTGTCCTTAGGCTCTACGTCATTTACCATTGTATTACCGATCCAGAGCTCTCCGGATGTAATCTCCTCCAAACCAGCGATCATACGAAGTGTTGTAGATTTTCCACAACCTGAAGGTCCTACGAAAATGATGAATTCCTTATCTGCGATATCAAGATTAAAATTTTTAACTGCGACGAATCCGTTAGGATATGTCTTACCAACGTTCTTTAATGATAAACTTGCCATTGTGTGTTCCTCCTATAATGTTTTAAATAATATGCCTTTCAAGTTTTCGCGTTTATCCCTAACGCTTTACCCAAGAATTATATTACACCATCCAAGCATTGTTTACCATAGCACAAATAGCCAAAGAACATTTTAATGTTTTGTGCAAACCGTATATTTTTATTTTTTTTCGTTCATTTCGTCAAAAAATAGTCCTTTGTGGCCGTTTACGTCTGTACCTTTTCCACAAATCCCTCTCCCTGAACCTCCCGGATATCTGAAATTATGACGAATGCTTTTTTGTCGATATTCCGCGCAATCTGACTAACCCTGCTGATCTGTTTCCGGTCCACCACACACATCAGAGTCTTTCTCTGTTTGCCGGTATACATACCTGTTCCCTCCAGCACTGTGACGCCCCTTCCAAGCTGCGACATAACACTGCATCCAATCTCCTCGTAATGATCCGATATGATATAGGCGAGCTTGGCAAAATTACCTCCTGCCACAATGGTATCCATGAGCCGTGTGGTCAGATAGACCGCCACCGCCGCATACACTGCCGGCCGGATGCCAAACACCCACGCTCCTGCCGCAATGATCAGACAGTCCAGCAGAAACAGGATCTGTCCCACCGGATAATACGAAAAAAAGTGATGGATCACGGCCCCCAACAGATCTGTTCCTCCTGTAGAACAGCCTCTGGAAAACACAAGACCGAGACCTGCACCGGTCAGAACACCTCCCACCACCGCTGCCAATACAAAATCCTTCTGCGGAGTGGACGGTACAGGGATCAAAAAGAGTGCCGCCGTAAAACACAGATTTGCAAACAGAGTCATCCTCATATATGCTTTTCCTTTTATTTTTAATGCCGTCAAAAAGATTGGAATATTAAATAACAGATTGGACAGCCAGACCGGCACACTAAACCCCAGCCAGCGTCCGGTAAGGCGTCTTACAATAATAGAAAGTCCGGATATACCTCCTGTCACCATCCCCAGGGGCTCATATACCAGATTTACCGCCAACGCCATACATATAGTCCCCGCTGCGATCATCATCAGATCGCTTCCTTTTCCTCCCGCCAAACGCTCTCGTTTCATCGCCATCCTCTTTTCACCAAAAAGGATGATGGCTATCTGCCATCATCCTTTGTATAATCATGTATTTCATTGATTTCGTTCTGATTATTATATTTGACTACTTTTTTGCGAAATATACGGGTCCGGACATCTTTTTTTACCGCCTGTTCCCGGAAAATGCGATGATAAAGTCCCTCCAGATGCAGCTTTTTGACCCATTCCGGGGTCTCCCTCTGCATCGCCAGGATCAGCTCTGCGACTCCGCCTATAGCAATACAAAGCTTGGCATTCAGCAGAGAAGAATGTTCCATGATCCAGCTCTCCTGCACCCCTACCGGCAGATTCAACAGGATCATATCCGGCGTGTGGCTGTTGATCTCATTAACGATTGCTGCATCCTCCATATCCATTTCACAGGAATAGGAGCCTACCACCCGCAGCTCCGGCTGCATTTTTTTGCAGTAATGCTGCAGTTTTTCTACGGCGTTCTGATTGTCTGCTATGATATACAGTGTTCTGTCCTCTTTGATGAGATTTTCCAGCATCATCCCCAGACTGCGGTAGCTTACAACCATATTACCCGCTTCCAGAGCATCTGCATGATGCGTTGCCAGCAATGCCTTTTCTCCCGGCAGAAACAGATCCGCCTTTTCAAGGAAGACACGGTATTCCTCATCTTCCATTGCTTTATTCAGCATTTTGGTGGAAGCAAACATAATGACATCCAGATGGTCATCGGTCAAGTATTCATTCATTTTTCGGATAAAGACGTCATTGCTCATCATATCCACATCAATATCCATGATCTTTACTGAAGCCTGCATAATTAAGTCCCATTCTAATTGGCATCTACTGTGCCAAGAATTATTTCAATGTCATAGCCATCCGGTGTCTCTCCCACTAAAAGTTCCGGATTCTTAAAATACGCTGTGAGATCTGCTCCCATTCTCTTTTTGGAAACAATGATCCTGGTTCTGGTCAATACCTCCTGAGTATAATCTCCTACCTTCGGAACCGTAAACCCGGCATCCACCAATTCCGTCTGCTTAGAAGCCGCAAGACCGGAAATTTTGCTTCCATTGAGAATCATTATCTTCTTCCCTTTGGAACTGATCTGCTTTTTGGCAGGTACCGCCTTTTCCTCACTCTGCGGCTCTGTATATGTCTCTGCGGCATTTTCCAGCTTCTCAATAAACTTTGCTGCAGAATCTGTATCAACCTGGAACAGCTTACCGTTATACTCTCCCGGCAATCCCCAATAATGATAAAGAGAGGTATTCATTTTCATATATGCTTCGATATATCCGATCTTGTTGTATACCGTCAGGTTGGACTGTACACCATCCTGCTTATACTGCTCCTTGATATATGCCATGATCTTTGCCTCGTCATCTCCCAGATCATTCAACTGATTGATATAAGATTCGCTGAGCACAGATACCTTCATGGTTACGGAAGCACTGTAATTCTGAGGCGTTGCGCTTGCTTCCGGCGATGTCGCAGGCTGCTGTGATGTTCCGCTTTGCACTTTGGAGTACTGCGTCGTCATCTTCTGTTCCTGATAATGGAGATCATATATATCCTGAGGGATCACAGTAAAATAACTGATATCTGTCTTTAACAGTTTTTCCATGATCAGCTCCGCGTAACCATATGCCTGCGTATCTTCCAGATCCGCAAAATATTTGCGCAGCTTGGAAAAACGTACGATCTGCGGAATCTCCTCATCCACTACACAAAGCTTCTGGTACATTCTGGCCGGTATCGTATAATCCGTCTCTACCGGAATGGTAACGTAGTCCATATTGTATGTCTTGGTATTGCAGATCTCCAGCAGCATATGCGTGATCCTCTGCTTGTCATCCACAACATAGATCAGGTTCTTGGAAATCTCGTCCGTCTTTGCCTGATCCAGGATCGTCTCCAGCTCCTTCTCCTGTACATCCAGCTTTCCAGCTTCCAGCTGCTTTGATAAATATTCATAGGAAACCTTGTAGCTGATCGCACCTACCGCCAGAATAGACACAATAACCAAAATTGATTTCAATAAGCTCTTTAAAAAAAACATCACTGCATTTTTCTTCATATCAGTACCTTTCTTTTATTCTCTTTCATTATCCCCTTGGAATTGTTTCCGAAATTTACAACATTATAACAGATTATAGCAAACTTCCCAAACCGTGTAAAGACTTGCATGAAAACTCCCTTTCTGTATACTATATATTGTGTCAAAAGCAAATGGAATAACTAAGGAAGGAACTACATTTTATGAATACACATCACATTATCATCACCGGAGCATCCCGCGGTATCGGCCAGGCGATTGCTCTGTTATACGCCTCTATGGGCTGGAATATCTCTATCTGCTGCCGCCATAAGAGCCCGGATATGGAGCATACAAAAGCACAGATCACGGCGGCCGGCGGCCGGTATTTCGCATTTTACGGCGATATGGGAAACCCGGAGGATGCTGAAGCTTTTGTGACAAAATCCGTACAGACCTTCGGCATTCCGGAAATCTTTGTTAACAACGCGGGAATCTCCCATATCGGTCTGCTTCAGGATATGACTCCACAGCAATGGGATGACCTTCTGCACACCAATCTTTCCTCTGTCTTTTACACAAGCCGTATTATCATTCCTTATTTTCTGCAGGAAAAGCATGGCAGGATCATCAATATCTCCTCCGTATGGGGCAATGTGGGTGCTTCTACAGAGGCGGCCTACTCTGCTTCCAAGGGCGGGGTCAATGCTCTGACAAAGGCTCTGGCCAAGGAACTGGCTCCCAGCGGTATTCCGGTCAATGCAGTTGCATGCGGTATGATCGATACTTCGATGAACGCCTTTCTCGATCCGGATGAACTGTCTGCCCTGACTGAGGAAATCCCGGCCGGCCGCGCCGGTACCCCGGAAGAGGCTGCCGCACTGGTCCGTCAGGTTGCAGAAGCCCCGGAATATATGACCGGCCAGATCATCACTCTGGACGGAGGATGGATCTGACCGGTGGTACAGATTTATTTCTCGTAGAATTCTTTTGTCTGGATGATCTCTGCCGGCACATCTACACGATCCTTTTCCCATACACGGAATTTCAGATCATATTCCCGGAGCTTTTTGCCCTTTTCCCGTTCATAGCGGGCCATCGCATTCTGGAATACCGGCTGCGCCTCCAGATTCTGGCGGAGTTCCAATGCAAACGGACAGTATGTCGCCAGAATCTCTCTCACCGGCTTACTGAGAAGCATGCCTCCCTGGGATTCATGCAAAATCCAATTGCTGTAATCTGCCGCAAAAATCTCTCTGCTGTTATTTCGATGCTTCTGAATCTGAAGCTTTAATTTTTCCTTGCGCTCGTCGGACAATTCACGATTCTTACGATAAAACTGCAGAAAATCAGAATATTCACTGGTCAGGGATTTGTACTGGATATTGTTCCAATAAACACCCTGCATGGTACGGCAAAGCTCCCAGCGGAATGCTCCGGTCAGATGTACTACTGATTTGTCCAGATCTCCCTCCATAAAGACAGGAAGCAAAAGACGTCCCGGTGTATTTCGTTTTCTGCCACTGAGTTCCTGCCACATAATGTCCTTGGAACCAACCGTCGGCAAAAGGATCACATCAGGACATACCTCCTGCTGGATAAACTCCTTTTTGATACCCGGCACTTCCTTCCGAAACAGCACTTCCCGGTAAAATGCCGAAAAGTCAATACGGCGCAGTCTGTTGAATGCCGCACAGATCTTCTCCTTGGACAGAAAATTCTTTTCCAGTGCCGTACATCCCTCGGTATACAAAAACGGTACAAAAGATACGATCTGCCCACTGACCAGACGGTGTGTAATACGGAACATATTTGTCACTTCAAAATGCAGCTTCTGCTCCGAATCCTTCAACAACCCGTCCCGTTGCTGCGATGTAATCTCTTTATTTTTAACCTTGTCCCGGAGATTCTCCTCATAATCCAGATCAAATTCATTTTTTGACGGCATTCTTTCACCATTCATAATGGCCTGAAGCCACTCCTTCATATCATATACCCGACAGCCATTCTGATGGACTCCGCCATTGTCCAGAGCCAGCAGATCCTCGATGAGATCCTCTCTCAGCAGGCGTTCACTCAAAAAGCCGTACCGCAGGAACAGATCCACCTCAACAGGAGTATCTTCCTTGGAATAAAAATCCTTCAAAAAAACCTTCTCGTAGATCGGATAATATGCTTTCATTAATGAACGGCGCAGATTTCTCACCTCATCCGATGAGCTTTCCTTGTCCTTCAGCGCTTCAAACTGTCCTACAAGGGTTTCAAAGTGCTCTGCTTCCCCCGCCTCAATCTCACCAAAAGCAAGAATGGTTCCCAGAGTATCCACAAGCTCTGCCGCATCAATATCCGATGTCTCCACCAGCGCAAGGGTATCCCCTGCCACATCCAGTGCATTTCCTGTGCTGCGGCCGGGATTCAGCAAATTAAAATACGTTTCTTCCATTGCCGCCCTGTCAATGGCACTCTCTACATCTGCCCGCTTCATCAAAACGCCTTCCAGCACATTGATCCGGTCAATCACCTCATCCAGTTCTGACATAACCTCCCCGGCATCCTGGTCTGCTCTCTGCAGGATCAACGCAAATCCGGCAACAGAGGCGTAAAGATTCCTGCCATCCAGGATCAGATGACGCATCATCAGCTCCAGATACTCCGCCAGGGACTTGCTATAGTCATGAAGCTGATGCAGCAGATCTACCTGCTCCCGTACATGATAAAGACAAATTTCTGCAGAGCTGCCGTAAAATGCTTTTTGTACATCCATAGGAACCTTGGCACACGCCTGGTAATAATGAACCTTGTCCAATGAAAGCATCTGCGGTTCATCAAAAGGATGCAGCTTTTCCAGTGCCGGAAGCTCCTGAAAATATGCACCGGTCTCCTTTGATATTTCCTGACACCTCCGGTACACTCTGTCAACCAGTTCATATGCTCCCTGTGCAGCCTCCTGCAGCTCTTCATATGCAGCTTCCTGCTCTGCCAGAGAGCGATGAAGCCCTGATACCATCAAAGCCACATAGTCCTTGTTGATCTGCATGATCTTACGGATATCACTCATTGCACCGGAAGATGGAAATACATAGATCACTGCGTTGGTCTGTGCCGTATATGTTACACTATGGGCTCCTCTGTTGAGATCGCGTACCCCAAGAAAGCATCCCGATCCAACTACCAGATTGATGCCATAACCGTGTACCCGTATCCTGCCCTTAACTACCATTGCAATAGAATCAAGAAACTCTCCCGCTTCGTATATATCTGTCCCCTTAAGGATCTGATTAATACTGCCCTTTTTCAACTCTGCTTTCACTGCTTCTCCCCCTTTGTACCCGAACATTCAGAATATACATTTATTTTACCAAAATCTACGCCAGAAATAAAGAAAAAAGTGGCATTTCGTCCACTTTTCCAACTAACTAAAAATATTTATATATTTATTTTAAAAACCGTGCATTCTGCGTTGTACACATCTCTGCGGACGTTACCGGTACAGTTAGCTCGGCTCCGGCAACCTCACGGCACACGGGAGGGCTCACTTAGTGCTGCTAGGTTCCCCTCCTGACACGGTTCATGAGTTCCCATTGCGCGAGACCAAAACGTCAACACCACTTATACCGGGCAGCTCCACAATCAATGCATCCGAAGCAGAACATCACCCCTGCTGTAGCGGATTGCAGGTACAGGGCACCGCTATCTCCCCGGCTAGCACGGAAGCTTTATGACATACTTTATATTTCACACAATATATATACTAGGTAAGGCTCATTATATCCTCTCCCACAGGATATTGTCAAGATATATTTCCTTGTTATTTTTCCCTGCCCATGCTAAACTAATCAGCAGACAAAAACAAAAGGAGGTATGATACCATGCGATCGGAATATGAGACAAAACGCCTTCTTCTCAGCGTCAGTCATCCTGACAAGGCCGCCAGCATCCTGACATTCTATGAAAATAACCGTGATTTTCTGGAGCCATACGAACCCTCCAAAAGACCCGGTTTTTATACATTGGAATTCCAGCGTTCAAACCTCACTTTTGAATATAATTCCTTCGTGAAATCCCGCTATCTGCGCATGTGGCTTTACGACAAACAGCAGCCGGAGATTCCCGTGGGCACTGTCTGTTTCAGTAATTTTCTCCGGGGTGCTTTTTCCAGTTGTATGATCGGATATAAAACAGACAAAGACCATCTCCGCAAAGGCTATATGATGGAGGCCCTCTCCTTTCTGATTCCTCTGGTATGCCGTGAATATCGTTTTCACCGTATTGAAGCATATGTTATGCCGGATAATCTCCCTTCCATCGCTCTTCTGGAGCAGCTGACCTTCCACCGTGAGGGATTGCTTCATGACTTTGCCCAGATCAACGGTCAGTGGGAAAATCATTACATTTATACATATCTTGCATAGAGTCCCGGCATTTCCGGTCAGAACACATCAGCTTTCATTGGATGACTTTTTCTCTGCTTTCTTTTTTTGACGCAGATCTTTGAAAAAGTCCTTTAAAAGCTTCTGGCAATCCTCTTCCATAATGCCGGTTTCCTGCAAGTATTTCACGCGGCTGCCCGCGCCGCAAATCCACATCCGGATCTCGCTGGAAGCATTGCCGCCAAGCACCGGGCGGTCGTGCATCAGCACCACCTTTGCGCCGTGCCGCGCGGCGGAAATTGCCGCCAGCATCCCCGCAAGCCCGCCGCCGATTACGCAGACGTCGGCTTTTCTCACCGTGGTTTTCAGTTGATTGTTCATCATCACCCCTCCGTTTCTTTGCTTTCAGTATACCATCGTTCTCTGTGCAAAGATACAGCATTTAATACTTGTTTTTTAACATTATTGACATTACACGTATTCCGTGATAAAATAAAGAAAAGGGAGGTGAGCGGATGCAGGGGTATCTTTCGGGGCATCTTGCCGCGGGCGGCTACACAGAGGTGCCGGGCGCGGTCAGGCGTTATCGCAACGCGCAGGGTTGGGAGGATTGGTTTGTGACCGACAAACTGCTGTTTTCCCACCGGGTGACGCCTTATACCAAGGAAACTTTTCGGGAGACCTTTCACGATCATACCTACTACGAATTGAACATCTGCCGGGCAGGGGACGTCTGCTTTTTCTGCAATGAGAAAACCGTAACGCTGCAACACGGGTTAATCTGCCTCTTGCGCCCGAACACCGTGCATACCGGGAAACTGCTGACCCCATCCCTTTATGACCGCTATATCCTGTATTTTGACGCGGACGCGCTGTCCTTCCTCGGTGCCGGGGCGCCGCTGATTCGGTTTACCGCCAAAGAGCCGCAGTTTTTCGGGCTTTTGGACGAGCGGGGCACCGAGGAGATGTTTGCTTTGCTGGAAGAAACCGAAAAAACGCTGTCTGCGGGCGGGGAATGCGCCGCCACAATGGCGCTTGCCGTGATCCTTTGCCTGTTTGCCCTGATTACCGACCGCTATGACCGCCCGGCGCCGCAAAGCGAAAACGTGCCGGAGATTATCCAGCGCATCCGGGAATACGTGGACGCGCACTTTACCGAGATTGACAGCGTAGGGGAGATTGCCGCGCGGTTTTCCTATTCCAAAGAATATCTCTCCCGCCTTTTCAAAAAATACTACAACGGGCATATTTACAATTATCTCATCCGCAAAAAAATTTCCTTTGCCATTGCCAAGATCGAGGAGGGCGCAAGCGTGACCGACGCGTGCTATCTTTCGGGCTTTAACAATATGACCTCTTTTATCCGTTATTTCCGCCTTGCCACCGGCACCACGCCGACCGGCTACCGGCCAAACCGTTAAAAAACCGTGGTGCAGAACATTCTGCACCGCGGTTTTGCTTGATTTTAATCCTTGCTCAGCGCCGCGCCGATGACCGTGGCGAACTGCGCGTTTTCCGGGATGACAAAACGCATCCCGAACGTCTGATTGAAAACGGGAAAGACCTTGCGGATCGGCTCGATTGCCGTCAGGTTTCCGGTCAGCACCACATCGGTCAGGCGGAAACTTCTTGCGGCAAATACCGCCAGCATGCCGATAATCTCGCCCACCATATTGGCAATGCCCAGCGCAATGTCGTGCTTGTTGGCAAGATCGCTGAGTTTGCCGAAGTTGGAGGCGGTCAGTTCGGTATTCACGCCGGGGTATAGCCCCTGATCCGAAATATCGCGGATGCGAAGATCCACGTTGCCAAGGTCACCGCCGACCGCCAACTGTTCGATATGCTCTACGGTGTCCACGCCCAGCATTTTGTGCGAAAGCCCGACCAACGTACCGCCGCCCACGCCCGTGCCGCCAAGGTACTGCACCTTTGCGCCGTCCCCTTCGCGTTTGGCATGTACCAGCGCCGTGCCCGTGCCCATACTGACGCCAATGGCT
>ERZ779865.136-NODE-136-length-69066-cov-6.514324_pt1 | contig 69066 bp, 59 predicted proteins | sample MGYA00433088_ERZ779865 | MGnify/ENA primary metagenome ERZ779865 (study PRJEB29588, sample SAMEA2151703) | human gut metagenome | biome: human gut; feature: human-associated habitat; material: faeces | place: Denmark | collected 2008/2010 ... | reverse complement strand
TTTTTGGCGCAGTTTTATCCGGGGGAAAGGGCTTCTGGTTTGCTACGGCAGCTGCCGCGATACTGTGCTGCGTTCCGTTCTTCCTGTCGTTTGAAAAACGCGCGCCCTCCGCCGGCGAGCTTGTTCTAGTTGCAGTGATGACGGCGTTTTCTGCCGCAGGAAGATTTATTTTCGCGCCGATACCGTTCTTCAAGCCAGTCACTGCCATAGTTATCATCGCGGGAAAGCATTTCGGCGCGCAGGCCGGCTTCATGACCGGCGCGATGTCCGCGATAATATCGAACATCTGGTTCGGGCAGGGTCCCTGGACGCCTTTCCAGATGCTTTGCTGGGGACTTATCGGCGCTGCCGCCGGCCTTGCAAAAAACATTCTCGACAAGCCGCTGGCGCTCTGCCTGGCAGGAATTATTGCGGGCGTGGGATATTCCCTGATAATGGACGTGTGGACCGTGCTCTCCATGAACTCCGCATTCTCGTGGGGACTATGGTCGGCTGCCGTGATTTCCGCGCTGCCCGTGACCGAGATATACTGCGGCTCCAACATCATATTCCTGCTTGTGCTGAACAAGCCCGTCGGCAGACGACTGGAGCGGCTTAAAACCAAGTACGGTGTATTCCCGGGAAAGGAGCGGCAATGAAAAAGCTGACTTTCTCCGATATCGTGTTCAACGTGATACGCTTCGGGCTTATAGCTGCCATCGCGGCAACCGTGGTGTTCCACTTTACGACTGAAAACGCCGTCACGACTATCACGATTTCAGACATCGGCAGTTCGCAGGCAGCGGCGCAGAATTCCGCACGAATATCAGAAACCACCGCCAGCTCTGCCGCAAAGCTGATAAACGTCAACACCGCGACCGCTTCGCAGCTGGGTTCCCTAAAGGGAATAGGCGAAAAGAAAGCCGCTGCGATAATACAGTACCGCGACGAGCACGGGGATTTCACCAGCGTTGACCAGCTGCTGAACGTCCCGGGGATAGGTGAAAAGCTGCTTGAAAGCTTCCGTGACCGCATTACCACGGGGCCGGCAGAAATACAGCCTGAGCCAGCCCGGACCACCGCAGGCGCAGAACTTTCAGAAAGCGCGGAACATGCGGAAAGCGCCGAAATTCCCGCAGAAACAACAGCCGCCGAAAACACAAACGCGCTCATCAACATCAACACCGCGACCGCTCAGCAGCTGTGTTCCCTCAAAGGAATAGGCGAAAAAACGCTGAACGGCTTCCGGGACATGATAACCGTATAAAAAAGGCTGCAATTTTCAATGCAGCCTTTTTGTTATCAGAAGTTTCCGCCGTTCCAGCCCCAGTTGTCAGTCGCCGAATACTTGACGTAAATCTTGTCGGCAGGCACCCCGAGGACTTCACCGTATACGCGGCATATCTCAGCCGTCATTCTGTCGCAGTCAGCCGGGGAAGCGCTGCCGTAAAGGCTCACTTCAACGAACGCGATCTTTTCCGGCTTCTCACCGCGGAAATACAGGCTTGTATTCGGCTCAAAGCCGACCATCAGCCAGCTTTCAGTCTTGCCGATAAGCGTGACTGCCTGTCCCAGCGCAGATTTTATCTGCTCCTCCTGTTCAGGGGTGATATCCTGTGAGTATTTGGTGTTGATAAATGGCATAGTTTCTCCTTTCGTCAGGGCAGAATGTCGTCTGCGCAGCGCATAACCTCGCGGAATTCCTGCAGGTCAAGGCAGTAGCGCGGGTCTTTGTGTTCAAGAGCGTATTTTATATCGGTGGCGCTGTGCCAGCCGACCTCGGATATTTCCGCCTTTTCATAGCAGAGGTAATTTTCCCGCACCGCGCCCTTGAACAGGAACACCCACTTTATCTCGTTGTTCAGAAAGCGCTTCCCATGGAATACATTATCCTCGTTGACCTTCCTCCGGCAGAGTAAAACCAGCTCCGACGGCCGCGCCTTTACGCCGAGCTCCTCTCCGAGTTCCCTTATCGCAGCGGAAATCGGGTCCTCACCGGCGTCGATGTGCCCGGTGGAAGCAGCGTCCCAGCACCCGGGAAAGCTGTCCTTGTCCTCAGCGCGCTTCTGCAGCAGGAACTCCATTCCACCCAGCCTGCGGCGCGCTATCCAGATGTGTACGCTGGCGTGCCAGTCGCCGTCGCGGTGTATGTCCCCGCGGCGCTTGGTTTTCTCGGTGAATTCTCCGTGTTCGTTGAGTACGTCAAAAAGCTCGTCGTCAGAATACATCGCATGCCTCCTGTTCAGTCCAGCTTCCAGTTTATCGGCTGCATACCGTGCTGCGTGAGGAATTCATTCGTTTTCGAGAAGTGCCTGCACCCGAAAAATCCGTTATACGCTGAAAGCGGACTTGGGTGAGCGCACTGCAGCACCAGGTGCTGCGGATTTGTGATGAGGTTTGCTTTTGAGCGCGCATTCCCGCCCCACAGCAGGAATACTATCGGCTGCTGCCGCTCGTTGAGCAGCTGTATCACACGGTCGGTAAAGTGCTCCCAGCCCATTCCGCGGTGGCTGTTCGCCTGCCCCTCGCGCACGGTGAGCACGGTGTTCAGCAGCAGCACGCCGTTGTCCGCCCACTGCGTGAGTTCACCGTGGTTCGGCGGGTCGATGCCGAGGTCCGCTTTCAGTTCCTTGAATATGTTCTGCAGCGAGGGCGGGGGCGGAGTGCCTTTCTTCACCGAAAAGCACATTCCGTGCGCCTGCCCTGCCCCGTGGTAAGGGTCCTGACCCAGTATCACCGCGCGCACATCGCTGTAGGAAGTGTGCCGCAGGGCGTTGAAAATATCCTCCATCGGGGGATAAATGCGCCGGGTGGTGTACTCCTGCTTCAGGAATTCGCGCAGGCGAAGGTAATAGTCCTTTTTTATCTCGTCCGCAAGGAGCGCGTCCCATTCATTGCCGATGTGCATCACTTCTTCTTACCCTTTTTCGGCTTGCCGGAATTCTTAGTGCGCCTGGGCTTCACTGAAAATCCGAAGGAGCCTATCTTCTTGCCAAGGGCGTAATATGTGCCGTGTGCGTAAGCCATCAGCCCCGCCTTTTCCATGTGCAGCTTGCCCTTTTCGTCGATGAGATCCTTTGCGATATTGACGGACATTATCTGCGCGATGAACATATCGTGGCTGCCCTGCGGGAGCACCTCGGTCACCCTGCACTCGATGGAGATAGGCGCCTGCGCTATCTGGGGCGCGGCAACAACGTTGCTCTCCTGGGGATAGAGCTTCATTTTCGCCAGCTTATCCTCGTTCTTGCCGGACTTTATGCCGCAGTAATCCACAGAGCGCACCAGCGTTGACGGCATCATGTTGATGACGAATTCCCCGCTCTCCCTGATGATGTTATAGGAATTGCGCTCCGGTCTGACGGAGATGTAGGTCTTTGCCGGGTCGGAACAGATTATACCTGTCCACGCGACGGTGAGCGCGGTGGGCTTTTCCATAGTTCCGCAGGAGACCAGCACTGCCGGCACCGGTGCCAGGAGCGTTCCCGGCTTCCACTGTACTTTTTCCATTTTATTGTCCTTCCTTCTGTATCATTTCGGTTATTCCGCGGGAAATGCGCTGCGGGATACGGCTGAAATGCCCTCCCGCTTCGCTGCGGTATATCACATGCGCGGTGCGTTCCGCAATGCGCTTCACTTCCGCTGTCTTTTCCTCAACGGAGGCCATCAGCGGGTCCGGAGAGTTCTTCTCCTTGCCGCCAAGGCTGAGGTAAACGACGCCGTGCAGGTGGTGTTCTTTCAGGTAGTCAGTCCACCCGGGGAACCACATCGAGCCGGAACAGCTCGCGGCGCCGCACAGGCGCGGTTCTTTCCATTCTGCCAGGGAATACAGCGCGAACAGCCCTCCCAGCGAATACCCGCACAGAAATATGCGCGTGAATTCACCATAAAGCCGCTCAAGTTCCCTCGTGAATTCCGGCAGGAATTCAACCAGCCTGCCAGCGCCGCCGGAAAACCTCCTGCCCGCAGGCGTGGAAGCCTCCCACGGGGAATAGTCCCTGTCCCAGTCGATATCGCCGAATTCTGCCAGGGTGATCTCAGCGCCGTTATTCCGCAGCATTCCGCACACGTCGCAGAAAAGCTGCCGCTCAAACCCGCTGAAAAGCAGCGCCAGCGTATCTCCTCCGGAACTCTCTGCCCGGCAGGAATACCCGCCGAAACCGAACTCTTCCATTATATGAGTATCCCCTCGAGATGGTCCATCTCATGCTGGATTATTTCAGCCGTTATTCCGCTGTACTTAACGCGGCACTTTTTCATGCGCATATCAAGGAATTCGACATCTATCTCCTCATGACGGGTGACGTTCTTTGCGCCCTCGTGACACAGGCAGCCCTCGTTCGTTTCATAGGTTTCAGGGCTTGCCCACTTTATCACGGGGTTGATCATGACGATGTATCTGTTGAGATCCTGGAACACGATGATCCGCTTGAGTACGCCTATCATGTTGGCTGCCATGCCGACGCATTCCTCGGCGTGGGCTGCGATGGTCTCGACCATGTCCTGCGCAGTCTGCAGGTCGTTCTTATCTGCGGGCGCGGACTTCTGGCTCAGCAGGAACTTATCCTTTACTATGGGTCTTACCATATCAGTTCCACCTTTCCACAAGCTCAAATCTGATGTTGTGCAGAACCAGTCCGCTGCCGCCGAAATACAGCCTTATCGACATGAAATTCGACAGGAAGTTCGCGTTGCGGGACTGCTCCACGGGCTTTCCGCCGGTGCCGTTGAACGTATACGTTCCGCTGGGGCTGCCCAGAGCGAACAGCGTCACGGAGGTCTGCGCAAGCTCCGACAGCGTGCTCGAAGCAGTTATCACAGCCCTGTAAACACCGGGCTTTGTCACATTCAGCCCGAATGCGTAGCTGCTGCCCTTTTCGGTGGTCATTCCACCAAGGTCAAGCGTGAACTGCTCGTCCACATCGTAGAATGTGATGTCTGTGCTGTCCACGTCGCCGCTGTCCTCGGGACGGTTGATTATCTCGGTGGTATCGTCAATGCCCATCAGCCGCTTCATCGCATGGGTGGTCAGCAGCACGCGCAGAATATTCATCGCATTGCGCTGTAATTCACCCCTGGTGAGTTCCCCGCTTTCAAGGCTTGCAAGGGTGTTGTCGGCGTTGTGCGCACCGTCCGCAGTGACCATATAGACGTCGTTCTGCGCCATTGCCATTGCCGCGAAATCAGACCTGTCAGCGGGCTTCCCGCGGCGGTTGATATCAGCCCACCAGTCGGTCATTGCGAAGCCGTCGAAGCCCCATTCCCCGCGGAGTATGTTTGTCACAAGGTCGTAGTTGCCCGCAGTCCAGACGCCGTTCACCTTGCCGTAGGTGGTCATTATCGTCTTAGCCTCGCCCTGCTTTACCGCTATCTCAAAGCCGCGCAGGTAAATTTCGCGCAGCGCCCGCTCTGAGATTATGCTGTCCAGCGTATGACGGTGGGTTTCACGGTTGTTGCCGCAGAAGTGCTTTATAGTTCCGTCCACGCCGGTGGAATGCAGCCCCGCAAGCTGCGCTGCAGCCAGGCTGCCGGTGAGGAACGGGTCCTCGGAGAAGTACTCGAAATTGCGCCCGTTAAGCGGATGACGGTGGATATTCATGCCGGGGCCAAGCAGGCAGTCCACCTGATTGGTGTGCATCTCAAGTCCCATCAGCGTATACAGTTCCATCAGCAGCTGACGGTCGAACGTGGAAGCCAGCAGCGTGCCGTTCGGCAGGCTGAACGCTTTCGTTCCGCAGTCAAGGCGCATTCCGGAGGGGCCGTCGTCGCAGCAGCCGCAGGGAATTCCCAGCGCCTGGAGTTCGTCAGAAACGCCGCCGAATGCCGCAGCAGTACCCGCAGTGACCTTGGGACTGCCCATTCCCTCGCCGCGGATAATGCAGGAAAGGTCGTAGTCAGTCAGCTGCGCGGTGAATTCCTCAAGGGTGTTTTTGCCGTTGTAAACGTCCGCGAGCCTGATCCCCCTGTCGCCGGTCTGCGGTATCTCTGCCGGCAGTTCCGCATGGGAATGCGGCTCGGGATCGGGCGTCAGCGGAACGTCCTCAAATACGACGGAACCGCTGCTGTTCTTCATTCTCTGGAACGGCGTAACGGGACCAAGAGCCGACCTGCACTGTTCCACGACGGTTTCCGGGATCTCCAGCGAGAAGCACTCTCCTGCGCTGCGCACGTCGCTGCCGACATAGAAGCGGTAAGTTCCGCCCTCGAGCAGCCAGCAGTAACGGTGCCCGGTGACGCCGCTGTCGTCGTAGGAAGCAAGGCTCTCCACCGGTATCTCGATAGTCAGCGGTTCGGAGTCGCCGGGCTTTATCGTCCAGGTCTTGTCGAAGCCGCAGAGCACCCTTGCAGGCTTCCCCAGCCTGCCCTGGGGAGCCTCGCAGTAAATCTGCACGACTTCCCTGCCGGGGACGGAACCTGTGTTCTTTACAGTAACATTTGCGGTGACAACGCCGTCAGCCGCGGAAAATTCAGCAGAAATATCAAACGTGGTATAGGACATACCAAAGCCGAACGGATAGCGCACCTTGTCCTTTGCGAACGTCTCAAAATAGCGGTAGCCGACGTAGATATCCTCTCCGTAGCAGTCCTCTTCACCGCTGCCGAAGAACTTGTCCGACGGGTAATCATGCACGCTGTACGCAATGGTGTCAGGCAGCTTTCCGCTCGGGGAAACCTCGCCGGTGAGCGCCATCGCAGTGCCGGTGCCGCCGACCATTCCACCCTGCCATACGTACATAACCGCGGAAACATCGTACCTGTCCATGAAGCCCATGTCGATAAGTCCCGCGGTGTTCAGCAGAACTACAGTTTTCGGGAATACCGCAGCGACCTTTTTCAGCATGTCCTCTTCCAGGTCGGAAAGCAGGAACGCGCCCTTTTCAAGCTTGTTATCCATTTCCTCGCCGGCAGTTCTGCCGATGATGACTATAGCAGTGTCAGAGGTCTCAGCCGCAGACTTCACGATGTCGTCGGTGAGAGGCATTTCCTCCTGCGACCACGGCTCTCCTCCCCAGCCCTCGCCATAGTTGAACGGGTGCTCGCTGTCCCACTGGGTGTAAATATCCAGCAGCTTCTGGTTTACTTTATATCCGGCTTCGGTCAGTCCATCGGTTATGCCAACGACCTTTGAAACGTTCACCATGCCGCCGCTGCCGGTGCCGCTCTTGTAATAATGCAGCTGTATCCTGCCGAATACCGCAGCCTCGCCGTCCTTTTTCAGCGGGAGCGCGCCGTCGTTCTTCAGCAGCACAACGCCCTGTGAAACCGCTCGCGCTGACGCCTCAAGGTACTGTTCCCAGTCAAGAGTTCTTTTCATATTCCTGCTCCTTATCCGCTTACAGCAAGCGCTGTCCGAATGCACCGGCAGCGCCGCTTTGCCATAATCACTTGCCTCCGAAAAGTACGCTGTGTATTTCAGTATACCACATTCCATGACAAATTTCAAGTATTATCCGGTTAAATGCAACAGGTTTTGCGGTGGTATTTTCCGGGATTTTTTCACAAAAACACTTGCATTTGAACTCATATATTGTTATAATAAAGAGTAATGATAATACATAGAAATGGGGAATGAACTTGGATATTCTCAGCGTGATATCAGACATATTCAACAACCTGATACGTGTACTGATGTCGATACAGATCACCGACGTGATCGACATGGTGCTGCTTGCCGTGCTGATATTCGTGGTGATCAAATTCATGAAGGAAACACGCGCCGAGCAGCTGCTGAAAGGTATCGCGATACTTGTTGTGCTGTTCCTGGTGGTGCAGGTCTGCCAGCTGAAGGTAATGAGCTTTCTGTTCCAGAACTTCTTCCAGATGGGCATACTCGCGATCGTCGTGGTATTCCAGCCGGAACTGCGCCGCATGCTTGAAAAGGTCGGCACTGCAAAGGTGCAGAACATCGTGCAGTCGTTTGACAACAGCGGCAGCGTAGGCGACGCACAGGCGCGGGAACGCGCTATCCAGGGCATCGCGGACGCATGCGAAAGGCTCAGCCGCACCCGCACAGGCGCGCTTATAGTCATTGAGCGCCAGACAAAACTCGGAAATATAATCGAGCAGTCCACCGTGATAAACTCCGACCCGTCGCCGGAACTTTTCTGCAACATTTTCTACAACAAGGCTCCGCTGCACGATGGCGCGGTAATAATCCGCAACAACCGCATTTATGCCGCAGGCTGCTTCCTGCCGATAACCAGCAAGGGGCAGTACGTTGACGCGGACCTCGGTTCAAGGCACCGCGCTGCCCTGGGCATGAGCGAGAATTCCGACGCGCTGGTGATAGTCGTTTCCGAGGAGACCGGCATAATCTCCGTAGCAAAATCCGGTCAGCTCACAAGGTTCAACAACGAATACAACCCCAAGGAAGCTCTCATAAATATCCTCCGTGATGAAATGCCCGACAATTCCAAAGGCAAGGGCAGGCGCAGGGGCAAAAAGACCCAGAGCGCCGAAATGGAATGACGCAGTAAGGAGGAAGCATGGATAACAACACAAAAGAAACCCAGAACAACAAAAAGCAACGCCCAAGGCGCACATTCAGGGACGTTATGACAAGCGTCGGCACTTCCGTCAGAAACAACCTTAAAATAATCGTATGGAGCATTGTGCTGGCAGTGCTGGTGTGGATAGTGGTATCCGTTCAGGTGTTCCCGACTATCGAAACGGGGATAGCCGACATACCGATACAGCTGCAACCCACGGACTACATGGCAACGCACAACCTGCAGGTCGTCGGGGATTACACCGGCACCACAGATATACGCATCGAGGGCAAGCGCTATGAGATAGCCGCCCTCAAATCCGAAGATTTCATCGCAACGCTGGACCTCACGTCGGTACGCTCGGCAGGTACTTTCACCGTGCCCGTGTCCGTCACGAGCCGCACCGGCGTTGACTACACGCTGCTCGAGTCGTCGCAGCTGTCGGTCACACTGGTGGTGGACGAGATAGCAACGAGGGAGTTCCCGATAACGGCTTACGCGCCTGATATCAGCCTGCCCGAGGGGTATTACGTCGATGAGATAACCGCTTCCCCGGCGACTGTCACCGTGACCGGTTCCGCTTCCGTGCTCGACAAGATAAGCCGAGTTGAAGCCAGAGCTTCCGTTGACGGCGAGATACACGAGAGCCACGAGGTGCAGACGACGCTCACCGTTTACTCAGAAAACGGCTCCAAACTTGTCAACGACGACATCAAACTCAGCACCGACAACGTAATGGTGAATATCCCGATATATATGCAGAAGGAACTGCCGCTGACATTCTCGTTTGCAGGAGTTCCCCAGTACTTCGACATAAACAGCCTGGGATACGACATTCAGCCCGGCACGATAATGGTAGCAGCGCCGGACGACAGCATCAGCAATCTCAGCGAGCTTAACATCGGCACCGTGAACATCTCGGATATCAGGCTCAACCAGACCGTTTCCACTATCCCGATAACGCTCCCGGAGGGCTACAAGAACCTTTCCGGCTACAACAGCGCAAGGGTGACATGGGACATCGCGGATTACGGCAAGCTTGACTTCCCCGTGACAAACATCACCGTCGTCAATACCCCAGACAACATGGAAGTCGAAATCATCACGCAGGAACTCACCCTGAGCGTTATCGGTCCGTCCGAGCAGCTCAGCGCGCTGTCCTCCGGGGATTTCTACATCACCGGCAATCTGCTGGGAGTTTCGCTGCACGACGGCTCCCAGGACGTGCCCGTCACCGTCGTGATAACCGGCTCCGACGGCAGCAACTGCCTTGCGGTGGGAAGCTACAAAATTACCGTCAGCGCAAGAACGGTGACAGAAGAGGAATAAATGGCAATAATCATTTCACAGATAAAAACTACCCTTGACGAACCAAAAGAAAACGCAGTGCCAAAGGCGCTTTCGGCGCTGCGCATCCCCCCCCGCGACGCGGTTGAGGCAAGAGTGTACAAAAGCTCGGTGGACGCCCGTCGCGAAGTCTGCTTCGTGCACTCGGTGTACGTCAGGCTGAAAGACCCGCGCCAGGAGCGGAGATTAGCCGATAAGCGCCCCGACGTGCGCCTGTACGAGCCGGGTGAACTCACCGTAAAACGCGGCAGCGAGAAGCTTCGCGGCGATATCTACGTTGCAGGCTTCGGTCCCGCGGGAATGTTCTGCGCGCTCACCCTGTGCGAATTCGGCTATAAGCCGATAGTCCTCGAGCGCGGCGCGGATATGGATTCCCGCATAAAGGCGGTGGAAGGCTACTGGAGCACCGGCATGCTGGACAGAGCCTCAAACGTGCAGTTCGGCGAGGGCGGCGCGGGGACTTTCTCAGACGGAAAGCTCACCACCCGCATAAACGACCCGCTGTGCTCCCGGGTGCTGGAGCGCCTTGCGGAATTCGGCGCGCCGGAGGAGATACTCACCCAGGCAAAGCCGCACATCGGCACCGACAGACTCCGCAGCGTGGTCAGGAACCTGCGTCAGCGAGTTATACAGCTCGGTGGGGAAGTCCGCTTCCTGACGCCGCTGGAGGGGGCTTCCCCGGGCAGAGGCAGGCTGGAAAGTATCCGCGTAAACGGCGCGGACGTTCCCTGCGGCGCACTGGCGCTTGCAGTGGGACATTCCGCACACGACACGTTCAGAATGCTGCTTGAAAGCGGCGTGGAACTTGTACCGAAACCGTTTTCAGTGGGCGCGAGAATAGAGCACCTGCAATCCGATATAGACAGCGCGCTTTATGGGAAGTACGCGGGGCACCCGGCGCTCCCGCCCGCGGAATATCAGCTTTCCTACCATGAGGGCGGCAGGGGCGTTTATACGTTCTGCATGTGCCCCGGGGGTTACGTGGTGGCTTCCGCGAGCGAACCGGGGACGGTGGTCACAAACGGCATGAGCTACTTCGACCGCGCGGGGAAAAACGCGAACAGCGCGGTGCTTGTTTCCGTCGCGCCTGAGGATTTCGGAGGAGGCCCGCTCGGCGGCGCGGAGTTCATTCAGCGGCTGGAGCAGCGCGCTTTCCAGATGGGGAAGGCCGGCAGGGCGCCGGCTTCGCTCACCCGGGAATTCATCTCCGGTGGGAGCAGCTTCACGACAGGGCGCGTGGAACCTACGTATTCCCTCGGGGTGGAGCCGGCAGACCTCGGCGCGCTCTTCCCGGAATTCGTCAGCACACCGCTCAGAAACGGGCTGCGCTACTTCGACCGGCGCATTCCCGGCTTCTCAGACAGCGACAGCATTCTCACCGCGATAGAAACCAGGAGCAGTTCTCCGGTGAGATTACCGCGTAATGAAGCGGGCTATGCAGCCTGCGCGGATAATCTGTTCCCGTGCGGAGAGGGCTGCGGCTATGCCGGTGGAATAATGTCAGCGGCAGTGGACGGAATACGCACCGCGGTAAGGATAATGGAAAAGTACTCACCGGACATGGCATAATCTGCCCCGGACACGGCACAATAGTAAAAAACGGAGGTGCCTATGTCCAGCGGAATGATACTAGTTATCGGGAACCTGAAACTTCCCGGAAATGTTCCTTGCATATATGCCGGTGAGGTTCATGAAGTGGACTGCCCCGGCTGCGTCGTCGTGTTGTCTGAAAACGCAGCAGTACCGCTGATAAAGCGCGCTGCGGGCGTTGTTGTCAACGGCGACTGCTGCGGAGCCATTCCCCCGGGCAGGCTCGGAGGAGTTCAGCTTGTGACCTGCGGCAGATGCGTCAAAAACACCGTCAGTGTGACTTCCGACAGCGGCGACAGAATGACCCTTGCGCTCAGCCGCGCCGTGACTACCCTCCACGGCGTCTGCGAACCCATGGAGCTGCCCCTGGAACGTTCCCCCGGCGTCACGGAATACGGCTGCATGGCGGCGTTTTCCGCAGCGGTGATACTTGATATGTGCTCCGGCTGAAAAATACCACTTGACAAAACCCTGATACGGGTATATAATGTAATTACGGCAGGTAATGCCGAATACATTTTATCTGTTTCGGGGCGGAGTGAAATTCTCCACCGGCGGTGAAAGTCCGCGAGCCTTGCGAGAGGTTGAACCGGTGCAATTCCGGTACCGACGGTATAGTCCGGATGAAAGAACCAGAAAACAAATGTGTTATCGCTCATGCGTGCATATTTGCGCCCCTGTACAGCCATTTTGTGCGTGCAGGGGCTTTCTGTTTCCCCAGAACATTGGAGGAAAACATGAACAACACAACAACAAAGACAAAACAGGCATTCAATGTCCGCAAGCTGGTGTTTACTGCGCTGCTCAGCGCAATGGCGGTGGTACTGATGAAATTCCTTGCATTCAAGATACCGGTCATGCCGGGGTTCATCAGCTTTGATTTCTCCGACGTGCCTGCACTGCTGGCGTCACTGACTATGGGTCCGTTATCGGGCGCTGTGGTGTGCCTCATCAAGAACCTCGGTGGTTTTCTTATCGCAGGTTCTACCACAGGTGGTATCGGCGAAATATCAAACTTCATTCTCGGCTGCCTGCTGGTCGTTCCTGCCGGACTTATCGCAAACAAAGCAGGCCACACTACAAAGCATGTCATTCTTGCATGCCTCGCGGGTGCATTCTCTATGGCTGCCATCGGTCTTGTGACAAACTACTTCATCATCTACCCGATGTACACCGCTATGATGCCTATGGAAGCTATCATAGGTATGTATCAGGCTATCTGGTCGGGCGCTGATTCTCTTATCAAGTGCCTGGTGGTTTTCAATGTTCCGTTTACGTTCATCAAGGGGCTTATCGCGGTACTTATTTCCGTGCCGCTTTACAAGAGGCTGCGCCCGGTATTCAACAGCAGCTTCCGCACAGAAATATAAGCCGCTCGCCAGCGGCAAAAGGAGCACAAAATGTCGCTGAAAGGCTTTTTCGGGCATCTCGGAACTATAACCCGTCACCGTCACAAGGTGATAGCTCACTGCGCAAGGGCAGGCATTCTCTGGCAGGGACTTCGTCACGACCTTTCAAAGTACTCCCCCACCGAGTTCATTCCCGGGGTGAAGTATTACCAGGGGATCCGCAGCCCGAACGAAGCAGAGCGCGAATTAAACGGGTATTCCCTCGCATGGATGCACCACAAGGGGCGCAACCGTCACCACTTTGAATACTGGATAGACGTTGACCCGGTGGAGAAAATTTACAAGCCCGTGAAAATGCCGCTGAACTTCCTGGTGGAAATGTTCTGCGACCGCGTGGCTGCAAGCAAGATATACCGCGGTGAAAAATACCGCAACAGCGACCCGCTGGATTATTTCCTCAACCGCAAACCCACGCGGTCTATTCACCCGGAAACCTCCGAACTTCTTGAAAAGCTTCTCAGAATGCTCGCTGAAAAAGGCGAGGACGAAACATTCAGGTACATCAGGGCGCTGCTGAAGGAAGGGAAATACTGAAGGTCACCTCTAAAAACCTCATGTGAGCGAAAATGTGCAGTGCGCACCATCTTCGTCGTCAAACCTCCTCGTAAGGCATACAGCCTTACTTCGTCGGCTTTCCTAGAATCTGGCACACCCTGCCCATTTTTGCTTTTCACACCGGTTTTTAGAGGTTCCCTGAATTCAATTCGTAATTCATAATGCGGAATTTCAGCGTCCGCTTACGCGGAGGATAAAAAATCTGATATGAAACAAAACAGGGCGAAAGTGTTTCTTTCGTCCTGTTTATTTTATAGGAATTATCCGCGAAGTAAGTACCGTGGTTTAATTAGCGTCTTTCATCTTTATCGGTACATATTCAAAGTGCTGCCGGGAAGCGCGGGTCTCGAGTTCCGCATTCTGACCGGGGCTGACATTCGCGAGCACCATCAGCCCGCGGAAGCCCTCAGCCATGATGTCGAGCATTGCAACCAGCTCCTCGGTGAGCATTCCTGTTATCACAAACACCACTGAAGCGCCCTGCTGACCCTCGGTAATAAGCTGGCGCAGTTCCATCGTTTCGACCTTTGTGGGTATCACCGCAGCCATATCATAGAAGCGCTCAAAATCTGCCATATCGCGGATATCGCAGCGGTAATTCCCGATGATCGCGCCGAAATCAACAATGCTGTTAATACCAGCCTTTACTGAAGCCAGAGCCACCGCTATTGCAGCTTCTATCACCGCGTCGGCGTACTTCATCGCCGCTCCGGTATCCGTGATGTCATTGCGGTAATCGCACAGAACTGCAGTTCTGCGTTCCGCAGTCTGGTCGTACTGCTTTATCATCAGCTCGTCCAGCTTTGCGGTGAGCTTCCAGTGAACCAGCTGCATTACGTCGCCCTGAACATACTCGCGCACGTGTGAGAAGTCCTCGCGCTCGCCTTTCAGAAGAAGCGACGGGTCGGTGTTTTCCTCACCGGGCGCCTCGGCTATTAGTTCACCGAAATCCATCTTGCGGGGCTGGAATATCAGCGTCGCCTCTGAACGTATCTTTCTTGTTATGCGGATTATCCTCAGGGGGTCGTAGAAAACAGCCCGGCTGATCTCCGCAACATACGCGCCGCGGTATCGGTGCATCACTGTAACGGCTATCCGGCACCTGCCAAAAGGCGGCACGGAAGCGTAAATGCGCTTCATCGAAAACAGCCCGGTCTCACGGTCGGGGAGATTGCACTGCAGTTCTATCGGCGCACACGGGAATACCGACCGGCTGCGCACATATATCCACAGGTCGAATTCCTCGCCCTTCTGCCTCACTATCCGCGTGGAACTCCCTGAACCGTTACGGCTGATGTTCTCAACAAAATCAGCGCTGCTGGTGCGGCTGCAAATCAGCACACAGACTGCCGCCAGCAGCGGGTAACACAGCGCCGCAATGAGCAGCACTGCCGAGATACGGCTCTGATAAGCCGCAGAGAATATCAGCAGCGCAACCGTGAGCGTGATGTAGATAAGTCTGTTTCTGCTCATCTGCGCCCTCTCAAATATTGCGCCTTACCGGTGGTGTGACTGACGAAACCGCGTCCTGCAGCACCGAAGTTATATCCATGCGGCGCAGCTTCATCTCCTGACGGAGAACTATCCTGTGGCTGAACACAGGTATCATCAGCCTTACGATGTCCTCCGGCACGACGTAATCCCTGCCGCTGAGGTAGGCGTACGCCCTTGCCGCCTGCAGTATCGCCAGCGAAGCGCGCGGACTTACGCCCAGCTCAACGCCGCTGTGCGACCTCGTTGCCGCGGAAAGCTCCGCGATGTACCTGCATATGCTGTCAGCCGCCTGCACCTGCTGGACCTCGCCTATGCACTGCTGCAGCTGCTCCGCAGTCATAACCTGCTGGACTTCTGCAACGGGGTTTCCACCAAGCCGGTCGAGAAGAATTCCGGTTTCCTCCTCGACAGTGGGATAACCCATGCTTATCTTTATCATGAAACGGTCCAGCTGCGCTTCCGGCAGCGGGAAAGTCCCCACATACCCCTGGGAATTCTGCGTTGCGATGACCATGAACGGCTGCGGCAGTAAATGCACCACGCCGTCTACCGTAACGCGCTTTTCCTCCATGGCTTCAAGCAGCGCGGACTGCGTTTTCGGAGAGGTACGGTTTATCTCGTCCGCAAGCAGAATGTTAGTCATAACAAGCCCCGCGCGGTACTCAAAGCGGTTTTCTTCCCTGTCGAACATGGTGAAGCCGGTGATATCCGACGCCATAACGTCAGGCGTGAACTGCGCCCTGCGGAAACTCAGACCGGTGGCGCGGCCAAGCGCCATTGCAAGCGTGGTCTTACCCACGCCGGGTACGTCCTCAATGAGCACATGCCCCTGCGCAAGCATTGCCGTCAGGATCAGCTGAACAGCCTCCTCCTTGCCCTTTATCACCTTTGATATCTCGGCAGCAAGCCTGCCAATAAGCTGCTGACCGCCACTAAAATAAGCCATCTGTGCTCCTTTACCCGGACATTGTTTTCGCCCGTATCATCGCTGGAATATCACAGCGCAAATATCATCTGTACTCGGCTGATGAGCCGATATATCGTCATATAGTATTTTTTGCCACGTAATATATTTCTGGTATGCAAAGTTATTATAACACACTTTTCCGCGTAAATCAACCACTTTTTAGAATTCCGGAAGCAAAATAAATCACTCTTTTTCAATAATGCCGCGCCTCAGCCTTGACATCGGGGTGGTGTAAAAGTAATTCTGCCGGAACATCTCTGCCGGGGTCGCTTCGTTTATCATGGCGCCATTGAACAGCATTCCGCAGATGTCCGCAGTATCGGCGGCGAATTCCGCGTCGTGAGTTACCAGCAGCACTGCAGTGCCTGCCGCCGACAGTTCCCTCAGCATGCGGGACATTGCGGAGCGTGCAGCGGCGTCGGTTCCCTTTGTCGGCTCGTCCAGCAGCAGGATATCGGGCTTACCCGCGAGAAGCTTTGCCAGCGCCAGTTTCTGCCGCTCTCCTCCAGAAAGGTCAAGCGGGTCACGGTCTGAAAGCCCGTCCAGCGCAAAACGCTCCAGCATTTCACGCGGGGCTTCCTCACCGACGGTTTCTTTTGAGAACAGCAGACAGGGTTCCTGCGGGAGATAGGCAGTCACTGCATTTCTGCGCATTTTCACCCTGCCGCCGGTGGGCTTGAGAATTCCGCTTATCGTTTTCAGCAGCGTGGATTTTCCGCTTCCGTTGCCGCCTATTACCGCATAAATTTCCCCGGGATAAAGCTTCAGCGATGCCCCGCGCAGCACGTCGGGGGCAGTCTTTCCCCAGCCTGCATGGAGCTCCTTTACTGTGAGCAGCGGGTCGCCTGGGGGGGTAAATTCCTGCGGGGAATTTTCAGCATGCGTGCGGAGGTATTCCCGACAGAGTTCATTCTGTCTGCCCTCGCGTATCGAAACCGGGGAAGCGCCCCTTCCCCCCGCGCTTCGGAACACCCTCTGAGACGCAGTCAGCGCGCGGCTCATCGGGTGGTTTTCAGGCAGGGCGTCTGCAAGAAGCCCCGGGGGACAATCCGCGATGATCCTGCCGCCGTCCAGCACGATCACCCTGTCCGATATCGGCAGAAGCTCTTCAAGCCGGTGCTCAGCCGCGATGACAGTCACCCCTATATCCTGATTTATCCTGCGCACTGCGTCAACGAAATTCTGCGCAGAAAGCGGGTCAAGCTGCGAGGAAGCCTCGTCCAGCAGCAGTATCTCCGGGTGCAACGCAGCCGCGGAAGCCAGGCACAGCAGCTGCTTCTGCCCGCCTGAAAGCGTGGAGGTTTCGCGCTCGAAAAGCTCCTCCAGCCCGAACCAGCACGCCATTTCACCGACGCGTCGGCGTATCTCTGCCTGTGGCATTCCAACGCTCTCGCAGGAAAAGGCAAGCTCGTGCCACACCTTATCGGTGACTGTCTGCGCTTCCGGGTCCTGCATGACGAACCCTATTTTCGCGGCAGAATTCACGTCCGGCTCGGCTGAAAGTTCCCTGCCGGAGATGCTGACGCTGCCCGAAATGCTTCCCCTCGGCTGCAGACCCGGCTTCATCAGCCGAAGTAATGTGCTCTTTCCGCAGCCGGAAAGTCCGCACAGCGTGACAAATTCCCCGGGCATTATGCGCAGGGTGACATCGTTCAGCGCGGTGTTCCCGTCGGGGTACGCAAAACTCAAATGCGATATCTCTATCTGATTTTTCATATCCACCATTCCGGAGTGAGTTCACCCAGCGTTACTGTCCTGCCAGAATTAAAGTCCATCATTATCTCAACGCCCTTGTAGTCGTCCGGCATAAGCTGCACCATGAGCTCACGGCATGCCCCGCAGGGAGCGCCGCAGCTGCCGTCCGGCATTACCGCAAGCACTTTACTTATCTTCTGCTCGCCGTTGGTTATCATGTTGAATATCGCGTTACGTTCCGCGCATATGCCAAGGGTGGAGCATGTGTCCACGCACACGCCCGTATAAATACGCCCGGAAGCCGACAGTATCGCCGCAGCTACTCCGCCTGCTTCCACATAGCTGGAAATCGTTCTGTCATTCTGTACTGCCTTTGCAGCATTATAAAGTTTTTCCCATATATTATCCATTTTTTCCTCCACTATTATTCCCTGCCATACCTGACCACCACTGCCGACGGCAGCAGGCAGAAAGCCCCAAAACCGCAATACAGCAGGATATCCATTGCTCCTGTCCTTATTTCTGAAAGCGCCGGGTAAAACCAAAATCCACCCGCACCGAACACCACCAGCACAATGCACCCGGCTGAAAGCAAAACAACCGCCGAAAGCGCAGCCGCAGTGCCTCCAGTGAAGCGATACAGCGAAAAACTCGTTCGCCTTGCCGTGCCGTAACCCCTCGCGCGCATTGACAGCGCGGAATCCATCGCCTGCTCTGCAGAATACCCCAGCGAAGCCGAAAACGCCCTGAGATGTTCGCGCACGCCGTTGCATTTCTGCACAGCGAAGAATTCTTTCGTGCGCCTTATGAACATCGGAATAAACCTTATCGCGCAGGAAAGCACCAACCCTGCCGCCGGAAGCACCCTCCCGAACAGCCAGATGTATTTGTCACTGGTGACGTACTGCACCGCGCACGCTCCCCACAGGCACACAGCAGCCAGCATTCCACCGATGAAAGCACCGTAAGCCAGCGCTTCCAGCGTGAATGCATAGTCCCCGACAAAGAAAAGCGCTGTTTCACCGTTGTGTACGAAAATGAAATTCGCAAGCGCCGCAGTCCCGGCAATGACTGCATACCAGCCGCCCCCCCGGAGCCTTCCGGACAGCCCGGTCAGAAGAAGCGCCCCCGCAAGCGATTCCGCAACGGTCACAGGATCTCCTGCAAATGCAGTCAGCCCAAGCACCGACAGCAGATACGCAAAGCACACTGCCGGGTGCATTCTTTCAAGCTTTCTCAAATTATTCCCTCGCGGCCCAGCCAGTTTATAAGTCCCTCGCAGCCGTCGCAGACATCGCGGTAAGTGGTTTCAAATTCCCCGGTGTACCATGGGTCGGCTATCGCCCCGGGTCGGTCGGTGAAGTCCAGCAGCAGGCGTATTTTATCAGCGTATTCCTCACCGGCTATGCGGGTCATGTTGCGGATATTCGCGCCGTCCATGCCGATCAGCAGGTCGTAATTTTCGGCATCTGCGCGCGTCATCTGGCGTGCGCGTTTGGCTGAAAAGTCGATACCGAGCCTGCGTAATATTGCTGCCGTACCGTAATGCACAGGATTCCCTATTTCCTCTGTCGAGGTCGCTGCAGAAGCTGCCGTGACTTCGGTTATATTTCGTTTTTTCAGCATGTCGAGAAATATGAATTCTGCCATAGGTGACCGGCAGATATTGCCGTGGCAGACGAATAGTATCTTGTACATCTGTGTTGTTCCTTTCAAAGGGCTTTGTATTGCATTATTTTGCCGCATTTTGCGTACTGGTAGATTTTACGGATTTCCGGTTGATTTCACAGAAACTCGGCAGATCAGGGCAAATTGCGGATGTGTGTAGTAGTCAGATAGTAGTAAAAATCCGGGGTTTTACTACTAAGAATTTTGTTGGTGAAAATCAACGTTTTTATTATAGCATATTTTTCGGTATTTGCATAGTGCTTACATTATGAAATGATATGGGGTAATTAAATTTGGTTTGGGGGATATGGCTATAATGTGTTAACAAATGTCATTGCTTGTGATATAATCAAATAATTAAATGTGTGTGTTTTTTACAATTGGGATATTAAATGGAAGCAAATATGAATTATTCAAAATTATGCATTTGCGGTGATAAAAAGATATTAATTACTGCCAACACCAATGTTAAAATAATACCTGCAACTAGAATTGAGATTAACCGATATAAAAATTCTCGTTTGAAAATAAAAGAAAAACTATGGAATAAAGATGAAATATTAAGTCAGTTGGTAGATATTTTGAACGACTTCAAAGACCCCAAAGGTGACTTTGGCAATTCAACTGGTGTCAAAAGTGCTATTTTGCGCGCTTTTGACATTGACTTAAAATTAAAGGATTGTTATAATGTCGCTTGTGAATTATACTATTGTGGAACTTTTAGAATAAAATATACATATATGAATCGTTTTGTCAAATGGAGAGATGCTCGCGAAATTGAGATAGAATCTTCTGCAAATTATATAATAAAATTATTTTCTGTGTTACATAATGAACTAATCAAAGAAAAATCAAAAAAGAATATTTTGGGGCAACAAAAAAAATTAACAGGAAACTATAAAAAACTTAATGATTTTTTCATCCAGAAAAATTCAGAAATCCGTTCTTTATTATCAATAGAAAAAGCTAATGCTAAAGTCAAAGATCATGATTTGTTAGTTGTAGATAATAATATCTTTCTAGAGGATTACTGTGGTTTTGATATATTTCAAAAAGAAAGAGAAATCAAGACAATAATCAAGAAGATATTAGACAGCAATGATCCTGGAGAAAAAGAAGTTGCATATGCAATTAAATGGTTGAAATCAGACTCTAACCTCTCTTTTATTGAAATCAAAAAGAACTGCGAAAGCAAATACCGTTATGGCTGTATTTTGCTTAAAAATCCTGATTTCATAGATGAACCGCAAGAATACGATCATATCCTAGTGTGTGATTCAGGAGTCATTCTAATTGAAACAAAGCACTGGAAAGGACAAGTTGAAATTCGGCCAGACGGAAAGTGGATCAGGGATTCAGAAAACAATGGGAAGATAATTGGTGAAAAAAACCCCGTCTCTCAGATGAAACGTCATGAAATGCTCATGAAAAGTATACTCCCCAATGTTCCAGTGTATAGTATTCTGTGTTTCTCAAATTCATCGCTGATAATTAAGGGAGCGGAGAATTGTAAGGATTTTCCAATATCTTATATTGATCAGCTTGAAGACGTAATAATTCAACTTATAAATTCGAGAAAGGCTCCCAATGGTGATGTAGATTATATTGTAAACGAAATAGAAAAGCATAAAATTAATGTTGTAGAAGAAGTTTGTGAAATATAATAAATTGACTGTACTGTATTTCAAATAAAGGTGAGACAATCAATGCCTCACCTTTATGTTTTGATAAAATTATCCCGTCACTCTGAACATCTCCTGCGTTTTCTCACCGCTGAGTTGGTCTATTTCCTTGCGGGCGTTCTCAATTTCGGCAATTCTGCCTAACGCCGATAACATAAACACATCCGTAATGGGGCTGCGCGTGTGCGAGCGGGGCGCCCCATGCGCATTGGAGTTGATTTTTTGACGATACGTGAAATGTATGATATGTTTCTCCTTGAGCAGGAGTTCCGGAACAACAGCCCGGTTACTATCAGCTGGTATAAAGAGCAGCTCGAGGAGTTCTTTATCTGGCTTATGAACAGTATTCCGAAAGCTTATAATGATCCTGCAGAATTAAATCTGCTTAATTTTAAGCGTTATGGTGTGTATCTTAAATTGCAGACCAAGCGGAACGGCGACAGACTGAGCAGCAGTTCGGTTCACGGATCACTGCGAGCCGTCAAGGCTTTCTATAACTTTTGTATCGGCGAAGATTACCTCGAGGACTTCTCCCGACAGCTCCGGCTGCCTAAGGTTCACTGCAAGGAGCAGTTAATACTTGATGATCAGGAGATCATCAAGCTGCTGCGCGCTTGTGATGATTCATTCTCTCATTACAGTCTGCGTAATAAATGCTTCGTGCTTCTTATGCTTGATAGCGGACTGCGCCGCGGAGAAATTCCACGAATCAATATGGGTGATGTCACTTTTCATACTAAATCTATGATCATTCGCGGCAAAGGAAGCAAGCAGCGTCTTATCCCTATAGGTTATCAGACGTGCGAGCAGCTTTTGAATTATTGCTTGAAATATCGTCACGGCGCTTCCGGATCCGAGCCGTTCTTCGTCGATCAGAACGGGGGAACGCTGTTCGGATAACCTTATCAAGCAGATTTTCAAGCGTTTAAAGGACACCACCGGAATAGAACGGCTTCACCCGCATTTACTCCGGCACACGTTCGCTACGTATTACCTGGCTGACGGCGGAGATCTGGAGACCCTCCGGCTTATTCTCGGACATAGCAATATTCAGACAACGCAGATGTATTTACATCTCGCGTTTAACCTTAAGCTCCAGCGCAGCCGGCATAACTCGCATATCGATAAGCTATTCGATCACTGACACCTTTTTGATAAATGCCCAGATACAGCGAAAGCGCCTTGCATGCCGTGAATGGCTCTGCAATGCGCTTTCAGAAATCTGGCTCCCCCGACTGGACTTGAACCAGTGACACCCTGATTAACAGTTTGGGTGTTGAAAACGCACTATACACATTATACAAGGTTGATGAGCATTTGTCAATACTGCTTACCAGAAAAGGCAGCAGGAACCGTCAAATTACGCTTTTTATCTCCCAAAGGTGTATAATAAGTATTGCGAAACAGATTTGTTTTGTAAATACAACATATGGGAGCAAAACATGATATCAAACATTTACAAAGAATTTATGCTTGAGCAAAAATTCCGAAACAACACCGGAAAAACGATTGAATGGTATCAAGACAATCTGGAGAAGTTTTTCATCTGGCTTGATACTGACAATCCCGCTAACCTATCGCTTGAGAATTTCAAGCAGTATGGTGTCTATCTCCAAGACAACGTAATCAAGCACAACGGCGATAAGCTGTCAGACTCGTCTGTACAAGGTTGCCTGAGAGCTGTAAAAGCGTTCTACAATTTCGCAATCGAGCAGCAGTACATAGATGATTTCAGCAGGAAATTGAAACTCCCAAAAGTACATCATCGTGAACAGCAAATCCTTGATGACGAAGAAATCGAAACCTTGTTCAGCTGCTTTGGAAACAGCGAAACGGATACCCGTAACAAGTGTTTTATTGCGTATATGCTTGACTGCGGACTGCGTAGGGGTGAACTCACCAAAATCAATATAGGCGATGTGGACATCAAGAACAAGACTACCATTATTAAGGGAAAAGGCGGCAAGCAGCGTTTCGTTCCTATGGGTTCGATGAGTTCTTCCCTGTTGAGCGAGTACATCAAGCGCTATCGCAGCAGCGCCGGTCTGACCTCTCCACTGTTCATCGACAATAATGGTGATCGCTGCTCGGACAATTTGATAAAGCAGCTATTCAAACGGCTCAAAGACCGAAGCGGTATAAAGCGACTGCACCCGCACCTTTTAAGGCACACTTTTGCAACGTACTACATCGCTGACGGCGGCGATCTGGAAACGCTCCGCCTGATACTCGGTCACGCAAATATTCAGACGACTCAACGATATCTGCACATGGCGTTTAACCTCAAGCTCCAGAAATCACGTCATACATCACATATCGACAAGCTGTACAAGATGTAAATTACATACACACCAAAGCAGAGAAGCAACCCTTCCCTGCTTTTTCTTTTTTCAGTTCTGAAAAAAGAGCTATATAATACTTGGTATGGAGGAAAATATGGAAAACATTCGTGAATGCTTTAAAAGTCATATGTTAGATTTTGGGAAGTGCTTTAATCATAACCGTAGAAGAGGTAATTGTTGCATTCCTTATGATTTATTCAAAAGAATTTTGGACGAATACATGGAAAGTGACTATCAAAAAGAAGAGGAATTTGTATTAAGGGAATATATTCCCCTAGGTGAACTGTATGACCGAAATAAAGCGCTCGCCTATGCCGAAGCAAAAAACGCCAGCATAGAGGATATTATTACTAGTATCGCTTACGGGTTCATACCAATGCTCCCAATATTTATTTTTGATAAGGCAGTAGAAAAGTTCGGACTGGTTTTATGGAATGTTCCTGAACCATGGGCTATAAAGAGATGTTATAGGACTTGTCCTTTGGGTGATTATTGTAACCGTGTAATGATATATACCATTGCAGACAAGCAATATTGCATAGGGCAGTTATTATTGAACCGTTACTGGCGCAGTATAAGTAAGTTAGACATGCCAGATTATACCGATTACGAATTGTGTTGTATGACTCTTTTCGATAATTCATCGTCACCTGAATGGTCTGCGTTTGCAGAGATTTCAGATTTTGAGATGAGTTTTTCTTGCAAGGAACATCAAGGGTCACTACGTAATGGAAAAATCACTGTGCCGTTCTATCACCGATGCATTAATACTTACATTGGAGGGAATGTTATACCGCGTTTATGAAAGCAAGTTACATACACACCAAAGCAGAGAAGCAACCATTCCCTGCTTTTTCTTTTTCAGTCCTGCAAAAAATTGTGCTACATATAGCACATCGGGCAAAGAAAAGAGGTAAACATGAAATCCTTTTTCAAAGCGATAACGCAGCTTATAATCTACCTTATAGCAAAGAAGAAAAGGGACTAAAGGAGGACAACATGAAAAGCGAAAGATGGCAAAACTCAAAGTCGATTTTATTGTCTTATCAAGATTTTAAGGACGAACTGAGAACCGAACGTCAGTGGGCAAAATCAGGATATCTGCCAACGTCAGAGGACTGCGGAAAGAAACTCCGTCCCTCACGCTTTTCTACTGGCTCGGTTAATACCCTCCCCCGCTATCTTCTGCCAGAGGAAGTCAGAGCCGCAAGCTCCGATGAGCTGGCGGAATATTTTAAGCCGGAGCGTGAGCGCAAGGCAGCACGGGACGCTGAACGCAGAGCAAGACTCAAGCGGGAACGCGAAAAAGAAAAGGAACAGGCTCGACTGCGCTTTGTATTGGACGAGCAACGGGAAAAGGTTCTTGCTATTACACAGCCTGTTGAGCTACCCGCCGAAACAACAGGCGGTATCGTAATAGATACAGAAACAACAGGCTTGTGCGCTGGAGAAGATGAAATCTTGCAGATTTCCATAATAAGCGAAAGCGGTGAGAAGCTGTTCGACAGCTACTTTCGTCCCCTGCACAAATCATGGAGCGCAGCGCAGGCTGTAAATAACATCTCCCCAGATATGGTGGCGGACGCACCGAGCATTGCTGATAAAGCTGCTGAAATCCAGCGGATAATAAACTCCGCAGATATGATTATTGGCTACAATACACCTTTTGACGCGGATTTCATAACGGCTGCTGGATTGATTATCCCGGAAAGAGCTGAAATCGTTGATATAATGCCGATTTTCGCAGAGATTTACGGCGAGTGGAGCGACTGCCACGGCGGCTACAAGTGGCAGAAGCTCACGACCTGCGCTGCGTACTATCACTTTGACTGGAGCAGCATAACAATGTCAGCTCACAACAGTCTTGCTGACTGCTTTGCAACGCTGCACTGCTATAATCACATCTTCAAGTGAAATTGTGCTACATATAGCACAACAATCCCCTCCGCCACAGAGGTTCACATATATTTCTCCCCGATGAACGCAGCTTAACCGCTGCGTTCGATGAACACCCTCCCGAAAGGGATTATTTATTATTTATAAAGGAGCACCATTATGATTGCAAATCGAACAAAAACAGGAAGAACAAACATCATCGGCTACAACATTGCAATAATACGCAAGAAGCTTGGCATTAGTCAGCGCGAATTAGCTGAAAGACTTTGGCATCTCGGATTAGACATAGACAAGAACGCTATCCAGCGCATGGAAAGTGGACAGCGATTAATCACAGATATTGAGGTGGTTTACTTAGCAAAATGTCTTAATCTGTCCATAATGTCGTTATATAAAAATGACTTTGATGCACCAAACCCTGAAGAAATAATGCTTGAAAACAGGGAAGAAAAAAACATGAGGAATGGTTAAACGCTCTACGGAGCTTTAACACACGGCATGGGTAGCTCCCAAAAGGGCGGTATTTCCTCTTTCGCCGCCCCTCGCCGTGTTATATATCAAGACTGAAAGAGGAAAAAAACGTGCTTTACTGCACAGAAAGAGGTAAATCATGAACTTACAGAAGATTAAAGGCACTACTCCCGAAAAGCCCAAGAGGAAAACAAAAATCTCTGATGATGGCAAACTCGTTTTGTCCTCATTTTTGTGGGCAATCCCGGTAATGGCAGTGTTTGTAGCTTTAGCAGCTGTCTGCGGCTGGTTTCTTAATGACGCAAGCCAGCTTATCGGCTCAATAGATACAGTCAATACCGCCGTAGCTGCTGTTTATGATGGCAAAATCATTGACAAACGCATTGTTAATGCAGATACAAATGTTTTTCGTTCCTCCGAAACAGAGTACCGTCTATATATAAATGTTGATTATGAGGTTGACGGCAAGCAGCAGACAACGACAAAATATTTCTGCGTACCTGAAAGCACATATCTCTTATACGACATCGGTGACTATTTCAATTCTCACAGCTTTGAGATTGAATAATACAGAAAGAGGTACATATGAACGAAAACACCGAAGCACAGACAAACATCAGCCCGGATTACCCTTTGAACTTTCTGCTTGCTGTTGACAACAAGTACAGAACGTACTACATTCCGGCTGATATTGATGAAACGATAGAATACTTGCTGCACATCATTTTCTCCAACACGCCGAATGACGCGGATATTCTCCGCAAGCACTTCAAGTACGGCAAAACATACGCTGATATCGCCTGCGAATATCAGGACACCGCAGAACACATACAGCAACTCGCCAACCGCGCTATCGGGAAATTCCAGTATCCCACTTGTATTGACTGTCTGGGAATGGGTATTTTTAAAGTAATCATGCGCTATCGCGGATTTTATGGTGGGTTCAACGATGATGTTCCGGATTTCGTTACACCAGTAACGGAAATCAACGATCTTAATCTATCCGTTCGCAGCGAGAACGCATTAAGGCGTGCCGGAATAAATACAATCGCCGATTTGGAAAAGATGACAACCAAAGAGCTTTTAGGCATTCGCAACCTCGGCAAACGCAGCTATGACGAAATAGTAAGTATGCTTAGGCTGTACAACATCGGGCTGCGGGAGGAAGAATGATTTGAGGTAGCTCCTCATTCAGCGCATAAATGTGCTACATATAGCACAAATCGAAAGAGGATAATCACATGAACACGGAAAAAAACAACGAGCCGCAAGAGCTGAAATGCCCGTTCTGCGGCAAAACCCCGGTCTATGGAGTATTCGTCACATCGTACTATTTCCGGAAAGAACATAAGCTGTACAATAGCAGCGAAAACCTTATCATTCCGGAAAGTGAAAATGACAACATCAGCGATGTTATCGGCTATCCGATAGAAGAAATACCAAACCCCAGCATACGGATAACAAGTTTCCGCTGCGGCGCTTGCAACCAGAAGTGGCTATCAAGCGAGTACAAAATCGTATCTGAGTCAAACGGCTCATGCTCTTTTGTAAAGAAAGATATGAGCAAGCCCAGAGAACCAAGCAGTACATTCTACGCTAGATTCATGGACATCTGTAAGAAAAACGGCGTAAAGCCAACTCCTTTGATTAAATCATTAGGGTTAAGCACAGGTAACTTGAAAAAGTGGTCTGAGGGTTCAACCGTTAATTCAGACATTGTTAAAAATCTAGCTGCGTATTTTGGCGTATCACCCGGTTATTTCTTTTCAGAAGATGAAGAACAGCCGATTGCTGGCAGCGCATTAGACAAGCTGTGCAAATCCGCAGGCGGAGGTGAGTAAACATGGCAGAAACCAAATTCGGCAAACGAATACGCTCTATTCGTCAGAATGCGGAATGCAGTCAGAAAGAATTCTGCACAGTGCTTGACATACCGCAGTCCACGCTGTCCGCATATGAAACCGACAGAATGCAGCCTACTGTTGCTACTCTGATAAATATTGCGACCAAGTTCAATGTTTCGCTGGACTGGCTTTGCGGTATTGACAAAACCAACGGCGGCAAATACATAGATAGCAAATCAATCGGCTTACGGATAAGGACGCTGCGGTTAGAGCGCAATTTAACGCAGACCGACTTTGCCAAGATGATTAGTAAATCGCTGCGAACCGTCCAGAAGTACGAAAACGGCGAGATCGAAATCAATATCTCAACTGCAAATGATATTGCCCGCATTCTGGACGTATCTGCGTCTTATATTCTCGGTAATGATGATACGGTTTTATCATCTCAATTGCCTAAATTCCCTCAAACGTTTTACGAAAAGCTAATCTATCTCATCGAGGATAAGGGAATAACCAAGAACAAGCTGCTGACAGACTTGAAACTTAACCGTAACTCGTTCGGGAACTGGCAGAAACAAGGCTCAAAGCCCAGAGCAGAAACAATGGAGAGGATCGCGGAATATTTTGAGGTCACTCCCGAAAGCCTGACCAAAGACAACACGGAAATCCAGTATCTTCCGACAGCGAAAAAGCTCATAGCGCAGCCAGCACCTCCGACAGTCAAGCTCAACGGAACTAATTTCACCGCAGAGATACCCGCTTACGTTTTTACGGAGCTTATGTCGGTTTTGCTCGAAAAGCTGGAGAAATAAGGAGAAACAACACATGAACATCAAATTTGCTAACACCGCGCACGAAAAGGCGTTTTACAAGCTGATTTCATCAATGAAAAAAGACGATTGCTACCACAAGGCGGTTGCATATCTGCTTACGCTCGACAATGTTTGCCGAGAGCACATCACCGATTTGTTCGACCTGAAAGAAGATATTATTCTTTTCGATGGGTTAAGGAAGGGCTGGCAGACAGGGACAAGCCTTAGAACAACAAGGCTTGCCTATAACCTTTGGTGTACATACATTGACGAAAATCCAAAATATAGTACGCCGGACGAAATATTCTGCTGTTCCTACGCTCCGTATTATTTCGAAGCCATTATGCTACGGTATCCGGAATACCTAGAGATGAAAGAGGTGTAAACATGGCGGTTAATCTTACAAAACCATTTCGGGGTCGCGAGTACACCCCTGTCCACCTGATGGATGAAGAAGAAAGTATTCAGCGCAGCTCACTTACTACTACTGCTGCGCCCGACAAATTGCCCAGCTACACACCCGAACACATAGCGTATGAACCCGATGCTCCGGATCAGGGCGCTGACATTGATGTATCTGTCGTCCATGCTGAAAATGCTCCCGCTGTCGTTGAAAAGCCAGACCTCAACGTTTACATGAATGAACTGCTTGAGGGAATAGAAAATGCAGACGCTGATACACGAGAAAAGTTCATGAACGAGTTCTTGAAAGCGGCTAAAATGAAAAAGAAGTCTATAAAAAAACATGGGAATGAACTTCTAGATGAACGAGTTCATGCTTGTTTAATTGGCTTAGTATTTGCAGTTTTTGCACTTGTTGGTTATTTCTTTCCTACAATTATCGAATCAATAGGCTCAATCCTAAACGAATCAGAAACAGAAGCAATTTCAGTGCTATTAGAGCTTGCAAATCACATTCGTCCGCTTGTAATATTCATCGGATTTCTTGGAATGTTGGCATCATCAGTTCGCCTTATTCATAAGACATTGTTTCCTTTTTAAGCCGGAAAGAGATAGCTACTCTGACGCAGCAATAGCCTGCTGCGTTGCCGGTTAAAAACCTAAGGCTAAAAAATGTGCTACATATAGCACAAAACAGAAAGAGGTATAACATGGCTGTTAATCTTACAAAACCATTTCGGGGTCGCGAGTACACCCCTGTCCACCTGATGGATGAAGAAGAAAGTATTCAGCGCAGCTCACTTACTACTACTGCTGCGCCCGACAAATTGCCCAGCTACACACCCGAACACATAGCGTATGAACCCGATGCTCCGGATCAGGGCGCTGACATTGATGTATCTGTCGTCCATGCTGAAAATGCTCCCGCTGTCGTTGAAAAGCCAGACCTCAACGTTTACATGAATGAACTGCTTGAGGGAATAGAAAATGCAGACGCTGATACGCGAGAAAAGTTCATGAACGAGTTCTTGAAAGCGGCTAAAAAGAAAAAGAAGTCTATGAAAAAACATGAGACTGCACTTTCAGTAGAAACAGTTCATGCTTGTTTGTCTGGTTTAGTATTTGTAGTTATTTTACTTTTCGGCAGTTTCTATCCTACAATTATTGAATTGACAATCGGTCCAATCCCAGAAACGGGAGCAGTTTCAGAAATATTTGAGCTTGCAAATTTCTTACGTCCCGTTGCATTACTCACCGGAGCGCTTGGAATAGCGTTATCAACATTTCGCCTTATTCGCAAAATATTGTTTCCATCTTAAACCGGAAAGAGATAGCTACTCTGACGCAGCAATAGCCTGCTGTGTTCCCGGTTAAACCCAAAGGCTAAAAAATGTGCTACATATAGCACAAAACAGAAAGAGGAAAAAACATGAAATCTATCGCACTCTACAACAACAAAGGCGGGGTTGGAAAGACAACCTCGACAATCAACATCTCGCAGCAGCTCGCCCTCAAGGGCAAGACCGTACTGGTCGTTGACCTGGACGGACAGGCGAACAGCTCCCGTTTCTTCACGGAGAACCCGAAGCCCGGACTTGCCGACGCACTCGTTGACGCGGCAGCAGCTCCTGAGATTGCACTCTGCACCACACGATACGACAATATCGACATTATCACAGCAACACCGGAGCTGAACAACATCATCTCTAGGTTTGGTGCATTCGCCGAAGAACACCAGCGCCAGCAGACAGAAAAGATTTTTTCTTTTTCAGCAATGCCGTGGTATTCTGGCAGGAAATACGACTATATGCTGATAGATATGCCCCCGGCGCTCAACGCGCTTACAAAGAACATTCTTAGCTCCTGCGATTATGTATTCGTTCCGATCGAGCTGGGACTGTTCTCTATTCAGGGCATACCGACAGTTACAGATATAATAAGCCGCTGCGGAACAAAGTTCGGCGGCTGCTTTGCAAACAGGTTCGACAAGGACAACCCCTCTGACGTGCAGCTCCTTGATATGCTGCGCAGCAATCTCGGCAAAAAAGCTATGGACAGCGTAATCCCATACAGCCGGGTAATTAAGAACTCGATAAATTTCAGCGTTTCCGCTGCGGAATATATGAACTGGACATCGGCGTCCGACAGCTTTAAAAAGCTGACAGATGAGATTCTGGAAAGGGTCGGTGAGTAATATGTATATTAAGTATGCCGACAGAAAAAAGATATGCGAAAAACTTGCCGCCTACCGTGTTGGCGAAATCGTTGCAGTTCTTACAGATACCGAATGTGAAGATGGCTTAATCGAAGCTCAAACTAAACTCACGATTACAAGTATCAAAATAAGAGATAACATATTTGTTCCTGAAATACTTGAAAATCAGCTGAGCAATTACGTTTCAGACTGTGACGAATACAATTTCATATACACACTAACCCCTATCGACTCTACTCCGGCTGGGATTTATGATTTCAGCTCAAGCGAATTCGTAAGGGCTGACGAGTTTGTCGGCAAAGACTTTAACAGCATATACAGAGCAAAGGAAAAGAGAAGAAAAAGGGCTGCTGCAAAGTACTGGGGAAAAGTTGTCTTGCTTTTGGCAGCTGGGTTCATATCATACACGGCTATAATATCGCTCTTATTGTTACCGATATTTTGGATATGTGAGATACCTTTTTTCACAGCTCCTTTTCTGGCATTGGGTATAGCTTTTTTTGCAATGCTATTCTCAATGCTTAGTGAAAAAATTACAGGAACTTTTACAAAGCTCACAACAAACCACTGCATAGCCAAAAGAAAGGACAGATAAAAAATGGGTAAGTTCACGTTTAACACGTCCATAGGAATGGACATGAAAGCTGCGTCCGCCGACAGCTTTGTTGATAACATACAGATGATCGAATTTTCGGAAATCAAGCAGAACAAGGACAATTTCTACACGCTCTCGGAGCTGGAACTGCTGGCAGATGATATCGAACGTCAGGGACTTAAGCACAACCTTGTTGTGTGCAAGGACAGCGCCGGGGCTGGATACTGGCTCATCAGCGGACACCGGAGATACTCCGCCATTAAGCTGCTCATCGAGCAGAACAGGCTGAAAAGCACCCTTGTTCCCTGCTACGTTGACGGCGAACGCACACAAGCTGAAGCAATGCTCAATCTGATTATGCTGAACGCAACGCAGCGTAAATACACAGACGCAGAAACGATGGCGGAATATGAAATGCTCAAGCAGACGATACAGCAGCTTGAGGACGAGGGCAAACCTGTCAAGGGACGTATCCGGGAAATCATCGCGAAAACGCTGAACGTATCACCGGCACAGGTCGGAAAAATCGAGAACATACGGAACAATGCTATTGACGAGGTACACGAAGCGGTCAAGAACGGCGAAATGTCCATATCGACTGCGAACGAAGTCGCAAAGCTCAATCCCGCAAAGCAGCAGGAAATAATCAGCAGCAAGCCCACCGCCGAAATTACGCATAAGGAAGTCAAGCAGCTCCGGGAGCAGGAAAAGGAACCCGAACCCGAACCGGAAAATGATGATATCATCGACACAGCGCCTGATACTCCCGAAGAACCCTATGACGATCCGGATGATACCGATGAATACCCGGAGGAAAGTGAACCGGAAGCACCTGAAGATACAGAAGATGAAAATAGCCAGGTCAAGGCTGAAGAAAAAACGCTCAAGCCAACAGCCCAGGCTAAAGCAGCTCCGGTAAGAATAACAGCTACCTTTTCCCTTACCGCCGATGAGGTATTAGCGCTCTCCGACTGGTTTGACGAAAATGCTTATCTTTCTCCGAGCTGCGACACAGAGATTTACGACATCTCTGTAAGGCTATCCTCGTTCCTCAAGGAACATGGAATTGTATCATAAAATGCGCAGATTAAGTATTGACACAAGATGTCAATTATGCTATAATAGTTCCAGCATTGAAAAAATGTGAATAAAAACAAGAGGTGATTATATGAAATCAAAATTTTTCTTTTCAGTCCTGTCGGTCGTTGTAGCGGGAACCTGTCTGACCGCCTGCTCGTCAAAGCCCACTATTGACTTTGAGCAGTGCGTAAGCGTTGACTTTAATGGCTACGAAAACGAGGGAAATGCAATTGTCAGAATGGACAACGACTACATACTCTCACTGCTGGGAGATATGAATACGCTTTCCGCTGCCAGCCTAGTAAACAGTTTTTCAGTCGGTCAGGTGGAAAACAACGGAGAATTATCAAACGGCGATGTAATAACCGTTACCGTGGACACTAATCAGACCGCCCTTGACAATGCAAAAGTCAATGTGAAAAATACTGAGCTGCATTTCACGGTCGAAGGGCTTGAAGAAAAGCCGAAGCTCGATATTTTCTCTGACGTAAGTCTGAATGTAAACGGATCCTCGCCCTACTGCACGGTTTCTGTCGAATACAGCGGCAATCAGTGGCTGAGTTCATATTCGTTTGAAATAACAAGTTCAGACGGAACTGAAAAAGAAACCTACTGCAACGGAGATAAGGTAACAGTAACGCTTAGCCAGGATGCGCAGGACAGCCTGAAATCAAAGGGCGAGATTGAAGAAACCTCGCATGAATATACCGTTCAGGCGGACAGTTCATATATACTCTCTGCCGGGGACTTATCCCCTGACAGTACAGAGGTATTAAAGTCTAGGATAGATGAGTACCTAAACGGTAAAGTTGCCGACATATTAAGCGGTTCAGATAATACAGCAACCTGCTATGTTATTTCCGGAGTATCCGGAATAAATGCAGGAACGCTTGCAGCAAGCAGTTGCAGCGTTACCGCGATAGATAATCTTAGCTTTAATTCTGCATATGCAGGAATAAAAAGAGAAAAAGGCGCTTTCGGAAACATCATCGAAACCAAGTGTGCATACTTTTTCTACAATGCCGAAATAGCTTACAAAGCTAATTTCGCTTTTGAAAAAATAGATGAAACTGCAAAAGGCATTCTGGTGGTTTGCATTACAGACCCTATAACAAATTCCACTGGCGAAATACAGTACAAGGATATTTCGCTTGGCTCCGGCGCAGATTATCAGACAGCCTACGACAAGAGAATAAACGATAGCTTTTCCAAGCTGTTCTAACCGAACGAAAGCCAAAAGTACATTAAGCCGATTACTCAAAAAGTGATCGGCTTTTGTGCTATATGTAGCACAAATAAAAAAACAGGAGGATACAATATGCCCATGTCAGACGAAGCAGCTTCGGCTGCATTATCCGCTGCTCAAAGATCCATGGAGATAACAGCCGAAATCATTAAAGTGATTGCGCCAGCTATTCCTAAGCTATTCAAAGGAGCGTTAGATGTTACAAAATCGGTAGAAGATTTGGTATCGGAAAAAGCACTTGCACACACCGATGGCAACATATCACACGAAAAACTGCTTGCTACGGCTAATAAAATAGGGTGCTCAACCCTAAGTACAGACAATTTCCCGGCGGCAGATATTCCTGCAATTACTGTCAAAGCCAAAGAAAGTGGCATTCCGATTACGATTATCGGTAATGGAGATAATCGTTCGATTGAGTTTCTTGAACGCGACAAAATAATCTTAAAGCAAATTATGCAAGAGGTTATGGCAGACCGCTTAAAGCAAGCTCCGCAAAATGTCAAGTCATTCACTGTCAGCCAAAGTAATATTGCCGCAATCAAAGAACAGTTCGACAAAGGAGGGGTTGAGTGCCAGTTTGCCCAGAGCGCCAGCGGAAAAATATACTGTATGTATCCTGCTGCCGAAACTGAAAAGGTTGCCACAATAAAACAGGAGATTAAGTCAATCCAAAGTGGAATAGCTGATAATTTCAAAGCTGAACGTAAGAACGGCGTTGCGGTCATGGAGGACACGAAGCTTGGAAAAAGTATTTCGTTCGTTAACGAAAAAAACAAGCCACTTACCAAAGCTCACGTCATGGAGGTAATGGAAGAACAGTTTAGCTATACTAAATCTCAAGCAGAAATGGCAGCAAACAAATTGTGCGATGACCTTAAACTGGACAAAAAAACCTTTATTGCTCACAACGAGCAGCTTGATAATATTAACGCATTTAAAACCAACATCAAATTTGATAGTGACAGCATACTGCTTAAAGGTAACACCTTTTCTGCTGTTAATTTCAAAGGCGGTACGGGTACTCATATTTTTATCACGAACGGAAACAAAGGTGCAGCTCTTTCTCCGTCAAGTATGACCGAAACTGAAATGAAGAACATCTGCATAACCAGCTTGAGTATGTCGGAACAGCAGGCTGACGAAACTGTCAAGAAGTCCTTAAAAATCGACAGCCAGATAAATTCCAAACTCAAAGAAACCACTATCTTCCGTGACGGCGGCACCCAGACGGTAAATATAAACCGCACCTCTCATTCTTCCTTTTCAGTCATGGTGGGTAAGACCAAAAGAATGTACGATTTCAATGATAAGGACATTGCCGCAAAAATGTGCAAAGACCTCGGCATAACAGAGGGCAAGGCTCAAAACATCATAGATAAGGCGAAAAAGCAAGGCACGATCGGCAACAAGGTACATGACGGTCTTAAAAAGGCTACCGATACCATTAAGCCCAAAATCAGCGAAATCGGAAACATCGGCAAAGGGGCTAGACGATGAAGAAGAAACAAGACCCCTTAATGCTGCTGATATACGGCATAATCTTAGTATTCGTACTTTATTTTGCCGCTGGCTTAGGAACAGCAATGGATATATCCGTAAACGAAAAAGGTGCTATGGATTTCGGTAAACTGAGTGAAAATCTCGAATCTACCATAATGAATACAGACTTGGTTCTCTCGCACCTTACCGATACCGAAACTTTCGGCTTTAAAATTACGCTTATCAGCGCTATTGGCATATCGCTGTATGTGCTGCTGAAAATCACTACTAAGAAACGATTACACCGCAAAGGCGTTGAGCATGGCTCAGCGCGGTGGGCTACTCCAAAAGAAGAAAAATCACTTGCAGACAAGCCTGAAAAGAAAAAGACAGGCAAAGCGAAGCAGCCGACAAAACCAAAGTCACCATTTGAAACGGACAACAATATCTTGCTTACGCAGGAAGTCAGAATGTCACTGAACACACGGCAGCACAGAGAAAATCTGAACGTGCTGGTTATCGGCGGCTCCGGTTCCGGTAAGTCGAGATTTTACGTTAAGCCGAACATCATGCAGCTTAACACATCGTATGTCGTGACGGATCCGAAAGGTGAGCTGCTGCGTTCCTGCGGACGGCTGCTGAAAAAAGCCGGCTATGATATCCGTGTGTTCAACCTGATTGATATGTCGCACAGCAACAACTACAACCCGTTCAACTACGTTTATGACCGCGATGGCAACGTTAATAAATCCTATGTCCTGAAGATGATAAACTGCCTGATGAAGAACACCAAAAAAGAGGGTTCATCTGGCGGCGACCAGTTCTGGGACGATGCTACACAGGCGCTGCTGCTTGCAATATCGTTCTATCTTCTTGAAAAGGCAGAGCCGCAGGACAGAAATTTCGGCATGGTCATGAAAGTCATGAAGCTGGCGGAAATCAGTGAGCAGGACGAAAACATGAAGTCCCAGCTTGATGAAATGATGGACGAGCTTTACGCGGAAAACCCTTACAGCATGGCAGTCACTTACTACAAAGACTTCAAAAAAGCTCCTGCTGAAACGGCAAAATCAATCCTTATTTCCGCTGCTGTCCGGCTACAAGCGTTCAATCTGCCGGAAGTCGGAAACCTTACCTTTACGGATAATATCCACCTTGATACCCTCGGCGATAAGAAAACAGCGCTGTTCGTAATCATTCCGTCCTCGGACGCAACATTCAATTTCTTGGCGGCGATGATGTACACGCAGCTGTTCGATACGCTGTACGATACGGCGAACTTTAAGTACGGCGGCAGACTCCCGGTACACGTCCGCTGCCTGCTTGATGAGTTCGCGAACATCGGAACGATACCGGATTTCGACAAGCTCCTTGCAACAATGCGTTCAATGGAGATTTCAGCGAACATAATCATTCAGAATTTGGCACAGCTCAAAAAAATGTATGATAAATCATGGGAGATTGTCACAGGTAACTGCGACAGTCTTTTATTTTTAGGCGGACAGGAAGCAAGCACTCTTGAAGCAATATCCAAATCTCTTGGCAAGGAAACAATAGATGTTGTTTCACAGAACCGCACTCGTTCCCACCGAAACAACTCATCATCGGAAAACAACAGCATTATGGGACGTGAGCTTATGACCCCGGACGAGCTTAAGGTAATGCCGCCGATGGAATGCGTTCTTATTATCAGAGCATTCTATCCTTTTCAATGCCACAAGTTCAATATTGAAAAGCACCCCAACTACAAGTATCTCGAGGACAGCAATAAAGATTACGCTTACGAAGTAGAGAAAATCAAAACGCTGTCCATGCCTGATAACGCCGAGCTGCATACAGAGCAGCTTGAACCTAAAGACAAGATATCCATACCTGACATAGAGGAGGAAAAAATGATGGCAGATATAGACATTCCTGATGAGGAAGACATCAATGTAAACAGCAGTGTTTCCATTGATGATGAATTCGCACCGGAAGCGGAAACGGAAGTCACTCCGACAGAAAAACTGTTCCAGGTGGACAGCATGGAGGACGAGGAGCTGCCGGACGACCTTCAGGTACTTAACCTTGACAAACCTACTGTCATTACCGAAGATGATTTGTTCGGCTTCGAAGATGACGATAGTTCAGACCTTTTCTGAAAAATGTGCTATATGTAGCACAAACACTTTGGATACTTCCGCATGGTGCGGTTGTACATATATATATATTTTTATAGGAGGTTTTCTGATATGGAAAACAACAACACACCCGCTGTGAAGGACACAGCAAAGCACTCTGTAAAGGGATTTATCGCAGCTCTCAACGCGAAGCGCAAGAAGCTCATGCTCTCCATTTCCACTATGGTGGCTATGAGCATGATAACTGCTATCTCTGCGTTTGCTGATGGCGGCGGAGCAGGAACGAGCAATGCCGGAGAAGAACAGTTCAACACCGTCATTCAGTTTTTTGCTACATGGATCGGACGTATCGGTCTTGTTGTCGGCTTTATCGGCGCAGTTATGTTCGGTCTGGCAATCAAGAACGATGACGCAGACGCAAAGACCCGTGGTCTTATGACGATGGCGTCCGGATTTGTAGTCTACGCTGTAACATTCGCGCTCGATATGTTCGGCATTACCGCCTAATCATCGCTAACTCTTAACTACGCGAACAAGACAAGTGATTGTGTGCTATATGTAGCACACTTTTTTGTTGCATAAAAGCACACAATGCTTGCACTTTAAGGAGGGAGATACTTGACTAACTACGACCAGTGTCAAGCTACTATAAAGAACATTGTAAGTCAAATAAATTCAATGATGGCAGCTATCATTGAACTGCTTGGCGACAATTCTCTCATAGCAAACATATCATCGGATAATAGACTTTCTAACCTTATCAGTGCTATTCAGGGAACCGCCCTGATTTTATGCACCTTATTCTTTTTACTTGATTTCTTTTCCAAATCACTACATCTGCAATGGGTAACATGGGAAAATGTACTCATGCTTTTCTTAAAGTTATTTGCTGCCAAAGTATGTGTAGAAAATTCCGTCTGGATAACAGACTGTATATATAAAGGCTTGACCTCAATGGTTGATACGATAAGTAGCTCGTCTGGATTTTATGTTACATCAATAATAAAAGACCCCGAAGCAGACTGGCAATCAACATCATTACTTTTTGTAACTCAAAGCGAAGCCTATCAAATCTGGAACCACGTGGACGCAGGCTTTCTTAATTTCCAACCTGTTTTATTAAACATGAGAATACAGATACAGGGAATAATCATGCAAATCATTATGGCGATAGCAAATGTTATTGTGCTTGGAAGATTATTTGAAATCATAGTTTACACGCTTATTGCTCCTGTTCCACTCTCAACTCTTTCATGCGATGGATTAACAGATGTCGGCAAGGGTTTCTTAAAATCCTTTGCTGCCGTTAGCATACAAGCAATAGTTTTGGTAATCATGTTTGTGGCATATTCATCAGTCATTACGCTGTTAACGAGCAATTCCAGTATTATGGGGTCAGGGTTTGGCGGAATAATACTCACTCTAACTCTCGGTCTTGGCGTTATGCAGTCCGGGCAATGGGCAAAGCGAATATGCGGAGCAATGTAAAGGAGAATAAACGGCATGATTGAAATAAAAGTTCCAAAAGAAATCACCGAATATAAGTCCAAATTCATGTTCGGGCTTACTGTTCGGCAGTTCATTTCTCTCGCCGCAGCACTTGGAATATGCGTCCCTCTCTACATATTTGGAAAAGATTTTATGCCCGAAGACCTTGTGTCATGGCTTATCATGCTGATAGGCGCACCAGTTCTCGCATTTGGATTTTTCAGGTTTCACGGCATGACTTTTGAGCAGTTTTTGCTGCTCATATTCCGTCAGAAATTCGTTGAGCCGCAGCGCAGAAAATACATAGAGCTGCCTGTGTTCTGGTACTGCCGGGAGGAAATCATAGAAGAAGAAATAGCTCATCAGACCGCCGCAATCAAACGGCAGAAAGGCAGGAATAAAGATGGCAAGTAATGCAAAAGAAACGGATAAGCTCCGCCTGGCAAAGAAGAAAAAGCCAAGAAAGACAAAAGAACGTTCCGTCCGCAAAAAAGTAGCACGTTCAGTTCAGGACACTATCCCATACGAACACGTTTGCAACAACTATATCTTTGAGGTGAAGAAGAACCATTATTCAAAGACATATTCTTTTTCAGACGTGACCTATACTGCTGCCAGTAACGAGGAACAGGAGCGTATCTTCCTTGCATACGGCGATCTCCTCAACAGCTTTGATACAACAGATGATATCCAGATTACGCTGCATAACAACGTCATAAACGAGCGCGAATTTAAGGAGCGCATACTGCTGAAACACATGGACGATGGCTATGACGAATACCGTGACGAATATAACGAAATGCTGCTTGATAAAATGCAGCAAGGACAGAACGGCATTACCACCAAGAAATACATCACCGTGACGGTAACAGCAGTTGACCTCCAGACAGCGCAGCAGAAGTTTACCACAAACGAGCTGCACATGAGAGCTTCGTTCCAGAAGATAGGCAGCAACCTTGTACCTCTCAAAGCGAACGAACGTATTCGTATCATCGCGGATATTTTCCGTGGAGTAAACAAGGATATCAGAGCAATATCTTCATCAGAATTCAATCGCGGCGCAGAAAAATCACTCTGCTGCCCGGATTACTTTGAGTTTAAAAAGGATTACTTCCTGTTTAACGATACATATGCTCGAATGTTGTTCGTGCGGCAGCTTCCCAGCTCGTTGCAGGATAAAATACTTAGCGATATCTGTGAAACCTCTTTACCGCTGATTGTAACTGTAAATATTGCTCCTGTCGATCCGGCTGAAGCACAGAAAAAGGTAAAACGTCAGCTGACAAATATGCGTTCGAACAAAATCCAGGCTGAAAAGAAAGCAGCCAGACACGGCGTTGTCAGTGATGTTATTTCTGATGACCTGAAACAGTCCCTCGCCGAAGCTGAGGAGCTGCTTGACGACCTCCAGAGCAAGAACCAGAAAATGTTTCTGCTAAATCTTGTCGTTATGGTGACAGGCAATTCCTTTGACGAACTTGACGCGAGTACGGAAAAGATAGAAGCTGTATTCCGCAAACACGTCTGCACAAGTTCCCGTGCTGATTTCCAGCAGGAAGATTGTCTTGCAAGCTGCCTTCCTCTTGGAAATTGCCGCCTTAATGTCAGACGTACTCTCACTACCGAAAGCGCCAGCGTATTCAATCCGTTCAATTCAAAGGAGCTTTCACAGGTCGGCGGTATGTACTACGGTTTGAACCAGACTACCAACAACCTGATTATCTTCAACCGCACATCTCTCACCAACGCAAACGGATTTATTCTCGGCTGCCCCGGCTCCGGTAAGTCATTTTCTGCAAAGCGCGAAATGTTTAATGTCTTTCTCGCCAGCAACGATGATATAATCATCGTTGATCCGGAACGTGAATACACAAACCTCGGCAGAGCTTTAGGCGGCGAGCTTATATACATCTCCGAAAGCAGTCCCTCTCACCTCAACCCGCTGGAAATAGCACCTGAGATGTTCAGCGCAGATGATGAGGATCCGATAAGCAGCAAGTATGATTTCTTCCTTTCGTTCTTCGAAACGATAATGGGACGTACCGGAATATCTCCGGAACAGCGCACAATCATCGACAACTGCCTGCATGAAGTTTACAAGGACTACATGATGGGTAAGACAAAGGAAATGCCCACTCTTACGGACTATTACAATATCCTTAAGCAGCAGACATCTGAAGAAGCCAAAGCCCTTTATATGTCGCTGGAGCTTTATGTAAACGGCTCGATGAAGGCATTCTCCTATCCCAGCAACGTGAACGTCAACAACCGTGTCGTTGTGTACGATATCAAGGATTTGGGCAAACAGCTCAAACCCCTCGGCATGATGGTCGTTCTTGAAAATCTGTGGGACAAAATCGTCCGCAACCGTGACCGGGGTATCAGAACGCGAATATACATAGACGAGATTTATCTTCTTTTCAGAAATGAAGAAAGCGCGAACTTCCTCTATGAGCTTTACAAAAGAGCAAGAAAGTGGGGCGGTATCCCGACAGGTATCACGCAGAACGTTGAAGACTGCTTGAAATCCGATACGGCACGTTCCATGCTCTCCAACTCGGAATTTATCCTCATGCTTAATCAGGCAGCAAGCGACAGGGATCAGCTCTCGCACCTGCTTAAAATACCGGATACCTTGATGAATTTTGTCACAGGCGCACCCGCTGGCAGCGGACTGATATACTGCGGACTTAACGGCAGCTTGCCGTTTAAGGACGACTTCCCGACAGATACAAAGCTGTACAAGCTTATGACAACAAAGTTTGGTGAATAACCATGAACAACCTCAATCAGCCCAGAACAGAACTTCACAAGAAGCAGAATACCGATAATCTATCCAAAATCATAAACCGAACTGTCGATAACCGGCGGGGCAATATGCTGGATATGACAGACGGCAGAAAAATAAGAGGTGCTGATTACTCCGGAAAACGCACAATTTACCCCATGAAAGGCAGCCGGCGAATATCTCCTCGAGAATTTGCAAATTCACAAGCAAAGCGCTTTATAAAAGTCGCAACGAACCCCGGAAAGAAATACAGACTGCCAAAAGTAAATACTGCTGATAAATCATCGCTCGATACTCTGGCTTTTTCGAACAGGAAAACATCTCCGAACAGCCGAAGCAGAATGCTGGATATGTCAGGAGGTCGCGCCGCGCCCACCTCTGGCAGAATGCGGACAATCTACTCCAAAAAAGAAAGTCGGCAAATCTCGCCCAAGAAGTTCGCAAACACCAAGTTCCGTAAAATCAATCATCGTAACCTCAAGATATCCAAGAAGCACTACAAAGTGCTTAAAAACGGGACTGTGGAGAAATCCGCGCTGGAAAAGAAAAAGTCCAAAGGGCTTAACAATGCAGTCAGGATTGACAAATCCCGACTGCATTTTAAGAGAGTCGATCCACGCAGATTAAAAAAGCGGAACTACAATCGGCTAAAGCAGAACACCAGTTTCAAGTTGCCTGGCAAAACAGAATGGTACAGTAAAGAGATTAAATCACCATTTGGATTGACTCAAAAGACATTTGGAGCTGTAAAGAAAGTTGCAAGCACAACTGCTGACATTAGCGGAAAAGTCATTTCGACTATCAGCCAGTCTGGTGACGACACCTCCGGAACTGGGGCGCTCAAGCTGGGTTCAGATATCTATACCTATGGCAAACAGGTTACCAGCACCAGCGGAAAAGCTCTAAAAAAGAGCGTTAAAGGTGTTCGAAAAACTGCAAAGGGAATAACAAAAGTTGTTGACCCAAAGCAACGGCGCGCTCTGAAGAAATCAGTAAAACATCAGGTACGACAGATAAACAAATCTGTCCGCAACATTAGCAGGACGACCTCTAAGGTCGCGAAAAATACTGCAAAAGCTACTAAAGCAGCGACAAAGGCAGCAACGCAGGCAGCCAAAGCAACTGCAAAAGCTGCCCAAGTTACTGTAAAAGCAACAGTTTCAGCGATTTCGAAAGTAGTATCATTTATTGCGTCAACATCGCCATGGAGCTTAATAATTATAGGCGTTATTCTATTGCTGATTTTAGTCGTGATGATGATAACAAGCCTGATTTCAAGCGCTGGAGGTACTCTTGATGGTGGAGCAGCATGGGTAATGGGAGATGAAAGCCAGACCACCAGTAAACCCGAGGATGTTTATGAAAACTACAAGGGGTACAAAGACGATATTGACACCATTATCAAAAATGCTGTTATAGATTCACTCAAGGATTCAGTCACGGGGTTCTGCGCGGATAATCCCACTCCGAAAAAAATAATCTCCTATAAGAGTAAGACCATTAGCTCTGGCAGGCTTTACCCGGCGTATCATAAGGATACAACGATAAACGGATACATTGACAGGTTTAAAATTGAAGATGAGGACTACATTGAAATGCTATCCACCTTATTTGTCCTTATGACGAGGGAAAAGCAGCAAACGGAAAATGTCGGCGAGAACGAAATCTTTGAGTTCATATTTAAGACCGAAGATATTTCCGAGTTCATTGGTTCGGTGAATAATAACACATCTCGCTGGGGCGATACGTTTTTTATCAAAACTGATAAGAATGAAAGCCCTGTATCCTGTCCCGGCGAAAACTGCAAGATTAAATATAAATCTGACCGCTGTGCTTCTTACACGGACGCTGATGGACACAAGCATTACTATTGCAAAGGTCACCCTTATTGCCCTATAAATCATACGGAAAAGAAAGTTTCCTTATACAAGGTAACAGATTATTACGATAAATCGATTGAGGAGATATACAATTTCTCCGAAGCCGAAAAAGAGCGTTATAATCTATCCAAGACGATCATCTCAATGCTGATTGAGGAATATGGTTCAGAAGCGGAGGGAGCATGAAACTATACAACTATTTTTCAAGCAAAAGCATAGGTCAGAGAATACGTCTGATAATCGCTTTTGTGGCGCTGCTAACATTCTGCTTTTTTATCATAAAAGGCAACATTTTTGATAAAAAAACAGATACTCCAAATCAGGCTACCAGCCAGACCGAAATCATCGAAGTCACGACCTCGGAAGCAACAGCGGAGGTCACACAAACAACCGAACCGCCAAGTTTTCACATCAGCCTTATTGATGTGGGAATACTTGTTGCCGTTATCACAGCTTACACTATCCACAAATTACGCGAACGAAAACGCGAGAGGAGATAACCCATGAATATATCAAGTCAGATCGCAAAGCTCCGCGAAAAGGCAGAGCAGAAAACATTGCAGCTCATGGAAATAAGCGATAATATCGCGAAGTCCAAAGAGCAGATAAAAGTGCTGAAAAAAGATATCGCTTATCTTAATGAGCAGATTTCAGCGCTTGAAATGAAACAGCTTTCTGAAACGCTTACCAGCAACGGTATCACAAAAGCGGACATCGAAGCTGCTATCGCTGCCGGGCATTTCAAAAAGCCCGAACCCACCGAAAACGTGCCGGCTGAAAACGCGCCGGACACACCTGCAACGGAAAGCAGTACAAATACACCGGAGGTGAACGCAAATGAAACTGGTAGTCGCTGAAAAGCCGTCAGTAGCCCGTGATATCGCTGCCGTAATCGGCGCTGATGAAAAGGTCAACGGCGCACTGAAAGGCAACGGTTACATTGTCACGTCAGCCCGTGGACATCTCGTCCGCCTGAAAGACCCGACCGAATATGACGAACGCTATCAGAAATGGGCGCTCAACGACCTGCCTATCGTCCCGGAATTTGAGTTTACTCCGGTTTCCGGTGCAGAGGATTGCCTTGATGCGCTTACCCAGAATATGCTTAGCAGCGATGTCGATGAAATCATCTGCGCGACAGACGCGGGACGCGAGGGCGAATGCATATTCCGGTACATATACGATTATATCGGCTGCACCAAGCCGGTTAAACGGCTCTGGATATCCTCGCTTACTGCTGAAAGCATAAAGCAGGGATTCAATAATCTTCTTTCCAGTTCGGAAAAAGACAGCGTGTACGCTGCCGGACTCGCCCGTAACAAGGTAGACTGGCTGTTCGGCATGAACCTCTCCCGCTTATACTCTATATATTGCAGCGCGAAATGCTCCGTAGGCAGAGTGCAGACCGCCGTAGTAAACATGATAGTGCAGCGCGACCGTGAAATCGCTGCTTTTGTAAAAAAGCCGTATTTCAAGCTGAAGCTGGAGAACGGTGCGGAGTGGTTTGACGGAGAGGTGGACAGCTTTGCAGAACAGAGCGAAGCGGAAACGGTCAAGGCAAAGTGCGAAAATCAGCTCTGTACGGTAAAGAAAGTTGATACAACGCTGAAAAAAGAAAACCGTCCGCTGCTGTTCTCGCTTACCTCGTTGCAGGCTGAAGCCAACGACAAGCTGGGATTTTCGGCAGCGACAACGCTCACGATAATGCAGTCGCTCTATGAAAAGAAGCTGCTTACCTATCCGAGAACGGACAGCAACTACATAACCGATGATATGGCTCCCAAACTGGAGGGACTGGTGAAGAAAGTGCGTTTCTTCGATGAAGCAGCCGCCGATGAGCTGATACTCACCGGGCTGAACATTGATACGCGCGTAGTCAACAACGCAAAGGTCAGCGACCATCACGCTATTCTCCCGACAGAATACATCGACAAGGCTGAAAAAATCGAGCTTACCAAAGAGGAAAAGGCTATCCTTGACATGGTGATAAGACGTTTCCTCGTAGTTCTTAGCCAGGAATACCAGTACAACGAAACCGCAGTAATCTTCGATGTTAATGGCGAAACGTTCCGCTGCAAGTACAAAGTCCCTGTCAAGCTGGGCTGGAAAAGGTTCTACCCCGGTCAGGACGAGGACAACGGAAAAGCGGTAAACTACACCGAGGGAGAAAGCTTTGAAGCAAAAGACCTCACCATTTCCGAGTGCGAAACGCAGCCGCCAAAGCACTACACGGAAAGTACATTGCTTAAAGCAATGGAGAATATTGACCGCCGTATCGAGGATAAGGAGCTTAGCAGCTACGTTTCCGAACGCGGCTTAGGTACTCCCGCAACCAGAGCTGCAATAATCGAACGCATAATCACTGTAGGTTACATCAAGCGCAGCGGAAAGTCCCTCTTAGCCGAAGAAAAGGGTATCAAGCTGATTGATATTCTTCCCGAAAATGTAAAGAACATCGAAATGACCGCCAGCATGGAGCAGCAGCTTGCCGCGATAGAAAAAGGCAGCGAAACCGCCGAGAACGTCATAGCGCAAACAATACAGAAAGTGCGTGATATCATAACGCTTGAAGCCGGACGGGAACACGTTTCCCTTGCTCCCCTGAAAATCTCCCTGGGAAAATGCCCGAAGTGCGGCGGCAGCGTATACGAATTCACCAAGAACGGCAACACAGTATACTACTGCGAAAACTCCCCGGCTAAATGCTTTTTCCGGCTCTGGGCTGATGATAAGTTCTTCACGACAAAGGGAAAGAAACTTACCTCCAGCATAGTGAAATCCTTGCTTGCAAAGGGCAAAGTCAAATTAAGCGGCTTAAAGTCGGAGAGAACCGGAGCAACCTATGACGCGATTATTTCTTTTTCAGACAAGGACTACAAGGACGCAAAAGGTAATCTCCACTCTGCCTTTTCAATGGAGTTTGATAACTCCAAGAAGCAGCAGAAGACCAAGGATAAAAAGAAAGGCGGTTAAGACAAATGTATTTTTTCCGGGTCGAAATCAGCAGTTTTGACGATGAACGCAAAACTCTTTTCATCGTCCCCGAACAGACTGAGGACGATTTTAGCTCTGTACCATTTTCCGAGAAACAGCTTACGCAGACGGCGGCATATAAGCAGTTTGTTAAAGAAACCAAAACTAATGTCGTTGACGTAAGCTATGAGCTTTTCAACACTCCAGAAACTGTGACCGCCGAAATTACAGAGGAACAGTTCGAACAAATACGCGCTGACGGAAAGCTCGAGCGCATTGACGGCAATGAGCTTAGCATTGTATCTGGCAGCAAGTCAGGAAAAGGCGGCAAAGGCGGCAACTTGAAGATGTATGCGCTCATCGGAGCTGTTGCCGTTGTCGTAATAATACTGATTGCAGTTTCAGCCGCCAAAGGCAAAGGCGGCGATGAAACCTCCAGTACCGGGGAAACAACCGCCGAGGTAACGGTTGAAGCAACAGCCGAAACCACACAGGGAACGTCTGAAACATCAACGGCAGAAACACCGGGTAATCCCACACATGAAATTACCACACCTGCTACTCTGGAAACAAAAGATGTGTATGTTGACGTTCCGTATACTGAGCAGGCAGCAGCCACTACCGAGGAGACCTCAACACCAAATACGCAGCAGACCAGCAGCGGCAGCAGTTCAGGCAGCTCCACTACATACACGATTTCTTTCAACGCCAACGGCGGTACCGGAGAGCTGGAAAGCATAGTTTCCGAGCCGGATCAATATGTAGTGCTGCCTACTGCAAGCGAAGCAGCAAAGAGCATATCAAGGCAGGGATATAAGCTCATCGGATTTACCGATAACAGAGATGTGGAGTATCCCTTATATGACTATAAAATGCCATATCAGAACATCACTCTTTTCGCTGTCTGGGAAACCGAGGAATACAAAGTAACATACAATTCCAACGGCGGCACAGGGCAGCTTTCCGTTGCTGCCGTGAAATACAGCGAAGATATCCCGCTGCCAACCGACATTGCTGTATATAAAGAGGGATATGAACTTGCCGGGTGGAGTACGGACAAGAACGCTAAAAGCCCTGTAAAGAGCATGAAAATGCCCTATGAAAATACCACTCTCTATGCTGTCTGGTCTACAAAAAAGCAGACCGCAAAGCTAACAATGCACTACGATGACAGCGTTATGGTACGTTCCGTGGAAATCGGCTCGGTAATAGATATGGAGCAGGATTTCGGCATTACCAAAGACGGATACATCATTTCAGGCTGGTATTTCGAAAATTCACCGGGCAGAATAGAGTACCTCGATGTTGAGCAGGACACAGAAGTTTACGCCAAGTGGCAGCCTGCGGAATACATAACAATAACTGTTGACCGCAGCTACCTCAATCAGAAGCCGGAAAGATACAAGGTCAGCCTTGATATGAACGGATACGCTACATTCAAAATGCCGAAAGTAAATGACCGGAGCAACGTATACGACCATGTTTATGGCTGCACATACGGGTTCTCCCGCAAGAAACAGACTGGCGAGTACGGCTCAATCGAATATTACAGCGACACAGAATACCAGTTCAGCAAGGACACTACCCTATACCGTGTGCTTAATATGTACGGAGGTGGCAAGGGAACAGTCAATGACCCCTACATCATAGATTACTACGACCAGCTCCTTTTACTGGCGGAAAACAAGGCAAAGGGATACTTTATCCAGACTAAGGATATAAAGTTCCCCGGAGAGATTGACCGCCAGCCGATCGATACCGTTCGTATCGGAAAAGGATATGAAAGCAAATACTACGACCTGTTCGTGTATGACGGTCAGGGCTATAAGATAACCGGATTATATGGTGACGGCGGCTTGTTCGGAACAGTAGCAGCAAGCACGATAAAGAATATTGTGATTGACGGAGCTACAATATCCGTGGCGGGTACCTCAACATCGGACTACGGAATACTCTGCAACAGAGTTACAAGCTATGCTTATAATTCCGCCGAGGGTTCCGAAAAATATGGCACAGGAAATACCCGGTTTGAAAACTGTAAGATTTTAAACTGCAAGCTGTATTCTGACAAAACAGCGCAATACATCGGCGGTCTGGTCGGCAGCGGTGGAGAGCTTAACAACTGCTATGCATACAACGTCCTTTTAAGCTGCAAGGGTAACACTGCTGGTGTCGGCGGTATCGTTGGGAACGCTTGCTTTGTTAAAGGCAGCCTTTCAAACGTGATAACGATAGAGGGCAGCAGCATTACAGCAGCCGGCGGAATTGCCGGTTCAGCTTTCGGTACGCAATGCTGGAAAAACGGCAGCAAAGCGGAAATTACAGGCGGCTCGATATTCGGCTGCGGCGTAAGAGGGTTCAGTTCTTCCGGAGCGCAGTACTGCGGCGGCATTACCGGACAGACCACATCTAACGCAACAGGAGCTTACATCAAGAGCTGCTACGTTGCAAACATTATCCTCAATGGCAGCAGCAACGGCAGCATTTCCGGCGGCGATAACCTCAACAATGGATATGCACACTCAATAGCGTTCTGCATTATCGACAAGACAAACGGTTATCCCAGCGTTGGCGGCAAGCTCGTTAATTCACACGAAAAGACAAGAGTGCTGACCGTTCCGGCTGACGGTCTGACCGTAGACGGCGTTCTTTCCGTGCTGAATGCGTCCGGCAGCGGATACACCGAATGGCAGCGCAGCAAGGACAAAAACAGCGGATATCCATTCCCCGGCGGTATTACATTTTAACAGAGATTGTGCTACATATAGCACAAATTCGGAAAAGGAGTATTTATGTTCAACAGGTCGATTATCATGGGCAGGCTCTGCAACGAGCCTGTCATCAAAACCACTCCGTCCGGGAAGTCGTTCGCGACTTTCCGGGTTGCGGTGGAACGTGCATACGCTCCCAAGGACGGCGAACGCGAAACAGATTTCTTCAACATACGCGCGTGGGGCGGCAGAGCAGAGTTCGTATGCAAGTACTTTCATAAGGGCAGCATGATTATGCTCGAGGGCGAACGGCAGCAGCGCCGATATACCAACCAGAATGGTGAGCCTGCTATCTGGGACGAAATTGTTGCCGACATAATCCGCTTTACCGGAGAAAAGGCGCGGAACGAACAGGCTGATGAACCGGCAGCCGTTCCAGACGTACCCGCTTACGATCCGCCCGATTTCCCAGACAACACAGGCGTTGAAACAGACCCTTATCCGTTCTGAAAAATAAAATCGAAATTCTCCAAAAAAATCTTGACTTTATTGCGTTAATGTGATAAAATACAATTACAGGAGGTTAATATGGCTCGACAGACACGAGAAGAAAGAGAGCAGGAAGTCCGAGAACAGTACGAAGCTGTCACCGACAAACTTTACACTGACCGACAGGCATTCAGGGATTTCCTTTCTTTTTCAGGCAAGCACTACAAGCTCCCGGCTGACCATGCAATGATGATATTCAGCAGCAACCCAAACGCAGACATGGTTACAGATTACGACACATGGCAGAAGCTCGGCAGGCAGGTCACACGCGGTCAGAAATCTATGGCAGCGTTTGAAAACGGCAGGCTCCGTCACTACTTTGATATCTCCCAGACCGAGGGAAAAGCGATAAGACCCCGCTGGCATTTCGACAAGGACACGGCAGCAGCGTTCACTAAAGAGGTTTCCGCGCTTGAGGGCAAACAGTTCAACAGCATTACAAGCTGCGTTGACTACTTTTCCGACAGCCAGACCTACGGTCAGATAGCCAACCTGACAAACGCACTGAACGTGGACGCAGCCAAGCGCAGGGAGTTTTCAAAATCGGTCAGCACTATGGTTCGGGCAATAGTAGCTGCCCGCTGCGGATACAACAGCAAGTTCAATTACAAGAGCGACCCGCTTGACCTTTCTGCGCTGGATATGCTGCACAGCAAGGCAGAGCTTGAAAAGCTCACAGAATTCATACAGATAAATGCGAAAGCAGTCCTGCTTTCGATGGAAAAGACCGTAACAGAAATTCAGAGGAGGAACAGTTATGAGCAAGGACATGATCAAGGACGGAATTCGCCAGATATGGTGCGAGGAGGACAGCAAGTACTATCCGGAGATAGTCGAGGAGAACGGCAAGCGGTACAGGCTCGATCCGAAAACATGGATATATTATCAGGAGCTGTCGCTGGGGCTGACGGACGAGGAAGAAGAACTGATGAAGCAGCCGATAGGGCGGTACGGGGCAGCATGGCAGAAGTTCATGGAGGAGAATTACCCGTACGAAATAACCGGGCTGAAGGGCAGAATGAAATGGGAGCTGATACCCCGGCAGATAGACAAGGAAGCCGAGGAAATGGCATGGAACATGGAGCAGGAATACGCCCGGAACAATCCTCGCCCGACAACGTTCACGGAGATAGCAACGTGGGAGAAAACGAAGCAGCTCGAGGTCGATCACAGAGTGATGACCGACTTGGTTCTCCAGCACAGAGCATAAACAAAACGGCAGAAGCTGATACAGCTCCTGCCGTTTCTCTGTCTGATAAGAGCTTTGCGGAACAGGTGGACGAAAGTCTATCTGGGAAGTTGCCATTTTACACAAATCTTAAACTTGGTGATACCCCTGAGATACTTATAAGTGCTGGATTAAGACAGCTCCCTATGTTATATACTCAAAAGCACCTTAAGGATGCCGTGGCTCAAAGGGACGATAACAAACACAGGCATGGTTTATCTGTCGAGCAAATAAAAACTATTCCTGAAAAACTTATAAACCCGATAATGATTTACGATTCATTTAGTCGTAATGACAGTGTTGTTGCCGTTATAAATGACTTTGACCAAAGCAATAATCCTATAATTGTGAGCATAAAGCCCGATGGGGTTGGACGATATGAAGTTGAAGAAATTGAGTCTAACTTTGTCACAAGCATATACTCAAAAGAAAACTTCAAAGAAACTTTCAATCGTTCGATTTCCGAAGACAAACTCCTATACTGCGATAAAAAACAAACACAAGAGATGTTTGAAAGATGGGGGCTCCAATTGCCCGAATTAACAAACTCTCTTGTGTTCAATACTATTATACATCAAAGTCGTAATATTGTCAAGGGTTTAGAGCCGGAAAATAAAATAAAAAATCAGGAGCAGTCTGAAAGAAAGGGACTACAATTATCCGAATTAACAGACACTCCTGACCTTGACAATAGTATACACCCAACTGACGAAATTGTCAAGGGTTCTGACCCGGAAAACGACCTGCGCATTGCCGCCGACGCATTAAGCAGCTACGCAAATGCACAGCTGCAATACTATAACGCCAACGTGCGCGAAGCGTACCAGAGCAATGACAGAAACGCTTTCAACAGCTCCGTAAACACAGCTCTGGATAACATCATCTCTGATGTGGTATCCGAGCGCGTTCCTCTGGAGAGTTTCGGCAGAAGCTGCACAATGGAGCAGTTCATGACTCTGTACAAGGAAATGCTCGAGGATCAGGAATACAAGGATAAGTTCACATCTGAACTGGCTGACCGGGTGTACGGAGAACTCCAGCGACTGGACGAGGTTCGCGAATATGCTCACGCAAACGGCATTCCGTTTAGTGAAACTCCCCATGACCCTGACAGGGACGAGAATAGAAGTCCTTACGACTATGACGGCAGCATGAGCGTTGAGGACGGTGTCCTTGCAGCGGACGCGAATAATCTCGAATGGATAATGAACAAGCGCTCCGAGGAGCTGAAATCATCAGCGATTTCTTTTTCAGGAGATGAATTCAACAGCCACTTCACAGAGCAGGCTGAAAAGGCTCTGCGCGAGTATGCAGCTGAACACAGCTCCGAAAGCTGGTACAAGGATATGCTGAACGACCCCGAACATCTCAAAAAGGTGTCAAATCTGGTCGCTCCGGGTATGTACAATGAGCTGCGTGAGGAAATGCAGCAGAAAAAAATCACATACCCCGCCGTGTATGTAACCGGCAGCTTTCAGCGCAATTTCGACGTACAGAGCGTCGGCTTTGAGATAGGCAAGTCCTACACCGTTGAGGAGTTCAACGCTGCACTCAACAAGGCTAACGAAATCTGGAACAATGATGATAGAAATCAGGACAAACTCAACAGCGTTAATGTTTCGATATACATGGACGAGCAGCACAACGCGCACAGCTATGAGGTTGAGCTGTACGCTATGTACAAGAGCATAGGCGAGGTTATCGACATGAAGCCGTCAATCAAGCCCACGGGCGAATTATCCGAGCTTAAGGCGGCTGTATCGGCGATAGAAAACCCTGTTCTCAATTCCGATGAAATCCCCTCTGACATCGACAAGTTCTATGTAGACAAAAATACCGAAAGCGTTACTTGGGTTTCTTACAACCCTGAAAGTTCCGCAGGCGGTCAGTTCGTTTACACCTATATGTCCTTTGACGATATCTTCGAAGCAATGGAAAAGGAAGACCCCTTTGAATATCTTAGAGAAAATTGCAGACAGGAAGTTCTTGACCGAGGTGCAGAGGGCTTTGAAGAAGCAGCTGAGAAGTTTAAGACCGAAAGCCAGGATATATCTAGTCAGGATAAGGACTATCCGAAAAACCTCGTTGCGCTGACAGAACCGAGATACGCAATCTATCAGCTGAAAGATGATGAGGATTTGAGAGAGTATCAGTTCTCTGACAGCGAATATCTTAAAAATCACGGAATGTACGTTGACCGCGAGAACTATAACCGCGTTTACCGTGGTAGGCTCAAGGAAAACGAAACTCTTGAAGATATATATGAGCGTTTCAATGAAAATCACCCGCAGGATTTCCACGGACATTCTCTTTCTGTCGGGGATATCGTTGCTGTAAAGCAAGACGGTAAAATCACCGCTAATTTCGTTGATACGGTTGGTTTTACCGAAATACCGGACTTCACCCTTTCCCGTGAGGAACGCAAGGCGCGAAGAACGATTGACAACCTCAATCTGCTTGCTGAAAAACAGCTTTCAAGCGATGAAATGGACACTCTGGGCGACAAGCTGTTTGACTACGACAATGCCCCCAAATACAATGGCATAACTAATTGGACTATGGGCGAAAGCCTTCATGCTGATGATTTTGAAAGACTGACGACCAGTTTCCACAATGGCGAGAACATAAACGCCGAGATTGCAAAAAAGATATACGGTAATATGTCATATTTCCGTTTCAGTTATCCCTCTGATGGTGTCAGCAGCATTGAAATTTCATCGGAGAAAACAGACAGCGGAATAACGTTACGCACAAAAGGCGGATATGAGGTGACACATTCATGGGAAACTCTCGGACAAGCTCTGCTTATTGCCGCAAGACAGGAATTCAAAAGGCATGAGCAGCTTGACAGAGAGTATTTTCTGAACGAAGCCAAAGCCCGGATAAACGAATATTCGCATAGAGAATTCCATGATGACGCTGATTTCTCCGACCTGTGGAAAGTCCCGCTTGCCTACACCACTCACGAAGATACCGAGGTTGAAGTAAGCGCTTATGCTGACCTCGAGGACAAGAGGATAGTAACAATGTACGGCGATAAGGTTGCTGCTGAACAGAGTTTCAAGAACAGTGACGATATGATTTCCGCTCTTGGGAACCTTGATTTCAGCGAACTAACAGCTATATCAGAAGAAACCGTGCAGCAGCTTGACCCGGAACAAAAAACAGAACCGTCAAAGCACATAGAGTTCAAGGATAATCCTCTAGCTCATTCAGTCTTTAACGGTTATGAATCTAGTATATCACAAACTTCGTCCGTTGTCAATCCCACTGAAAATCGTGCTACATATAGCACAAAATCTGACGAGCAGGAAGAAAAGATATGGAAACCCTACATAATTGCTGACCTCAAGACGTGGGCAGACAGCAGCAGCGCCGCAGCACCGTCTACGCTGGAGCATTTCGACACGTTCGAAGAAGCAAAGGCGCGGTTTGACGAGCTTAGAAGCCAACCGTACAACTCCGAAGAAACCCGGAACGCAGACGGCAGACCTTACGCACGTCTTACTCTCGGCATAGAAACCAAGAACGGCGCCGCCGATGTTATTCATGTACGCGCCGGGCAGAACTACCTTGTGGACGATTTCACCCGCCAGCCCTCCATACTCTCAAATTCCAGCGCAATGGAGCTGATAAACAGAGCCGAAAGCGAGATAGGATTTGACCGCGTATTCAGCTTTAAGAAGCTCGACAATGGCAGCTACGATAACGGCACAGACCTTTCTTTTTCGGACTGGAACAATGAAAACCACATATTCGCAGAACAGCCGCAGCAGAAATTCCCGACCATAACTTGCGATTGGAGCGAGAGTTTTGCGTTTGAGGAGGGAAAGACCTACTCCGCACTTGAATTCGATACGATCATGAAACGCGAAGATGAAGATTGGATATCCAAACGTCAGCAGGAGCTTAAAGCGTTTGGCGGCGATATTAATAAGCTTTACGAAGCGCGGGAAAAAGGTGAGCTGAAAGTTCACCACCAGGGATATGCCAAAACTCATTTTACCGTAAATATGCCAAATGGCACATCTTACAGCGAACGTCAGGACATCGGCGATGGCTATGGCGGCGTAATTGATTTTCTCGACAGGTTCGGGTATAAACACGTTGCCGAGGAGCTGAAAAAGGCTGCTAACGCCGAGCTGTCTGAAAAATTCAGAGCGCAGGCTGAAGAACGCGTAAACTCCTCGCAGGAAAACAACAGTTTCCACATAACAGATGAAACGGATATAGGAACAGGTGGTCTGAAAACCAAGTTCCAGAACAACATAGCGGCAATAACCACCCTGAAAACAATCGAGAGCGAAAGCCGCAGCGCAACTCCTGAAGAACAGAAAATACTTGCAAAGTACGTTGGCTGGGGCGGTATACCGCAGGCGTTCGACCATGCTAACGAGCAGTGGAGCAAGGAATACAAGCAGCTCCGCGAACTGCTCACTGATGATGAATACAAGGCAGCAGCGGAAAGTACCCTGAACGCGCACTACACCTCTCCGGAAATCATCGGCGCGATGTACAAGGCGCTTAATAACTTCGGGTTCAATGGAGGAAACGTGCTGGAGCCTGCAATGGGCGTGGGCAATTTCTTCGGCTGTATGCCGGAGAGCATGAACAATGACAGCCGGCTGTACGGTGTGGAGCTGGACAGCCTGACAGGTCGTATCGCGCAGCAGCTCTATCCGCAGGCAGATATCCGGGTGCAGGGCTTTGAAAAGTCCGATTTCCCGGATAACTTCTTTGACGCGGCGATTGGAAACGTACCGTTTGGAAACTACGGAGTAGCAGACAGACGATACGACAAGGAGCATTTCCTCATTCACGATTATTTCTTCGCGAAAACGCTGGATAAGGTCGCGCCCGGCGGCGTGGTCGCATTCGTGACCTCAAAGGGTACGCTGGACAAGAAAAATTCCAAAGTCCGCGAATACCTTGCGAAACGCGCTGACCTCATCGGCGCGATACGGCTGCCGAACAATGCGTTCAAGAACGCAAACACCGAAGTCACCTCGGATATAATTTTCTTGCAGAAACGCGAGAAAATGGCGGTCGAAATGCCCGACTGGGCGTATACCGGGCGCAATTCAGACGGAATGCCCATAAACCAGTACTTTATTGACCACCCAGATATGGTACTCGGTAAGTTGGAATACACAACCGGAGCTTACGGACAGGAAGTCACTTGCACTCCCATTGAGGGCGAAAAGCTGTCAGAACAGCTTGACCGGGCTGTCGCAAAGCTCCGCGCCGATATGAAAGTACAGAAGCGCGAAGAACGTCAGGACAAGGAGCGCGGCATTATCCCGGCAACTGCGGACGTGCAGAACTTCACACATACGCTGGTTGACGGTAAGCTGTATTTCCGCGAAAACAACGTAATGACTGAGGTCAAGCAGACCGGAAAAGACCTTGAACGCATGAAAGGGCTGCACGGTCTGCGCCAGACATTACGCGAGCTGATTGACGCGCAGTCCCGCAGCTGCTCTGACGAGGAGCTGCACGGCTTACAGGCAAAGCTGAATACGCAGTATGACAGCTTTAAAAAGGAATACGGCAGCATTAACGACAGGCTCAATGCGAACGTGTTCCGCTGCGATGACGACTACAACACCCTATGCTCCCTCGAAATCGTCAACGCTGAAAAGAAAACCACACAGAAATCAGACATATTCACGCAGCGCACCATAAAGCCAACTGTCGATGTTACGCACGTTGAAACACCGCAGGAAGCAATGCAGGTGTCGCTTGATATGAAAGGTCGCATAGATATAAGCTACATGGCGCAGCTTTGCGACAGAGAGCCGGAACAGGTCGTAAACGAGCTTGTCCAGAGCAACCAGATTTATCTCAATCCCGAAAAATACGTTGAAAGCGAACCCCTTGAGGGATATGAGGAAAGCTCCGAATACCTGTCCGGCAACGTGCGTGAAAAGCTCCGCGCTGCCGAAAGAGCCGCAAAGGATAACCCGGAGCTGTTCGGCAGGAACGTTGCCGGGCTGACCGATAATCTGCCCAAGACTATCGGCGCAGGCGATATTACAACGCACCTCGGCGCGTCATGGATAGACGTTCGGGATTACGAACGGTTCCTGAAAGAGTACATCGGGCGTGACCTCCCCGGAGTTACGCTGCGGCGCACTTCTGCCGGAGAATATAAGGTCGAGAACAAGACCTTTGACAAGAGCGTGGCAGCCACAAACACCTACGGCACGGAAAGAATGAGCGCGTACCACATCTTTGAAAATCTGCTCAATCACCGTGACGTAACAGTAAAAGACCGCGTTGATTTAGGCGAGGATAAGTACAAATACGTGGTGAACACCAAGCAGACCCAGCTTGCAACAGAAAAGGCGCGGCAGATGAACGAAGCCTTTTCCAAGTGGGTATGGGCAAAGCCTGAGCGCCGCGACAAGTACGTCACACGTTACAACGAGCTGTTCAACAGCATTGTTGGACGGCACTTTGACGGCTCACACCAGACATTTCCGGGAATGTCCCCGTATATCCAGCTCAAGCCGCACCAGAAAGACGCGGTAGCCCGGGCAAAGTTCGGTGGCAATACGCTGCTGGCGCACTGCGTGGGCGCTGGTAAGTCCTTTGAGATGATAGCAGCAACCATGGAAAAGAAACGTCTGGGACTTATCAACAAGGCTTGCGTGGTCGTACCAAAGGCGCTGGTCGGTCAGACCGCAAACGAATGGCTGCGGCTCTATCCGCAGGCAAAAATACTTGTAGCAGGCGATAATGATTTCTCAAAGGATAACCGGCAGAAATTCATCGGTCGCTGCTGCACAGGCGATTACGCTGCCGTGGTGATGAGCTACGAGCAGTTCGAAAAAATACAGATGTCTGTCGAGTACAGGCAGCAGTTTCTCCAGCGTGAACTGGACAGGATACAGTCCGGTATAAAGGAGCTGAACCCTTACCTCGACAAGACCAGCATAAAAGACCTCCAGCGCGAACAGAAACGCATAAAGGTCAAAATCGAAAAGCTGCTCGATACAGCCAAGACAAAGGACACCTCCCTCACGTTCGAACAGCTAGGCTTTGACAGCCTTGTTGTCGATGAAGCGCACAACTATAAAAACGGTCTGGTCGTATCGAAGATGAACAACGTGTCCGGCGTACAGACTACGGCGGCGCAGAAATCAGAAGATATACTGATGAAAACGCAGTATCTCAATGAAACCTACGGTACAAAGAACATACTGTTTGCAACAGGTACTCCGGTGACGAACAGCATGACGGAGCTGTACACCATGCAGCGTTATCTCCGTCCGGATCTGCTCGATAGGGCACGACTCCAGACGTTCGACGACTGGGCGGGTAACTTTGGAGAGGTCGTATCGCAGCTCGAACTTAAACCCGCCGGAGATGGTTTCCGCACGAAAAAGCGGTTTGCGAAATTCACGAACCTGCCGGAGCTTATGCAGATGTACAAGGAGTTTGCGGACATACGCACCGCAGATATGCTAAAGCTCGATGTGCCTGAGCTGGAGGGCGGCAAGCCGCAGACTATCGTTGCAAAGCCGAACGACTTCCAGAAAGCGTATATGCAGGTACTTGCACAGCGCTCTGAGGACATTCACAGCGGCTCGATAGACCCCACCGTGGACAATATGCTCAAGGTAACTCACGAAGCGCGCCTGCTCGGTCTGGACGCGCGTGCGATAAATCCTGAAGCTGAGAACACCCCGGACAGCAAGGTAAATCTCTGTATCGACAAGGTAATGGAGATTTACAAGAACACAGAGGAGCAGAAAGGCGTTCAGGCTATCTTCTGCGACATCGCCGTCAATTCCACGGACGGCAAATTCTCCGTTTACGACTACATCAAGGAGGAACTCCAGCGCAGAGGTATCCCGGCTAACGAAATCTGTACAGCCGGTGACGCGAAAGACCAGAACCAGCGCAACGAGATGTTCTCGCAGCTCCGCGCCGGACAAAAACGCATTGTGCTTGCGTCCACATCGAAGCTCGGCACAGGCGCGAACATACAGACTCGGCTTGCTGCACTGCATAATCTTGATATCCCCTGGAAGCCCTCTGATTTGGAGCAGCGCAACGGTCGAATAATCAGACAGGGCAACCAGTTCGGCAAGGTCGGCGTATTCAACTACGTCACGGAGAACACCTTTGACGCGTACATGATGAACATAATCGTGACAAAGCAGAAATTTATTTCGCAGCTTATGTCCGGAAAAACTCCCGCAAGAACGTGCGAGGACGTGGACGATATGGTACTCAATTACTCCGAAATGCAGGCTCTGGCAACCGGAGATCCGCGCATAAAAGAGAAGATAGAGCTTGATACGGAAGTGTCCCGTCTGCGAACTCTGGAGAGCGAACACTACAACAATCAGTACAAACTTGAAGATGTTATTCTCAATCGAAAGACAGACCTCAAAGGAATGCAGCAGCGCGTTGAATTTGCGAAAGGCGATAAGGCGTTCGCAGAGGAACAGCTTGCAAAATCCGATGAATTCAGCGTAAAGCTGGACGGAAAAATCTACACCGAACGCAGCGAAGCAGGCGAGGTTCTTGCGAAAGAAATTGTGCAGTGCATGGCTCGGCATGAGGAAAAAACACTAGGCGAATACAAAGGCTTTGAGGTTTCTATAAACACAATGTCGAATCCGGTGTCTACCTATGCACAGGTAAATCTCAAGCGTTTCGGCGGTCTGACTTACAGCGCCCAGGTCGAGCTTGACAACAATCTCGGCAACATAACGCGAATGGAAAATCTCCTGAAAAACGGAATTGATAAGGAGATAGCCCGCTGCGAAGAGCGCATAGAACGCGATACGTCTGACATCAAAGCCGCCGAAGAAACTCTCGCTATGCCGTTCGCCCTCGCTGACGAACTCCAGCAGAAAGTCGCACGTCTGGATCAGCTCAACGCTGAGCTTGACTGCGGCAAAAATGACGAGGTATTCCTCAACGATGATAACGACCGCGAAGAAGAAAAGCCCAGCCGCAGTCAGGGAATAAAGCCCGATACACCGTCAGCAAGACCGAAAAGATAAACAGTTTTCAAAGCCCCGTCAAGCTCTGGCGGGGCAAATTCTTTTTCAGAGAGGAAGATGATTTATGTCCGAAATAAACGATGAGCTTATCCAGAAAGCCCGGAACGCAGACCTCGCAGATTACTTCTTACGCAACGGATATGACTGCGAAATGAAATCAAAAAACGAGCTGCACGTTAAAGGACACGGTGGACTTTTCGTCAACACGCAGACGAATAAATGGTACTGCTTTTCGCAGGCTGGGGACAGTCGCGGCGGCGGTAATCCGGTCAACTGTCTGACTGACGTACTCGGTTTTGATTTCAAAACCGCAGTCGAACATCTGTCCGGCGGCAGACTTATCTACGAAAGAAAACAGAACGCCGAAGCTCATTTACCGGAGAAAAAACGCGAGTTGGTTCTTCCGGAAAAGAGCGAGGACATGAAAAAAGTTTTCGCGTATCTGTGCAAGACGCGAATGATAAAACCGGATATCGTTTCCGAACTTGCAAAGTCCGGACTGCTCTATCAAGACAAAAAAGGAAACGCGGTTTTTGTTCACAAAGATGACAGCGGAAAAATAATCGGCGCTGAAATTCAGGGAACAAATTCGTTCCAGCGTTTCAAAGGAGTTGCGCCCGGAACGTCAGAAAGTGTGTTCACTTTCAAGCTCTGCGACAAACCAAATTCGTGCTACGTTTTCGAAAGTGCGATCGACTTGCTGTCATTTAAGCAGCTTGCAAACCCGGAAAAAATCAAAAACTCCATGCTGGTTTCTATGGCGGGATTAAAGCCGAACACGCTGAAAAATCTCGCGGAAAGCGGAGTAAAATTATATAGCTGCGTGGACAATGACGAAGCAGGAATTAAGTTCACACAGAGCAACGGACTTACTCCTTGTCGAAGAATTCTTGAGGAAAATGGCGTGAAAGATTACAACGATCTGCTGAAATCTTTGACGGCAAAAACGCAGCAGCAAACCCAAACTGCTCCGCGAAAAAACTCACACTCTCACCGCTGATTTTTGAAAAAAATCACACGAAAAAGGGTTTCAGGGATTTGCCCTGAGTTGGTTGAAAAGAGCTGCCTGTTCACCGAAAATTTTCGGTGCAGAGCTGAAAAAGAAAATTCATTTTTCGTTTCAGTTCTTGTAATTTTTCCGCGAAACTGCGAAAAATTTTTCAGGCGGCTTTTTTCAGTTTGCTCGGCAAACTGTAACGGGTTCTAGGGTGTCCCTAGCGAGATGGCATATTTTGGCACGGCGTAGCCTTGCCAAAATTGCTTATTGAGTATAAGCAGTTTTGCGCACCCCCTCGATTTACCCCCCGATAACCGTCCTAAAAATACTCGGAACTCATCATTTTGCAGGACTGAAAAAAGAAAGCAAAATCGGTGAAAATCTGAAAAGCTGAAATTAAAAACCGAAAAGCAAAATGTCCGATTGGAGGAAATACAATGAGCAAAAATCAATCAACATCAAACGCGCCTTCCAACAAAGTCAGCGTAACATTTCGCGTTGACAAAGGAGTGCTTGAACATAACAACCGCACTTTCATTGCAAAGAACGTTGTTCGCGAAAGAGTACCAGACAACATCATCTACAAGCAAGAGAATATTCGGGCAAAATATCACGAAATATTCGACAAGGCACTTGAAGAATATAACACAGGAAAAAGAGCCGACAGAAAAATTACTGACTACTATGAGCATATGCTGAAATCAAAAAAGGAAAAACCTTTCTATGAAGTGGTGGTTCAGTTCGGCGATATAGAAAACTGTGGGTTCGGTCAGCGCAACTTTGAACAAGCAAAACAAATGCTTGATGAATACATGAAGGAATTTAAGAAACGAAACCCGAACATGAAAGTGTTCAATGCGGTCATGCACCTTGATGAAGCAACCCCACATCTCCATATCGACTTTCTTCCGGTATGCCACAATCAGAAACAAGGATTGTCAACGCGAATATCAATGAAAAAAGCCCTAGAGGAACAAGGTTTCATATCAAGTTCAAAGCGAATTTCCGAATGGGCAGTCTGGGCTACTGCTGAAAAAGAAATCATGACTAGCATTCTTAAACGTCATGGATTATCCCGTGATGTGAAAAATGCTCACTACGCTCATATGGAATGTGAAGAATATCGTCAGTCAAGAAAGGAACTCGAAAAGCTCAACAAACACATCAACGAGCTGAAACAAAAACCTGACGTTGAAATCACGCAGGAAGAAATCAAGATGATAAAAAATCAGAACGACTTCATGCGTTCCGAAATCGTAAAGCGTGATGAAAAAATCCGGATACTTTCCAAGAAAGCCGGAGCAAGGTTCGTTCCGTTCGAAGTGTACTCCCCGGATAAAATGCAGTTCATCACAGACGAATTGCAGCGATCAAATATCCAGTTCGTTGAAGAAAGCAATACTCTCTATATTCCGGACTGGGCTACAAAAAACTGCTGCGCTATCGCTGCAAAGTACCAGTTCCCGAGTAAGTCAACCGGAATACATGACGAGATAAAACTCGACATAGATACGCTGGTCTACTCCTGCGAAAATTTCCCGCAGCTCCTCGACAAGCTCCGGGAAAAAGGGTACGAAATCAAAGAGGGAAAATATCTCGCAGTGAAATCTCCGAACGCACAGAGATTTGTCCGGCTGAAAACTCTCGGCGAAGATTATCTCCCGCAGAACATCGAAAAGAGGATTGCTGACCGCGATAAATTCCCGAAAATGGTTCAGGCTCGTTCCGCAAAGGCGAACGAAACCGAGCAGCGTTTCTACTCTACGATCACGCAGACCGTCATCGCAGTCCGCACTTTCATGTTCCGTCCGCAGAAAACAAACCCGAAGAAGATTTACTCCTTTGAGAACGACAAGGAAATCAATCACCTGTCGCAGCAGTTACTCACCATGCGCGATTTTAATTTGAATTCTCGTGACGATATCTACGAAGCTGCCGAACGCAGCCAGAAGAAAATAGACGATACACTCGCGCAGATACGAAAGCTCACAGAGGATATGCCAACGCTCAAATCAGATATCGCGCAGCTGAAATTTTACTTTTCAGCCCGGCAGAATAATTCAGACGCGATGAACCAAGTCAGACTTGCCGCCGCAAAAGAGGTCGCAAACAAATACGGCATTACCAGCGCGGAAGAAATCGAAAATCTTGAAACACGTTTACGGCTATCGCCGACTTACATCAGCTCACTGAAAAACGAAGTATCAGAGGAGCAGATGAAACTGAGCCGCATATCAGACCTCGTGCATACCTACGAAAAAATCATCGAAGGAAACTACATCGACAATCTGGTTGCCGCCGAACGCGAACGCAGGCAGCGTGAAGAAAAACAAGAAGAAAAAAAGCAGGACAGAACTCCAGACAAGAAACAGGCAATATGAATTATCCCGGTCAGCGCCGGGATTTTTCTTTTGCAGAAAAATGCAGCTGCCGTTAAGGTAGAATGTTCAAAAACAGAAAGAGGAAATCATATGAACGCAATTTTTCAGCTACTCAACCCGAACAATACAGTATCCGTAAATCGTCCCCTGGCTCACGCTATCGGTCTGAACGAAGCGGTAGTTTACGGTGCGCTTGTCGCAAAATACTACTGGTACTCTGACCGTGGTATGCTCGATGACGGCTGGTTCTACTCTACCGCTCCGGATCTTCAGGAGAGTACCGCGCTCACTGAGAAACAGCAGAAACGCTGCGTGGACGCGCTCGTCAAGCTGGGACTTCTGCGCTGTGAGCTGCGTGGAATGCCCGCTAAACGCAGCTTTTACATAATTGAGGATATCGACCTTATCCAGAGCCTGCTTGCTGCTGGTGAAGCTGCTATGCGCCAAATCAAGCCTGCTGCTGCGGAGAGCTATGAGAAAAAGCGCAAGACCTCCGCCGAACCTACAGAAAGCACTGCCAGAATGAACGAATTTCTTGCAAAGGCGTTCGGCGGAACTATTCCCGCTGCTGAACAGCCCTCCGATGTTGCTGTAACTGAAAAACCGCATAACAAAGCCGTTCTCCCCTGCTCCGACAAAAGGGTGGAGCAAGCACAGCCGGAAAGTGAAACCTTGCTCCGCCAAAAGGTAGGAGCAAGCTCCGACGAAACGTCTGAGCTATACTCTAATAAAACTAAAGATAATAATCCTGATATAATCAATCCATCTATCACGCGCACGCGCGAGGAACCCGAAGAAAGCTGCGTTCCGGCTGCCGATATGATTGATGGGATGGATTTTGAACAGCTTAAGGAAGAAAGGGCTTGCTATGCCCAAATCGTCCGGGATAATACTGACTATGATATCCTTGTCGAGCAGTTCCCGGAACAGGCTGACGAAATCAACGAGCTGATATCCATAATGGTCGATGTGATATGTTCGCAGAAAAAGACTATCCGGGCGAACGGCGAGGAAAAGCCGCATGATGTAGTGAAAAGCCGGCTCCTTAAGCTCAACAGCAGCCATATCGAATACGTCCTGGCAGCGCTGAAAAAGAATACTAGCGATGTGCGTAATATCCGCAGCTACTTGATAACCGCGCTGTACAATGCTCCGGTCACTATGTCCAGCTTTTACAGAGCTGAAGTCAATCACGATATGTTCGGGAAACGCTGATTTTTCTTTTTCAGTCCTGAAATAGCTTTTTGAAAGGGGCAAAGCGTGGGTAATAACAAGCAAAATTATAACGGACAGTATATACTGAAAAACCGTCTGAAAGAACTGCGCGCCGAAATGAACTTATCGCAGACTGCTTTCGGAAAAATGGTCGGCGTATCCAAAAACTCGATAAGCTCGATTGAAACCGGGAGGTTCTGCCCTACCGCAAAACTGGCGCTGCTCATATGCAAGGCGCTGAACGTAAAGTTTGAGGACGTCTTTTATTTTGACTGAAAGGGTGAAAACATGGCAATAGGCGAAAGAATACGGTTTATCCGAAATCTGCGCGGCATTACGCAAAAAGCGCTCGGAATATCAGCAGGACTGCCTGAAAAGACCGCAGATATCCGCATAGCGCAATATGAAAGCGGCGTGCGCGTCCCGAAACAGGAACTCACATCACAGATAGCTGACGTGCTGGGGATATCCCCGAACGCGCTGAACGTCCCGGATATTGATAGCTGCACCGGGGTAATGCACACGCTGTTTACGCTTGAGGATCTGTACGGCTTTGTCATCATCGAGCATGATGGTCAGCCGGTTATCAAGCTCAATCCGAACTGCGACAAATACCCGCAGCTACACCGTATGCTCCTTGATTGGCTGACGAAGAAACAAATGCTTAGTAGCGGAGCTATTACCAGAGAGGAATATGACGATTGGCGATACGGTTACGTTCCGGAGGACGATAAGGACTAATTTTTCTTTTTCAGTCTGGAAACAGCTTTATGAACGGAGTGAAAACATGACAACAGGTGAAAGAATAAGGCACATTCGAAATGAGCGAGGAATTAGTCAGAAGCAATTAAGCGAGATGTGCGGATTGAGTGAACCCGCCATACGCAACTACGAACTGGGCAACAGAAAACCGTCAGCGCAGATACTCGATAAAATCGCGGCTGCCCTGACTGTGACTGCCGCCGAACTTGTGCTGCCTGAACTGCTTGACGAGCTGGAGAAAGCCGGGCTTGAAATCACCATACATGACGATGAGCCGGTTATCTGCGTAAAAGGAGATAACCCACAGCTTGAGAAATTGCTGAAAGAGTATGCAGCAAGTAAATAATCGATGGCTGCTTGACATTATTGCGCTATTCGGGTACAATTAGTATAGGCAGATACTCTGCCTGAGATGGATGATTGCACATCTCCTCTGAACGGTGTTTCGCTGCCGTTCGCTTCACGAGAAAAAGGCGAACTGTTGTTATGGTGATTCGCTACCGTCCGCTTATCCACAACGGGAAATGCGAAAAAGCAATCATCGGCAAAATGCCGGGGAAACCCGGCGTTCTATTTTAGTTCCAGCGCATATTGACAATTCGACAATTAATGTGTATAATATAGATGTGAGGTTTTATATACTCCTTGCGGCGATGTTTCTTTCGTTTAAAGTGGGAACTTTGAAAGTGTGTGAACCTTACCGTTAAGTGGGAACTTTAAAAGCGTGTGAACCCTACCGTTAAGTGGGAACTTTAAAAGCGCGTGAACCCTACCGAAAAAAGAAACAGAAAGGCTGGACTTTTTCAGCCTTTTCTTTTTGAAATAAACCTTGAACTTCAAAAAAGGGAATAACATTTATTTTTACAAATAATACACTTGACAAAGCTCATGTTATGAGATATAATATATTTAGACAGTTTTCTGTCCAAGATGTTCGGTTACTCATCTTCTCGTTGGGTGCTTCGCTGCCTGATTAAAAGCGAGTTTTTCTATCGTGAGTGCTTCGCAGCTTGTAAAATGCGAGTTTTTCTATCGCAAGTGCTTCGCAGCTTGTAAAATGCGAGTTAAAAGTAATCAAAGCGGGCGCTTGTCGTCCGCTTTTTGTTTATGAGGTAGAATATGAAAATTGATTTTTATTACATCAACAAGAACTACTTAAACCAGCTTAGGCAAGCTGAAATTGAGAACCGAGGTTTTACCTGTGTTCCCAATACTGAGTATCATAGCGGTAGAACCAAATTCTTTTATGGAGCAGTTATGGAGGTTAACTCAATAAAATATTTTGTTCCCGTATCATCAAAAGCGCATTACAAACAAGATGATATGATAATCAAGGTAAAGGATAAACAAAAGCCTATCATGGGTACACTTAGATTTAGATATATGCTCCCCGTTCCAAATGATTGCATTGACTTATTAATTCGTGATAATCTAAATGACAATGCAAATAAGGAGCGAATACGAAAAGAACTAGCCTTTTGCAGAAAAAATAAGGATTTGATTGAAAAAAAGGCAACACAAACTTATAACCGAGTCATTGATAAGTCAAATACAGGATTAACTGACAATAGCTGTGACTTTAAGCTCCTAGAAGAAGTATATAAGAAACACATTCAAAATAAACAATTGCTTTCTGATATTATAAAACTAATTAAAGAAAAAGATTTAATATTGGATTCAAATCCATCACTTAAGCAAATATACAAGAACGCTGAAGAACTCTATAACAGCAAAAACAATTATAGCGGGAAATTAGCTATTGATGATAAACTGCCCATAAATGAACAACTTAGTCAAGCATATTCAATTTCACATAGAATTAGCGAAATCATTAAATCAAATCCAACTTTAAAAGCAGAATACATAAATGCCAGAGATACTTATCGGGAAAAACTAAAAACCAACGAGTGTATAAAATCTATACCTCCCGCTAAAAAGTTAAAATTATAATTGTGCTACATATAGCACAACCCCTCCCGATATCGAGAGGGGAATTTTTCTTTTTCAGACTTGACAAAAACTCTGTTTCTAATTATACTGTATATATCATCTATAAACAGAAAGGAAGATGAAAGATGAAAATACTACTTAATTCGGGAACTCCCCTGAAGAACCAGATAGCCGAACAGCTCCGCAGCGAAATATCAAGCGGCAAAATCAGCGCCGGACAGCAGCTCCCCTCCGTACGCAGTCTTGCAAAAGACCTCAAAATCAGCATAATCACGACTGTAAAGGCGTATGAGCTGCTGGAACAGGACGGATCCGTGACGTACATTCCAGAGCATGGATACATAGTTACAAGCCGGGCATAAACGTTTCAGCAGCAAAATTGTTGTCACAAACGACAAAAACCATGCGTAAATTTCGTGAAATATCACATACCAAATAACGCCATTCGGGTCGTTAAGCGGTATTGACATTTTGAAACGCATGGTGTATAATATTAGTGCAATAAAAAACACCCGACTTGTGTGTGCGTGTACACACACACACACAAGCTATCGAACAGATACTGCAATATCTGAACGACTTTTACGAGTGCCTTCTATATGCTAAATTCTGCGCCCTTTTTTAATTGGACGTTTTTATTGTAGCATATTGAGATACATTTTGTCAAGAGCTGTTCAGAAAGTGCAAAGGTCTGGACGGCTCTTTCTCATTAGATTTGAGTAGGGTTTATTGCGGAAGCGAGTTACCTCGCTTCGTACAACTGAATCCCTCCGTGCGAGAACAACTTTTCTGCTGTTAGGACTTACGCCACGAAGATCGACACCGTTTCCATTCACGAAGCACGATCCGAGCGAGTATCCCGCTGTGAAGCAGGTAAACAGAGCAGTCACACCAGCCGCAGGATACGGCAAGAAAACAAGGGCGCTTTCGCGTTGATTATTCCGCGTAACAACCGCGTCAAAGTTAAAAGCGTAACACAGGAGTGAAACAATCGTATATAATCACGGGGCGGTATCTGTTCCAGCAGAACGCTGCTCCGTGTCTTATACAAAATCTCTTATATAACAAAGAGATTACACCACTTAAACAAGCTGTGTAATCTGTTTGTTATATGTTGGCTCCCCCGACTGGACTTGAACCAGTGACACCCTGATTAACAGTCAGGTGCTACTACCGACTGAGCTACGGAGGAATATAGAAACACAGCAAGTTTTAAGCTTGCTGTGTTTATTTAAGTGTCGGCGCCTATCTATCTTCCCGGACAGTTGCCCATCGAGTATTGTCGACGCAAGTGAGCTTAACTACTGTGTTCGGAATGGGAACAGGTGGACCCTCACCGCTATCGGCACCGACTATGAGAGAGGACTCTCAAAATTGAATAACGAAATGTAAAGAGAGACAAGACATAAATCATTGAGGTTTAAGCCCTCGACCGATTAGTATTCGCTGGCTGAACGTGTTACCACGCTTACACCTTGAACCTATCAACCTCGTAGTCTACAAGGGGTCTTACTGCTTACGCATGGGATATCTTATCTTAAGGACGGCTTCACGCTTAGATGCTTTCAGCGTTTATCCGATCCGCACTTAGCTGCCCAGCTGTGCCACTGGCGTGACAACTGGTGCACCAGAGGTGCGTCCATCCCGGTCCTCTCGTACTAGGGACAGCTCCTTTCAAATATCCTGCGCCCACGACAGATAGGGACCGAACTGTCTCACGACGTTCTGAACCCAGCTCGCG
>ERZ779865.134-NODE-134-length-69282-cov-7.776070_pt1 | contig 69282 bp, 47 predicted proteins | sample MGYA00433088_ERZ779865 | MGnify/ENA primary metagenome ERZ779865 (study PRJEB29588, sample SAMEA2151703) | human gut metagenome | biome: human gut; feature: human-associated habitat; material: faeces | place: Denmark | collected 2008/2010 ... | reverse complement strand
TGAAGACATCTTCTTCGGCAGAGATCCGATAAAAAGATTGGTTGACCTTTTTCCAGGCAGCTTCTTCTTCCTTGTTCATCCAATATCGTTCACCTTGATCCAGGAGAGTTTTCAGTTGGGCATACAGCTGGGCGTGATCGATAGGAGATGAGTCTATTTCTTCATTCACTTCTATGCACAGGAAACGGCGGCTTCCGGTTGGGTCAGTCAGTAGTTCTTTCTGGTTGGAAGTTCCGATAAAGGAAGCCACGCGCGGCAACGAAGAATAGTTTGACTGATGGGATTTACGGATATTCAAGCGTGACATCTGTAATAGGTTCTTCAGCAGCGGCATCTTTTTCTCCGATATTTTGTCAAACTCATCCAAGTTGATTAATCCAAACAGTGCCAGCTTTTGTTCGGCTGCTGCCGGTGAAGCCAAATCAAAGCTGTCTGTATAATAAGCCTGTAGTTCGTTTGGTACCAAAAGTTTACAGAAAGTGGATTTTTGTAATCCCTGTTGACGGCTGATTAATAAGGGAACCAGCGCGTTGGCATGGATCATTTCTTTCCCTGTCCATTGTGCCGCCATTCCTAACATCCATAATCGGAAACCTTGTATCCAAAGCCTGTCGTTCGAAATCCTTTTTGCCAGACCGGTTATTCTGTCCTGACCATCCCATTGGGGTAAATGTTTCATATAATCCTGAAATGGGTGATAGGAGGGAATTTGAAAGGAATAGACAAAACGACTGACATCCCGGTCCCAACAGTTGATACCTTGTTTCTTGGCTTCTAGGCACAAGGTATTCATTCCTCGTTGGTCGATACGGATAAAATCATCGTGTGTATCCCGTTTACGAAATTCGGTACAGTCTTTCAGCTGATTATAACGGAACTCATAATTTTCAGTCAGAAAAGTTTCCAATGAGAATAATACTTCATCCGGATTTTCATTTCGACCGGACGATAGAGGAGTCTTCTGTTTTACGGATTTATCCATCTTGCTAAAACATATTTTTCTGATCCATCCAGACCACAGATTCCAATAGTTTCTTACATTCATTTGCTGTGTTTTCATATTCGCTTATTTTTTATTTTGAGACAAAAATAAGCCTATACACTCGTGATTTTCAAATAAATATACAAGATTCTAATCTATTGAAAAACAGCTGGAAATTAATGTAAATCTCGTATAAAACTCTTGAAAAAACAGTTATATATTATTTAATTCACCAATGTAATGCAATCAATTCACCAATATGATTTAATCACATCACAATGGTGAATTAATTGATTCATATAGGTGAATTAATTAAATTGCAATAGGAAAAATACAAGATTTTTCCTGTAAAACAAGAATTTATCTTGGATACGGGGGAAAAGCCTACAATAACTTTTCCCCGTTTTTCATTTCTTCTTCAGGCAAGTTACTCATAAGAATCAGAAAATCAAAAAACAAATCGGGAATTTGATTTTTTCTTTCGGATACGTATCTTTGTGGTAATTGTTCTTAAGCACGTGTAAGACTTGGGGAAATATGGAATGGAGTTGTGAAGAAGACATCATCCGTGATCTGCAACACGGAGACAGGAAGGCTTATTCTTTTCTGTTCAAAAAATATTATCCCATGCTATGTGCCTATTGTTCGCGTTTTGTTTCACTGGAAGATGCTGAAGAGATTGTACAAGACACCTTGTTCTGGTTATGGAAGAGCCGGGAAGAGATCTGTATCAACAAGTCATTGGGGCAATATCTGTTACGAACGGTTTATCATAAAGCCCTGAATCAGATTGAACACCAGAAGGTTCAGGCAAATGCCGAAACTATTTTCTACGAACAAATGCAATACCTGTTGCATGATACCGATTATTATCAGCTGGAAGAATTGAAGAAAGTGATGAAGCAGGCCATAGAAGCGCTGCCGCCCACTTATCGGGAGGCATTCGTCATGCACCGCTTCCAACAGATGAGCTATAAGGAAATAGCCGACCAGCTGCATGTCTCCACCAAAACGGTAGATTACCGCATCCAGCAGGCTCTAAAACAATTACGGACAGACCTGAAAGATTACCTTCCATTGCTTGTTTTGTTATCGTTGCATTAAAAACAAATTTTATACATAAACAGCTTATATCTATAAATTTATCTGTGTATATTTGCATATGCCAACTTCGTGTTGGCTCTAATCGTGTTTTTATAACTTAATTCAATAGAACTAGTATGCAGACAAAGGTTTTAGCTTTAGCTTTAGCCTCATGTATGACATTCAGTACAACTTCGGCTCAGAACAACGAAGGGAAAAAGATGAAAGCCTACATGGTGGCCGATGCCCATTTGGACACACAATGGAACTGGGATATCCAGACAACCATCAAACAGTATGTATGGAATACTTTAAGTCAGAATCTCTACTTACTCGACAACTACCCCAATTATGTATTTAATTTTGAGGGAGCGGTAAAGTATTCATGGATGAAGGAATATTATCCGGATCAATACGAGAAGATGAAAAAGTACATTGCCAACGGGCGCTGGCATCTGACCGGTAGCGGCTGGGACGCCAACGAAACGGTGATTGTATCTCCTGAATCATGGTTACGTAATATCCTGTTGGGACAGAGCTTCTACCGTACGGAATTCGGAAAAGAAAGTACAGACATATTCCTGCCAGACTGTTTTGGATTCAGTTATTTCATTCCTACATTAGCTTCACATTGCGGACTGATAGGTTTCTCTACACAAAAACTCGGATGGAGAAACAATGCTTTCTTTGAAGGTGGGAAGAAATATCCGTTTACTATCGGACTTTGGCAGGGCATCGACGGCAGCCGCATCATGATGACCCACGGTTTCGGATACGGAGAAAGGTTTAAGGACAGCGATCTCTCTTCTAACAAGAGACTGATGAAAGAAATTTCTGAAAGTCCGCTCAACATGGTTTATCGCTATTATGGTACAGGCGATACAGGCGGCTCACCAAACCTGCCTTCTGTTCGTGCTGTCGAAAAAGGCATCAAAGGCAAGGGTCCGATCGAAATCATCAGTGCTACAAGCGACCAATTATACAAAGACTTTCTCCCGTATGAGAATCATCCGGAATTACCAGTATACGACGGTGAACTGTTTATGGATGTACATGGTACCGGATGTTATACCTCACAGGCAGCCATGAAACTTTACAACCGCCAGAATGAACAGTTAGGCGATGCCGCCGAACGTGCTTCCGTCGTAGCAGAATGGTTAGGACAGGGCGAATATCCGCAACGCGATCTTACCGAAAGCTGGAAGCGGGTGTTCCTGCATCAGTTCCATGATGACCTGACCGGAACGAGTATTCCGCGCGCATACGAGTTTTCATGGAACGATGAACTTATCTCACTGCAGCGTTTCTCAAAGAATCTGACCAATGCGGTCAGCGGAGTAGCCAACCGGATGAATACCAATGTGTCCGGAACACCGGTTATCATATACAACACGCAGGCATATCCTGTTAGTAATGTAACGTCAATAACGCTTCCAGACATGGCTGTTTCCTATCATGTTACAGATGCCAAAGGACATAAAGTAGCTTCTCAAGTAGTAACAGACTCTAAGGGAAACCGCAGCCTGCTCGTTGATGCAAGTGTACCCGGAACCGGATTTGCTGTATACAGTGTAAAGGCTGGCGGAAAAGCAGCTACTTCCGTATCGAAGGATGCCAATGTAATCGAGAACTCTGTTTATAAGGTTACAGTCGACAAACAAGGTAACATAGCTTCGCTTATCGACAAGCGTAACGGCAAGGAGCTTGTTGCTTCCGGCAAGTCTATAGGCCTCGTCGTGTTTGACGACTGCAAGTCGGAAGCATGGCCGGCATGGGAAATACTTAAACATACAGTCGACAAGGAACCGGTCATTATAAAGGAAAACGTAAGCGTGAAAATGGTTGAGAACGGTCCGCTGCGTAAATCTCTGCTCATCTCCAAGAGCTATGGAGATTCAAAGATCAACCAGTACATTCGTCTGTATGAGGGAAGTCAGGCCGACCGCATCGACTTCTACAACGAAGTAGACTGGCGTTCGCTCAATGCACTGCTGAAGGTACAATTCCCGCTCAACGTAAGTAATGAGAAAGCGACTTACGATATCGGTTTGGGAAGTGTAGAACGTGGCAACAACCGCGACAACAGCTACGAAGTATATTCGCATGAATGGACCGACCTTACAGACCGTTCGGGCGATTATGGAGTAACTATTCTCAACGACTGTAAATATGGATGGGATAAGCCCAACGACAACACAATCCGTCTGTCGCTTCTCTATTCTCCGAAACCGGGAAACGGTTATACCTATCAAGAACGTCAGGATTTCGGATACCACGAGTTTACCTACAGCCTCATTGGTCATGAAGGACAGCTTAATAAGGCAAATACAGTACAGAGAGCAACGGCCTACAACAGTCCGCTGCATGCTTTCGAATCGCCTAAGCACAAAGGTGATCTGGGACGTGAATTCTCTTTCGCATCATCAGATAACGACCATGTGGTAGTACGTGCGTTAAAGAAAGCCGAGAATGGCGACGAATATGTAGTACGTGTTTATGAAACAGCCGGAAAGGATACTCAGACCGCTACTATTTCTTTCGCTTCGAACATCGTAAAAGCGGTTGAAGTCGACGGAACAGAGAAGGAGATAGGCAACGCATCATTCAGCGGTAACAAACTGAACGTAAATATCAAACCATTCAGCGTAAAGACCTACCGTCTGAAACTTGAAGGCAATGTTTCTGAAAAGGCCGGTACATGCTATGCAAATGCACAAAGTCTGGAACTTCCGTTCAACAAGAATTGTTTCTCACATAATGAATTCCGTTCAGCCGGCGACTTTGAAGGCGGTAACAGTTATGCGGCCGAACTCTTGCCAAAAGAAGGACTGACGGTAGATGGAGTACATTTCACATTCGGCGAAATGGATACTTTCAACGGACTGGCCTGTCAAGGTGATACAATCAAATTACCGTCCGATGGTAACTATAATAAAGTATATCTGCTTGCAGCTTCATCGGCTGGCGACCGTACAGCTACCTTCACAGTCGGCAATAGCAAACAGATCGTGAATGTCCCTTATTACACGGGCTTCATCGGACAATGGGGACATGAAGGTCACACTCAAGGTTATCTGAAAGATGCTGATATTGCCTATGTAGGGACACACAGCCATTCGAGATTTGAGGACCGGGCATATGAATTCACTTATATGTTCAAATATGGCATTGATATACCAAAGGGTGCTACAGAAATCATTCTTCCGACCGATAAGAATGTTGTCATATTTGCAGCAACTACCGTAAACGAAAGCAACACGGTTAAACCGGCAGGTGAGTTGTTCCGCACAAACAATAAGACAAATGAAGCGAATACACAGATGGCTCGTACCAATATACTCAAAGGCGCAAAGATCATTTCAGTATCGGGTGCCGTCAACGATAACGAAAGTGCCGAAAAACTGATTGATGGAGATATGGAAACCAAATGGTGCGACACGAACAACGCTCCCAACTATGTCGCTTTTGACTTGGGAAGTGAAAAGACCTTCAGCGGATGGAGAATCGTAAACGCAGGATCCGAAGAAACAAGCTACATCACTCGTGCATGTTTGTTGCAGGTTCGTAACTCACTTACGGAAGAATGGAAGACAGTCGACATGATCGACGGTAACAGAAACAACGACGTAGATCGTAACATCAAAGCGGCGAAAGCACGTTATGTACGGTTGTATGTAACCGGACCGGCACAGTCTGTCAATGAAAGTACAACTCGTATATACGAATTCGAACTTTATCAATAAATCATACAGATAAAGAAAGAGGATTGACAGAGCGGCTGTCTTGCGGATATCGGCAAGACAGCCGCTGTTATTATATCACCAGCCGGAAGATACATCAGACCAAAAATCAGTCGGAAATTTGAGTTTTCCCAACGGATACGTATCTTTGTGGAAATCATAGTTGACGGTTATAAAGCGATGCAGACATAGTCACGCATGCAGGCCTTATCACCAGAAAACGAGAGTTTCAGTATAGCAGTATCATCAATCCTCATAAATTATCATGACAAAACAAATTTATCTTTTCTTGCTGATCACATTTTGCCTGATGTCTGTCACCAACATACAGGCAGAAATCAATCAGAAACCGTTTGTGATTCCCGAATTAAAGGAATGGAAAGGAGCAGACGGTGATTTCATTCCTACGAATACAACTCGTATCACTTACTCGGAAAAAGAGAATGGAAGCCGCCAGGTAGCTGAACAACTGGCTGCCGATTATCAGACTATGTTTGGAAAACAGATTCCGGTTGTTGCCGGTAAAGGAAAAGCCGGAGATTTTGTCTTACAGCTAAAGGCAGACAAGAAGCTGGGAAATGAAGGATATGCCATCCAGATTAAAGACCGGGTGATTCTGACTGCACCTACTACCAAAGGACTTTTCTGGGCAACACGGACCTTGCTTCAGCTGGCAGAACAGGACGAACAGCAGGCATTGCCCAAAGGAGAAATCCGAGATTTCCCGGATTATGCCATCCGAGGTTTCATGTTAGACTGCGGACGAAAGTTTATCCCAATGTCTTTCCTTCGGGATTATGTCAGGATCATGTCGTATTATAAAATGAATACCTTCCAGATTCATTTGAATGATAACGCCTTCAAGCAGTACTTCGAACACGACTGGATGAAAACCTATGCGGCTTTCCGCCTGGAATCGGAGACTTTCCCCGGTTTAGCTGCACCCGACGGACACTATACCAAGAAAGAATTCATCGGACTACAATTGCTGGCCGACAGCTTGGGCGTGGAAATCATTCCGGAAATAGATGTACCGGCTCACTCGTTGGCCTTTACCCAATATTGCCCGGAAATAGGAAGTCAGGAGTACGGCTTGGACCACCTGGATTTATTCAACCCGAAGACATACGAATTTGTGGATGCTTTGTTTAAGGAATATTTGGAAGGAGAAAACCCGGTATTCCGAGGACCACGCGTACATATCGGTACAGATGAATATTCCAATAAGAAGAAAGACGTCGTAGAGAAGTTCCGTACCTTTACCGATCATTATATCCGTTATGTAGAAAGCTTCGGAAAACAAGCCTGCGTCTGGGGCGCTTTGACCCATGCCAAAGGCGACACGCCTGTCAAATCAGCAAATGTACTGATGTCGGCCTGGTATAACGGATATGCCGACCCGGCGGAAATGATGAAACAAGGCTATCAGCTGATCAGTATTCCGGATGACTTTTTATACATTGTCCCGGCAGCCGGTTATTACCATGATTACTTAGATACCGAGCAACTTTATCGGGAATGGACACCGGCAAAGATCGGAAAAGCTGTATTCGATGAGCAGCATCCACAAATATCCGGAGGAATGTTTGCTGTATGGAATGATCATTACGGCAACGGAATATCCACCAAAGATATTCATGACCGTGCTTTTCCGGCCATGCAGACATTGGCTGTCAAGATGTGGACAGGCACAAGTGCAACTCTGCCTTACCAGGAATTCGATGCTGCCCGCTTACTTCTCAGTGAGGCTCCGGGCGTCAACGTAGCCGGTCGGGTAGGGAAGAAGCCTGCTTGTGTAATGGAACTGGCGCAAGTACAATCCGGACAAACGACTGAACTAAAGGAAATTGGTTATCCTTATTCCGTCTCTTTTGAAATCGAAGGAGTGAAAGAAGAACCGGGAACCGTCTTGTTCTGCTCACCCGATGCCGTGGTTTATCTGGCTGATCCGATTACCGGACGTTTAGGATTTGTACGTGATGGGTATCTGAATACCTTCAATTATTACCTTCCGGTAGGACAAAAAGTAAAGCTAACTATTTCGGGAGACAATAAACATACAGCATTATATGTCAACGACCAACTGAAAGACGATCTGACGATCCAGACACGTTGGTTCAACGAAGGAAAAGACAAGATGAGTTATGTCCGTACCTTGGTTTTCCCTCTGCAGAAAGCCGGACAATTCAACAGTCAGATCCACCAATTGAAGGTGTATAATTATTGGGTGAATGACTGAATAACTTCAGATATTCATAAATAAGACGATCAATCAAAGTACAAAGGTAAAGCATGGAAACAAAGATCTTGAATAAGACATGTTCAATACTTTACCTTTGTTCTTACCTTAACTAAATATTCCTATTCATATTTATATACTCCATTTTTACATCTCTAAAAAACAAAACTACAATTATGGCAAAAATTAAAGTTCAAAATGCAGAAATATCTGTCGTATCATACAATGACAATGACTATATATCGCTAACAGACATGGCTCGCAGCCAAATGCAAGACCATATTATCTTTCGATGGCTCAGTTTAAAAAGCACACTAGAATATATCGGAGAATGGGAAATCTTGTACAATCCTCATTTTAATTGTACCGAATTCGGTACAATTAAAAATATGGCGGGAAGTAATAGTTTCGTCCTTTCTGTGAAAACATGGATAGAACAAACTAATGCCATCGGTATTATCTCAAAAGCCGGACGATATGGAGGAACTTATGCACACCGTGATATTGCTTATCATTTCGGAATGTGGATAAGTCCACGTTTCCAACTACTTCTAGTTAAAGAATATCAACGCTTGAAAGAACAAGAGCAAGCTCAAATAGGTTGGAGTGCTAAAAGAGAACTTTCCAAAATAAACTATCGTATTCACACTGATGCTATAAAACAAAATCTTATTCCTCAAGAAATTACTCCAGCACAAGCAAATATGATTTATGCAAATGAAGCAGACGTTTTGAATGTAGCGATGTTTGGTATTACAGCTAAGGCATGGCGTGAACAACATCCAGAACTTAAAGGAAATATTCGTGATTATGCTTCCATTAACGAACTTATTTGTCTCTCCAATATGGAAAACCTAAATGCAGTCTTTATAGAGCAAGGAATGCCTCAAAACGAACGAATACTTAAGCTCAATCAAATAGCAATTCAACAAATGAAAATACTTGAAGATGGTGGAAACAGGAAATTATTGAAATAAGAATATTCAATAAATAATTAAAATCCAGATAAATATAATCTATCTCACAATTTATATTCAAATTAATGAGCTTTTTTTGCAACCAAACTATTCTGAGGTGCGTCTTATAGATAAACAAATAAAATAAACAGATATGAAAACAAAAGGAATGATTGCATGGATTGCTCTGATAGCAATGATCATGGGAGGTTTCACAACTCCATTACAAGCGGAAAATATCGAAGGAAATGAAAAGCTGGTAACAAAGAATATTCAAATTGACGATTATACGGCAATTCAGATAAGTAATATCAATCAGTCGGGAAATTCTTTCAAGTCGTTGTTTTCATTCATCACTTCTGGCGGAAAATCCTCCTGCTGTCCTCAAGTATATTATCAGCAAGGGAATAAAACGACCCTGAAAGTAACAACCGACGAAAACATCTTACCCGTATTGACTTTTCGGGTAGAGAATAATGAGCTCAGAATACAGGCAAAAGAAGGAATATATATTTCTCCTAGTAAGTTATTGATAGAAACCTCGTCCAAAGACTTGAAGAAATTATCAATTGGCGGAGGAACGGATTTCTTTCTGAAATCAGCTTTAAACACAGAATCGTTAGAAGCGAATATATCTGGTGGCGGTAACATGGAGTTTAAGGAATCAGCAAAGATACAATCTGCCAGTTTCTCAATTAGCGGAGGCGGGGATTTAGATGCAACCCAATTAACATGTGAAGAGATTTACATAAAAGTATCAGGAGGTGGTGATGCTAATGTCGCCGGGAAAGCTCAACGAGCAGAGATGAAAGTATCGGGAGGTGGTGATTTAAATGCCCGTGATTTACAAGTAGATCATGTAATCTGTGATGTTTCCGGCGGTGGAGATATTACCGTTTACGCCGTAGAACAACTGGAAGCCCATGCATCTGGTGGAGGCGATATTTATTACAAAGGTAATCCAAAAACAGATACTTCTTGTTCTGGTGGTGGAGATATTCATCATATCAACTAAATTTTTCCTACATTTGTACAGGTTTGTGTAAATAGAGTTGATGTACAACTGTAAATGAAGGAAAAATGAAAACAAAAGGATTCTTATTGCTGGCATTCCTGTTCGGTCTGTTCTTGAATGCCAAAGCAGCCGACAATGTAAACGGCAACGGTACATTGAGTACCAAGACCATTAAGATTGATGATTTCAACGAAGTGCGGATCGACGGAATCATGGACTTCAATTATGTCCAGTCGGACGATCCGGGCAGCTTAGAAGTAACATTGGATGAGAACCTGCACCAATATCTGAATGTTGATATTCATGACCGCATATTGACCTTAAGCTTTGACAAGAAAGTAAAGGTTGGTAAACTGACTAAGTTTGTGGTAAAAACAAACTCGAAATGGCTGAAAAAGGTTAAGGCTGCAGGCAATGCCAATTTCATGGTAAACAGCAAGCTGTCTGGTGACGAGCTGGAAGTAAAAGCGAATGAGAATTGTTTGATTCAATTTAAACAGCCCATTGAAGTCGGCGCATTGGATCTGGATGTTTCAGGTAGCGCCAATATGGTTGTTGAAAACCTGAAGGTCGACAAACTGAACTGCAATATGGGTGGTTCAGGTTCAATCCGTCTGAAATCCGGATCTGCCAATCAGGGGAATTATACGGTACTGAGCAGCGGAGACATTCACGCTTATGGCGTTGCGATTCCGGATGTAAAATGTAAAATGGCAGGCAGCGGCCTGGCAGAAATCCATCCGACAGGAAACCTGAATGCCACCTTGGTCGGTAAAGGAAACATCCGTTACAAAGGCCCGACCGCCGTACAACAACGTGTCATCGGAAAAGGAACAATTGAGGAAGTTAAATAAGAATTATCCGGTAAGCTTCCGGAAATATACACAAAACCAACGAGGATTGATTCTGATTCTCGTTGGTTTTGTTTTTAATTCCCGTTAGTTTCAGTAAAGAACCTGTAAGTATTCAAATCAAGCATCCGGATACTGTCTGCCGGTCTTGCTCCAACTGAGACTTCAAGGCCAATAAGGAAGGGAATTTCCGGTTATCACGGATCTTAGATACAAACGAGACTTCGATCTCTTTACCATATAAGTCTCCGGAGAAATCCAACAAATATACTTCAATAGACTGGCTATTCCCATCATCCAGCGTCGGTCGGTTTCCAATGGAAAGCATCCCTTTATAACGCTTCCCGGAAAGGACAGCCCAGACTGCATAAACACCATTCCCCGGTAGAATCTTACGAGGTTCATCAACCGAAAGATTGGCTGTCGGGAAACCGATTGTACGTCCTACCTGATGACCGCTGACAATCTTACCCGTCAAAGAATACGGATACGACAGCAAGACTGCCGCCTGTTTCACATCACCTTCAGCTAATAGCCGTCGGATTTCAGAAGAACTTACCTTCGTTTTACCATCGTCATAAGGCAACGCCTGAATAACTTTCATTCCAGAATTCCTGCCATACACAACATACTGATCAAAACCTTCAGCCCGATCATGCCCAAACCGATGATCATAACCGATCAGCAACGCCTTGACCCTAAACTCAGCAGCCAGAATCTTCGAGATAAATTCGGAAGCCGAATAACGAGATAACTCCAAGGTAAAATCGAGAACCAGACAATAATCCACACCTGTCGTTGCCAACTGGGCTTGTTTTTCCTCCCATGTATTCAATAATTTCGGCTGATAATCCGCATGCAGAACAGCCCTGGGATGTTCCCGAAACGTGATGACAGCCGAAGGCAAACCTTCCTTATCCGCCACCTTTTTCAACTGGTCTATCAGGAAACGATGGCCCAGATGTACACCATCGAAAAAGCCAATCGTTGCAACCAGTGCTTCCGGAAGTTCAACTTGTCTGCTTCTATCTATTACAATCATTCTTTACTCTTCTCCCTATTTTTACGTGCCTCTTCACGGGCTTTCAGCTCGGCTTTACGTGCTTTTTCCCGTTCCTTCAGTTTCTGTTTATAGGCCCGTTCTTTCTCCTTACGTTCTTTTTCCTTCTGCTTCAGCCGTTCTTTGTAAGCCCGTTCTTTCTCCTTACGGAGTTCTTCACGAGCCTTCAGCTTCGCTTTCCGATCGGCCTCAGCCTGTTTCAGTTTTGCTTTCCGGTCGGCTTCCAGTTTCCGCTCGCGTTCTTCTTTCGCCTTCAACAGTCTTTCTTCTTCAGCCTGCTGCTGTGCTTCTATTTCAGCCCGGATCTTCGCATTCAGCTCTAATTCTACCTGTTCGGCTTCCTGCTCTGCCTCGAATACCCGACGAGCTTCTTCTTTCTGCATTTCTTCAGCTTCGGCCTGCAAACGGCGGATCTTTTCGATATCTTCCAATGTCAAGCCTTTGTCTTTCTCCGGTTTAGGAGCCGTAAAGTCCGGCTTTTCCTTTTCAGGCAACGGCTGTTCTTCCAATACAGGCTGAACCGTATCATCCGACAGAATAACAGAAGTATCCGGAACAGTTACAACCGTACTGTCAAGAACCGACGGTTTTTCTACTTCCGGTACTGGCTGCTTCTTTTCAGCTGGTACTGGAGATTCCGGAACATGCTGACGGGATGAGACTGAATCCGCCGGAACTGTCAAGGAATCTGCCGGAGTTGTTTCCGACGATTCATTGGCTTTCTTCTCAGCTTCTTCGGCCTGTGCCTCTTTTCGTGCTGCCCAGCGAGCTGCTAATTCCGGAGCTTTGTCATGGAAATGTTCATCGAAGAAAGCGACATACTCATCCAACGTCTTGCCATGCATCAATGTCTCGTAATTGTCTTCTGATATAGGCAAAATATCAATAGCCTTATCCAAGTTTGAAGCATAGCCGCCTTGACCATAGATCATCTTATAATAATGCCAGGCCTCATCGAAATTATAGAAGCCGCTCAACACAAAGATACTTGCAATCCCGGATTCTTCAAACGACATATCCAGCTGTTTTACCATAAAATTGGCGAAGTTATAGGCTGCCACGGTAAAGAGCAGCTGATTCCGATCAATTAATCCGGTCGGATAAATCATAACCATCCGGTAAGGAACATTCGGTTCAGCCTTAAAGGTTCGGGCCGAATCAGCCGCAGACAAAGAGCCGTCGTCGCCTGTTCCAAAACGAAGATTCCACGTCATTCCCGTCACGCCGCCCTTAACCATCTGACGCCCCCGTAAAACACCTTTCAGCATCTCACCGGCCAGTTCCGAGACATCTTCCGAAGGATATTTATCCAGCAAGGCTTTCAAAGCAGTCTTGAAGCCTTCAGCATCACCCGCCTGTACATAAGTCAACGCATCCAGGAACATAAACTTAGGTAACAGTTTTGCCAATGGATATTTCTGACTGACCATTCGGTAATTCCGGCGTACAGCCGAAGTATCTTCTGCCAGATAACGCTCGTATGTCTGTTCATAGATAGAATCCTGAACGACATCCATCATCCGCATATTATATTCATAATTCGGGTCGGAAATTGCCACAGCATAATCACTGCCCGGGAACTTCGCCATCATCTTCTGTTTATATTCCTCAGCTAAACCTGTATCTTTCAGGCGCAAAGTCATCAGATAAATCTGATAATAACTTTCCATCAGGTGCGAATTATCCGGGAAACGCTTCTCTAAGTTCTGGAAAGCCTCTATGGAGAGCGACAGATCTTCCAGTTTATCCTTATAAATCATGGCCATGTTATACAAACCGTCCTCAATGATTACGTTCGAAGCTTCCACATCTTCAGGAGTCATAGGCAGCTGCTGCAAATAATATTCCCGCGACTTCGGATCATCCGAGCTTACGACAGAAGATGTATCTCCGGCACCACCGGCAGCTAAGTCAGCCGATTGTCCGCCTTCCATACCTTCTTGGTCGGTTTCCTCACCCATATCATTCGGATCATTGAATGTTGTGAGCGTTTTCTTTCTCCGCCGCCAGTCATCTTCCAACGGGCGACGTCCCCATTTCCGTTGGAACTGAGTCTTTCCCTGAGCTACAGCCTGCGGATTATAGAAATAAAACGACGCGCTTCCCGAAGCCGTTGGCAGTATAACCGTATTCGCTTCCGTACCCGGACGATTAATACCGGTTCCTTTTGCGCTCTGTTCAGCCAAGAATGCTTCTTTCTCGGCTTCCTCCTGCGCTCTCTTCTCTTCTTCCTTTACCTGTTCGATAATCTTATCGATCACGGCCAGACGTTCTTTCTCCGGCATCTTTGCCAACGTCTGCAAACTGTCCTGCAAATGGACGGCTTCTACATGGACAACCAGTTCGTCCAATACAGCCGATAACTTAGAGATACGCTCATAGTCTTTATATTCCTTCTGAATGCCGGCCAAAGCCCCACTGAAGTTCGGCTGCGCCTTTACATAGTCTCGTTTCTCGAAATACAAATCGCCCAAACGGATCTGGCAAAGTGCCTTGTCCAATCCGTTCTGCGTACTTTTCTCAACGCCTAATTCATAGTTCTTAATGGCATTGGCTGTATCTTCCCGACTCATATAAACATTACCCAAAGCATAATACACCTGATCCAGCATGTCTTTATTCTTCTGGTTCTTGGCCATCCGTTCCAGACGCTTTACCACCTTCTGGTAATCACTGCCCGAAAAGACTTCCGTCTGACGGATACGAGCCGCAAATTCCAGTTCATAAGGAGGATTAGAACGAATGACTTCACCAAAAGTTTTATACGCCATACCGTCCATTTCAAGAGAAGCATACATTTGTCCGAGCAAATACCGCATCCGGCTCTTCTGTAACCGGTTCTTTTCCGCTTTAATAGCGGTTCTCATATAAGGAATGGCGTCTTCAAACTGCTGGTTCTTGATCAAATAATCCGCATAAACGGCAGCATACTGATTCAAGCACTTCTTCGGAATACCGTTTGTATTCAGTTTCCCCAAAATATCTTCTGCCTCATAATTCCAACCCATCTCGGCATAACAACGAGCCTGCCAGAGTTTGGCTGAAGCAACCAGTTCTTCATCTTCCTTATAATGGCGGGTAATATAAGAGAAAGTTGCAGATGCCTGCAGAAAGTCAGCGTTATAAAACTGAGCTTCGCCCATTAACATCCAGCATTTCTTCAGGAACGGATTATATTCTTCCTGATTCTGCCATGTAACTTGTTTAGGATCTTTGCGCCAGCCGGCTTTCTTCTTCGGCTTGGTCTTGATGGAGTGTAATTTGATTGCCTTGTTGCTTTTCTCGATAGCCCGGTCGAAAGGTCCGCCTGTCTCAGCCTTTTCTTTCGGCTGTGCACTGATCGGATACATCAGAATCATATCAGAATAATTCTCCTTATAGCCAGTTTGCATCGACAACAAAGCCTCATCAAACGATGTTTTCCCGTTGTAATAGATATTAAAGCGAGAATTCAACGCATGATAAAAACGATTGAACCGGGTGTTTTTCTTTGTACTGCACGACCAAAGCAATGACACCACAAACAAAGCGACTATATAATAAAATCCTTTCTTCAAAACAATAAACGACTAACGACCTCTCATAAGAAGTAAATGCGTATATATTAACGTATCAGAAGCGCTTTTATTGCCTTTACAGCCAAAAAGAACAATACCAGTACCAAGATAATAAACGCGCCTGAAGGTATATTCAAATAATAAGACAAGAACAGACCAACGACGGAACCTCCAAAGCCGATCAGCACGCTGCCCCACATGATCTTCCTGAAATCGGAGGTTAATAAATTAACCGTGATCTGCGGTAATGTCAGCAAACTCATCAGCAGCATGATACCAACCATACGGATTGCCAGTACAATCGTAACAGCAATCAGGCACATCATCAGATATTCAATCAGACGGACCGGCAATTGCTGCGTTTTGGCAAAAGCTGGATCAAAAGCTACATATATGATCTCTCGCGTAAAGATGCCGAACAGAAGAAGTACAACTATCGACAAAACTGCACTCGCTAAAATATCAGTTGGAGCTATGGTCAGGATATTTCCAAAAAGATAAGCTGACAGATTCGGAGCATAACCTGGTGTCAGAAAGATGAAGATCACACCTAAAGCCATTCCTAATGACCAGACTCCTGCAATCGCCGAATCTTCACGTATCTGCTGAGATTTACTGGCCCATTCTACACCAAAGGCAGCCAGGACGGCAAACAGCATAGCCGATGCGATCGGATTCATCCCTAAGTAGAATCCCAAGCCCAAACCACCAAAGGACGCATGTGTAATACCTCCGCTGATGAATACCAGACGCCGGGAAACGATATATGTCCCCACCAGTCCACAAGCTATGGCAGTAAACAAACTTCCTAACAGGGCATGTTGGAAAAAAGCATATTGAAACAATTCCATCTTTCTTACTTTCTCGCATTAATGAATTCTCCGCTCACCGACAATCAGAAAAGCCTCGTCCTTCAGTTCATCCGGCAAATTGATTCCACGCAATTGCAAACTACGCAACCATCCGGCTACTTCTACTTCCTGTAAAGTAAACAAGACGTCTCGGAATTCATCTACAGCAGCTTCATCATAAGCATCCGCCTCCACACCTTTGAAACGGTCAAGCTCTTCGTCATTATAATATTCAATTGATTTGCTGACGGCAGCCAACAAGCTATCCCGCTCGCATACTTCATGCTGTCCGCAGCATTCTTCAGGAATTTCCTTAGGTTCCGGTATCTCGGTAATTTCTCCCCGCTCCAGCATCTTCTGCAGTTTCCGGTTACGGAAATAACCTAAAATAGCAGCAACAATACCCAATACAACCAGACTTAATATGATATACCACATGGCTTCGTATGTTTTATACTGATTTTTCTTCTATCTGGAAACCGGCCTGTGCCAAATGCTCCCAATAATGAGGATAACTCTTACTGACTACTTCCGGATGAGCCATCTCAATTCCTGCCGGACGCACCAATGCCAGCGGAGCAAAGGCCATCGCCATCCGATGATCCTCGTAAGTTGCTATCACCGGATTTTCTTCTGCTTCACACCTTTCTCCATCCCATTCCAGGATGCTGTTGCAGCTGTCTTTCAATACATAGCCTAACTTACGCAATTCCTGCTTTAATGCTTCCATCCGGTCTGTCTCTTTAATCTTCAGACTTTGGAGTCCGGAAAACCGGAACGGTATATTCATGCCCGCACATGTTACCACAAAGGTCTGCGCCAGATCCGGTTCATTCACGAAATCATACACTAACTTACGCGTTACATTTCCGGTCTTTTTCAAGACAACACCGTCTGGCGTAAACGAAGTTCCCACACCCAGCTGAGCAAACAGCTTTGCTCCGGCAGCATCTCCTTGTAAACTATGTTTAAACAATCCGTTCAGCTGTATGTCGGCCTGGCGTGACAAAGCCATCATTTCATACCAGTAAGAAGCCGCACTCCAGTCTGATTCCACCGTAAAAGGAATCGGATGATATTCTTGCGGTGCTACACGGATGGTAGCTCCTTTCCATTCAGCCTTCACTCCAAACTGCTCCATCAGCTGAAGTGTCAGTAAAATATAAGGCCGTGAAACAATATTCCCTTCCAGATGAAGTATCAAACCTTTCTCCATTAACGGTGCCACCATCAGCAAAGCAGAAATATACTGCGAACTAACGCCACCAGATAGAGAAATTTCTCCGCCCTGAAGTGCACTACCGAAAATCCGTAAGGGAGGAAAACCTTCCTTCTCGATGTATTCAATCCGAGCTCCAACCGCATTGAGTGCGTCTACTAATATCTTTATCGGACGATTCTTCATCCGCTCTGTCCCGGTAATTGTCCATTCACCTACAACCTTTGCCAGGAATGCTGTCAGAAACCGCATCGCTGTTCCTGCTGCCTGAATATCAAAATCCCGGTCATTCGAGTTTAAAGCCTTAACCAGGACAGCCGTATCATCACAATCCGAAAGATTCTGGATAGGATAGGGGCTATAGCTAAGCGCATTCAGGATTAATGCCCGGTTACAGATACTTTTCGATGAAGGCAGCTGCACAACAGCCTTCAGTGCTGCTTCCGGAGACTTTATTTTGTAATTCATACTTCCTCGTATTATTTGGCTACAAAAATAAGGATTTCCACACGCATAAAAAAACAGAGAGCTGTCTGTTTTCATAAACTGCCCGTAACTCATGCCTCAAAACAGATTTTTCTGTTTAGTTTTATATCTTTGTGTTCACTAAAATGTATCATTATGCGTATAGGTCTCATCTTCATTCTGCTTGGATTTTCATTCCTGACTTCTACAGGTCGGGCTCAGACAGAACAATCATCATTAAAAGTAGCTCTTGTACAAGCCCAACTTGCCTGGGGAAACGTAGATGCCAATCTGGAAGCTTTTGACAGACGGATCAGGAAGTGTACAAACTGTGACCTGATTGTTTTTCCCGAACTATTTACATCCGGCTGCGAAATGAAAAAGAGGAATGCACAGGAAAAGGCTGACTTAAAGGATCTGGTCGCCGCTCAATATCCCCGCATTATCCAATATATGCAGCAGTGGGCCCGGGAAACTCAGGCTCTCATTATCGGATCAACCATTTACAAAGAAGAGAATCTTTATTTCAACCGCCTGCTGGCCGTCTTTCCGGATGGGAAATATCAGATTTACGATAAGCACAACTGTTTCAAGAAAGGAAGCTTCTCGCCGGGCAAAGAACGCCTGATCTTTACCTGGAAAGGACACCGTTTTTCTCCTTATATCTGTTATGATCTCCGATTTCCTGACTGGAGCAGAAACCAGGATGAATATGATACAGCCATCTATATTGCCAACTGGCCCGAATCCCGTCAAAGTGATTGGGAAAAATTACTGCAAGAACGAGCCCTGGAAAATCAGGTAAACGTCATTGCCGTCAATTGTGTGGGAACTGATTCTGCCGGTATTGTATATCGGGGAGGCAGCCGTTTGTTAAATGCCAAGGGAGAAATCGTAGCCCAATGTCCGGACAATGAAGAAACAGTCCTTATCAGCGAACTGAAGCAATAAGCCATGCAGCTGCATAAAATAAAAAAAGGTGCATTCCGACGCCTAAAGGAATGACACCTCTTTTAGCTCTGCAACGAAACAATCTCACGATTCCTTCATACAAAGACTTGTTAACCTTAGATCTAAAATACTATGAAAAAAACTCGACACAAAGATAATGTATTTCTTACATCATATATTGTCCGAATGTATCAATTTATTATAAAAACCAGGGAGTAAATTTATATATTCCTTTAAAAAAGGCTAAAACCATCTCAAATTTCGAATTTTTCGGGGATTGAATCCATTATTTCGAATAATTCTTTCACGGTTTCCGCCCGCAACATCGCCACGCGTGTCTGCTTAAAATCCGGAATGCCTTTAAAGAGAGAAGTGGCTGCCAAATGCCGGCGAATATGCAAAATGCCCCGACGTTCGTCAAGCCGGTTTACACTGTCTGTTACCTGTTCTTTCAGAATATCCAAGTACCAGTGAAAAGATTCAGGGGGCAATAATTCGCCTGTCGTCAGATAATGCTTGACTTCCCGGAAAATCCACGGCCGACCGATACTTCCTCGACCGATCATGACGCCATCAACACCATACGTATCAAAACGCTGCCTGCATATTTCCGCCGATGTCACATCGCCATTACCGATAATCGGGATCGTCATTCTCGGATTATTCTTTACCGCACCAATCAAAGTCCAGTCGGCTTCTCCGGTATACATCTGGGCACGAGTACGACCATGTATCGACAAAGCCGCAATACCGCAATCCTGTAATTGTTCGGCCAGTTCCACAATAATCTTATGATCGGCATCCCAACCCAAACGCGTCTTGACCGTAACCGGTATATTGACGGCTTTTACTACTTCCCGTGTGATTTCGAGCATTAAGGGAATATTCTGCAACATACCGGCTCCGGCTCCTTTTCCGGCAACACGTTTCACCGGACAACCGAAATTAATATCCAATATATCAGGGTGCGCTGCTTCGCAAATGCGGGCAGCTTCTACCATCGAAGCTACATCACGACCATAAATCTGGATGGCCACCGGGCGTTCTTCGTCTGACACAATCAGCTTCTGCTGCGTTTTGCTGACACTGCGGATCAAAGCGTCGCTCGAAACAAATTCAGTATAAACCATATCTGCCCCAAAACGCTTGCACATCAAGCGAAACGCAATATCCGTTACATCCTCCATCGGTGCCAGAAACACCGGCCGTTCTCCCAAATCTATATTTCCGATCTTCATATATTTACCTTACACATCATTATTCTGTGCAAAGGTACGGAATTTATTTGTGGCCTAAAAAAGATCAACCCTCGCTTCAATGCAACAAGATGGCCAGCGTCGGATTAAACGAAGCTTTCTGAACCGACAAACGGAACTCATCTACCAGCTGTTCGCAGTCTTCAATGCTCATACCCTGTTCCGGCTGATTCCAATGCCACATATTCACCTGTTTCTTTTTATTTTCTTTCTGTTTCATACGTTTATTCATTATTTATTGATTTGTAGTTATCCGTAAACTTTTATATGTTGTTTACCCATAAGACACATTCTTCCGAAAAACCCCTATTTGTCTTTCTTATTTTTTCCGTACCACCTATGAAACAGAAAAAACAAAGTTTATGTTTACCAAAAGGCCATCTATTTTCTTTTCTTTATAACTTTGCCCTATTATGTTAGGAACGATTGTCAATACCATTTGTATCATGATAGGCAGCACGGTCGGCAGTGTAGCCAAACGTGCCATCAAGCCTCAATATCAGAGTACATTATATCACGCCATGGGTTTGGCGGCCTTAGTTTTAGGAATCAATGCCGTTACTTCACATCTGCCGGAAAGTAATTATCCGGTCCTGTTTATCGTCAGCCTGGCATTAGGTACGTTAGTCGGTACTTTATTAGACCTGTCCGGCAAGTTCAACCGTATCGTGCAACACTTCTCCAAGTCCAATCTGGCAGAAGGACTCTCGACAGGTATTCTATTATATTGTATAGGAACCTTATCAATGGTCGGGCCTATCATGAGTGCCCTCTATGGCGACAATACGTATTTGTTCACCAATGCGACCCTTGATCTGGTGACATCGACCGTCCTGGCCAGTACCTACGGATTCGGAATGATCCTGGCTGCCCCAGTATTGTTCCTGTTCCAAGGATCAATTTATCTGATTACTTCTTTGGCTGGTGACGTGATTTCAGAAGAGCTGATGAATGAGATTTCCATTGTGGGTGGTGTATTGATTGCCAGTTCCGGTCTGGCTATTCTCGAAATCAAAGACTGCAAAACATTGAATATGCTTCCGGCCTTAGCAGTTCCGGTATTTTTCTTCATAGCCAAATATCTGATTGGTTTTTAGAAGTTTAGACACAATAAACAAATTCTTAATATATGTAAATAAAAAAGCCGGCGTATTTTTGTCAATTTGCGCCGGCTTTTCACGAAAATACGCCGGCTTTTACCCCAAATATAACGTCATTAAAAACAAAAGATACGAGAACTGAAAACGACTCTCATTAGTTTCGTTTTCGATTCTCGTATCTTTTAAAAACGGAATATGTATATCTTATCGGATATTACCAACCTTCAACAGATATTCAGCAATTTGAACGGCATTCAAAGCAGCCCCTTTACGGATCTGATCGCTTACAGTCCAGAACGATAAACCATTCGGATTTGTCAGGTCCTTACGGATACGACCTACATACACTTCATCGTGATCGGCAACAAACAAAGGCATCGGATATACCTTCTTAGCCGGTTCATCCTGCAGAACCACACCATCCATCTGAGCAAAAGCCTGACGAACTTCTTCCAATGAAAGCGGACGTTCCGTCTCAACCCATGTAGCTTCACTATGAGCACGCATAACCGGAACACGCACACAAGTTGCACTTACTTCGATATCTGAGTGCATAATCTTACGTGTTTCGTTATACATCTTCATTTCTTCCTTTGTATAACCATTATCTGTAAAGACATCTACATGCGGAATCAAGTTGTATGCCAACTGATAAGCGAACTTTTCAACAGTAGGCTCTTCACCATTCAACAACTGTTCGAATTGCTTCTTCAGTTCAGCCATAGCTGTTGCACCGGCACCACTGGCAGCCTGGTAAGTAGCCACATGTACACGTTTGATGTGAGACAGGTTTTCAATAGCTTTCAAAGCAACGACCATCTGGATTGTTGTACAATTCGGATTGGCAATGATGCCACGCGGACGATCCAGCGCATCTTCCGGATTTACTTCCGGAACTACCAGAGGAACATCCTTTTCCATACGGAAAGCACTTGAATTGTCGATCATTACAGCGCCATGCTTTGTAATTGTCTCAGCAAATTCAATGGAAGTGCCGCCTCCAGCTGAAACGAAAGCAACATCGATACCCTTAAAATCGTCGTTGTGCTTCAGCTCCTTGACAGTATACTGTTTACCACGGAACGTATAATCACGTCCTGCACTACGAGACGAACCAAATAATACCAGGTTGTCTATCGGAAAATTTCTCTGATCAAGCACACGTAAGAACTCTTGTCCTACTGCACCACTTGCACCAACAATTGCTACATTCATTTCAGCGAAAAATTTAGTTTAAAAAGTTTGTATATTCGTTTACAATTTTTATCTTTGCAATAAATTAATAACAAGCTGTTATCAAACAGCGTGCAAAGATAAACAATTCTAAAACAAAACTGGCTGGCTATGAAACAAATTTTACTTCTCTTACTCGTTAATCTTCCACTTTTGGTATATTCTCAGTTTCAAGAGACATTTGGATCTCATGAATTGCCCGCTTTATGGACAGGCGACCGCCAGCAGTTTGTGATAGACAATGGCGTTTTAATGGTAAACGGTCAGGAAAAAACTGAAACAGTTTCTTTGTCTTATCCTTATTCAATAGAAGGAGATGAACAAGAATGGGAATTTTATTTGTACCTGAAAAGTAAACCTACAGCCAAGAATCGTATTAAAATATTCCCAGCTTCTCCAGCTAAAACTCCTGCCGGATTTTATATCTGTGCCGGATATGACCGTTCCAACCGGTTAAGATTCGGAATAGATAATCAGGAAATCCAGGCCTTTAATGACTTTGATGAGGAAGAAAAATGTATTCTACATCTTATTATCACTTGCAAAGATCAAAAATATTGGACCATATATGCCGGAAATGCGTTATCAGATGAGACCACAAAACAATCGGCTTCATTTGAATATAGTTATACATTCCCGGAACAAGCCCACTTTTGCATTCAGGTAACACATACGAAAACCAAAACAGATGATTTCGGTATAGATGATATCAGTTATCGGACAAAAATAACTGAACAAACGGAAGAGCCGGAACAGACTGAACAAAGTTCCGTAGAATTAACGGCTATTCAACCCATCAGTTTATCGGAAGTTTCCTTTGAATTCAGTGGTCCCGTATCATTAGAGGGAGCAATATATGCAATCTCAGGCTATGGCTTTGACGGGAAATGCGCTGCTATTCGAAGTATGTACCAAGATAGCAACCACCAGATTGTTACAGTCCGTTTACCTCAAGCAATGACTCTTGACCACGAATATACATTCTATATAGAAAATCTGAAAGATGAACAAGGAGGCATTATACCGGACAATTCTTACACGTTTCTTTTGCGTGAAGCAGAAGAAACCCCTGAAACTCCGGAAGAACAACCCGAGGTTCCCACTGAAAGTTATCCGGAAAAAGCCGTCCGAATTAATGAAGTCATGGCCGATCCGAAAGGATTGACAGCCTTGCCCGAGACAGAATATATCGAACTGTATAATACTAGCGATTCATCGATCGATCTTTCAAATTGGGAACTGCATTATGGCAATAACTCTGTGGCTTTAACTGAAATTGAAATCCCGGCACATGGATGGATCGTTCTGTATCGTTCCGGACGGGAAATAGCGACGGGAAACGGACAAGCCTGCCCTTTGGATAAATTCCCTTCCGCCTTAGCGAATACCGGAAAAGAACTTTCTCTATACGATGGAAGCGGAAAACAGATTGATCAATATACTTATCCGAAAGCGAAACCCGCCTATTCGTGGGAATATAGTGAGGAAGGCTGGCATCTTTCAACCGATCCACGCGGAGGAACACCGGGTGAAGCCAATTCGGAACCTACTACAACTGAAGAAGAACCAGAAGAAGAGCCAGACGAACCGGAGGAAGAAACAAACCCAGAACCGGAAATTCCGGAAGCTCTGCAACCTCAACCCGGTGATATTATCTTCAATGAATTATTACCGGAACCCTTTGTCGATGGCAGTGAATACATTGAACTGTATAACCGCTCCGAGCAGGAATTAAGTCTGAAAGACGTATGCATTTCTACCCGGAAAAGCGATGGTTCTTTAAACACCCGTTATCCTTTGGAAGCTTATCCGCAAACACTGCAGGCAGGTGATTATCTGTTGCTGACCAAATCTATCGAAGGAGTAGAGAATTTCTATTCACTATCGGCTTCTCTGAATTGGTTGGAATGTAAATTACCTGTACTTTCCAATACCGGTTCAACCGTTGTTTTATATCGGGGAGAAGGAGAAATAATTATCGACGAAGTAAGTTATTCTCCCAGATGGCACGCACCTACTGTCAAGAACAAAAAGGGTGTTGCTCTGGAACGGAAAGATCCGGATAAAGATTCACAAAATGCCGACAACTGGACTTCGGCTGCTTCGTCGGCTGGTTTCGGTACACCGGGCTTGGAAAACTCACAATATCTGAATGGAGAGACAGAAACAGATTCAGAAGAAATTGATGATCCGATTTATCAGCCAACCGGAACTTTTCAGATTCCGTATCGGCTCAATCAATCAGGCTATATGGCACGAGGATGGATTTTCGATTTATCCGGCAGGAAAGTAGCTTTAATAGCCGACAACACCTCGCTCGGAACGCAAGGATATTTAGAATGGAACGGAAAAGGGCGCGATGGTTCGCCAGTCAATACAGGTATTTATATCATATATCTCGAACTATGGCATCCCGGCGGAAACGTCATTCGTAAGAAACAAGTATTATTAATTCCATAGATTTCGTTGTTTTCTAAGTTCTTTTCAACATAGGAGTTGTATTTAGAACATGGAAGGCACAGCATGTGATATGTTGTGCCTTCATTTTTTCCCCGCAAATCTTTGAAATGACTTCAAAATACTTTCTCTTCCGAAAAACTCTCTGAGCAACTATAAGGATTTATAATTTTACCTTCTTGCTCTTACCCTTCGGACTTTCATTATGGAAACGATCAACTGCCGTCACAACATAACGATATTTGATTTTACCCTCATCATAAGGCAGTTTATAGAACGTATTTCGGGTAATTCCTACTATTTTAGCCGGATTATTCAAATCAATTTCTTCCTTAGGATCGAAACGATAAACCACAAAATACCAGGCTAATTCCGGATTCGTCTTACTTTGTTCAGCTTTCCAATGCAACATGAAACCATCGGCCGTCCATTCTGTCTTTAGTTTCTTGACTTCTTCAGGAGCCCGATTATGCATGTTTGTATAAGCCGGAATCAATGCCGGATACCGATGATAATGACGTTGCAGACTATCTGCTACCCCTTTGTTATTCCAAAGAATTTCATTGGCCGGCCAGAAACAGTTACCTGCAATATGCGGCAAACGACGTTCATAACGCATTTTCTTAGTCAATTGATCTGCTTTCATCGTACGTGCAACATCTTGTCCAATATATAAATGACCGCCATACGCATGTTTGCTCCACCATTTAATCAAGGTTGTATAATCAGCCAGCGGATGTCCCATCTCCCAATAAATCTGAGGAATATTATAATCAATCCAGCCTTGTTTTACCCAATAGGTAATATCGGCATACAAGTCGTCGTAGTTCTGCAAACCATTCGTATTACTGCCGGAACCGTCCGGTGTATTCTTCTTATTCCGATAGATACCAAAGGGACTGATGCCAAAGCGAACCCACGGTTTATTCAGCAAGATTGTCCGCTTGATCTCACGAATCAGCTTATTGACATTCTCACGCCGCCAATCCGCTTTCTGTTCAGGTGTATATCCTTTGGCTAAACCATACTTACGGAAACTCTTGTCGTCTGGGAAGAACTGTCCGGCTGCCGGATACGGATAGAAATAATCATCCATGTGAATGGCATCCACATCATAACGGGAAACAATGTCTTTTACCACCTTGCATATAAACTGACGAGACTGTGGCAAACCCGGATCAAAGAGAATCTGTTTGTTATAAGTAACAAACCATTCCGGATGCTGGTGATAAATATGCGAATCGGCAAACTTGGTATTTCCGGCTGTACTGATCCGATATGGATTTAACCAAGCATGAAACTCCATATTCCGTTTGTGGCATTCCTCAATCAAGAAAGCCATCACATCGAAATTACCTTCCGGAGCACGGCCTTGTTCACCTGTATAAAAACGGCTCCACGGTTCCAGTTCCGAACGATAAAAAGCATCGGCTTCCGGACGTACTTGGAAAATAATGGCATTCATACCGCATTTCTCCAGGAAATCGAGTTTACGGATAAAGCTCCGCCGCATTTCCTTTACCGACATTTCCTTGTATTCTCCCTGGAAAGCCGTCTGAATCCAGGCACCCCGAAACTCCCGTTTCGGATTTTCTCCCAATACCAACGATTGTTTAACAGGCTGTTGTGTTGTTTTACACGACGACAAAACCGCTACAAACAAGACGAACATCCATTTCCAATACTTCAACATAAATAATCTAGAGTTAGCAAGTTCCTTCATTTATACGTTTTCAATATAGATAAGATACAAGCAAACGAGTTGACAAGGTTTTCAGGTAATCTCTATAACAGAAAAGAACCTCACACCCTGTCAACTCGTCAACTTATCAACTTATCGCTTCAATTATAATCCTTGAATCAGATAAGGCATACGAGCCTGAATACCGGTCTGCGATTTCATGCGCTGAATGTTGGAATAAACGGCGAAGTCTTCGTCACCTAAAGCCGTACGAATGAATGAAACCTTCGCATCTCCCATCATTTTTTCCATATATTCCGTAAAGAAGTCTTTCTTGGTATTGGCTGTTGTTACTGTATAAGCCGTAACACCTGCCAACGAAGCTGCCTCTTCAATCGCAACGTCCATACCACCTAATTTATCAACCAAGCCACGATCCAGAGCCTGTTCGCCTGTCCACACACGGCCTTGTCCGATATGGTCAATCGAATCCTTCGGTAAACCGCGTCCGTCAGAGCAACGAGTCAGGAACAAATCATACGTATGTTCAACTCCTTTCTGCATCAATGCTTTTTCATCTTCGCGCATCGGGCGACTTATATCACCTAAGTCTGCATACGTATTTGTCTTTACAATATCCGTCGTTACATCCAACAATTTAAAGGTTCCTGCCATATTCCGGACAACACCAAAGACACCGATAGAACCTGTCAGTGTAGAGCGTTCAGCAATAATCTTATTAGCGGCACACGAAATATAATAGCCACCCGAAGCTGCATAGTCACCCATAGACACAACTATCGGTTTCTTCGCTTTCAGATCTACAACTTCTTTCCAGATCTGTTCGGAGATATAAGCACTACCACCCGGAGAATTCACACGGAATACGACAGCTTTCACATCATCATCTTTAGCCAGCTTCCGCAATTCTTCAGCCATATCTTCCGAGATGACAGCTTCATCCATACTCATTGCGGAATTGCTCTTTTCACGGATCTCACCTTCTGCATACAGAACAGCTATCTTATTGCTGCTTTCTTTTGTCTTTTCCGGAATAGCAAGCATCTTTTTCACGTCAGCCGATACCATCTTATCATCCAAAGACTGTCCAGCCATCCGTTTTACGCAATCTTCTGCTTCCTTCCGATAAGCTAATGCATCTACCAGCTTGTAATCGACAGACAACTTCGCATCACTTAAAGCCAAACCCTGATTCAGGAATGTATCCAACTCGGCAGGAGCGATATTACGGGAAGCACAAATAGCCGATGTCATATTTCCCCAGATATTACCTAAGAAAGAAGTCAGCTGTTCCCGATTCGCATCACTGAACTTATCCGTCATATACGGCTCGACCGCACTTTTATAAGTACCTACTTTGAAGATATAAAATTCCATTCCCACTTTAGCAGCCAAGTTCTTGAAGAAAACTCCCTGAGAAGCCAATCCCACCAGACTAACGGCTCCTTGTGGATTTACAAATACAGAATCAGCAACACTAGACAGATAATAGGTTCCTTGTGTATAATTATCCGCATATGAAACAATGAACTTTCCGCTTTTCTTGAAGTCCTCCAATTCCCGACGGATTGCTTCGAGACTGGCAAAACCGCCCGACATGCCACTGGCATCCAAATAGATTCCCTTGATCTTATCGTTTGTCTTTGCTTTACGAATCGCTTTTGTTATATCGACCAGCGACATAGATTCCGATCCATCATCAAACAAACCTTTAAAAGGATTCTCGGTTACCTGATCCGAAACCGTTCCTTCCAGTTTCAACTTAAATACGGTATTCTCCTTAGGTTTATATTCGGCTGACGAATTACTGGAAGCAGCAACGCCAACCAGGAAGGAAATGCCACCCAAGATAAGCAGTCCCATCGCAATCAGCACTCCAAAAATGGAGGCAAACATGGTTTGAAAAAAATGTTTCATAAATACTTATATTAATTATCAGATTCGTCCTAAAAATTCATCCACCGTATAATTTAAGAAACGGTTAAACGGCAATAATAATTGAAAATCAGCTACAGTCTTTTCCATCCAGTCCGGTTGCGTAAAGAAGCTGTCAGGCTTCTCCGCACAAACGCAAAAGTCTTTATGGCGTAAAATCTCACCATGAGCAAAATCAGCTGGATAACCGACAGGCATGCGTTTTAAGGTTTCTCCATCCAAAGCCGGATAGGTCGCACGGAAAATAGGATCTTCCAAAATAGAAACAAACTCATCTATATGATCAAAGATATCACGACGCAGCATTTTCAGTAACTTGGGCGGCGGACACCATACACCACCCGACAACATACAATGTCCTGGTTCCAAGTGAAGATAATATCCACCTCGCATACTGGCATGCCCACCCAGCGCTATATAAGCTGCAAAATGATTTTTATAAGGTGTTTTATCTGGAGAAAAACGAATATCCCGATAAATACGGAACAGACAACCTTTCGCTTCTACATTCTTTATTTCCGGATCGAATAATGCGATCCGATTGATCAGTTCCTGCACTTCATCGATAAATGCTTCGCGCAGCCGATCATATCGGGCTTTATTCTCCTGAAACCAGATACGATTATTATTTTCTCTCAATTCCGTTAAAAACTGAATGATTTCTTCATTCATAACTTCCACATATTAAGTTCCCGCAAAGGTAAGAAAATTCAACTACCAGCTCTCTATATCTTATAAATAATTTAAAACAAGCTCTTTTATCCTACTTAGGCAAATGAGCTATTGACAAAACTAACGAGAACCGTTTCCGATTCTCGTTAGATTCGTTTTCAATATTCGTTAGTTTTATACCCGATCTTCTTGTTCAATGATCCAAAGCCATTACAACAATACAGTCTTGATAGCATATTCCAGATCAGACTTAGGCATAACACCACGTCCCATCTTCGGTTTACCTTCCATCGGAATAAATAATAATGACGGTACAGTACGGATATTAAAAAGCGCCGACAATTCTTCCTGTTGATCAACGTCTACTTTATATACGTAAATCTGATCCTTATACTTGTCGGCCACTTCGTCTAAAATAGGCGACAAAGCCTTACACGGGCCACACCAAGTAGCGAAAAAGTCGATAATAGCCGGTTTATCTCCCAGATATTTCCATTCTTCACCATTCCATACATTTGCCACCTTAGCCGTAAAATCTTCCTTATTCAAATACGTTACACTCATATTCTATCCTCCTGTTTTAATTTATATTCCTTAGTAATTTGATAACACAAAAATAAGAAATATCCAGTTGAGAATCAAATATATAATATTTATGGCCTTATCAATTCTATTTATATATCCGTAAAAGAAGATCAACTTTGTATCTGTCCGACCTGTATTTCAAACTGTGTCTTGTCTTTGGCCTTGTTCCGGACTTTACTCCGATAATTATAAATCGTTGTCAGTGAATAACGCAAGAAACGGGCAATCTTATTACTATCCGTAATTCCCAGACGAATCAGGGCGAAAATGCGTAACTCAGTCGACAGTAACTCGCCTGGATGTGGATATATACGTTCCTCATCACGCAATAACGCATTGAATGATTCCACAAAATGCGGAAATAGACTTAAAAAGGTTTCATCAAAACTCTTGTAGAACTTTTCCCGTTCTTCTGTGATAAACGATTCAGATTTAATCGCTTTAAAAAGGTTTTTTAGATCTTTTGAAATCGACAAGTTCTCCAAAGAGCGCCGATAATTCTCCATCTTATCCAGATACATCGTGCACTGGTCCAAATAATGTACGATGTATTCCTGCTTAATCATATTGGCAGAAGAAAGCTCTTGATTTACCTGATATAACTGTTTGTTTACATGTTGCAGCTGCTCATTCATGTCACTTAGTTCCAATCGGGCAATCTTCAGTTTGTGCATCTGTCTGGAAATATAAAGAACCATAACAGCTAACAGTAACATAACCCCTAAAGAAATAAACATAAGTATCTGACGCAAATGTTGTTCTTGTGCAGATTTGACCTTATAGGCCCGGTCAATAATCGGATAAGACTGCGTGATACTGATGGCCCGGAAGCGGGCATTGCAGAAAACTGCATCAGCCATTGAACGATTCAGATATTTATAAGCCCGCTCAATGTCTCCTTTCTGATACAATAAATAGGCAAGTTTATGTAGGGCTATATATTCTTTAATAGACAATTTCAAATCAACAATTGCCGATTTAGCCAAATAATACATTTCCAGCTCGACGTTACCTAACCCTTCATAAGCAGTCGACAGATCGAAGGCCACCAGACCTACTGTATGCCCTTCAATTAATTCAGGAGGAACACGCTGTAATACATCAACAGCTTCCTGATAAGACTTCCGTGCCATCAGCTGTCCGGCTTTCAACCGATAATAAAATTCCGTATCAGGAGTATACAAAGGGAGTAGCGAATCCCGATAGCTTGTAGAAGCCTGATAATATTTTTCCCGTTCTTTCAATGTTGACGAATAACCGGCTACCAATCCATATAAAGAACTACACATGGCATAATAATATTTCAACTGCCTGGTTGGCAATCTCTTGGAATCTATTTCCTCCAGCATATCAATAGCTTCTTTATACATTCCCATCGTAGAAAAAAGCTCCGAACGGTTCATCCTCAGTTCATCTTCATAATTCCAATGTTTTGCTTTAGCCAGACTTTCCTTCAAAAACACATAATGCAAAGCAGAGTCGGTCTGATAATTAAAATATTCCCGAAACAGCTTATTGTAGATTTCATAACGGACCGAATCATTCCCGGCCAGTGAAATCGATTCTTTCAGCCGTTCAATCTTCTGCTCTTTCCGGTTATCATATACTTCCCGATTATCTACCACCAGGTCCAACTCTTGTAAGACCGTGCGTAGACTATCCGAATAAATCGGTCTGGCTCCAAGAAATGAAGGCCAGAGAAAAAGTAATAGGATAAAAAAAGACAGACGTAACATGATTTGCAGGTATTAAATAATTGTCAGACCGTGTAAAAGTAATGATTTTCTTTTGAAAGAGCCACTTTTTCTCTCTAATAAAGCTTATTTAGTTTATATTTTCACTTTTAATTTATTACATAATAGCTTTGAAAACCAATATATTAATATAAATATTGATTTATATTCTATTTACTCAAATAAAAAAGAGCATATTCTCAATTTATTTTTGCAAATGTAAAAATAAGGAGAAGAGGAAAAAAGCGATTTATGCCATAGGCAGATGGCAAAAGGTTGACGTTTGAGGACTTTTTTCTCCAAAGATACAAATTAGTGCTTAATCAAAACTTATCCTCTGTACCTGACTGCGTGATGCAGGTAGGTGCAGAGGTTTCTTTTTTCAAATACTTTTCGTAACTTGCCAGCTCAAATATAAAAACATTGTTTTAATACCGAATTAATAACTGAATCTATATGGATAGAACATTCAAATCGAAAATAGGCTGGTGGTATCACCTGATCATCTGGATCCTGGGAATATGTACGATATTATCATTCGTTAAAGGTCAAAGCCCGGTTAACATGATAACGCTATTGCTCGTAACCTTATTTCTGATCCATCTGATGTTGACTACCTGGTACAAAATAACAGCAGACGGAGTTTTAATTGTCCACTGCAGTATCTTTCCAGAAAAGAAACTTCCAGTAGAAGAAATTACATCCGTCGAACCAAGCGCTCTGCCAGTTTCGAGTTATGCCTTGTCTCTAGACCGGCTTATCATTTATAAAGGAGACCGGCAATGGCTATTGATATCGCCGGTGAATAAGAAAGAATTCCTGAAATGCCTCCGAAAGTATAATCCGGATATTCAGGTAAAGGAACCTTTCCTCATGTAATTATAACCGGATGTCACCTTTATCCTCAGGATAATAAAGTTTCATCCCTGCATTGATAGATATTAATCCGTATATAAAAATTCAATCAATCTAATGAACATGAAATACGATGTAGCTATTATCGGCGGTGGACCCGCCGGATATACTGCTGCCGAAAAAGCAGCTAAAGGTGGTTTATCAACTGTTTTATTCGAGAAGAATGCCTTAGGTGGCGTATGTTTGAATGAAGGCTGTGTACCAACCAAGACGTTACTATACTCAGCAAAGACCTACGATCAGATCAAACATGCATCCAAATATGCAGTAAGTGCAGAGAATCCTACGTTTGATTACCCGAAAATCATTGCCCGGAAGAATAAAGTAGTGAAAAAGCTGACGGCCGGAATCCGCATGAAGATGAAAGAAAGCGGCGTGGAGGTTGTTGCCGGAGAAGCCATGATTCAAGGGAAAACTACTGAAGGAGATCTCTTGATCCAGTGTGGAGAGCAGGTTTATGAGGCTAAGAACCTGTTGGTATGTACAGGCTCTGTATCAGTTATTCCACCGATTTCAGGTGTAAATGAAACGGAATACTGGACCAGTAGGGAAGCATTGCAGAGTAAAGAGTTGCCGGCTTCTCTGATCATCATCGGTGGCGGTGTGATCGGAATGGAGTTTGCTTCGTTCTTCAACAGCATGGGAACTGAAGTTCAGGTAGTCGAAATGCTCGATAAGATCTTAGGTCCGATGGATAAGGAATTATCGGATATGCTTCAGGCAGAATATGCCAAACGAGGAGTTAAGTTCTACCTGGGACATAAGGTAACCGGTATTCACGGATCGGAAGTTACCGTAGAAAAAGACGGGGAGAGCTTTACTTTACACGGTGAAAAGGTATTATTGAGCGTAGGTCGTCGCCCGATTACCAAAGGATTTGGTTTGGAAACCTTAGCGTTGGAGCCATTCCGTAATGGGATAAAAGTCAATGAATATATGCAGACTTCCTTGCCAAATGTGTATGCCTGCGGAGATATTACCGCATTCTCCTTATTGGCCCATACAGCCGTCAGTGAGGCAGAAGTGGCAATCGACCATATTTTAGGGAAATCCCGTGCGATGAGTTACAAGGCTATTCCTGGCGTTGTCTATACAAATCCGGAAATTGCCGGAGTAGGAAAGACGGAAGAGGAGCTGAAAGCCAGTGGAACTCCTTATCAGGTAAAGAAAATACCGATGGCTTTCTCCGGCCGTTTCGTTGCCGAAAATGAAATGGGTAATGGCGTTTGCAAGTTAATTCTGGCTGAAGACGGCACATTGATCGGTGCCCATCTGCTAGGAAATCCGGCTTCAGAATTGATTGTTATTGCCGGAATCGCTATTGAAAAAGGAATGAAAGCCGAAGAAATCAAATCATTTGTCTTTCCACATCCAACAGTAGGTGAAATTATAAAAGAAGCTTTATAAAGTAAGTATAAACAGACGATGGGCAATGAATGATATCGCCCGTCGTCTGTTTGTAAAACTGTTCTTATTCTTTTCCGACACTTTCCCAAGCTTTTGCTACAGCTTCATTGATATTGCTGCAAATATTATCCTCACCCAGCAGCTCATAAAATCCGGAGCGTTCCAGTACTTTATGTACTTTATCATTAACTCCTGACAGGATTATATGAATATTCTCTTTCTGAGACATCACACACAAGTTCGTCAGGTTGTGAATACCGGTCGAATCAATAAAAGGAACTTTACGCATACGGATAATACGGATCTTCGGACGATCGCCTAATTGCGACATGATTTCTTCAAACTTAGTCGCTATACCGAAGAAGTATGGGCCGTTGATTTCATATACTTCTACGCCTTTCGGCAAGGTAAGATGTTCCTCGTGTACTTCCAAATCAGATTCTTTGTTCGGGTCGATTTCATCCCGGATCACAGAGATTTCGGTTGTCTCCATAACTCGTTTCATAAACAGAACGCAGGCAATCAAGAGGCCGACTTCAATAGCAACTGTCAGATCGAAGATAACAGTCAGGAAGAAAGTAATCAGGAGTACGGTTACATCCGACTTCGGATTCTTCATCAATGCCAGGAAAGTACGCCAGCCGCTCATATTATAAGAGACAATAACCAATACACCGGCTAAACAAGCCATCGGTATATATTGTGCCAACGGCATCAGGAATAGAAGGATCAGTAGCAATACTCCCGCATGAACAATACCGGCAATAGGCGAACGTCCTCCATTATTAATATTGGTCATCGTACGGGCAATGGCTCCCGTCGCCGGAATTCCTCCGAAGATAGGAGAAACGATATTGGCAATTCCCTGGGCAATCAACTCGGTATTTGAATGATGACGGTCGCCAATTACACCATCAGCTACGGTAGCCGACAACAACGATTCAATAGCTCCTAACACTGCAATCGTAACGGCTACAGGAAACAGGTTCTTGACAGCTTCCCAGTCTAATGCCGGAACAACAGCCTCCGGTAACTGTGCCTGGATACTGAACCGGTCACCGATCGTATCAATCGAAGTAATTCCGCCATAAGCCTTCATTAAATAAACGGCCAATGTCACGACAATTATGGCAACCAGCGAACCCGGAATCTTCTTGGAAAACTTCGGAGTAATCGCAATAATAAAAATACTGGCAAAGCTGACTAAGGCATTCCACCAGTTCACCGTATCAAAGTGACGGGCATAAACCAACCATTTTCCAATGAAGTCGCCCGGAACCTTTTCTCCGTCGAAAGTAAGACCAAAAACATCGGCAATCTGGGTAGTAAAAATAGTCACCGCAATACCACTAGTAAAACCGACAATAATAGGATAGGGAATAAACTTGATGACTGCGCCTAACTTAAAGACTCCCATCAAAACCAATAAGATACCAGCCATCAGCGTAGCAACAGTCAGACCTTCAATTCCGTATTCCTGAATAATTCCATAGATGATAACGATAAAAGCCCCTGTCGGTCCGCCAATCTGAACCCTACTGCCACCTAAAAATGAAATGATAAATCCAGCCACGATAGCTGTAATGATACCTTTTTCAGGTGTTACACCCGAAGCAATACCAAAGGCAATTGCCAAAGGCAACGCTACAATACCTACAATAATTCCGGCCATAAGGTCGGTACTGAAATCCGCTTTAGAATAATTCCGGAACAACTCGAATAACTTAGGTTGAAAATCAATCTTATTACTCATCTTACTCATTTTTCTGCCTGTTATAGAATGAAGGCGCAAAAGTAGTAATAAAATATGAACAAATGTTTATTTTCCATAGATTTCTCTATATCAGCAAGAGAAATACAGAACGGAAATTGTTATATTAAAAAGAATAAGTAAATTTGTAAGAAGTATTTCCGGTTCTGTACACAAGATAAGCGACCCCAACTTATCCGTACAATCTAAAGCCGGCCTAAAAAGGCCGGCTTATTCAACTTAAATAATTCACGTTAATAGTATAGCATTATGAATGCGAAGAAGAAAGATAAGGAGAAGAAAAAGGATAAAGACAAGAAAGGGAAAAACAAACGGATGAAAAAAGACGACATGCTGCAACGCATTACGTCGCTGTTTGAATCATCTCCGTCTTTACCTCTCAATTATAAGCAAGTAAGCAAAGAAATAGGTGTTGATTCGCAGGTACAGAAATTGCAGGTATCTGCTATGTTGGAAGATCTGGCTTTAGGCGGTTATTTAAAGGAAGTTGACCGCGGACGTTACTGCCTGAACCATATCGGAACAATCGCCGAAGGTACTTTTGTTCGCCGGAGCAACGGAAAGAATTCCTTTATCCCCGATGGAGAAGGAACGCCTGTATTTATTGCCGAACGAAATTCTGCTCATGCGATGGACGGCGACCGGGTAAAGGTTCAGTTGTTTGCCCGTAGAAAAGGAGCCGAGCCGGAAGGAGAAGTAGTTGAAATCCTCGAATCCAAAGAACGGGTATTTGTGGGCAAGCTTCAGGTTGCTAAAGGATTTGCCTTCTTAATCACCGAGAATAAGACCTTGGCCAATGATATCTTCATCCCGAAAGACAAGCTGAAAGGCGGGAAGAACGGAGATAAGGCTGTAGTCCGTATCATGGAATGGCCTGATGATGCCAAGAATCCGCTGGGCGAAGTAATTGATGTTTTAGGAAAAGCCGGCAGCAACAATGCCGAAATGCACGCTATCCTGGCTGAATTCGGCTTACCTTATAAATATCCGGAGAATGTAGAGAAAGCAGCCAATAAGATTCCGGATGCCATTCCTCAGGAAGAAATTGCCAAACGGGAAGATTTCCGGGATGTACTGACGTTTACCATTGACCCCAAGGATGCCAAAGACTTCGACGATGCCCTTTCAGCCCGCCAGCTGGATAACGGGAATTGGGAAGTAGGTGTACATATTGCCGACGTAACGCATTATGTAAAGCCGGAAAGTCTGATTGACCGCGAGGCTGAATCCAGAGCGACTTCGGTTTATTTGGTAGACCGTACGATTCCGATGCTACCGGAACGGTTATGCAACCAAATCTGTTCGTTAAGGCCCAACGAAGAGAAACTCTGCTTCTCTGTTATCTTTGAATTAAATGCAAATGCAGAAATCGTCAAGTCGCATATTTGCCGGACCATTATTAAAAGTGACCGTCGGTTTACCTATGAAGAGGCTCAGCAGGTGATTGAAACAGGTGAAGGCGACTGCAAAGAAGCGATTTTGGCCCTGAACCAGCTGGCGCAGAAGCTAAGAGAGAAACGGTTTAAGAACGGAGCCATCAATTTCGACCGCTATGAAGTGAAGTTTGAAATCGATAAAGACGGAAAACCGCTCAGCGTCTACTTCAAGGTTTCTAAGGAAGCCAACAAGCTGATCGAAGAATTCATGTTGTTAGCCAACCGGACAGTGGCCGAATTCGTTGGTTGTCCACCGAAAGGGAAGAGCAAAAAGACGTTTGTCTATCGTATTCATGAATTACCGGATCCGGAAAAGATGGAGAACTTTGCTACCTTCATCCGCCGGTTCGGTTACCGGTTCAAGACGGAAGGAAAGAAGAGCGAGATTTCGAAAGGCATTAATTCCCTGCTCGATCAGGTTCAAGGCAAGCCGGAAGAGAATCTGATTGAAACGGTTGCGATCCGAGCTATGCAGAAAGCGAAATATTCGACCGACAATATCGGGCACTATGGCCTGGCCTTCGATTATTATACCCACTTTACATCGCCCATCCGCCGTTATCCGGATATGATGGTTCATCGTTTGCTAGACCGCTACATGCAGGGAGGCAGAAGTGTGATCAAGAAGAAATACGAAGAACTCTGTGAGCATTGTTCAACGATGGAGCAGGTAGCAGCCAATGCTGAACGGGCTTCTGTCAAATACAAGCAGGTAGAGTTTATGAGTGACAAGCTCGGACAAATCTTCGACGGTGTCATTTCGGGCGTAACCGAATGGGGCTTGTATGTTGAACTGAACGAAAACAAATGCGAAGGATTGATTCCGATGCGTGACCTGGATGATGATTACTATGAGTTCGATGAAAAGAATTATTGCCTGATCGGCCGGCGGAATAAACACCAGTACCGTTTGGGCGATCCGGTAACCATCCGTGTTGCTCAAGCCAACCTTGAACGGAAACAGCTGGATTTCCAGTTAGTATAAAAGCTGAAACCGCCAGAGAAGTTTCGGGGAAAACCCTTTCTCTGGCGGTTTTTATTAGCTGTTTGTCGTATCTGTCCTTTCTCTCCGCTACTTCTCTCAGAAATAGACGACATAATTCTTCTTATAAAACCGCGGCTGGAAGATGACAATCCCAATCTGATATAAATCGAACGTCAGAATGACATCTTTCCGGTTACAGATCTCTTTCCATAACGCACGCATCTCCTGATTCGCCCGGATTCCTTCCAGAAAAAAGACGGTATCAGGCTGAATATGCTTCATTGCTTCCTCAAAATAAAAGCGGTTCTTCTCTTTTTCCTGAGCAGCCTGGAAGAAAACAAAATCGACCTGTCCCAATTCCTGCAAGGCTGCCGGTAATGTCTGCTCATAATCACCCGGGCACAACCGGGCTTTCGAATGATATTTCTGCAGGCTCCACACCGTTGTTTCAGCTGATGAGGCATCCTTTTCAAGGACAATGGCTTTCAGATCTGAAGCATAGGCCGTCATATATAAAGAAGCGATGCCGGCCGGCGATCCGATTTGCAACAGCGTTTTAGGCTTAAAGTAATTGACCGTACGGAACAACAGTTCGCCGTGCGTATGTTTTATATCTTTCCCAGCTAATTTGTTCCCTTTATGTATCAGTTGCCTTCGAATTAATTCAATATCTTGATAACAATAATAGCCGCACCGTTCATCAATCACCTTGGTAATAAAAGAAAAGGCAAAAGGAGAATGTACGCCAAAGCCCTTGCGGTAACGCAGAAAACGATATAACAGTATGGTTTCTCGCCAAGTATTGCTAAAAGGAAATAGATTCATTTTTATATGTCATAATTATAATAGAACTCAAACACGGATTCCATCGCGAAAACGACAGAATCCGTGCCAAATATACAGATAAACCGGATGATTCTGCATCATCCGGACGGTACTTAATTCAAAATAATTTCATCAACAAACAAGAATCCTGGCTGACCTTTTCCTCCGTGCCAGGACGGAATCTTCTGTTCTGACAAGGCTTTTACCTTGACATAACGGGTCTTTACCGGATCAAACTTCAATTCATGTGTATAAACCTGGTTCGGATCACTTTCCTTCATCGTCGGATATGATTCGGAAGCTACTTCCTTGAATGTCTTATTATCGTCAGAAACAGCTACAGTAATACCACGGGTGTCAAAGATCCAGTCACCTTTCTCTACGCAGGTATGCAACGTCATGGAAGAGATCTCTGTCGGTTCTTTCAGGTCAATGACAGCTTCCATATCGTTGGTATAGAAAGCGATCCAGCGGCCTGTCTTATAATTGCGGTCGCCTGTCATACCATCTACCAACACTGTAGCACCCGTAAATTCATATTGTTTGTTGATTGGTTGCAGCATGGTAATCGGTTTCATCGACGATTTACTGAAACTGATTTCATCTTTGGTTATCTTCGAGCTGCCCGACGGGCGGATGGCTACCGTACGCAACGTACAAGGCTTGTCAATCTTGATGACATCCGTATATTTCTCTGAAGAAGCCGTAGGTTCACTACCGTCTAATGTATAATAAACCGGAGCATTATCAATCGTACGGGCCGTCACATCCAACGTACCTGTCTCGGTGTTCGGTGTCAGATCCAGCATCACATCAAAGATATGTGTAGCATAATTCCATCCGTTCTTCGCATAAATATCAACCAGACGGCTGACACGCTGCAGGAAGGCATCATAATTCTTCTTTTCCGGCGCGCACCATTGTGATTCACACAAAGCTGCCATACGCGGCAATACCATATATTGTACCTGCTTGAATTCAGGCATATATTCCGTCCATAAGTTGGCCTGCACACCGACAATATGCTTCTGTTCTTCCGGAGTCAAACCTTTCGGCATCGGTTCATAGCTGTAAACCCGCTCCATCGGCAGGTAACCGCCAATAGCTATCGGCTCTGTCTCGGTATCTTTCGACTGATAATAATCGAAGTATAAGTACGTGTTCGGAGTCATGACTACATCATGATGCTGCTTGGCTGCTTCGATACCTCCGGCTTCTCCGCGCCATGACATCACGGTTGCATTCGGAGCCAGACCTCCTTCCAGGGTTTCATCCCAACCAATCATCTTGCGTCCTTTTGAGTTCAGGAATTCTTCTGCTTCATGAATCACATAACTCTGCAGACGTTCTTCTTTGGTATGCTTGTTGTCGCTCTTCAAGCCCAAAGCCTTGATACGAGCCTGACATTTCGGACAAGTGGACCATTTTACTTTCGGACATTCATCACCGCCCACGTGAATATATTCGGATGGGAAGATCTCTACGATTTCAGCCAGTACGTCTTTGATGAACTGGATGGTCTGATCGTTACCGGCGCACAATACATTGTCGGATACACCCCATTGTGTCCATACTTCATACGGACCGCCTGTACAGCCCAGTTCCGGATAAGCGGCTAAGGCTGCCTGCATGTGTCCCGGCAGGTCGATTTCCGGGATTACCGTGATATAGCGTTCTGCTGCATAGGCTACGATCTCTTTGGCCTGTTCCTGCGTATAGAAGCCACCATACGGCTTACCGTCGTATTTACCGGAGTTATGACCGATTACGGTTTCCTTGCGCTGAGAGCCGATTTCCGTCAGTTTCGGATACTTTTTGATTTCGATACGCCAGCCCTGGTCTTCCGACAAATGCCAGTGGAAACGGTTGATATTGTGCAAGGCCATCATATCAATATATGTCTTGATTTCATCGATAGAGAAGAAATGACGGCCCACATCCAGCATCATTCCCCGGTAACCGAAACGGGGCTGGTCATTGATTTCGACGGCAGGCAATTCTATATTAGCGCCTTCAGACACATCAACTGCCTTGCGCAACGTCTGGATTCCATAGAAAACACCGGCTTCACTGGGAGCTTTGATAACAACCTGACCAGCATCTACTTTCAGCTGATAAGCTTCGGGATTTTCGTTGGTCAGACCCAGCTGCAGCAGAATTCCTCCTTTCCCGCCTTCACCTTCCTGTACTTTCAATTCGATACCGGTCTGCGTCTTTATATAAGAAGCCAAGAATTCGGCATTCCGTTTCATTTTCTCATTTCCGGCCGTATAATAAACAGTCACGCCATTCTTCAACAAGAAAGAAGAGGGCTGTGTGGCACTGATTTCCAAAGGCATGGGGACGACTTCGTAGTTGGCTACCGCCGTGGGCTGGTTTGAACAGGCAGTCATCAGCAGACCTGCTAACGAGCATCCCAAAAGATGTAACTTCGATAAAATTTGCATGATAATTGTATTTATAAATTAGTAAATTTAGATCTAACGTATTTTATCTGCCAATTTATTAAAAACTTTTCAAACGGACAAGAAAGAAGGATAACTTTCTCGTATTTTATAGCTGCCGACAAGGTTTTATCATCGTGCATTATCAGACATATTCTTTTCAAACAGAGATAAATCTCCCTATATGTATGGCCTTTTCCCGTTAACTTTTTATCGTTTCACCTGGGTGAAACGATCGTATCACGTAGGTGGAACGATCGTACCACAAGGGTGGAATGATCGTACCACAGCTGTGAAACGATAAAAAAATCGTTTGTTCCCGGCTTGAATTATACAGATAGGGATAAACCGGACATGATAAATCTCATTCTTTCTCCAACCAATTCCAACCGAATTATGTAACTTTGTGAAATAATTGCGAAACAGAAAAAGGATGGAAGACGACTTTGATATAAGAGACGCCCGGATGCCGGAGAGTGAACGGGAATACGAAAATGCCCTCCGTCCGCTTTCGTTCCACGACTTCAGTGGGCAGGCGAAGGTGGTGGAGAACCTGAAAGTATTCGTCATGGCTGCCCGGATGCGTAAAGAAGCACTGGACCATGTGTTGCTGCACGGGCCTCCAGGACTGGGAAAGACTACACTTTCGAATATTATCGCCAACGAATTGGGCGTCGGTTTTAAGGTAACATCGGGTCCGGTACTCGACAAACCGGGTGATTTGGCTGGAGTATTGACCTCGTTGGAGAAGAACGATGTACTGTTTATCGACGAGATTCACCGCCTGAGTCCGGTTGTGGAAGAATATCTCTATTCGGCAATGGAAGATTATCGGATTGACATCATGATCGACAAAGGCCCAAGTGCCCGCTCAATCCAGATAGATCTGGCTCCGTTTACGCTGGTAGGTGCTACCACCCGCAGCGGGTTGCTGACGAGTCCTTTGCGGGCCCGTTTCGGAATCAACCTGCATCTGGAATATTACGACGTATCGACATTGACACAGATCATCCTGAGAAGTGCAGATATCTTAAATATTTCGTGCGAGCTGAATGCGGCGAAAGAGATCGCTTCCCGCAGCCGTGGAACGCCCCGTATTGCCAATGCGCTGTTACGCCGCGTACGCGACTTCGCACAGGTAAAGGGAAGCGGAGCAATCGACAAGGCGATTGCCTGCTATGCCCTCGAAGCCTTGAATATCGACCGCTACGGACTGGACCAGATTGATAATAAGATTCTGACAACGATTATCGATAAGTTCAAAGGCGGACCGGTTGGACTGACGACGATTGCTACGGCTTTGGGCGAAGACCCCGGTACATTGGAAGAAGTATATGAGCCCTTCCTCATCAAGGAAGGCTTTCTGAAGCGGACACCTCGCGGACGCGAAGTGACAGAACTCGCTTATACCCACTTAGGACGTATGCACGACGATGGGAACCAGGGATTATTGTTTTAGCTGACAAGTACATAACTTGACGAGAAAGCAAGTCGGCGAAGACCAACCATGTAGTTGGAAGCATGATTGCTCCGCTGGCTTGCTAACAGACAAACTACTGATAAAAGAGAACAGATTATGGCGGGAGGAATGAAGCGGCTGGCTAAGGAAACAGCCGTTTATGGATTGAGCAGTATTATCGGGCGCTTTCTGAACTGGATGTTAGTGCCGATGTACACACGCGTATTTACCGATACCGGCGATTTTGGTATTGTCACCAACTTATACGGTTGGGTAGCTTTGTTATTGGTGCTCCTTACCTTCGGTATGGAAACCGGGTTCTTCCGGTTTATCAACAAGAAGGAAGAAACAGAACCGATGCGGGTTTATGCCACAACAATGGCATGGGTAGGCGGTTTATCCGGAACCTTCCTGATACTGGTATTGCTGTTCCTGCATCCGATAGCCCATGCCTTAAGTTACACAGCTCCGTTAGAATACTTAGGCATGATGTTGGGTATCACGGCCGTCGACGCATTCTGTTGCATTCCTTTTGCCTATCTGCGCTATGCGGGCCAGGCCTATCGGTTTGCCGGCATCAAACTGCTGAGTATCTTTCTCAACATCTTCCTCAACATCTTCTTCTTGGTGATTTGTCCGTGGTTGTATACCCGTATGCCAGAAACAATCGGCTGGTTCTATCGCCCCGATTACGGAGTAGGATATGTATTCGTAGCCAACGTGATTACCACGGGTGTTACATTCCTTTGCCTCTTGCCGAGTATGATGCCCGGCTTCAAGGCACGTCCGGACGGAGCCCTGCTGAAAGAGATGCTGCATTATTCATTTCCCATCCTGATTCTGGGTATTGCCGGTATCTTCAATCAGACAGCCGACAAGATTCTCTTCCCGCTCTTGTTTGACGACAAGACGGAAGCCTACCGCCAGTTAGGAATCTACGGCGCCTGCTTTAAGGTAGCCGTGGTAATGGTGATGTTCATTCAGGCCTTCCGTTATGCCTACGAACCCTTCATCTTTGCCAAGAACAAAAGCGAAGGAAATACAAAGGCATACGCTGAAGCCATGAAGTATTTCATCATCTTCTCCCTGTTTATCTTCTTAGGTGTCATGTTTTACATCGACATTATCAAATACTTCGTCGGCAGCCGGTATTACGACGGTCTGCAAGTCGTACCGATTGTCATGCTGGGCGAATTCTTCTTCGGTATATACTTTAACCTCTCTTTCTGGTATAAACTGATCGACCAGACTCAATGGGGCGCTTATTTCTCGATCATCGGCTGTGCTTCGACGGTAGCCATCATCATTCTTTTTGCTCCGACCTACGGATATATGGCCTGTGCCTGGGCATCTTTCTGCTGTAATCTGCTGATGATGTTGCTCTCATACTTTATCGGTCAGAAGAAATACCCAATTCAGTACGACCTGAAGTCGGCAGCCATCTACTTTAGTCTGGCAGCCGTCTTATACATAGTCGGTATGTATCTCCCGATTCCATCGACAGCCGCGAAGTTAGCATTCCGGACAATCCTGCTGATCGGCTTTCTCTGGTTTACCGTCCGAAGAGATTTACCGCTGACAGAAATCCCTTATATCGGCAAGAAGCTAAAGAAATAAAGGGAAATATCGTAACAGGAAGCCGGTAATAGACGGATAAACTCAAATTATTCATACATTTGCAACTTCTAATGAAGAAAACAATGGAGAAAGACGCGGTGAATAAATCAATCAAGGCTTTTTTTACTCGTATGCTTGACATCCGGCAGGAACAAGAGAACGAGCAGGAAACCATTGAGTCGATCAAGAAAGGAGTAGAGTTTAAAGGAACCAACTTATGGGTCCTGATCTTTGCTACTTTCATCGCATCGCTCGGCTTGAATACCAATTCGACAGCCGTTATCATCGGTGCGATGCTGATATCTCCGCTGATGGGACCGATTATGGGATTCGGTCTCGGATTAGGCATTGCCGACTTCGACCTGATTAAACGGTCTTTCCGAAACTTTGCTACTGCTACGTTGTTTAGTGTGATTACTTCTTCTATCTATTTTCTGATATCACCTATTAACGAGGCCCAAAGCGAACTGTTAGCCCGCACACAGCCGACATTATACGATGTATTGATTGCATTCTTCGGCGGACTGGCCGGTATTGTTGCCAGCTCTACCAAAAGCAAGGGTAACGTAATACCGGGTGTTGCCATAGCAACCGCCTTGATGCCGCCTTTGTGTACTGCCGGATTTGGCCTGGCTACCGGCAATCTCTACTATTTCTTTGGTGCCTTTTATCTTTATTTCATCAACACCGTATTTATCAGTCTGGCCACATACCTTGTCGTACGTGTTCTTAAATACCCGAAGAAAGTATTCCTCGACAAAGAAAGAGAAAAGAAGGTTACCCGATATGTCGGAATCATCGTTGTCTTTACCATTGTACCCAGCTTGTTCTTGAGCTATCGGCTGGTGAAGACGACTTATTTCAACCAGCAGGCACTGAACTTCATCAATACAGAATTGGCATTTCCAAATACGCAGGTATTGAGTAAAAGTATCACCGATACATCCGATAAGAAAGAAATCAAAGTGGTTCTGATAGGTGATAATGTGGCTGAAACGACAATTGAAGATGCCAGAAACCGATTGCCACGTTACGGACTGAAAGATGTCAATCTGGTTGTACAGCAAGGATTCTCGGAACAGGAAACAGATATCAACCAATTGAAAAGCCTGCTTATGCAGGATCTGTATAAGAACAGCGAAGAAGTACTGCGGGCACAAACCTTGCAGATAGACTCGTTGCAACGCGAACTGAAGAGTTACCGGGACGACCGGCTTATGGCCGAGCAGTTGAAGCCCGAAGTTAAAGTTCTGTTCCCGTATATCCGGGAAATTTCCTGCACCCATACAAGTCTTATTCCCATCGACTCAGCAGCCCAGAAGCCGATTATGCTGATTTATGTCAAGAGTGCAGAAAAGGTATCAGCCGATAATAAAAAGAAACTGACCGACTGGCTGTCGGCCCGAACTGGAGTAAATACAATTAAATTACTAATAGAAAACGAATAAAAGAATGAATTTAAAGAAACAGATTTGGAGTGTTTTGCTTCTGTTTGCTGCTTTAGGCCAAGTATATGCCGACGAAGGCATGTGGGTATTGAAGGAGCTGAACAAACAGAACTTGGCTCGCATGAAAGAGCTGGGCTTCACGCCTACGTATGAACAGCTGTACAGTGAGACAGATCCGTGTGTAGCCAATGCCGTTGTCATCTTCGGAGGTGGTTGTACTGGAATCACTGTATCACAAGAAGGTTTAATATTTACGAACCATCACTGCGGATATGGTGCTATTCAACAGTTAAGTAGTGTTGAACATGACTACCTGAAAGATGGTTTCATCTCACAAAGTAAGGAAGAAGAATTGCCTGTTCCAGGACTGACTGTTAAGTATCTTCGCCAAACAATTGATGTATCAGAACGAATCAACAGTGCCATCAGCAAGATTGACGACGAATACAAACGGCTCATGGCTGCCGATTCTATCGGAAACGTATTATGTGATTCTATCGGTGTCGACGAATTTAAGCAGGCAAGCGTTATTCCGTTCTATTCAGACAACAAGTATTATCTGATTGTTTACAACGTATTCCGTGACGTCCGTATGGTATTTGCTCCACCCAGTTCAGTAGGTAAGTTCGGTGGTGATACCGATAACTGGATGTGGCCGCGTCATACTGGCGACTTCTCAATCTTCCGCGTTTATGCCAATGCCAATAATGAACCGGCTGAATACAGCAAAGACAACAAACCGTATTCTCCGAAATATGTAGCCGAAGTATCTTTGCAAGGATATCAGGATAAAGATTTCGCTATGACCATCGGCTTCCCGGGAAGCACCAGCCGTTATCTGTGCTCATGGGGCGTACAACAGCGTATTGAAGACGAGAATGTTCCTCGTATCGAAGTACGTGGCATCAAACAGGAAATCTGGAAAAAGGCCATGTCTGAAAGTGATGCTGTCCGTATCAAATACGCGTCCAAGTATGCAGGAAGCTCCAACTACTGGAAAAATTCCATTGGAATGAATAAAGGTTTGGCCCGTTTAGGTGTAATTGCCCGCAAGCAAGAGCAGGAACAGGCTTTTGCTGCCTGGGTAAATCAGGATCCGCAACGTAAGGCTAAATATGGCGAAGTACTCGACTTACTGAAAGAAGGATATACATCTGCCAATGAATACCAGCGTGCTTTGGTATATCTGTTGGAATCACTCGAAAGAGGTACAGAAATTGTCGGTCTGGCACGTATGGTAAACAGCTTCGACGCTGCCGGCTCAACCGATGAAGAACGTCAGATCTTCCTGGAAGATCGTATCAAGCCTTTCTTCAAAGACTACGAACCAACACTTGACCAGCAAGTATTGGCCGCTATGATGCAGATAGCAAAAGAACGTATTCCTGCACAATACCTGCCGGATGAATTCGCCAAGATCGACAAGAAATATAAAGGCGATTATAAAAAGTATGCTGCCGACTTATTCAAGAAGACCAAGCTTTTGTCATACGATAATATTGTAAAGCTGATCTCAGACCCGAAAAAGAATGCTAAACTGAAAAAAGACCCGGCCTTCTCTTTAAGTCTTTCTTCGTTTGTCGCCTTAATCGAATTAAGACAGAAGATGAACGACTCGTCTGACAAAATCTCAAAAGGCGAACGTCTGTATCTGGCTGGATTAATGGAAATGTATCCCGACAAAACATTCTATTCGGATGCCAATTTCACCATGCGTGCCAGCTATGGTAGCATTGGCGGATATCGTCCGTATGATGCTGCCTGGTACGATTATTACACAACCGAAAAAGGAATCCTCGAAAAGCAGGATCCGACCAACGATGAATTCTGGGTACAAGAAGAAATACTCGACTTAGTTCGCAGCCGTGACTTCGGACAATATGCAAACAAGAACGGTGATCTCCAGCTCTGCTTCCTCACCAACAACGATATCACTGGCGGTAACTCCGGTAGTCCGATATTTGATAAGAATGCCCGTCTTATCGGTCTGGCATTCGACGGTAACTGGGAAGCCATGAGTGGCGACATTGCCTTTGAACCGGAATTACAACGCTGCATCGGCGTTGATATCCGATATGTTCTGTTTATGATTGACAAATGGGGAAAGTGCCCTCGATTAATTCAGGAGTTAAAGTTGGTAAAATAATTCTTCATTCTTTTATCTATCATAAAAGATAAAGGAGTATTAAAACCTCATCTAGACACAGATATACGGGGAAAATGGTATATATGCACCAGAAGTATCCGTTATATCTGTGCTTATTTTATGTTCAACGACAACTATTTATTATTAATTCTCAATTTTCTATCAATCGGGCCATCATTTCTGTACAAAAAATCACAAAAGCGTTTCCATTATTAAAAATTAATATGTATGTTTGTAACATCATTAAGAAAAAGTAGAAATATGGAAAAGATAAAAGGACTGATCGATGCTCCGTTTACTCCCATGCTGCCCAATGGAGAAGTAAACTATGAACCCATTCAGGCGTATGCAGATTTACTGGTAAGAAACGGGCTGAAAGGTGTTTTTATCAATGGCTCTTCCGGAGAAGGATATCTGCTTAGTGATGAAGAACGCATGAAACTGGCTGAATGTTGGATACAAGCTGTTCCAAAAGACTTCAAAGTTATTGTACACGTAGGCAGTACTTGTGTAAAAGCCAGCCGTAAACTTGCAGCACATGCCGCAGAAATAGGAGCATGGGGCATTGGAGCGATGGCAACTCCTTTTCCTAAAATCGGTCGTGTCGTATAGAAGAACTGGTTAAATATTGCCAGGAAATTGCTTCAGGCGCACCTGCATTACCTTTCTACTACTATCATATTCCGGCATTCAATGGTGCCTATCTGCCTATGACAAGTTTCTTGGCTGCAGTTGACGGTGTTATTCCTAACTTTGCCGGAATTAAATATACATACGAAAGTTTATACGAATACAATCAATGCCGATTATATAAAAACGGTAAATACGACATGCTTCACGGTCAAGATGAAACCTTACTTCCCTCGTTAGCAATGGGTGGTGCGCAAGGTGGTATTGGTGGAACAACCAATTATAACGGCCGTGAATTGGTAGGAATATTAAACGCCTGGGCTGCCGGTGACTTAGAGACAGCTCGTGAGAAGCAGAACTTTGCCCAAGAAGTGATTAATGTGATTTGCCACTATCGAGGGAATATCGTTGCAGGAAAACGAATTATGAAACTGATCGGTTTAGATTTAGGCCCTAACCGTATTCCTTTCCAGAATATGACTGATCAGGAAGAACTACAGATGAAATCAGAATTAGAAGCCATTCATTTCTTTGACAGATGTAATAAATAAAGAATTAGAAGGCTTGCTATGCCTTTACATCTTAAATACATGAATAAAACTCATTGATTATCTGTCAAGAGCTACAACTGTTAACGCCAGTTTGAAGACATAAACAGATAAGTTCCTAACTTGAATCTATATTAACAACCAATAAATGATTGTAAGTGTATGAAAAAACACAAATATTATCCTTGGATCGTAGTTGGGCTGCTTTGGATTGTAGCCTTGTTAAACTACATGGACAGACAGATGCTTTCCACCATGAAGTCTGCCATGATGATTGATATCGAGGAATTGCAGTCGGCTGCCAACTTTGGACGACTGATGGCTATCTTTCTATGGATATACGGATTCATGAGTCCGGTAGCCGGAATGATTGCCGACCGAATCAATCGGAAATGGCTCATTGTGGGAAGCCTCTTTGTCTGGTCCTTCGTAACTCTCATGATGGGATATTGTTCCAACTTCCAGCAACTTTATATATTAAGAGCAGTTATGGGAATCAGTGAAGCTTTATATATTCCGGCAGCCTTATCTCTCATTGCCGATTACCATACCGACAAGTCCAGATCTTTAGCTGTTGGTCTACATATGACCGGTTTATACATCGGGCAGGCTTTAGGTGGTTTTGGCGCTACTGTAGCTTCTTCTTACGGATGGGAAGTAACTTTCCATTGGTTTGGTCTTATCGGCATCGCCTATAGTATTATACTGATTCTGTTCTTAAAGGATATGCATAGCGGACTTATCCGACAGATCACCAACACTACCGAAGAAAAGCTATCAGCCAAAAGCATGTTCGGCGGTATTGGTATGCTCATGGCAAATATTTCCTTTTGGGTTATTCTGTTCTATTTTGCGGCTTCCAGTTTACCAGGTTGGGCCACTAAGAACTGGTTACCCACTTTATTCGCTGAGAACTTGAATTTAGATATGGCAGAAGCCGGTCCGTTATCAACCTTCACCATCGCTTTCTCATCGTTTGTTGGTGTCATTGCCGGCGGTATTCTATCAGATAAATGGGTACAGAAGAACATCAAAGGCCGAGTTTATACCGGAGTCATTGGCTTAGCTATGACTATACCAGCCTTGTTGATGTTAGGTTTCGGACATAATCTGTTCCTGATTCTGAGTGGCGGACTTTGCTTCGGATTAGGATATGGCATGTTTGACGCCAATAATATGCCTATTCTTTGCCAGTTTGTTTCAGCCCGTCAAAGAGCTACAGCTTATGGAATCATGAACATGACAGGCGTTTTTGCCGGCGCTTTGATCACGTCTTTCTTAGGAAAATCAATGGATGGCGGTCATTTAGGCTACGACTTTGCCTTACTGAGCATAGTTATTGCCGCAGCAGTCTTATTACAATTATTCTGTCTGCATCCAAAAGTGAACAACAAGACGGATGAATAAATTTAACGGCGTTGATAAAAGAACAAAAATCCCTGAGCTAATCGACTTTGATTGTCAGTTGATGGCTCAGGGATTTTAGTTAGTTATGCGAACGAACTATCAGATGATATGTTCCAATTCACTCAGATTCTTCTTCACATCTTCATCAGTCACTTCATAATTCAGCAAGTCGCCTGCCAAATACTGATCGTAAGCCGACATATCAATTAAACCATGACCAGATAAGTTGAATAAGATTGTACGGGGTTTTCCTTCCAATTTAGCCTGATTTGCTTCGCGAATTGCGGCTGCAATCGCATGAGCTGATTCTGGAGCCGGAATAATTCCTTCACTTTGAGCAAACATAACAGCAGCCTTAAATGTATCCAACTGCTGTATATCCACTGCTTCCATCATCTTATCTTTCATTAACTCACTGACAATAGAGCCGGCACCATGATAACGCAAACCACCGGCATGGATATTGGCCGGAGCAAAGTTATGTCCTAATGTGAACATCGGAATCAACGGTGTATAACCAGCTTCATCACCGAAGTCATATTGGAACTGTCCACGAGTCAGCTTCGGACAAGAAGCTGGTTCAGCAGCAACAATACGAATATTTTTTCCTTCCTTGATCTTATGACGTAAAAATGGGAAAGAAATACCTGAGAAGTTAGAACCACCACCGAAACAAGCAATCACTACATCCGGATATTCACCTGCCATTTCCATCTGTTTTTCTGCTTCCAAACCAATTACTGTCTGATGAAGCATAACATGATTCAAGACACTACCCAAGGTATATTTGCAGTTCGGTGTACTCATGGCTAATTCAACAGCTTCAGAAATAGCAGTACCCAGACTTCCCTGATAATTTGGATGTTCAGTAAGAATCTTTCGTCCGGCACGTGTGCTCATACTTGGTGAAGCGATTACCTGCGCACCAAATGTCTGCATGATTGAACGACGATAAGGTTTCTGATGATAACTAACCTTAACCATATAAACGGCCAGTTCCAGACCAAAGGCTTTGGCTGCATACGAAAGAGCTGCTCCCCATTGTCCGGCACCAGTTTCAGTAGTAATATTGGTAGTGCCTTCCTGCTTGCAATAATAGGCCTGAGCCAAGGCTGAATTCAATTTATGTGAACCAATCGGACTGACACTTTCATTCTTGAAATAAATATGAGCTGGCGTATCCAATACTTTTTCCAAACCATAAGCACGAACCAGCGGAGTAGGACGCCAAACTTTATATAAATCACGAACTTCTTCAGGAATTTCGATCCATGCATCTGTTGTATTCATCTCCTGATGAGAAACTCCCTTTGAAAACAACGGATATAAATCTTCTTCTACTAACGGTTTTTTTGTCTGTGGGTTTAACATAGGCATAGGCTTATGCTCCATGTCGGCTACAATGTTATACCAAGCTGTAGGAATATCCTTTTCCTCTAATAAAAACTTCTTTGTGCTCATCTTATTATCATGTTAACAATATAATCTGTTCTTTTCATTGGCAAAGGAACAAATAAAATTTCTTTATTCAAATGAATTTAAAAGAAATATATATATTTGAGGCGTAAATAGAAATAATTCGTAACAAACTGAATCATGAAACCTAAAATTCTATTACTATTAGCCACCTTATGCTGCAGTTTTCCAATTTGGGGACAAAAGGAAAACTTCTCATACAAGTTTTATGGCTTCGTACGGGCCGATTTGTTTTATAACACACGAGCTACCATGGCACCTGTCGATGGAAACTTCTATCTGTATCCTTTAGATAAACTTCCGGATACAGAAGGCAAGGACATCAATGCCGGTCCAAACAGTAGTTTCTATACTTTTACGACCCGATTAGGCCTGGATATCAAAGGTCCTCATGTCGGAACAGCAATGACTTCAGCAAAAGTAGAGACAGATTTTGGCGGATTCTCCAAGAATGTGGCCTTGTTGCGTATCCGACAAGCCTACGTTGCCCTCGACTGGGAAAAACATCAGTTACTGATTGGACAAACCTGGCATCCTTTGTTTGGCGCAGTTTTCCCGGATATTCTGAATCTTTCAACCGGAGCTCCGTTCCAGCCCTTTAACCGAAGTCCGCAGTTACGCTATCAGTATCAGACAAAAGAGATAACTTTAACCGCATCGGCTATCTGGCAGATGCAATATACTTCTAGCGGACCAGACGGGATGAGCGAAGATTATATGAAGAACAGTTGCGTACCCGAATTCTATGTCGGTGCAGATTGGCAGCATGATAACGAATGGATTGCCGGAGCCGGCGCTCATCTGATTTCTCTTTCACCACGCAAACAATCGGAATGGGAAGGAAATATCTATAAAGTAAATGAACGAATGACAACTACTTCCTATGAAGCACACATTAAATATACCGGAACTAATTTCACAGTGGCAGCAAAGACCTTACTGGCCTCAGCCTTGGATCATACAGCCCTCTTGGGAGGATATGGAATTCATTCCGTTGATCCTCAAAATGGGAAACAGGAATATACCGCTTTCCGGCAATCAACTTCGTGGATTAATTTTACCTACGGGAAGAAATGGAAACCTGCCTTGTTCATCGGTTATACCAAGAATCTGGGAACCGGACAAAGCTTAGCCGATACAGAAACATTATATGGTATGGGATTGGATATTGACCAGCTGCTCATCACCAATCTAAATTTATCCTATAACCTACCACATTGGCAATTCGGCTTCGAAGGATCTGTCGGAACAGCCTGGTATGGCGATGTCAATGCCCGTAACGGACGAGTCGAAAATACGCATCAGGTAACAAATTTCCGTATTTTAGGGCTGATGATGTACTATTTCTAAGCCAACAAAGTCCTATAAATACAAAATAAAAGGCTACTTTTGCATTCAGCTAAACAAAAGTTTGATATGAACAGGAAATGGTGGCTGGCAGGATTTTTGTTCTGCCTGGTGTTTACAGGTGCTGCACAAAAGAAAAACTTCACGTACAAATTTTACGGGCAAGTCAGAGGTGATTTGTTCTATAACTCACGGGCCAATGGAGAAATTGTGGATGGTTTGTTTCATCTTTATCCGAAAGATCATGTCTATGATGCGGATGGAAACGACTTAAATGCTCAGTCTAACAGTAGCTTTTACGTATTATATTCCCGCTTGGGTATTGATATGACCGGACCTTCCATCGGGAAGATTGCCACATCGGCCAAGATTGAAACAGATTTCCGCGGAACGGGTACTTCGTTTGCTATTCTGCGTATCCGTCATGCCTATGTGAATCTGGCCTGGAAGCAGTCGGCTTTATTGCTGGGACAAACCTGGCATCCATTCTTTGGTGATATTTATCCGCAGGTATTGAACCTGAATACGGGTGCGCCGTTTAATGCTTTCAGCCGGGCTCCGCAAATCCGTTACCGCTTTGACAACGGACATTGGCAACTGACCGGTGCGGCCCTCTGGCAATTACAATATCTGTCGAACGGACCGAACGGGAAAAGCGAAGAATATATCAAGAACAGTTGTATTCCGGAATTCTATGCCGGCATCGATTACAAACATGAAAACTTTCAGGCAGGTATCGGAGCTGAAGTATTATCTCTGAAACCCCGTACACAGAATACGGTAGATGGCAAGGTGTATAAGCTGGACGAACGGATCACATCCATGAGCTTTGAAGCACATCTCCGGTATAAAACGCCCGACTGGTTAGTAGCAGCCAAAAGTACGTTAGGCGAAAACATGACGCATACCTGCATGCTGGGTGGCTATGGAGTAACGAGTATCGACGACCGGACTGGTGAACAAACCTACACACCGTTCCGGCATTCGATGACGTGGCTGAATGTTGTTCACGGACAGAAATGGAAACAAGGCCTTTTTGTCGGCTATATGAAGAATTTGGGTACAGGCGAAGACATCATCAATCAGTACGGAACCGGACTGGAAGTCGGACAATTACTGACTGTTGATCTCCAACTTTCCTATAATTTGCCTCATTGGAAATTCGGACTTGAATATAGTCCTTCGACAGGCTGGTTCGGTACAGCCGACAACCGAGGATGTATTCACGACACACATACTGTAACCAATCACCGTATATTAGCGGCAATGATTTATATGTTCTAAACGTATGAAGAAAGTCTTGATTATCGGAGCCAACGGCTTTGTAGGGCGGCGTATCCTGAAGCACCTGACAGGAAAGGAATATGATCTGACTGCTGTCTCCCTTCATGCCGACATACAGCCCCAACCGGGCTATCGGTTTGTGGAAGCGGATGTCAAACAAACAGATGCTATCCGTCAGTTGATCTTATCCGTACAACCGGATGCTGTGATTAATGCCTCAGCCTTATCTGTTCCGGATTACTGTGAGCAGCATCACGACGAGGCGTATGCCATGAATGTAGAAGCAACTGCCGTTATGGCCCAGGCTTGCCGGGCATGTGGAGTACGCTTCCTGCATTTATCGACCGACTTCGTTTTTGAAGGGAAAGAAGATTGCCTGCATCAGGAGGAAGACCCGACACAACCGGTCAATTATTATGGTGTCACCAAAAGGGAAGGAGAGAAGCGTGTCCAAGAGATCTGTACCGATTATGCCATCCTTCGCGTTGTCGTTGTCTATGGAAAGGCATTACCCGGACAACATGGTAATATTTGTCAGCTGGTGAAAAACAAGCTCTCTGCCGGACAAACCATTCGGGTGGTTGCCGATCAGTGGCGAACGCCTACTTGGGTAGGTGATATTGCCGAAGCCGCCGAACGGTTGATTCATCACACCAAGTCAGGGATTTATCATATCTGCGGAGCAGAATACCTTTCGATTGCCGATATGGCTTATCGCGTAGCCGATTATTTCCATCTCGACCGTTCCCTGATTCAGCCTGTAACTACCGAGGAGATGCAGGAAAAAACTCCGCGCCCCCGTTTCAGTGGCCTATGTATTGAGAAAGCCCGTCTGGAGATAGGTTATAACCCGCATACGTTTGAAGAAGGACTGGCAGAGATGAAAGACTGATCCACAAATAGCGTTGGCACAAAAGACAGGATTCCTGAGAAAAAGCGAACAAATTGATCTTTAATCGTCTTTTCTGCTAACGCATAAAAATGGATTCTTCGAATAAAATCCGTAAGAAAAGAGGGCTTTTTCCGGAAATTACCTGAGTTTATCTACAAAACTCGTTACTTTTACAAACAAATACGCCGGCTTTTGATGAAAAGATAGGCATGAATTTCGAGTTTCTTCGGCAGAAATTGGACGAAAAATGGCGAGAAATTCGGGAAAATCCTTCGATTTTCGTCGGAAAAAGGGAGTAATTTTCTCTTTTCAGGGCTTTTTCCGTGTATTTTCTTCAGAAATCAGAGATCATCCAAATAGAGGATATCATACTTACAACCAACTATTTAAGAGTAAAAAACGACATTTTAACCCTTTCAAAACGCTCCTATTTTCAAACACATCGTACACTGGTCCGAAATACGCTCGTTTTGAAAGGGTTTCATTGACATTTTGACAATCTGAACAAATTGTCATTATTCATTCTTCTTGAATGTATATTTCTTAACGCCTAACTCTTTATACGATTCAAGCAGGGCTTTATCATCGTCCGAAATCATCAGGATTTTATCATCTTCTTTCAAAACCGTATTCCCTTTAGGAATAAAATACCGGCCTTCCCGTTTCACCATCACAGCCAACGTATGATCCGGAAGTTTCAAATCCATCAGCCGATTACCATGAGCCAATACTGCCGGAGTCAGGTCGATTTCACTCATCACACTGCGGATATCTTCAGACAATTCGATGCCAAACTCTTCCTTGAGTGCAGGCTTATCTATCAGCTTCAGCTTCCGTGCCATATAGGTCACCGTGGTTCCCTGAACCAACAACGAAAGAATGGTAATAAAGAACACGATGTTGAAGAAAACATGAGCGTGTTCGATCCCGGCCAGCAACGGATAGGTAGCAAAGATGATCGGAACCGCACCACGCAGACCGACCCACGAGATATAAGCCCGTGCCCGCCAGGAGAAATTGCGAAAAGGAAGCAAAGAAATAAAGACACTCAGCGGACGAGCCACCAGAATCATAAAGGCACCAATAAACAGACCTATATGCGTTACCGGTATCAGTTCATGCGGATTCACCAGTAAACCTAACGTGATGAACATCACAATCTGCCAAAGCCAGGTAAATCCGTCGAAGAAGGTACCGATACTCCGTTTATGAACAATCTTGGAATTACCGAAAATCAAACCGGCTATATAAACAGCCAGATAACCATTTCCCTTCGCCAACGTAACGACCGAAAACGTAAAGAACGAACAAGCCAGAATCAAGATCGGATACAAAGAAGCATTATCAATATCTATCTTATTGACCAACCATACAATGGCTTTTCCAAACAGGAAACCTCCAATCGCACCGATCACCAACTGCAGTACCAGCATCAAAGCCGCCTGCGGAACGCTCATACCTCCCGACTGGATAACGGCAATCAGAATCAAAGTCAGCATATAAGCCATCGGGTCGTTACTACCACTTTCCAATTCCAAGGTCGGACGAAGATTCTCCTTCAGCAAAACACCTTTACTACGCAGAATGGAGAAAACCGAAGCCGAATCGGTTGACGACATGACCGCCGCCAATAACAACGATTCCGGAAAAGTCAAGGTAACATACTTCGATGCCATCATCGAAATAACATAAATAAATCCTCCGGTAATGAATGTAGTCAGTAAAACGCCTACCGTTGCCAGAACAATCCCTTGCGAAGCAATGGGTTTGATTTCGGCTACCTTCGTATCCATACCACCCGAGAACAGAATAATACTCAACGCCAGGACACCAATAAACTGTGTCAGTTTCGGATTATCAAACTGAATACCCAATCCGTCGCTCCCGAACAACATACCGACACCCAAGAACAACAACAAGGCAGGTAAACCGAAACGATATCCAGCTTTTCCGGCAAAAACACTGAATATTAAAATGACCGACGCAACTAATAAGATACCTTCAGCACTTACTATCATCTCTAAAAATATTAAAATTAGAATTATACGTAAATTACATGCAAAGTAAACGAAAAAAATCAAAGAAGAATCACTAACTTTGCATAAATCTCATTATTAACCTAAATATGAACAAAAAACATTTAATCACTTTTGTGTCTGCCTTGTTCTTATGGACGAGTTGTTCCAACAATTCTTCCTCTCATTTCATTTCAGACACCGCCTACAGAACTCAGGTAGAAACAGACTTCCAGTCCAGACAAACAACCTTGAGCGAGGGCAATTTGTTTACAGTATTCGATCAGTCTATGACGCCGGAAGAAAAGGAAGCTATGAGTTTCCTGTATGCTTACATGCCTGTTGGCGACATTGCTGATTACAGTGGAGAATTTTTCCTGAAGAATGTCCGGACTTCCTTCCAGGCCAAACAGGAAATGCCGTGGGGGAAACAGATTCCGGAAGATATATTCCGCCATTTCGTTCTGCCGATCCGCGTAAACAATGAAAACCTGGACGAAAGCCGTATGGTCTTTTATCAGGAACTGAAAGACCGTGTAAAAGGACTCTCATTGCACGATGCGGTGATCGAAGTCAATCACTGGTGTCATGAGAAAGTAATTTATACGCCATCCGACGCACGCACCAGTTCTCCTTTAGCCTCTGTCAAGACAGCTTACGGACGTTGCGGCGAAGAATCAACATTTACCGTAGCGGCTTTGCGTTCGGTAGGTATTCCGGCCCGTCAGGTTTATACGCCCCGTTGGGCACATACCGACGACAATCATGCCTGGGTAGAAGCCTGGGTGGACGGACAATGGTATTTCTTAGGAGCTTGTGAGCCGGAACCTGTTCTGAACCTGGGATGGTTTAATGCTCCGGCAAGCCGTGGTATGCTGATGCATACGAAAGTATTCGGTAAATATCAGGGACCGGAAGAAGTCATGGTACAGACTCCGCTCTATACAGAAATCAACATCATCGGCAACTATGCCGACACAGCCAAGGCAACCATTAAGGTTGTGGATGCCAATCAGCAGCCTGTTCCGGACGCCCGAGTCGAATTCAAAGTATATAACTATGCGGAATTCTATACCGTTGCCAGCAAAACAACCGATGCCAATGGCGAAACCTTCCTGACATCCGGTAAGGGTGACATGCTGGTTTGGGCATCAAAAGACGGACAGTTTGGTTATGATAAAGTATCATTCGGTCAGCAAAACGAACTGACTGTCGTATTGGATAAGAAAGCAGGTGAGGCTTATACCATCGATTTGGATATTGTTCCTCCTCCAGAGAAAGCGAAACTGCCGGAAGTAACACCAGAGCAAAGAGCTGAAAATACCCGCCGTATGGCTGAAGAAGATTCTATCCGCAATGCTTATGTGGCCACCCTCTTTACAGACCAGAAGGCAAAAGACTTTGCTAAGGAAATCGGTATGGACGCCACTGTTGCTACCAAGCTGCTCGTTGGTTCACGCGGAAACTATCAGACTATCTCTGGTTTCCTGAAAGAGGCTTCAGCCAACGAAGAACAGAAAAAGGCAGCTATCGACCTGCTACAACGTATTTCTGCCAAAGACCTGCGCGATGTTTCCCGCGAAGTGCTGGATGATCATCTGAAGAACAGTCCAGTTGTCGGAGACATTGATCCGGAAATCTTTGCACAGTACGTACGTAATCCGCGTGTGGCCAACGAAATGATCACGCCGTATAAGGCATTCTTCCAGAAAGCCATTGCGGAAGCAGACATGAAAGTATTCCAGGCAGACCCGATGAAGCTGGTAGATTGGGTGAAAAACAACATTACGATCGACGAAGAATGTAATTTAGGCGGAGCACCGATCTTCCCGGAAGGTGTCTGGAAAGCTCGGATAGCCGACAAACATTCTCGCGATATCTTCTTTGTTTCTTTATCACGCGCTTTAGGAATTCCGGCACGTATTGACGAGGTAACTCGTAAGGTACAGGTATTTTCCGGTAAGGATATCATCGACATTAACTTCCAGGCTGCTGAACAGACAGCTACGGCTACCGGTACGTTACAGGCAGATTATAAACCTATCAAGGCATTGGAAGACCCGAAATATTATTCTCATTTCACCATTTCCAAACTGACCGACGGACGCTTGCAGTTATTAAACTACGAAGAAGGTGATGTAGATATGGGCAGCGGTGCAACCTGGAGTAATCTGCTAAAGAAAGGAACGCAAATGGATACAGGCAGCTACTTATTGGTTAGCGGTACACGTATGGCCAGCGGAACCGTATTGGCTCAGCTGACTTTCTTCAACATCGAAGAAGGAAAGACAACAAAGGTTCATCTGAATATGCGTGAAAACAAAGATGATATCCAGATAATCGGAAACTTCAATTCAGAGAATAAATACATCTCGGCTGAGACAGGCGAAGAAACCAGCCTGCTGGCTACAACAGGACGCGGTTATTATGTCGTTGCTATCTTAGGAGCTCGTCAGGAACCGACGAATCATGCGATGCGTGATATCGCTGCAGAGAAAGATCAATTGGAAGCCTGGGGCAGAAAGATGGTGTTGCTCTTCCCGAATGAAGAAGGCTACAAGAAATTCGATGCGGCAGAATTCAATGGTTTACCCAATACTATTGTTTACGGTATTGACAAGAACCATGCTATCCAGAAAGAAATGGTAGCAGCCATGAAGCTGGAGCATGCCAATACATTGCCAATCTTCCTCATCGCCGATACATTCAACCGCGTCGTATTTGTCTCTCAAGGTTATACGATTGGTTTAGGTGCTCAGATGATGCAGATCATTCATAAATTAGAACAATAATATTCTTTCTCCTTAGAGAATAGAAGGAAGCTAATCCCGGTCGTATTTAATCTCACGAATACGGCCGGGATTTATTTATTTCCACTATCTTTGTTTTTTATTGGCGGCCCATACAATGATTTACGGGTAAATACGTTATTGTACATATAAACATCTAAGTTTACATCTTATGAAATTAGTATTCGCAACCAACAATAAACACAAACTGGATGAAGTACGCAAGATTACTTCACATCATCCGGTCGAAATAGTCAGTCTGGCAGAAATCAACTGCTTCGATGATATACCAGAAACAGCCGACACATTAGAAGGAAATGCGCTCCAAAAGGCTCATTATATCCAGGAAAAGTTCGGACTAAACTGTTTTGCTGATGATACTGGCCTGGAAGTAGAAGCCTTGAATAACGCTCCAGGTGTTTATTCTGCCCGTTATGCTGGTCCGGGTCATGATTCGGAAGCCAATATGAAGAAGTTATTGCACGAGATGGAAGGAAAAGAAAACCGGAAAGCCCGTTTCCGGACAGTCATAGCCTTGGTTTGGAATGGAAAAACGTATACATTCGAAGGTATTGTAAACGGAACCATAACAACAGCCAAGCGGGGAGAAAATGGTTTTGGCTATGATCCTATTTTCATACCGGAAGGATACGATCAGACCTTTGCCGAATTAGGAGACAATATCAAAAACCAAATCAGTCATCGGGCAAAGGCCGTAGAAAAGCTGGATGAATTCCTGACTCAATTATCCGATCTTAAATGAACTGTCGCATGAATAAAATAGGTTTTCTGCTTCTGCTATGCTTTAGTTATATCTCGTCTGTTTATGCTCAATATGATAAATGGACGATACATCAGGCGTATAATAACACGGCTTTAGTAACCGAGACTCCAAATTATGTGTTTGCTGTAGCCGACAGTTCGCTGTATGCTTATGGAAAAGAAGACCAGAGCCTGACAACCTATTCAAAGAAGAACGGATTAAGCGATAATAAAATAAAGGTAATTCGTTATCATGCCAATAAACACACGTTGGTGATAGGTTATCGCAACGGTAATATCGATCTGTGGAATGAAGACGGCATTTACAATCTTCCTTACCTAAAGAACAGTACATCCATACAAGATAAGACAATTAACGATATCTACTTCTCCGATAATTATGCCTATATATCGGCACAAGTAGGTGTTGTCGTTGTCAATCTCTCGAAAAAGGAAATTACAGATACGTACCGTATCGGAGCAGTCCGCTCGGTATGTATCATCAACAATACATTGTATGCATTAACAAACACAGGCATCAGACAAGGAAAGCTGAGTGATAACTTGCTGGATGAAGCCAATTGGAATCAACTGGCAATACAAACTGATCAGTTTGAATTAAGCAACATCACTAAAATAGCCGACTTCCAAAATAAGCTATGCATGTGTGTTTCTGCAAAAGGAGTTTATTACCTAAACAATAACAACGTCACCAGATTCCTTCTTGACTACAATTTATCAGGGATGAAAGTAGAAAACGGAAAACTAATGGCATTTACTCCGTATGGATTCTATGTATCTACCGATTTAGTCAACTTCCAAACTATCACAGGTGGACTTAATTCCTTAAAAGATGTCACTTATTTACAAACTGCCGATACATATTGGTTAGCTTGTGGAACCAATGGAATCATGGGAGTTAAGAAGAAATCCGGCTCGAATTCATATGATGTTTTAGTTGACGGACTAACCATCAATAGTCCGAAAAGAAATTATGCCTGGGATTTAAAGTATGAGGGAGGTAAACTTTGGGTAACTGGAGGCGGAAGATGGTTAAACCGATATTTCCGGACAAATACCATCATGACGTACGCCAACGGCCAATGGATTAATTACGATGAACAGAAAATTGCCAAGCAATTAAATGCCTATTACATCCAAGATGCTTTAAACCTAGCTGTTGATCCGAATGATCCGACGCATACTTACGTAGCTTATTACGGCGAAGGTATTTTGGAATTGAAGAACGATACGGTACTTAACTGGTACAACTTGACTAATAGTCCTTTGGAAACATCCTTAGGAACAGACAGCCGGTACATCCGTATAGGAAGCACGACTTTGGATAAAGACGGAAATCTATGGATTACCAATTGTAATTCTACCTATTCCATTAAAATATTAACAACAGATGGACAGTGGATTAAATATACAAATTCAGCTATTGCAAATACTGAAATCATAGATAAAATACTCATAACAAAACAAGGATATAAGTTTGTCAACTTCGTTCATTCATCTAAACCGGGTCTCTTTGCCTTAAACGACAACGGAACAATTACAGATCAGTCGGATGATGTATCTGAATATTATGCAGCTGTCAGTGATAATCAAGGAAACACCTTGGATGCAAACCTGTTTTATTGTATGACAGAAGATAAAGACGGTTATATTTGGGCTGGAACCAATATCGGACCGATTGTTTGTTATAATCCATCAAAGATAGAAGATTTACGGTTTAACCGAATTGTGCTGGCCGATGAATCCGATTACCTGTTAAATGGAGTCCGAGTCAACGCTATTGCTGTTGATGGCAGTAATCAGAAATGGATTGCAACCGATGGTTCCGGAGTTTTCCTGGTTAATGCCGACGGAACGGAAGTGATCGAGAACTTTACAACCGATAATTCTCCGCTTCCTTCCAATTCAATCAACAGCATTGCTATTAATCCGGAAAGTGGAGAAGTTTTCTTTGCAGCTGATGGCTATGGCGTTTTATCCTATCAGGGAGAAGCTACTGAAGGAAAAGAAAACTATTCTGATATACATGCTTACCCAAATCCTGTCAGACCGGACTTTGATGATAAAGTAATCATTACGGGATTGATGAGCAATTCCAATGTCAAGATTACAGATATCGCAGGTAACTTGGTTTACCAGACAAAATCAGTAGGCGGACAAGTTTCCTGGAATTGCCGGAACAGCAAAGGAAGTCGTGTTGCAACCGGAGTTTATTTAGTCTTGGCTGCAACACCTGAAAGTAAGGAAAGTGTTGTGACTAAAATCATGGTAGTGAAGTAATAATTTTATCGGTTATTATTTTCGCTCCATTATTATTAGGATGAATAGCGTCATAAAAATCCTCAGGTGATAATAGATCAATGCAATCAATCATTGGTATATTGCTGAATTCATCCTTAAAGATATTTACCGCTTTCTGTTTTTTCGTCTTATCAAATGCTATATCACTATTATATGGCATTAAAACAAGATAATAATGAATATTTCTACTCTTAAAATATAAATAGGATGTATTTAATAATGATTTCCAATCTTCAGATACTTGGGAACATTCAGAAAACCTATTTTCTTTATTTTGTAAATTAACATCATAATCATATGCAGCACTTCTTAAAGATGTCTGAGATGAAGGGAATTTAATCTCTTCCAAAATAGACTTTTCAGGTACATCATCATCTAATAACTGACGCATATAATAAACCAAACTTGTAAACAGGATATCTCTTGCTTTCCAATTGTTAATAATTGAAGGCGAAAGATCATCAACTAGTTGAGGTAACCACTTTTTTGTTTCTTCATCAAAAGAATAGCCATAAAATATCAAAGATAATTTATTTGCTTCCGATATGGATAATGGAGAAAAAGCACGATCAACATCAATACATTGTAATACTATTTTTGTCGAATCAGGCAAAGAATGGTAATATAACACACTTTGTGCAAATGTCTGACTCGAAGAAGATAGATTATACACATGAGGATGATTCGCTAATTCTTCTTCTAAGATATAACCATTTATACCACTCATTCCTCTACTATTACCTAATATTACTAAATCCATATCACTACTATGTTTCAATTGATTAAGTATTAGTTTCGTACGGGCATAATCATTAGGTAATATCCTAAAAAGGACTGGTGTAATTATATTAAATACACCAAATGCAACTCCACAAAATAAAATAAATGAAACTATCTGTTTTATGTGTAAACGATTATATCTCATTAGAATTGGAAATATATAAAGTTAGATGTGTTTCCACTCCAAAAATACAAACTAAAAAATAAAAATAAATATATCAAATATCTTTTCTTGGTGCTTCTAATTAAATTCAGATCTAAACCAAAAGACTTATCTCTATTTTTCCATTCAATGATTAACATAACACTAATAAAAAATAAAGAGATTAATGCAGAAATATTATTTGCACCATGCACTTTTGGTATATCAAAGATCGAATAGGAGAATAATGAAGAAAATATATCACCAAACTGTTGAATGGATTCTGAACGGAAAATAACCCATCCTGACATAACACATACAAATGTTATAAATATCGATAAATAATTATTTATATGTAATGAAACATGCGTTCTTTTGTAGAGAGAATATAATATAAATAAACAAGCATGATAAATACCCCAACACACAAACGTCCAATTTGCTCCATGCCACAATCCACTTAACAAAAATATAATAAATATATTTCGCAGATATTTCAAGTAGCCTTCTTTATTTCCTCCTAATGGAATATAAATATAATCAATAAACCATGTATTTAAAGATATATGCCATTTATTCCAAAATACCTTTATATTGTCTGAAAAATAAGGATACAAAAAGTTAGGTTTTAGTTGAAAACCAAATAAACGGGCACAACCGATGGCTATATCTGAATAACCTGAAAAATCTCCATAAATTTGAAATGTAAACATTATTATTCCTAATAATATTGTACTAGCCGAATAATGCGAATAATTAGCATAAACATCGTTAACAACTAATGCACAATTATCCGCAATTACCATTTTCTTAAAGAAGCCCCACAACATTTGTCTCATTCCACTTTCTAAATCGCTATAAGATACTTGTCTTGGCTTATAAAACTGTACTAATAAATTATTAGCCCTTTCAATAGGGCCAGCCACCAGTTGAGGGAAAAAACTTACAAATGCAAAAAAAGATATTATATCACGAGTTGGTTCTAAACGTCCTCTATATATATCAACCGTATAACTTAAAGCTTGAAATGTGTAAAAACTTATACCTACTGGTAAAATAACATGTAAAGTTAATGGATGAATATGGAATCCTAAACATGTAAATAAATGGACAAAACTATCTATAAAAAAATTCACATATTTAAAATACAACAATATTAATAAGTTTACAGAAATATTTCCTATTGTGATCCACTTGCAAATCTTTCTATCATTCTTATGTTTTATCATAAGAATTCCACTATACCAACTCAAAAACGAGGTTAAGGCTATTAATAATAAAAACCGAAAATCCCAGTATCCATAAAATATATAACTGACTATAACTATGAATAAATTTTGGATTGTAAGATTTCGATTAAAGACAAACCAATATCCTAAAAATACAAAAACAAAAAATAGAAGAAATTCAAAAGAATTGAATATCATATAATCATTATTTCAAGTGGTATAACAATAGTAATCAAAAATAAAAATATTGCTTACCGAGCAAAAGTCGCTCAGTAAGCAATACCTTTCATTTATCTTTCTTCTCATCACAAGCCTAACTGGGCGGAAATATCGAGCATACGTTGAATCGGACGAATGGCCTTTTGCTGAATGGCTTCATCCACAAAGATTTCAGGAAGTTCGTATTTCAACGTATTATAGAGTTTTTCCATCGTATTCAAACGCATGAAGTTACATTCGTTGCAGGCGCATGTACTGTCGTTGGGTGGCGCTGGAATAAATTCTTTATCCGGACAAGCCTTGCGCATTTCGTGTAATACGCCGCTTTCGGTAGCTACGATGAATTGTTTGCCGGAAGACTTGATGACATGTTTCAGCAGTCCGGCTGTCGAACCTACATAATCAGAGATTTCAACAATGTATTTCTTGCATTCCGGGTGACAAATTACTTCGGCTCCGGGATGTTGTTTCTTCAGTTCCAGGATCTTTTCCAATGAGAATTGTTCATGCACATGGCAGGCTCCGTTCCAAAGCAGCATGTTCCGGCCTGTAATGCAGTTGATATAGCTTCCCAGGTTACGGTCCGGACCAAAGATAATCTTCTCGTCAGCGGGCAGACTTTCAACAATCTGACGGGCATTGGTAGAAGTAACCACAATGTCGGTCAGGGCTTTTACAGCCGCACTTGTATTGACATACGAAATAACGGTATGACCCGGATGTTCTTTTACAAAGGTCTCAAACTCAACTGCCGGACAACTGTCGGCCAACGAACAGCCGGCATTCAAATCGGGTACCAGTACTTTTTTGTTCGGACAAAGGATCTTGGCTGTCTCGCCCATGAAATGAACTCCACAAAGCACCAATATGTCGGCCGTTGTCTTGGCAGCCCATTGCGCCAAGGCTAAACTGTCGCCTACAAAATCAGCAATATCCTGAATCTCTGCTGTCTGATAATAATGAGCTAAGATAACGGCGTTCTTCTCTTTTCTCAGTTTATTGATCTCTTCTTTCAAATCAATCCCTGCCGGAACAGGTATATTCATATATCCGATAGACTGTGTTTGCATATCTCTCTTATTATTGGTTATATCCTTTTCTATTCCATGCAAAAATAAAAGGAATCGACTCATTTATACCATGGTTTCCCAACGAATTAAGTTAATCCAACAATAATTTAATTCGTTTTTATTTTATTTACAGATTTGATCCTACAGTATTTGCTAAAAAACTGGTGGAACAAAATCTGAAAAGTCGGATATTATTCTTGTCATTCAAATGAACAATTCTTTAGTTCACGACGTGAACTAAGTAATCCACGATGAGAACTAAGTAGTTCACGGCGTGAACTACTTAAACCACGGCGTGAACTAAAGAATTTCATTAGACTTCCGAAAGAATTATAAGGCAGATTTGTTTCTTTATCGCCTGCAAAAATGAGATATAATTCAACTCTTAAAATGAAAAGAGGAATCAAATAAATTTGTACTTTTGAAAACAACTTTAAAATCAAATCATATGAAAACACGTTCAAATTGGTTGATCTTACTAATCATTACTTTTTTATCCTGTAATCTGTATGCGGGAGACAAAACCAGCTTTTTGAAGAAACAGTTTACAACTTCCAATGGCTACAAACTCAATTATCGTATTCTTTATCCGCTGAACTATTCGCCTGACAAGCAATATCCGGTGATCCTCTTCCTGCATGGTGCCGGAGAGAAAGGCAGTGACAACGAAGCCCAGTTGCTGCATGGCGGAGATATGTTTGCTTCGTATGAGAATCAATCCAACTATCCTGCCATCATTATTGCTCCGCAATGTCCGGAAGGAGAAACATGGGCACCATATCTGAATCCGAGTCAGAATAACGGAAAAAGAGAATTTCCGTATTCAGCTCCGGCAACCAAAGCCATGAAGGCTGTAAAGGAAATGCTGGACAGTTATATTGATAAAGGAATTGTTGATACCAAACGCATCTATATTACCGGATTGTCGATGGGAGGAATCGGTACGTTCGATATAGTTTGCCGTTATCCCAACTTCTTTGCTGCCGCTTCTCCAATCTGTGGAGGCGTCAACCTGAAACGTCTGGAAAACTTCAAGGGGAAAACAGGTTTCAGCATTTATCATGGTGCTGCCGATGATGTAGTAGATCCGCAGTTTTCGAGAGATGCTTATGCGACGCTCCAAAAGATTCATGCAGACGTTCGCTATAAAGAATATCCGGGTGTCAAGCACAACAGCTGGGACAATGCGTTTGCTGAGCCGGATTATCTGAAATGGATGTTCCAACATAGTCTATAAAAGAAAGATGAAACCTATCAGGTTATATCTTTTACTGGCCTGTATTTTCGGTATGAAGGTACAGGCTCAGTCGTTTCAACCGGAAGAACATGCTACTTTTCAGACGAATCGGACCGACGGACGTTACGTTAGTTCGAGGGCCGTTGCCCATCAGCTGATGAAAGAGTTCGAACCGGCTTTCAGTTTCCGGCCTTCGATGCAGGCAGCTGATTTTAAGACCTGGCAGAAACATGTCCGCCTGCAGATGGAACAATTAATGAAGCATCCACAATTACAGAACTTACCCGAGCCCGTCTGTATTCGCACCGAACAACGGGATGGTTACCGGCTGGAAAAATGGGAAGCTTATCCGTTGCCGGCCTGTGTTGTACCTTTCTTGGTTCTGATACCGGATAATTTAGACGAAAAGCATCCGTCGCCGGCTGTCCTTTGTATTCCGGGTTGGGGCGGAACCAAAGAAGAACTGGCTGGCGAACCACAGCTGTATGCGCCTGATAAACCGACAAAAGAAAGCAAGAATGCCATGGCTTATCAGTATGTAAAGGAAGGACTGATTGCTGTTGCCGTAGATAATCCGGGTAGTGGAGAGCTGGCTGATCTGGAAACAGAAGCAGGATCGTATGCATACGACTTCCAGACATTCGCCCGTTCGTTACTGGAATTAGGATGGAATTACTTGGGATATTCTTCTTATACAAACCAGCATATCCTGAATTGGATGAAGCATCATCCTCTTATTCGGAAGGATCGTTTGATCGTTAGTGGCTTTTCTTTCGGAACAGAACCGCTGATGGCATTGGGAAATATGGATGAATCCATTTACGCCTTCGTCTATAACGACTTTCTTTGTCGTACCCGTGAACGGGATCTGGTATTGACGATGCCCGACGAGAAAGGACGACGTGGCTGGCCCAACGATATATCTCACCTGATTCCTGCCTTCCTCTGCAACTTCGACTTTCCAGATCTGGTAGCAGCCCTGGCACCTCGTCCGGTGATTTGCACCGAAGGCGGATTGGATCGGGATTTAAACCTGGT